>Ga0302320_10000660_pt1 | contig 82098 bp, 68 predicted proteins | sample Bog_T0_3_FD_202130 | JGI IMG/M metagenome (GOLD analysis project Ga0302320, IMG submission 202130) | Peat permafrost microbial communities from Stordalen Mire near Abisko, Sweden - Bog_T0_3 | ecosystem: Environmental > Terrestrial > Soil > Wetlands > Peat | place: Sweden: Abisko, Stordalen Mire...
TCTTGCCGGCGGCGCCAAGGTCGGCCGGAGAGGGCGTTGGTTCGTTTTGAGGCGCTGCGCGTATGACCTCGACGCGCGCGGTCGGGTGCACGCCGCTCGACGCCGCGAGCGCGGTTGCCGGCGCCGCGGTGGCCGGCACTGGGGCCGCGATGGTTTGAGCCGGAGCCGCGCTGGCCTGAGCCGGAGCCGCGGTGGCCGGCACTGGGGCCGCGATGGTTTGAGCCGGAGCCGCGCTGGCCTGAGCCGGAGCGGTCCCGGGAGCCGGATCGCCGGCGGCATGCGCGGCCTCCTGAGGCGGCTGCGACACCGCGCGGTCGGCCTGCTGCTTCAGGTTCTCGAGGGCCGTGTTCTCCTGCGCCAGCTGTTTGTGCAATTCATCCAGCGCCTGCTCGAGGGACTGCACGCGCCCCTTGAGCGTATCGGTAGACGGCGCATCGGTCGGTACATGCGCCGTTGCCGCGAGCGACGCCGTTGCCGCGACCGATGCCTGTACCGGGCCCGACGCCGCGAACCGTGCAGCCTGCGCCGCCGCGCCTGTGTCGCTCGCGGCGAGCCGGCGTGTTGATGCCGGCCGCCCCTTCAGCCGCCATGCCGTCACGTGAGCGCGAACCTCGCGCCTTGCGTCCGTGGCATCGATGGCCATCACCGCGTCTTCCGGCGGAATGCTGAGCACGGCGCCGACGTGCATGACGTTGATGTTGCCCTCGAAGGCATGCGGATTGGCGCGGAAGACCGCAATCATCATGCGCTGCGCGTGGGTCTCGGTGGAGGCCCCGGCGTGGCGCACGATGCCGCGCAGCGTTTCGCGCGGCGCCACCGTATGATGGATCGCGGCGGCGACCTGATCGCCTGAGGCAGCGGGGCTCGGCGTCGCGCCATCGGCCGTGCGGCCGGCGTGGGCCGGCTCGGTCGTGCGGTCCATGGGCACCGTGTCAATGGCCGGCTTCGCCGGCTTGGCGCGCGCCGGCGTTTCCTGGGTGACGGCGGGGAGATCGGCGCCGGCCGCATCGGCCACGCGCGGTGCCGATGCCGACGCCGGCTGGTCGGTCGCGGCGCGCCTCGGCGACGCGAAACCGGGAGGGTCGAGCAGCAGCGGATACTCGCGAATCAATTCGCCATTGCCCCAACGCAGGTCCACCAAGAGGCTGACCACGGGGTCGGTGAAGGGCTCGCTCGATCGAACGTTCAGGACCGGTCGTCCGGCTCCGTCCAATCCAACTTTGAACGTGGCGGATGCGAGAAACGACGGGCGGTCGGCGGCGTAGTGCAGGAACACGTCGCGATTAGCCACTTTGGCCGTGAGCGCGGCGAGTTCGTCGCGGGTCGCGCCCACGATGTCGATTTGTGCGGTAAGGGGTTCGTTGAGCGCCGAATCCACACGAATGTCACCCAGGCCGAGCGACCGGGCCGCTCCGGGTAACGACATGGCTAAGGCTAGCAAGATGGGGTAAGGCCCACGTGACATCGTCTGCTCCCAAGTATTCCAACAGGTACCCGGCCAACCCGGCCGAGGCAATGCGGCGGGATTCGCCCGCCCATCGCACACCACTGATTTCTCTCTCGCAAATGCTATTCGACAGAATCTTGGGTTGGATAGCGGAGAGTTCCAAACCTTCGACGCAGTTCACGCATGTCGTGCGGCCGGGTGACGCACTTCACGCATGCCGTCCGGAGGGGGTGTTTCGTCCCTGATTTTGCGGCCCTTTGGCGGCCTCCCGCCGCGGCCCCCGGGGGCCTCCAGAATCGCTGCGGGTCTCCCCTAACGACCCGAAGGCAAGTACTATCCCAGCCTAAGGGGACTCCATGCCGGAACACAGCTCGACGACCGCCTCCTGCCGCGTCAACGGCGACCGACTCTGGTCGCGGCTGATGGCCATGGCCGAGATCGGCGCGACCCCGCTGGGCGGCTGCAACCGTCAGGCGCTGACGGATGGCGACCTGGCGGCGCGGCGGCTGCTGTCGGCGTGGGCGAAGGCGGCGGCATGCACGGTTCGCGAGGACTCCGCCGGCAACCTGTTCGTGCACCGGGCCGGCGCCGACGACGCCTCACCGGTGGTGCTGACCGGCAGCCATCTGGACACGCAGCCGACCGGCGGAAAGTTCGACGGCGTCTACGGGGTCCTCGCGGGCCTCGAGGTCATCGAATCGCTGAACGATCGTGGCGTCGCCACCCGCCACCCCATCGAACTCGCCGTCTGGTGCAACGAGGAAGGATGCCGGTTTCCGGCGGCCATGATGGGTTCGGCCGTGTGGTCCGGCCGTATGCCGCTCGCCGCCGCGCACGCGCTCACCGACCGCGCGGGGCGCAGCGTGCGCCAGGAGCTCGACCGTCTCGGCATTGCAGCCACCGCGCCGGTCGTGCGATCGCGGGTGCGCGCGGCTCTGGAGGTTCACATCGAACAGGGGCCCGTGCTCGAGCAACACGGCAAGACCATCGGCATCGTGACCGGAGTCCAGAACATGTGCCGGTACGAGGCCGTGATCGAGGGCCAGGAAGCCCACGCCGGTCCAACGCCCATGAACCTGCGGCGCGACCCGGTACGGGCGCTGGCGCAGGCGCTGCCGGCGATCTACGCGGTCGCCGCCGCGCGCGGCCCGGAGGCGCGTCTCACCGTCGGAATCATCGAAACCTCGCCGGGGTCGCCCAACACCGTGCCGGGTCGCGTGCGGTTCACCATCGACGTCCGGCATCCCGACGCGACCGAGTACGCCCGGCTGCGGTCCGAGGTCGAAGCCTGCGTCCGGGAGGCACTCGCGCATCATGCGCTGGCGGGCGACGTCCGCTGCACCTGGGAGGCGCCGGGCGTGGTCTTCGACGCCGCCTGCGTCGGCGCCGTGCGTGCCGCAACCGCGGCTCTCGGTTACCAGGCGCTCGACATGGTGAGCGGCGCGGGCCACGACTCCTGCAACGTGGCGGCGGTTGCGCCCACCGCCATGATATTCGTCCCTTGTGCGGGCGGCTTGAGCCACAACGAGGCCGAGACGGCGTCCCCGGCCGACCTGGCGGCAGGCGCCAACGTGTTGCTCCACGCAGTTCTGGCTCTCGCATGCGCGGCATAATTTTCGCGGTGAACCTGGCGCTCGTCGCGATCCCCACGGCCGGGGGCGCGGCCGATGCGCCGGGCGCGCCGGCGGCGGCGGGCGCGATCACCGCCGTGCATTGCGGCCACCTCATCGACACGGTGGCCGGCAAGACCCTGGGCCCCACGACGATCCTGATCGAGGGCGCCCGAATCCGCGACGTGCAGTCCGGGTCGGGCGCACCGCCGGGCGCGGCCGAAATCGATCTGTCGTCCCAGACTTGCATGCCCGGGCTCATCGACAGCCATACCCACCTCACGGGACAGACCAGCCGCACGCAGTACGTCGATCAGTTCCACTGGAACATCGCCGACTATGCCGTGCGGTCCACCGTCTACGCGCGCCGGACGTTGCTGGCCGGGTTCACCACGGTGCGCAATCTCGGCGATCAGGACAACGAATCGGTCGCCCTGCGCAACGCGATCAACGCCGGGATCATTCCCGGGCCGCGCATCTTCACCGCCGGGCAGGCGATCGGGTCCACGGGCGGCCACGCCGATCCCACCAACGGCTATCGAACGGACCTCGCCGGGGATCCCGGCCCGACCATGGGTATCATCGACAGTCCCGACGACGCCATCAAGGCGGTGCGCCTGCACTACAAGCGCGGCGACGATCTGATCAAGATCATGCCCTCGGGCGGCGTGCTGGATGAAAGTGCGAGCGGCGACAATGCCCAGCTCACGCTCGAGGAGATCCGCGCCGTCGTCGAGACCGCGCACGACTATGGATTCACGGTGGCGGCTCACGCCCATGGCGCCGAAGCGATTCGGCGGGCCGTCATCGGCGGCGTCGACTCCATCGAACACGGCACGTTCATGGATGCCGCGGACATGAAGCTCATGGTCGAGCGCGGCACGTGGTACGTGCCCACCATCGCCGCCGGCGACTTCGTCGCGCGTCAGGCCAAGGTGCCCGGCTACTATCCCGAGCAGGTGGCGGCCAAGGCGGCGGCCATCGGTCCGCTCATCATGGCGACCGCCGGCCGCGCCTACCAGGCGCATGTGAAGATCGCCTTCGGCACCGACGCCGCGGTCTACCCGCACGGCCAGAATGCGCATGAATTTGAATTGATGGTCGAGGCGGGAATGCCGCCCATGTTCACGATCCAGGCGGCCACCATCAACGCGGCGCAGCTGTTGAGGCGCGACCGGGATCTGGGGTCGCTCGCCGCGGGGAAACTGGCCGACGTGGTCGCGGTTCCGGGCGATCCCACGGCGGACATCAGCCTCATGAAGTCGGTGAGCTTCGTGATGAAGGACGGGGTGGTTTACAAGGTGAATTCGCAGCCCGTGCCGCTGCCTCCTTAGACGGATCGCGCGGCGCCGGACCGCCGCCGGCCGATCCGCCGGGCGCCTCCCGTCAGTCGCGCACGTAGCCGCTGCGCAGGGCGCGCGCCCAGTCGGGCTGGTCGCGTTGCTCGGCGAGCTGCGCCATGGATTCCCAGTCGTAGGGCACGGCGATCAGTTCGGCGACCCATCCTCCCGCACGCTGCTCGACCAGCGCATAGCGCGCGTGCGGGGAACCCAGCTCGACGGTGTGCGGAATCGGGTGATGGCCGAAATAGGCTTGGATGCCCACGCTGCCCGGATTGACGATGACCTGTCCGCCGGGAAGATAGGCCACGCGCGGAATGTGGGTGTGGCCGCATAGAATCAGCGGCGCGACGCAGGGTTTGACGCGTTCCACGATGCGCGCCAGCGGCGCCGGGACCAGTTCCCCTTCGCAAATGTCTTCGAGGAAGCACTCGACATCGCTGGTGGGCGTGGCATGGCACAGGAACGCCCCCCCGGCCCAGAGGGTCTGCGGCAGCGCCGCAAGCCACTCGCGCTGCGCCGCAGTGACCGATTCCGCGGCATACCGGTCGGAGGCTCCCATGGCCTCGACATCGGGCGCCAGGAGCTGACGCTCGTGATTTCCCTGGATGGTCGGCAGTTCGAGCGCCATCAGCCGATCGGCCGTCTCGCGCGGCAGCAAGGGGCCCGACAGCAGGTCGCCGAGATTGACGATGACATCCGCGCCGCGCCGCCCAATGTCGTCGAGCACCGCGTCGAGTGCGCTCAGGTTTCCATGAATGTCCGAGACGGCTGCAACACGCATGGGACTTGACTAGCCCACCTGCCGCCTCGCGGCCACGGGACGCCCGCGGTTGATGCTCGCGTGCAACTGCGCTGCGGCCGCTCGGATGGCCGCCGCGCTCCCGCCGCCGGCGAAGATGATGCCGCGCGATGAGCTGATGAGGAGTCCAGCGCCCCCGGGATTCAGGCCCGCGGCGAGCGTGCCCTCGAGATCGCCCCCCTGCGCGCCGATTCCGGGAACCAGGAACGTGAGCTCTGGGTGCGCACGGCGCAGTTCCGACATCTCGGCCGGCCCGGTGGCGCCGACCACCAGCATGAGATTGTTGCCGCCGTTCCAATCGCGGGCAGCCCGCTCGGCCACTCGCCGGTAAAGCGGCATGCCTTCGATCATCAGGTCCTGGAAGTCCCGCGCTCCCGGATTCGACGTGCGGCACAGCAGCACCGCGCCCCGGTCGGGGCGGCTCAGGAACGGGAGCACCGAATCTTCGCCCATGTAGGGATTCACGGTGACCGCATCGGCGCCATACCGGTCGAAGGCTTCGCGGGCGTACGCCTCGGCCGTGTTGCCGATATCGCTGCGCTTGGCGTCGAGAATGATCAAGGCGTGCGGCGCCCGCTCGCGGATGTAGCGGATGCTGGCGGCGAGTTCGGGCTCCCTTCCCGCCGCTCCGTAAAACGCAATCTGCGGCTTGTACGCGGCGGTGAGATCGGCGGTCGCGTCGATGATGCGGCGGTTGAAGGCCAGGATCGGTTGCCGATCGGCGGCGATTTCCGGCGGCAGCCTGTCGACATCGGGGTCGAGCCCGACGCACAGCAGGCCGGCGCTGACTTCCCAAGCCTGATTGAGCCGGTCGGCGAATGTCATGGACATGCGCCATGATACCGGGCGCACCGTTCATAAGGGAGTATGCTTGCAGGTCGTGCGAGAACTGCCGTGCCAACCAAGCCTCGAACTGGACCGCGATTAGTTTTGCAGCCGGCCAGTCGCCGGGCGGCGCGGCATGCGGGCACGAATGCGCTGAAGCGCTTTTTCACCATTGCCGATGCCTGGGAATTGTCCCCATTGCAGCAATGCCGGCTGCTGCGGATTCCCTCGCCCCAGGTGCTCCGGCAGTACCGGCTTGGCCAGGGGCCGCGGCTGTCCGCCACGCAGCAGGAGCGCGCTGCCTTGATCGCCAGCATCCAGCAGTCCCTGATGACGGAATTGGTGGCGAGGGATCGCGCCTGGGCCTGGGTCCATACGCCGCACGCGGGGCCGCCCTTCGACGGGGACAGCCCGCTGTATTTCATGCTGGAGAACGGCCTGCCGGCCCTGCGCGAGGTGGCCCGTATGCTGGTGCGCGAGAGCGAGCCGCGCTGAAGCTCCCGAGGCGCCCGGCCGGTGAGCCGCGGCCGCCGGTCTCGGTTATACTAGGGAGCTGTTCCGAAGCGAATGTGGCGGAATTGGTAGACGCGCCAGACTTAGGATCTGGTGGGGCAACCCGTGCGAGTTCGAGTCTCGCCTTTCGCACCACCTTCCGCAAGATCGGTTTCAACCCCAAGAAGGATTGACATGCAGGTTTCAGTCGAGAGCACCGGTAAGTTGGAGCGGCGCATGCAGGTGCAGGTGCCGGCCGAACGCGTCACGCAGGAGATCGCATCGCGCTTGAAGCAAATCAGCCGCACCGCGCGCTTGAACGGCTTCCGGCCCGGGAAGGCGCCGCTCAACGTGATCCGCCGCCAGTTCGGCCAGCAGGTGCATCGTGAAGTGATCGGCGAGCTGATGCAGGAGAGTTTTTCCGAGGCGGTCACGCAGCGTCAATTGACGCCCGCGGGCAATCCCCGGATCGAGCCCCAGAGCATCGACGAGGGCCAGGACCTCAGGTACGTGGCGACGTTCGAGGTGTTCCCCGAATTCGCGCTGCAGCCCATCGAGTCGCTCGATATCGAGCGCATCACCGCCGACGTGACCGAATCGGACGTGGACGCGATGATCGAGCGGCTGCGCAAGCAGCAGATGAAATTTTCTGCGGCGGAACGCCCGGGGGCGGCCGGTGATCGGGTCACGATCGACTTCGAGGGCTTGATCGACGGCGTGCCCTTCGCCGGGGGCAAGGGCGAGAAGGTCCCCGTGGTGCTGGGCGCCAACCGCATGCTGCCCCAGCTCGAACTGGGGTTGATCGGCTCCGTTCCGGGTGAAACCCGCACGATCGGCGTGGATTTTCCGCCCGATTACCGGGCGACGGAGCTTGCCGGCAAGCACGCGAGCTTCAACGTCGTCGTGGGCGCGGTGGAAGCGCCCGCCCTGCCGGAGGTGGACGAGGAGTTCTGCGCCTCCTTCGGCGTCACCGAAGGGGGCGTCGAACGGCTGCGCGAGGACGTGGCCGCCAACATGCGCCGCGAGCTCGAACAGACGCTGCGTAACCGCAACAAGGCCGCGGTGATGGAGGCGATCTACCAGGCGAATCCCATCGACTTGCCGAATTCCCTCATCGAATCGCAGATACGGGACATGCAGATCGAGGCGATGCGCCGCACCGGCGCCAAGGACCCGTCGCAGGCGCCGCCGCGCGAGCCCCTGGTGGAGCCGGCCCGGCGCCGCGTCGCGCTCGGGCTGCTGTTCAACGACATCGTCCGGCGCGCGAGTATCGTGCTGGATCCGGCGCGCGCGGCCGCGCGCTTGGACGAGATGGTGGGCCCGTACGGCGACCCGGCCGCGCTGAAGCAGGCCTATCTGCAGAATCCGGAGGCCATGCGGCAGGTTGAGAACCTGGCGCTGGAGGACCAGGCGGTGGACTGGGTGCTGGGTCACGCCAAAGTGCGCGACCAGCCATCGACGTTCAAAGAGTTGATGAACTTTGAGGGCTGAATCACGGCTGGGCCCTTGAAATGATCTTGCAACGTCCTAAAGTCGATCAGTTGCCGTTCTTCGTTGGATCAAGGGGCTTTATTTCATGACGACTCGTGCACTCAACCTGGTTCCCATGGTGGTGGAACAAACCGCTCGCGGCGAGCGGGCCTACGACATTTATTCGCGCCTGCTCAAGGAGCGGCTGATCTTCATCGTCGGACCCGTGGAGGACTACATGGCGAACCTGGTGGTCGCCCAGCTCCTGTTCCTCGAGTCGGAAAATCCCGAGAAGGACGTGGCCATCTACATCAACTCGCCGGGCGGCTCGGTCAGTGCCGGCCTCGCGATCTACGACACCATGCAGTTCATCAAGCCGGACGTGAGCACCATCTGCGTCGGGCTGGCGGCCTCCATGGGCGCGGTGCTGCTGGCCGGCGGCGCGGCGGGCAAGCGCTATTCGCTGCCCAACTCGAAGATCATGATTCACCAGCCCTCGGCCGGCTTCCAGGGCCAGGCTTCCGACATCGACATCCACGCGCGCGACGTCCTGGAGACCAAGCAGCGGCTCAACGGCATCCTGGCCAAGCACACCGGGCAGACCGTCGAGCGGATCAAACAGGACAGCGACCGTGACAACTTTATGACCGCCGAGGTGGCCAAATCGTACGGAATCGTGGATTCCGTGCTGGAGAAGCGGGGCGAGATATTGGTAACACCCTGATGGAGCTCGAAGTTCGCCCCGTGGCCGTCCCGGGGCGAACCCTAATTTGACACGGAAGGGACTCGGGTCACAACCCGGACGGCCTCGCCTTTGCGGAAGGTCAAATGGGTGCTATATAGTCTATGTGTCAGCCGCGTTTCAGCTTGAATTCCGAGACGCGGCCAACTTGAGGACAGCATGAGCGAAGATTCGCGCGGCAAACATGATGACGGCAAACTGTTGTATTGCTCCTTCTGCGGGAAGAGCCAACACGAAGTACGAAAGCTGATCGCCGGTCCCTCGGTGTTCGTCTGCGACGAATGCGTGGAACTGTGCAACGACATCATCCGGGAAGAGCTCGAGGAGCGCGCGGAGCGCACCCGCGACAAGCTCCCGAAACCCCAGGAAATCAAAAAGGTCCTGGACGAGTACGTCATCGGTCAGGAGCGCGCCAAGCGCGTGCTCTCGGTGGCCGTCTACAACCACTACAAGCGCCTCCAGACGCGCGGCACCGAGGGTGTGCGCACGCGGGACGAAGTCGAGCTCGCGAAGAGCAACATCCTCCTGATCGGCCCTACCGGGTCGGGAAAGACGCTGCTCGCCGAGACGCTGGCGCGGCTCCTGAACGTGCCCTTCACCATCGCCGACGCCACCACCTTGACCGAAGCCGGTTACGTGGGCGAGGACGTCGAGAACATCATCCAGAAGCTCTTGCAGAAGTGCGACTACGATGTCGAGAAGGCCCAGACCGGCATCGTCTACATCGACGAGATCGACAAGATCTCCCGCAAGTCGGACAACCCGTCGATCACCCGGGACGTCTCCGGCGAGGGCGTGCAGCAGGCGCTGCTCAAGCTGATCGAGGGCACCATCGCCTCGGTGCCGCCGCAAGGCGGTCGCAAGCACCCGCAGCAGGAATTCCTGCAGGTCGACACGACGAACATCCTGTTCATCTGCGGAGGCGCGTTCGCCGGCCTGGAAAAGATCATCATGAACCGGACCCACAAGAGCGGGATCGGCTTCATGGCGGAGGTCCGCGAGCAGAATGCGCGGCCCCATGGCAACGACGTGTTCCACGACACCGAGCCCGAGGATCTCATCAAATACGGCCTCATCCCCGAGTTCGTCGGCCGGCTGCCCGTGGTCGCGACCCTCGAGGAACTGGACGAGGAAGCGCTGATATCGATTCTCCTACAGCCGAAGAACGCGCTCACGAAACAGTACCGGAAGCTCTTCGACATGGAGGGGGTGGAGCTGGATTTCCGCGAGGATGCGCTGCGCTCGGTGGCCCGCAAAGCCATGCAGCGCAAGACCGGCGCGCGGGGATTGCGCACTATTCTCGAGAACGTGCTGCTCGACACCATGTACGATCTGCCGTCGCTGCGCAATGTGCAGAAGGTGGTGGTCGACGAGCAGGTGATCGAGGGGCATAACAAACCTTACATCGTTCACCGGACCGAGGAGACGCGGTTGGTGGCGCCGGTGGAGGAACAGCGGCGCCCGACGGGCTCCGACCATCTGTGAGTTGTGTGACCCGGTAGCCAGCCCTCTGAAATCCCTCCGTCCTCGCATCCGAAGGGTGGACTTGAAACTCATGGGGCGGCCCGCATGTTGACGCTTGACAGCCGTACGTGCAGAACCAAAAGGCAGGCCTAGTGAGCGACGAACCCGTAGTAGAAGCATCCGAAACCCCCAGTCACGCCGGCATGCCCGTGCTGCCGCTACGCGACGTGGTGGTGTATCCCCACATGGTGATCCCGCTGTTCGTCGGGCGGGAAAAGTCCATCGTGGCGCTCGATCTCGCGATGAAGGCGGACAAGCGCATCCTCCTGGTCGCGCAGAAACAGGCCGACGTGGATGATCCGAAGGGCGAGGACCTGTACCGCGTCGGCACGGTTGCGACCATTCTGCAATTGCTGAAGCTGCCCGACGGCACCGTCAAGGTGCTGGTGGAAGGCGTCGATCGCGCCAGCATCGAGAAGCTCGTCGAGGGCGAGTTCTTTTCCGCTGAAGTCACGCCCATGCCCGATATGGAGCGCTACGAAGAGCGGGAAATGGACGTGCTCACGCGCTCGGTCATCACCCAGTTCGAGCAGTACGTGAAGCTCAACAAGAAGGTGCCGCCCGAGATCCTGACGTCGCTCGCGGGAATCGAGCAGGCGGGGCGCCTGGCCGACACGGTCGCGGCCCACATGTCGCTCAAGCTGTCCGAAAAGCAGAAGGTTCTCGAGATCCCGGACGTCCGCAAGCGCCTGGAGCACATGCTCGCGGTGATCGAAGGCGAGATGGACGTGCTGCAGATCGAGAAGCGCATTCGCGGCCGCGTCAAACAGCAGATGGAGAAAAGCCAGCGAGAGTATTACCTGAATGAGCAGATGAAGGCCATTCAGAAGGAGCTCGGCGACCTCGACGAGGCGCCCAACGAGCTCGGCGAGCTCGAAAAGCGCATCAAGGCCGCCGGCATGCCCAAGGAGGCCCGGGACAAGGCCAACTCCGAACTGGCCAAGCTCAAGCTCATGTCGCCCATGTCGGCCGAAGCCACCGTGGTGCGCAACTACGTCGACTGGCTGGTCAAGGCGCCGTGGAAGAAGCGCACCAAGGTGCACTTGGACATCAGCGAGGCGGAGAAAGTGCTGGAAGCCGACCATTTCGGCCTGGAGAAGGTCAAGGAACGCATCGTCGAGTACCTGGCCGTGCAGCAGCGCGTCAGAAATCTGCGCGGGCCGATCCTGTGCCTGGTCGGGCCGCCCGGCGTGGGCAAGACCTCGCTGGGGCAGAGCGTGGCGCGGGCGACGAACCGCAAATTCGTGCGCATGTCGCTGGGCGGCGTGCGGGACGAGGCGGAGATCCGCGGTCACCGCCGTACCTACATAGGCTCCATGCCGGGCAAGATCATCCAGAACCTCGCCAAGAGCGGCGTGCGCAACCCATTGTTCCTGCTCGACGAAATCGACAAGATGTCGACGGACTTTCGCGGCGATCCGTCCTCGGCTCTGCTCGAGGTGCTGGATCCCGAACAGAACAGCACCTTTGCCGATCATTACCTGGAGGTCGACTTCGATTTGTCCGAGGTGATGTTCGTGTGCACGGCGAACAGCCTGAACATTCCGGCGCCGCTGCTGGATCGCATGGAAGTGATCCGCATCCCCGGCTACACCGAGGATGAGAAGTCGAACATCGCGCGCCGCTATCTGCTGCCGAAACAGATGAAGCAGAACGGGCTGAAGGACGCAGAACTGGTCGTGGCCGACACGGCGATCTTGGATATGATCCGCTATTACACGCGCGAAGCCGGCGTGCGCAACCTGGAGCGCGAGCTGTCGAAGATCGGACGCAAGGCGGTCAAGCAGCTGCTGCTGGCGCCCGGCGACAAGACGGTGACGGTGGATTCGAAGAACCTCGACGATTACCTCGGCGTGCGCCGCTTCCGCTACGGCAAGGCCGAGGAGAGCAACCGGGTGGGTCAGGTCACCGGCCTCGCCTGGACGGAGGTGGGCGGCGAGCTGCTCACGATCGAGGCTGCCGTGGTGCACGGCAAGGGCAAGCTCACACACACCGGTCAGCTCGGCGAAGTGATGCAGGAATCCATCCAGGCCGCCATGACCGTCGTGAGAAGCCGGTCGGCGCTGCTCGGCCTCGACATGGACTTCTATCAGAAGGTCGATGTGCACATTCACGTGCCCGAAGGGGCGACCCCCAAGGACGGGCCGAGCGCGGGAATCGGCATGTGCACGGCGCTGATTTCGGCGCTGACCAAGATCCCGGTGCGCTCGGACGTCGCCATGACGGGCGAGATCACGCTGCGCGGCGAAGTGCTCCCCATCGGCGGCTTGAAGGAGAAGCTGTTGGCGGCGCACCGCGGCGGCATCACCACCGTGCTGATACCGGACGACAACACCAAGGATCTCGCCGAAATTCCCGACAATATCAAGGAGAAGCTCGATATCCGATCGGTGAAATGGATCGATGAGGTGCTGCAGGTGGCGTTGACGCACATGCCGGTGGCGCTCCCCACGCCGGAGCCCAAGGCGGTGGAGGCCATCGCCGGCGAGAAGCGGCGCCGCAAGCCGGCCCGCGGCAAGGCCCTGGTGCGCGCTCATTGAGGAGCTGGGGCACTAGCCAACCGGAGGCGCCTCGCGTAGACTTCCGCGCCTCTTCCAGGGGGGTGCTTAGCTCAGCTGGTAGAGCATCGCCTTTACACGGCGAGGGTCGGGGGTTCGATCCCCTCAGCACCCACCAGCACGCGGAGTGGTAGTTCAGCTGGTTAGAATACCGGCCTGTCACGCCGGGGGTCGCGGGTTCGAGTCCCGTCCACTCCGCCATTTCCTGGGACTAAGCCCCTGCGGGCCGCGGGACAGCGGGCGCCCGCAGAGGGTGCCCCCCGTAGGGTTGGGGTAACGGGTAGGACCATGCTGCAGACGATTCACGACAAATTGAAAGGTTGGCTCGCGGCGGTCGTGCTCGGGGCCATCGGTCTCGTGTTCGTGTTCTGGGGCATCAACTGGACCTTGAGCGCGCCCAACTATGCGGCGAAGGTCAACGGCAGCGAGATTTCCCGCAACGACGTGCGGCAGGCGTATCAGCAGCAGCTCGCCCAGGCCGAACGCCAGGCCAAGGGTCCGTTGGACGACACCGAGCGCGGCGAGATCAAGCGGCGCGTTCTCGACGAGTACGTCAACAGCGAGGCCGTGGTCACGCGCGCCGACTCGCTCGGCTATCGGGTGAGCGATCAGGAGCTCATCAAGGAGATGTCGAAGGTCCCGGCGTTCCAGGTCGACGGCAAGTTCGATCGGGCCCACGCGGTGGCCGTGCTGCGCGCCCAGGGCCGCTCCGTCGCCGAGATCGAGGAGCTGTTTCGCCGCGACGCGAAGCTGCGTCAGCTCGATACGGCGCTCAACCTCTCGAGCTTCGCCACGGCGAGCGAATTGAAGCAGGTCCGGTCGATCGCCCGGCAGCAGCGCGAGGTTTCGTGGTTCACGGTGTCGGCCGCGAAGTACACGGCCGAGGCGGCGGCGGACGATGCAGCGATCAAGGCTTTCTACGAGGACCACAAGTCCCAGTACATGACCGCGGAGACGGTGAACCTGCGCTACGTTGAAATCAGCCTGGCGGACCTCGAGTCGCAGGTGAAGATCGACGACGCGCAGCTCAAGGCCTACTACGAAGAACAGAAGACCAAGACGCCCGAGCGCTTCGTGCAGCCCGAGCAGCGCCGCGTCCGCCACATTCTCCTGCAGGTGACGGACCCGAAGGCGGACGCTGCGGTCAAGGCCAAAGCCGAGTCGATTCTCAAGCGCGCACAGGCGGGAGAGGACTTCTCGAAGCTTGCCAAGGAATTCTCGCAGGACCCGGGTTCCGCGCAGCAGGGCGGCGACTTGGGCTGGTCCGAGCGCAAGGCCTTCGTGGGGCCGTTCGCGGACGCGGCCTTCGCCATGAAGCAGGACGACATCGCGGGTCCCGTCAAGACGCAGTTCGGATACCACATTCTGAAGCTCGAGGGCATTCAACCGGCCACGGTGCGCTCCTTCGACCAGAGCCGCGCCGAACTCGAATCCGATTACCGGCGCAACGAGGCGGAGCGGTTGTTCAACGCGGCGCAAGATTCGCTGGCCGATGCGGCGCTGCAGAACGGCACCGATATCGACATGGTCGCCCGCAAGGCGGGATTGGCCGCGCACGATATCGCCGATTTCAGCCGCACCGAGGGCGGCGGCGCCCTCGACAAGTCCTCAGCGGTGATTGCTGCGGCCTTCAGTCAGGACGTCCTCGACGGCCACCTGAGTTCCATCATCGAGGTCGAGCAGGGGCGCGGCGTGGTGCTGCGGGCCACCGATCACAAGCTGCCGCAACAAAAGCCCCTCGAGGCCGTGCGTACCGAGGTGGTGGCGGCCTGGAAGCGGCAGCGGGGCGCGGAACTCGCCGCCGCAGCGGCGGCGGAAGCCGTCAAGCGCCTGTCCGCCGGCGAGGCGTGGGAGTCGGTTGCGAAGAGCCTGGGCGCTGCGCCTGTGCCCGCGAAGTTCTTTTCCCGCAGCGACCAGGCGCTGCCGGCGGAGATCAGCCGCGATGTCTTCGAAGCGCCGAAGCCGGAGGCTAAGCCCGTGTACGCGCGGGTGTCGCTCAGCAACGGTGACGCCGATGTGACGGCCGTCACCGCCGTCCGCGAGGACCCGGCGGGCGATCAAAAGACGGAAGATGCCATGCTGCGCCGGCAGCTGGCCCAACAGTCCGCCTCCGGCGAGGCGCAGGGCTACGCCGCCGCGGCGCGCGCGGATGCCAAGGTGCTCGTCAATCCGCAGGCGCTCGACTAGTTGGCGGATCTATTGCACCAGTTTTCGAGCTGGTATTTGTCGGTACTGGCGCAAGGGGGCTACTGGCTCATCGCCGGATTGATGGCGCTGGAGAGCACCATCGTGCCCATTCCGAGCGAGGTCATCATTCCGCCGGCCGCCTACCTCGCCCGGAGCCAGGGAGAGTTCTCCCTCGGCGGGATCATCGCCGCCGGAACCGCGGGGTCTTGGGCGGGCGCTGCGCTCATGTATTGGGGCGCACGCTGGCTGGGGCGGCCGGTGGTGGTTCGGCTCGGGCCCTACCTCGGGATCGCGGCGGCCAAAATCGCCCATGCCGAGGCGTGGTCGGCCCACTACGGCTGGGCGGGCGTGCTGTTCGCCCGATTGCTCCCGGTGATTCGCCACCTCATCGGCATCCCGGCCGGCATCCTGCGAATGGACTTCCGCTGGTACTCGGCGGCGACGCTGGCGGGCTCCTGTCTCTGGACTTCGGTCCTGGCGTGGCTGGGCATGACCGTCGGCAATCATCCAGAGCTTCTCAAGGGCGATCTGCACCGATTTTTCCTGCTGGTCCTCGCCATGGCAGGGGTGCTCGCCGCGCTTTACTACGCGTTCGTCAAGCGCCCGGTGAGCGGCGCCTGAACCCGCCCTGAAGCAAAATCAGCCGGTGGCGGAGTGCCCGGGGGTGGCCGGCATGACCGAGGCGGCAGGGAATTTCGAGAAAATGGCCGCCGCTGCCGCATTGATCCGCTCCACCGCGTGCGGCCCGGAGAGTTCCGATACGCTCTGGCTCACGCTCGCATGCCAGATCGGCACGCGCGACTTGGCATCGAACAGGTCCACCGAAACCCGGGTTTCGTCCTGCACGGAGGGGGCGTCATAAAATCCGCCGCCCCAGCCCCACCGCGGACCGCCGCCCCAACCCCAGCCGCCGCCCCAAGCCCAGCCGCCGTAATAGTCCTCGAACACCTGTCGCGTGCCCATGGCATAGCCGACCACGCATTCGGCCGATTTTCGGTCATCGACCTTCTGAATGCCCTTGGCCGCCATGTTCGCCTCGATGGCTTCACGCAGGCGCTGTCCGTTCAACGGGTTGCCGAACGCCGATTGATGATCGGCGTTCGCCATGTGTTCATCGGCGAAGGCATAGGAATGGCAATTGGCCACCGACATGTTTGGGTTGACGTCCGTCTTGACCGCAAGACCGCTGCAGGCTTCGAGCCCGAGCAGCACGGCGCCCGCAAACAGCCCCTGGATCAGTGATCTACTTGACATAATATCGCGTCCTTCAGCCTGCTAGACAGGCACAACATTCTCGAAACGCGCGACCCTCGCCTGCGTTGACGCCGCGAGGCGCGTCCAACGGCCGAAACCCGCGCCCGAGAGCCTATGCGTCGTCCCCCGGAAAACTCATACCGACGGAATTGAAGCCGCCGTCGACGTAGGTGACTTCGCCGGTAATGCCCGCCGCCAGGTCGGAGCACAGGAACGCCGCGGCATTGCCCACATCCTCGATGGTGACGTTGCGCTTGATCGGCGCGACCGCTGCGACGTGCGCCAGCATCCTGCGAAGTCCGGGGATGCCCGCGGCCGAGAGCGTCTTGATGGGGCCCGCCGATATGGCGTTCACCCGGATTCCCAAGGGTCCCAAGTCGGCGGCCAGGAAGCGCACGTTGGCTTCCAAACTCGCCTTGGCGAGTCCCATGACGTTGTAGCCGGGCAGCGACCGCATGGCGCCCAGGTAGCTCAATGTAACGATGGCTCCGGCGCGGCCCTTCATGAACGGCAGCGATGCCCGCGCCAGCGCCGTGAGGCTGTAGCTCGAGATATCGTGCGCCACGCGAAATCCATCGCGGGTGGTCGCCTCGATGAAGGTCCCCGTCAGCGCTTCGCGGGGCGCAAAGGCCACCGCGTGGACGAGGATGTCGAATCCGTCCCAGTGGGTGCGCAAGTGCGCGAAGCCGCGCTCGATGGCTGCGTCGTCGGCGACGTCCATTTCGAACGCAATGTTCGAATCCAGCTGCTTCGCCAGCGGGACCACGCGATCGGCCATGCGCTCGATGTGCGAGAACGCGAGGTCGGCGCCCTCGCGCCGCATCGCCTGCGCGATGCCCCACGCAATGGAGCGGTCGGTGGCGAGCCCGACGATCAGTGCGCGCTTGCCGTGCAAGAAACCCATGCTTTTCCCCTTGTCGTTGTGCCTGCCGCGGAGCTTGGGTCCAAGCGCCGCGGCAGGCCGACCGTCCCGGCCTACCCCTGCTGACGGTTATTGTCGAGATACATGACCAAGCGCTTCCCCGCCCGGATTTGATGGCGCCGGTTCAGCCCGTTCCAGGTCTTGAGCTGTTCGACGGACACCTGGAATTGCCGCGAGATGCTGTAAATCGTATCGCCGCGGCGAACGGTGTACATAACCCGGCGGCCGGCGGCAACTCCCTCGTCCCGATAGTGCCGCGAACTCGCCTTCAAGATCAGCCGCTGGCCTGCCATGAGCGAGTCGCCCGTTCCCATGTTGTTCATCCGGGCGAGGGTGCTCACCGAAATGTTGTGGCGGCGCGCAATGCTCGAGAGAGTCTCGCCGGCGCGGACCCGATAAACGATCTGGCGGACCTTCGGCCCGGAGTCGGTCTCCGGCCGGTCGACCCGCGACGCCGCGATCAGCACCTTGTCGGGCAGCTGACCGGTGCTCTGCGGAATCTTGAGCGACTGGCCGGCGCTGACGCGGTCCCCGCCCAGGTCGTTGACCTTGGCGAGCACCGCCGCGGTGGTGCCGTATTTGCGCGCAATCATGGGCAGCGTTTCGCGCCGCTCCACCTCGTGCACGACGTATCGCACGCGATCTTCCGGCGCCAGGGCCTGCAGGCCGGTTTCGTAGGCATCGGCATTGTCGATGGGCACCAGCATGCGATGCGGGCCGGACGGGTCGGTGGCCCAGCGGTTGTATCCGGGGTTGAGCGCGATCAGTTCATCGTAGGTCGTGCCGGCCAGCTGGGCGGCGACCTTCAGGTCGATCTGCGAGTCGGTGTCGATGACCGCGAAATACGGTTCGTTTGGAATGGGCGCAAATTCCAGCCCGTAGCGCTCCGGCTCGGCCATCAGGCGCTTCATGGCCAGGAGTTTCGGCACGTACGCGCGCGTCTCCGCGGGGAGCCGCAGATGCCAGAAATCCGTGGGCCGGCCTGCGGCGCGATTGTTCGCAATGGCGCGTTCGACCCAGGCTTCGCCGACGTTGTAGGCGGCGATCGCCAGGAGCCAATCGCCGTTGAACTCATCGTGCAGCTCCTGCAGATAGTCGAGGGCCGCCCGCGTCGACTCGATGACGTCGCGGCGCCCGTCGTACCACCATGACTGGTTGAGCCCGAAGCGCACTCCGGTGGCCGGTATGAATTGCCACAGGCCGGCGGCGCGGCTCACCGAATAGGCGAAGGGCTCATAGGCGCTCTCCACCACCGGCAACAGCGCGAATTCGGTGGGCATGCCGCGCCTCTCGACCTCGGTGACGATGTGGTACATGTACCGCTGGCCGCGCTGGAACACCCGCTCCAGGTATTCGGGGTTGTGTTCGAACCACGCGAGCTGCTGGTCGATGGCGGGCTCCTGCACTTCATCGAACGCGAAGCCGGCCCGCATCCGGTCGAACAAATCGTCGTAATCCTCGCCGTTGTGGTGCTGCCATTCCCGCGGCATGGTCAGCGATGGGGGCGCGGCGACCGCTGCCGGCGGCGGAGCCGCCGCCTCGGGCGGGGCCGGCTCGGCGGGCGCCACGACGCGTTCGCGCACCACCGCGGCCGGCGGCTGATGGGCGCAAGCCGCGAGCCAGAGGGCGCACGCCGCCAGGACGCAGGAGCGCACGAACTTGCCCGCCCGGTCGGCGCGGGTCATCGGAAGGAGTCCTTCCAGGCACGCAGCACGCCGAACACCTGGGCGGGCTCGGCCAGCGGTTTCCCGGCGTGCGCCTCGGCAGCGGCCCGGATGGCGGTCGTGTCGCAGCGCAAAAACGGATTGACGCGAGTTTCCAGGGACATGAGCGAGGGCAGCGTGGGCAGATCGGCGGAGCGGGTCAGTTCCACCGCGGCGCTATATTCGCGCGCGCCTTGATTGCCGGGGTCGACCGTCAGGGCGAACCGCAGGTTGGCCGCCGTGTACTCATGGCCGCAGTACATGCGGGTCTCGGGCGGCAGCGCGCGAAGGCGGTTGAGCGAGTCGTTCATCTGCGCAGGCGTACCCTCGAATATTCGACCGCAGCCGGCACTGAACAGCGTGTCTCCGCAAAACAGCGCCCCGTGCCCCCAGAACGCAATATGACTCAAGGTATGCCCGGGCACGGCCAAAATCTCGAACTCAAGTCCCAACTCCGGGAGGCCGCATCGATCCCCGTCGCGAACGATCCGGTGTGGCCAGGGGATGCGGCGGTCCTCCGGACCGAAGATCGGTACCTTTCCCAACTCCAACAGCCCCTCGACCCCCCCGATGTGGTCGGGATGATGGTGAGTCAGCAAAATCGCGGCTAAGCTTGCGCCGCTGCGCCGAAGTTCGGCCTGGACGGGCCCCGCATCGCCGGGATCCACCGCCACCAGCCGGCCGGGCGCGAGCGGCGAGTCGATCAACCAGATGTAGTTGTCCGTGAAGGCGCGAACGGGGCGTACATTGAGGGACGTTGACGGGTAGTTCATTTTGCGGCGTATTTAACCTGTAACATTGGAACTTCGCTAGTGTCTCCAAGGAGTCTTGATTGGCAGTGATGACTGATGCCGCGGCCGACTGGTTTGCGGGCCCCCTGGGCGACCGGGTGCTGCGCGAAGAGGCGGCGCTGGCCCGAATGGCCCTGGAGGACGTCTTCGGTTTCGAATTGCTGCAGGTGGGAGCCTGGGGACGGTCGCAGCACCTTCTGGACTGCGCCCGCACGCAGCACACGACGCTCCTGGCGCCCGACTTGAGTCCCGGCGTGACGCTGCGGTCGCAGCTCGAGACCCTGCCGTTCGCCTCGGACTCCATCGACGCGATCCTGCTGCCGCACACGCTGGAACTGGTCGAGGATCCCTATGCCGTGCTGCGCGAGGCGGAGCGGGTACTCTGCGCCGAGGGGTGCCTGATGATTTGCGGCTTCAATCCCTTCAGCGGTTGGGGCGCCAGGCGCTTGTTCAGCCGCTACTTCCGCCGGCGGGCGTTCCCGCCGCAAACGCGCCGCATGCTCTCCGAGCGCCGCCTGCGGGACTGGATGGCGCTGCTCGATTTCGAGGTGGCCGACGTTTACGGCTATCTCTCGCCGATGCCCCTGACCCGCCGGCCGCGCCGCCTGGCCGACGGCTCCGTGCGCCAGGCCGAATACCGCGCGCGGCGTGCGCTGACCGCCGGGGCGTACCTTCTTAAGGCGCGCAAGCGCGTGCAGACCTTGACCCTGGTGCGCCCGAAGCGGAAGGCTCGGCAACTGATGCTGGTGCCGGCCGCGGAATCGACGCGCAAGGTGGGCGCCAACAAGGTGCAATCGGACGCCGCGGCGCAGGGTCACGCCCGCGGATCATGACGAAGGTCGACATTTACACCGACGGAGCCTGTCGCGGAAATCCGGGCCCGGGCGGTTGGGCGGCGCTGCTGATTTGCGGCTCGGAGCGCAAGGAGGTGACCGGCGCCGAGCCCGAGACCACCAACAACCGCATGGAGCTCAAGGCCGCCATCGGCGCATTGAAAGCCCTGAAACGCCCGTGCAATGTCAAGCTCCACACCGATTCGAAGTACGTACTGCAAGGCTTTACCGAATGGCTGCCGGGATGGAAAGCGCGCGGCTGGCGCACGGCCGGGCGCCAGCCGGTCAAGAACCAGGATCTATGGGAGGAACTCGACTCGGCGGCCGCCTCGCAGGTCATCGAATGGCAGTGGGTCAAGGGCCATTCGGGCCACGAGCACAACGAATATGTCGATCAGCTCGCCAATCTCGCCATCGACGGCATGCTGGCGGCGAGGTCATAAGCGATGCGCCAAGTCGTCCTCGATACGGAAACCACCGGCCTGGAAGTCGAGCAGCAGCATCGCGTCATCGAGATCGGCTGCGTCGAACTCGTGAATCGCAGGCTGACGGGACGTTCGTTCCACCGTTACCTCAATCCCGAGCGCGACATCGACGAGGGCGCGCAGCAGGTTCACGGCCTCTCCCGCGCACAGTTGTCGAAGGAGCCGCTGTTCGCGCAGGTGCATGCCGAGTTCCTGGAGTTCGTGCGGGACGCGGAACTCATCATTCACAACGCCCCGTTCGACGTCGCCTTCCTAAATGCCGAACTCGGGCGGCTGGGCGCGGGCAAGGTCAGCGACTGCTGCCGAGTGCTCGACACGCTGGCGCTGGCGCGCCAGATGCATCCCGGCCAGCGCAACAATCTGGACGCCCTGTGCAAGCGCTACTCGGTCGACAACTCGCACCGGGACTATCACGGCGCCCTGCTCGATGCGCGCATTCTCGCCGAGGTCTACCTGGCGATGACGGGCGGGCAGGCGAAATTCACGCTGAGCGAGGAGCCCGTGCGCGCGGGCAGCCGCGAGGGGCAGGCCGTTCCCGGACGTCTTGCGCACGGCGTGCGGATCGCCGTGGTCCGGGCGACGGCCGAGGAGGAGGCGGCGCACGAGCACGTGCTCCAGCTGCTCGACCGGGCGTCGGGCGGCAACACGGCCTGGCGTAAGTCGTGAAGCTGCTCGTGACCGGAGCGGCCGGCTTCATCGGATTTCACACGGCCAGATCGCTCTTGCAAAAGGGCCATGAGGTGGTCGGGCTCGACAACCTCAATGCGTACTACGACGTCGAGCTGAAAGCGGCCCGCCTGCGGATGCTCGAGCAGGGGGACAACTTCCGCTTCACGAGGACCGACATCACCGACCGCGGCGCCATGCAGGCGCTGTTCGCCCGCGAGAAATTTCAACGCGTGGTGCATCTCGCGGCACAGGCCGGCGTGCGCTATTCGATTCAAAATCCGCATTTGTACGTTCAGAGCAACATCGCCGGCTTCCTGGAGGTGATCGAAGGCTGCCGCGCCCACGCGGTGGAGCACCTCGTCTACGCCTCGACCAGTTCCGTGTACGGCGCCAACACCCGCATGCCCTTTTCCGAGCGGCAGTGCGTCGATCATCCCCTCACCTTGTACGCCGCGACCAAGAAGGCGAATGAGTTGATGGCGCACAGCTACTCGTCGCTGTACGGACTGCCGACGACTGGCCTGCGGTTCTTCACGGTCTATGGTCCGTGGGGGCGGCCCGACATGGCCCTGTTCCGGTTCACCAAGAACATTCTCGAGGGCCTGCCGATCGACGTGTATTACGAGGGTCGTCACCAGCGCGACTTCACCTACATCGACGACGTCGTCGAGGGCGTGGCCGCGGCGGTGAATCACGTGGCGGCACCCGACGCGCACTGGAATTCCGATGCGCCCGATCCCGGCACCAGCCGCGCGCCGTACAGGATCTACAACATCGGCAACCAGCGGCCCGTGACGCTGCTGCGTCTCATCGAGGTCGTCGAGGAGTGCCTGGGCCGCAAGGCCGTCAGGAACCTGCTGCCCATGCAGATGGGCGACGTGCCGGATACCGCCGCGGACGTCGACCGCCTGGCGCGCGACATGGGATACCGGCCGACCACCGGGCTGGAACAGGGTGTTAAGCACTTCGTCGAATGGTATCTTGGGTACTATCGTCCGAAAACGTGAATTTGGGATCCGCCATGGCCACACAGAATTCCGGGGCCGCGTGGGGCGCCGTCGCCCAGCACTCGCAGGAGATGAAATCCGCGCACCTCAGGGACTTGGCGGCCGACCCGGACCGGTGGCGCGATTTCCACGTCGAGTGGGGGCCGTGGCTGCTGGACATGTCGCGCCAGCGGGTCACCCGAAAAACGCTCCCGCTGTTGCTGGAGCTCGCGCGCGCTTCGGACCTGGCGGGGCGCACAGCCGCGATGTTTCGCGGCGACGAGATCAACGTAACCGAACGCCGGGCGGTGCTGCATGCGGCGCTGCGCTCGGAATTCGCGGGCGGCGCCGCGATCCAGGCCGAGGTCCGGGAGTCGCGCGCCAAGCTGTCGGAATTCGCGGGCGCGGTGCGCCGCGGCGACAAGCGCGGCGTCACGGGCAAGAGATTCAAGCACGTCGTCAACATCGGCATCGGCGGCTCCGATCTCGGCCCGCTCCTGGTGTGCGAGGCGCTGCGGCACGAATGGAGCGGCGACATCACGCCGCATTTCGTATCGAACGTGGACCGGACCCAGCTCGAGGATCTGACGCGCATCCTGGATCCGGCCGAAACGCTGCTGATCGTCTGCTCGAAGACCTTCACCACGCAGGAGACGCAGGCGAACGCGGATGCCGCCAGGCGCTGGATCGTGGGCGCGCTGGGGGAGGGCTCGCCGGCCCGGCACGTCGCCGCGGTGTCCACCAACGCCTCCGCCATGGACGCGTTCGGAGTCGCGGGCGACCACCGCTTCACGATGTGGGATTGGGTGGGCGGACGCTATTCGGTCTGGTCGGCGGTCGGCCTGACGGCGGAACTCGTGGTGGGGAGCGATAAGTTCCGGGAATTCCTCGGCGGCGCGCGCGAGGTCGACGAGCATTTCACGACGGCGCCCTTCGAGAGGAATTTGCCCGTGCTGATGGGCCTGCTCGGCGTGTGGAACCGCACCTTCCTCGGGCTGCCGACCCTGGCCGTGCTGCCCTACGACGTGCGGCTGGCGCGCTTGCCCGCCTACCTTCAGCAGCTCGAAATGGAGAGCAACGGAAAATCCGTCTCGCTCGCCGGGGAGCGGATCGACTTTCCGACGGCGCCGGTCGTCTGGGGAGAGCCGGCGTCGAACGCCCAGCATTCCTTCTTCCAGTTGCTGCATCAGGGCACGCCGGCGGCAGCCCTCGATTTCATCGCGCCGTTGCGCGGCTCATGGGGCGGCACGGAGGGCCAGGATCTGGCGCTGCAGAATTGCTTCGCTCAGTGCCAAGCCTTCGCCTTCGGCCGCACGCCCGAGGAAGTCGCGGCGGACATGCGCAAGAGCGGATCGAGCCCGGCCGACATCGAGCGATTGCTGCCGCACCGGTTGTACGAGGGCAATCGGCCCAGCTCGCTGTTGATGTACCCCCGGACCACGGCGGGCACCCTGGGCGGCCTCCTCGCCCTGTACGAGCATAGCGTCTTCGTGCAAGGCATCCTCTGGGGCATCAATTCCTTCGACCAGTTCGGCGTAGAGCTCGGAAAGAAGCTCGCGCTGGGGATCGACATGAGCGGCGCCCGCGCGCCCGCGGGCCACGGGGCGGCGGGGTTGGAGGCGTTGATCGGCTATGTCGCCAGGCGCCGGTAGCTCCCTTGGCTAAGCAACGCAAGGGAATCATACTGGCCGGCGGGGCGGGCACGAGGCTTCACCCGATCACCTTGTCGCAGAGCAAGCAGTTGCTGCCCGTGTACGACAAGCCGATGATCTACTATCCGCTCGCGACGCTCATGTGCGCAGGCATTCGGGAATACCTGATCATCACCACGCCGCGGGACCAAGCCGCCTTCCGGGACCTGCTGGGCACGGGGCGCCAGTGGGGCGTCTCGTTCGAGTACGAGGTGCAGCCCGAACCCAACGGCATTGCGCAGGCGCTCGTCATCGCCGAACCGTTCCTCGACGGGGCGCCTTCGGCGCTGATTCTCGGCGACAACATCTTCTACGGGGCGAATCTCCCGGAGCTGCTGCAGACCGCCTCGCAGCGCTGCAACGGCGCCACCGTGTTCGGCTATTACGTCCACGATCCGGAGCGCTACGGCGTGGTGCAGTTCGACGCCGAGGGACGGGTGGTCGATTTGCTCGAAAAGCCCGCCAAGCCCCCGTCCAACTACGCCGTGACCGGCGTTTATTTCTACGACGAGCACGCACCCGCGATCACGCGGACCATCAAGCCGTCGGAACGCGGCGAACTCGAGATCACCGACCTCAATCGGGCTTATCTGCGGGAGGGCCGATTGAGCGTCGAGCGTTTGGGGCGAGGCACGGCATGGCTGGACACCGGGACGCACAACTCGCTGCTCGATGCGGGCGTGTTCGTGCGCATCATCGAAGAGCGTCAGGGCCTGAAAGTGGCATGCGTCGAAGAGCTGGCGTGGCGCATGGGGTTCATCGAGGCGGAACAACTTCGCAGCCTGGCCGTGCCCTTGCGCAAGAGCGGCTACGGAGAATACCTGCTGCGCATTCTACGGGACGAGCACCCGCCATGAAGTTCCTTGCAACGCCCATTGAGGGCGTCATGCTGATCGAACCCAAGGTTTTCGGCGACGACCGCGGTTTCTTCATGGAAACCTGGCATGCGCCGAAATTCAAGAGCGCGGGCATCGGCGCGACCTTCGTGCAGGACAACCACAGCCGATCGAGCCAGTGGACGCTGCGCGGCATGCACATGCAGGTGGAACACACCCAGGGGAAGCTCGTGCGTGTGACGAGCGGGTCGGTCTACGATGTCGTGGTGGACCTGCGGCGCGGTTCCGCGAGCTTTGGGCGCTGGTGGGGTGTGGAGTTGTCCGCCGCCAATCACCGCATGCTGTGGGTTCCGGAGGGACTCGCGCACGGCCTGCTGGTGCTGTCGGATAGCGCGGATTTTCTGTACAAATGCACGGACGTCTACAGCCCGGCGCACGAGCGCACCCTGGCGTGGGACGACCCGGCCGTGGGCATCGAGTGGCCCCTCCCGCCGGGGGTGCAGCCGAAGCTGTCCGCCAAGGATCGGGCGGGAAAGAGCTGCGCCGACATCGAGAAATTTCCTTGAAGGTCCTGGTGCTGGGCGGCGGCGGCCAGGTGGCGAACGCGGTGGCGGCCTGCACACCGGCATTCCACGGCGTGGTGGTCAAGACGCGGCGCGAGGTCGATATCGCGGACGAGGCGGCGCTCGATGCCGCGGTGGCGCAGAGCGGTGCCGACTGGGTCATCAACTGCGCCGCGTACACGGCCGTGGACCGTGCGGAGTCCGAGGCGGACGCCGCGCATGCGGTGAACGACACGGCCGTGGGAACCATGGCGCGGGCCGCGGTCCGCTCGGGGAGCCGCCTGCTGCATATTTCCACGGATTTCGTGTTCGACGGATCCGCGAACCGGGCATACCTGCCGGCCGACGCGACCCACCCCTTGAGCGTCTACGGAGCGTCCAAACTGGGCGGCGAGCGCCAGGCCTTGCATCATTGTCCGCGGTCCATCGTCCTGCGCACGGCGTGGGTGTATGCGTCCACCGGGAAGAACTTTGCATTGACGATGCTGCGCCTGATGCGGGAGAAGAGCGAGGTACGCGTGGTTTGCGACCAGATCGGAACGCCGAGCTGGGCAACCGGAATTGCCCGGTGCATATGGGGCCTCGTCGACTCAGCGGCGGCCCCAGGCATCTATCACTGGACCGATCTCGGGGTTGCGACCTGGTACGATTTCGCGGTCGCCATTCAGGAAGAGGCGCTGGCGCGCGGGCTGCTGACGCGCGCCGTGCCCATCGTGCCGATCTCGACGGCCGAATATCCGACCCCGGCCACGCGGCCGGCGTTCAGCGTGCTCGATTCCGCGGCCACCCGCGCGCTGCTGCCCGGTCTTGGCCGGCACTGGCGGTACAATCTGAGAATGATGTTGGATGAGCTTCGAACCGCCGCACCCACATCGTCGGCGGGACCGGTTACACATCGGTAATGCGTCAATTCGCCGGTTGGGGTTGCCGGGATTGAGATAATGGATATGATACGCGCCTTGCCGCCGATTTCCGCGCGTCGAATTACGCTGCACCTAGCGAGTCTAAATAGTAATGAATGATGGTCGAATCTTCGTCGAAAGGGCCGCCCCACGGGCCGTCTCCGCAGCATGACGACACTTCTTGGCATTATCGATCAGGGTCGTCCGCGGCCGGACCTGGTGGAGCGGCCGGGATGAGGAGCCGACTCGTAGCGCTTGCGCTCATGCTGCTGTCGATGGGATTGGGGGCTTCCGCTCAAAGCCCTTCACCCGATCAATTAGACCTCCTCAAAGGCATGTCGCAAGACCAGCAGGACTCGCTCTTGCAGAATTTGGGCGGCAAGCACACAGGCAATACCTCCAAGTCCGATCAGAAGCTCAATACGCCCGAGACGGTTCAGCCGAAGAATGGGGACCAAGGGCAGCTCGTACCGTATCCCCGGGACAAAACGAAGGACGGACGGACACTACGCATCTCAGATGAAGACCCGGAGTTGCAAGCCAATGACACGGTTCTGATCGACCTGACGCCGGTCGATATCGAGAATGGCAACGTCAACCAGAACAATCAGAACAATCAGAACAATCCGAGCGGCAACAATCAGCCATCCAACGGGACCGGCATGCCCAATGCCGGCCCCCAGGGCATGGTGTTCAACGGGACGCCCGACGCGAACGCCATCGCGGCCAACATCGGAAACTCCAAGACCGCCGCCAACAAGAACCAGCCCGGCAGGAACGCCTCGGACTTCGGACGAATAAGGCAAGAGCCCAAGCCGCTGACCGACGATGAAAAAAAGAATTCGGAGAAGGTACGTCAGCTTATTTTGCGGAACAATCCGTATCACCTGAACCGATTCGGCGTGCTCGAATTGCCGGGATTGCCGGCGATACCGCTGGCCGGCTTGACGGCCGACGAGGCGACCAATCGCCTCAGCGCCGATCCGGATTTGCGGGCCTTTACCATCAAAGTCACGCTGCTGCGGCTGCAGCCCTTCGACGAAGAGGCGTTGAAACCGTTCGGCTACGATCTGTTCGAGGGCGTTCCAAGCACATTCGCTCCTGTGTCGGATATTCAGGTGCCCCTGGACTATCTGATCGGTCCGGGCGACACGATGAATGTGCAGCTCTACGGCAATGAGCCCGCGACCTATACCTTGACGGTGCAGCGGGACGGCAGGGTCAACTTCCCGAGGCTCGGTCCCATCCGGGTGAGCGAGCTGACCTTTGACCAGGCGCGCGCCGCCATCGAAGAGCGCGTGCAGCAGCAGCTCATCGGATCGCGGGTCAGCGTCACCATGGGCGATCTGCGTTCGATCCGGGTATTCGTCCTGGGAGAGGCCGAGAAGCCCGGTTCCTACACCGTGAGCGGCCTGTCCACCATGACGAACGCCTTGTTCGTCAGCGGCGGCGTGAAAAAGATCGGCTCGCTTCGCAACATCGAATTGAAGCGCGATGGGCATCTGGTCACCGTGCTCGACCTCTACGATCTGCTGTTGCACGGCGATACCAGCCACGATCAACACCTGATGCCCGGCGACGTCATCTTCATTCCGCCCATCGGCAACACGGTTTCCGTCTACGGCTCGGTGCGGCGTCCCGCGATATACGAGCTCAAGGGAGAGAAGAACGTCGAGCAGGTGATCGACGTCGCCGGCGGCCTCGTGCCGGACGCGGATGGAAAACTGGTTCAGTTGGAACGCATCCGGCCGTCGCGCCTCCGGGAAATGATCAACGTCGACCTGACCGCCAACGCGGGCCGTACCACCGCGGTGGACAACGGCGACAAGCTGCGCGTGCCGGCCATTCGCCCGACTCTCGAGAATTCCGTGGTGCTGTCGGGCTACGTTTTCAGGCCGGGCTCGTTCGAGTACCGCCCCGGACTGCGGCTCAGCGACGTCCTGTCGAGTTTCGACGAATTGCGGCCGAACGCGGACCGGCGCTACGTCATGATTCGCCGCGAGGTTCCCCCCGAAGAGAAGATCGAGGTGATCTCCGCGAATCTCGAACGCGCACTCATAGCCCGGGGGTCAAAGGATGATCCGGAATTGCGGCCGCGCGACAATATCATCGTGTTCGACCTGTCCGCGAGCCGCGAGCGTGTCGTCGAGCCGGTGATCCGCGAGCTGGAATTGCAGGCATCGCCCGACCACCCGGCGCAGGTGGTCAGCATCGACGGAAAAGTGAAGGCGCCGGGCCGTTACCCGCTCGAGCCGACGATGCGCGTCAGCGATCTGATACGCGCCGGCGGCAGCATGAATGATTCCGCCTACAGCGGCGAGGCTGAATTGACGCGTTATGCGATCGCGGACGGCAGCGTTCGACAGACCAGCTTGATCCCCGTCGACCTCGCGGCCATACGCAGGGGCGATGTGGCCGCCGATATCCAACTCATGCCCTACGACGTGCTGGTCGTCAAAGTGACGCCGCAGTGGACCGAGCCGGGTACGATCGAACTCACCGGCGAAGTGAGATTTCCGGGCAGGTATCCGATCACGCGAGGCGAAACCCTGTCATCGGTGCTCCGTCGCGCCGGAGGATTCACCGACCTGGCATTTGAAGAGGGCGCGGTTTACATACGCGAGGAATTGAAGAAGCGCGAGAAGGAACAGCTGGACCTGTTGACCAATCGTCTGCAGAGCGATTTGGCCTCCTTGTCGCTCGAAGCCGTGGCGAGCAGTGCTGCTACATCCAACTCGAACGCAAGCTCTGGCGCCACGCAGGGCCTGGCGGTTGGACAGTCGTTGATCCAACAACTTCGGGAAACCAAGCCCGTGGGCCGCCTGGTCATCAATCTCGACCGCGTCGTGCAAGGCCGGCCGGGCGGACCGGAAGACGTGCTGGTCCGGGACGGAGATAAATTGCTGGTCCCGAAGCAGACGCAGGAAATTACCATTCTCGGCGAGGTCCAGAGTCCCACCTCGCACGTGTATCGGTCCGGACTTACCCGCGACGACTATATCGCCAAGAGCGGTGGAGTCACTCAAAAGGCGGATCGCAGCCGGATATACGTCGTGCGGGCGAATGGCGACGTCGTCGCCGGAGCGCGCAGCGGATGGTTCAGGCGCTCCCGATCGACGGAGATGCGCCCCGGCGACACGATCGTCGTGCCGCTGGATACCGAACGGATCAGAGCGCTTCCGCTATGGCAGGCGGTTACGACCATTATTTACAACTTGGCCGTGGCGCTGTTGGCGGTAAGGTCCGTGTAAGCCGCACGTTCCGGACCAAATCGTCCGCAATGCGAGTTTTAGTCGTCATTCCTTGCCTGAACGAGGTGCGCCATCTTGAGGGTCTGGTATCCGATCTGATTCGCAGCAACGTCGAGCCGGTGCAAATCGTGATTGCCGACGGCGGCAGTACCGATGGAACGCTGGATCTCGCAAATGAGCTTGCGGCGAGGTTTCCCAATGTGTCGTTGCTCATCAACCCGAAGCGGGTTCAGTCCGCCGGATTCAATCTCGCGGTGAGCGAATTCGGCGAAGACGCCGAGTTCGTGATTCGAATCGACGCCCATGCCGAATATCCCGGCGACTATTGTCAGGTGCTGGTCGAGGAAGCTGAAAGAACCGGCGCCGCTTCGGTGGTGGTTGCGATGAAAACCATGGGTATCGGCTGGTTTCAGAGAGCGGTGGCGGCGGCTCAGAATTCAAGGCTCGGAAACGGCGGAGCGGCACATCGGCTGGCGAGGACGGACGGAGCATGGACGGACCACGGGCATCACGCCCTCATGCGAATCGACGCGCTCAAGCGGGCGGGGGGCTACGACGAGTCCTTTTCTGCCAATGAAGACGCAGAACTCGACATTCGCCTGCGGCAGCTGGGATTCAAGATCTGGCTGACGGGTCGCACGTCGATCGGGTATTACCCGCGTTCCTCGGCGGGTTCGTTATTCCGTCAGTATGCGAATTGGGGAACGGGCAGGGCGAAGACCGTGTTGAAGCATCACACGCGGCTGAGGCCTCGCCAGCTCGTGCCCGTCGCCGTCCTGCCGATGAGTCTGATCGCGCTGGGAACGCCGATCGTCCATGCAGCGGCGATACCGATCGCGAGCTGGGCGGCCGTTTGTCTCGTGTATGGATTGTATTTGGCCCTCAAGGGGAGAGATCTTGGCACGCTGGCCGCAGGGGCCGCCGCCATGACCATGCACATGGGATATTCCATCGGCTTCTGGAGAGCCGTCGTGGGCCAGTTGTGGGCCTACGGCTCCGACGGGAAAAAACCTTGAAACTCAAGGTGTTGGCGATTGTCGATCGGCCGGGGTATAAGATAAAGTAGATGAATCCATTGGTTTCCGTCATAACCGTAACGCGCAATTCGGCATCGCGTATCGCGAACGCGATCGACAGCGTTTTGTCGCAAAGTTACCGGCCGCTGGAATATATCGTGATCGACGGGGCCTCCACCGACGGTACCCTCGACATCGTGCGCAGTTTCGGGGCACGCATCAGTCGCTTGATCTCCGAGAAGGACGGCGGCATTTATTTCGCAATGAACAAGGGTTTGCTGGCAAGTTCCGGCACCCGCATCATTTACCTCAATTCCGATGATTCATTCGCCCATTCAGATGCGCTGAGTTCACTGGTGGGGGCCCGCGAGGCCTGCGGGGGCGATGGTCCGGCGATCTGCTACTCGGATTTCATCAAGCATTATCCGTCGCTCGACCGGTCGATGCTGATGAAACCAGACACGGCGTTCGAGCGGGGATTCGCCCTATGCCATCAGGCGATGCTCGTCGACAGGAGCGCCTACGATCTGGTGGGAAATTTCGACACCTCGTTCCGATATGCGGCCGACCATGACTGGACCGTGCGGGCGAAAAGGGCGGGGGTTCGATTCATCAGGGCCAATGTGGCCCCGACAGTCGTGTTCCGGCATGGAGGGGCCTCACACAGCAGTTACCGCGCCAGCCGAAGCGAGGCGGGAAAGGTGATATTGCGCGAATACGGGCGCGTCGCCTATCTACGCTATACGGCGCGTCAACATTGGGTGCACATGCTGCGGGTATCGTCCGATTTGCTCTTGCGCCTCATCGGCCCGCGATATCTGGCGGCATTGCAGCGGTTCTATTTTCGCACCGTTCGACGATATCGTCGTTCGGACCAGACGTCCGCGAGCTAGCATGCTAAAGCGGGTCGCAAGTATCTCGGGTTTCTTGCAGTGGGCTCCGGCGGTCGGCGTGACCGTGTACAACGGCCGGATGCTTTCCATTTACGAGCTGTTGGTCCTGCTGTTTCTGCCGGCGATCGTCATCACTTCATTCGAGACTCGGCGATTGACGTTTTGGGTGATCGCCATGGGCATCAGCACGATGAGCTATTTGAACAGCTTGAATCGCTCGACGTCCGCGCTCTATCTGCAGTATTACCTGCTGGTGATCATTCCGCACATGCTGTTGTTCGTGCAGATTTTCGAGAATGACGAAGCCACCCGTGCGTTCTTCATCAGTTTCGTGAAAACCGGCGTCTGGCTCGGCCCGCTGGCCGTTCTGCAGTTTCTTTCGCCGGTGAAAATCACGCTCGCGAACAATACGAACTATTACATTGTGTCGGAATTGCACCGCACTGCGCTGTTTGCGCCAGAACCGTCGATTCTCGCCGCGCTCTATGTCATCGCAATAAGCTTCGCAATCTATAACGCCCATACCCGGATAGAGCCGCGCATACCGGCGGGCGTTCCTTCCTTCGTATCCATGGTGGCGGGTCTTGCCACGACCCTTTCGACATCGATGTTGATCGTGCTCCCGCCACTGCTGTTGTTCACGTTTCGGTTGTGCGGCGTTTCGTGGAAGACGCTCATGCGATATGCGGCGCTCGGTTCCGTCCTGTTGATTGCTTTTTACTTTGTCGGCTATTCGAGCCGCGTTTCAGGCGGCGATTCCACGTCGAGTACTTTGCTGCGTTTTGCGTCCGTGCTCGGAGGACTTTATATCATCCTCCAGCACTCAATCACCGGGCTCGGTCTGGGGATGAATAAAAACGTCGAGGATGCGGTAAAGGTAATATACTTCGCGTTGTCCCACACCATTACCAAGAAAGCGGGCGTCGATAGTTTTCAAATCGGATTGATGGCGGAAATGGGCGTCCTTCCCGGACTCATCTCCCTAGTCTTTTTTGTGGTCTGCTATAGGACGCTCAAGAAGAAGGCGGCCTCGGTTCAGGGTACGACCGCGCTCATCGCAATGATGATGATTTGCGTGTCGTTGGTCTCTCTGCTCACGTCCGGATACCGGGGATTGGCTTACTGTTGGCTGTCGCTGCCGGCCGGATACATCGTGTATTTGCGGAACAAACGCAAGGCAGACCGGCCTGTGCTCGCCTCTGCGGCGACGTTGGTTGCCGGGGAGGGCTAGGCGCATGCACCGTCTCCCCCTGCATTTTTGTCGGTTCCGGCCACCGACTCGGTTCGCGCCAATGACCGCAGGCGGAACCGCGCTAGATTCATACATTCAGTGTGGAGAGATCGAAACCCCATGAATTTCGACGAAGCCTTGGATTCGAGAACGTGGAAATTGGCACTGCAGCGCTGGCACATACTCGTGCTCATGCTCGCGGCATCGTTTTTATTGGCCATGCTTGCCTATGCCCTCATACCTCCCTATTACCATGTAACCGCCACGGTCATAGGTACGCGGTATCAGAACGACATTACCCCCAGTAATCAATCGATGACGATCTCCGCCACCGCGTTGCTGGGCGGAACGCAAAACGATGCGCCGCCGATTACCGATTTCAGGCTCTATACGCAGTTATTGACGTCGCCGGAACTGGGGGCGAGCATCGTCGATGACCCCCTGATCCACCGGGTTTTCTCGCGCTCATGGGACAAGGACCACTGGGTGCCGCCGGATACGTTGCTGCAACACGCGAGGACCCTTTTCTTCTCATTGATGGGTCGAACCGCCTGGTCGGCGCCGGATGGATTCACGGTGGCGGCCTACCTGGACGATCATCTAACGATCGTGACCGGTAAGGACGCAAAAATTCTAACCATCAGCAATTGGAATCGAGACCCCGAGCTCGGAAAAGCACTGGTTCGACTCGCGAGTGCTCGTGCGGATGAGATGGTCAAGCTATTGGCGCAGAAGCGCTTCACGGCAAAGGTTGCCTTCTTGAAGAAGGCCCTAATGCAGGCTGACGTTGAGGAAACGCGGGCGGCGTTGGGCGAAAAGTTGGCCAAGGCGGAAACCGACGAGATTTTCTCCTTCTCCGACCTGCCTTTCGCCGCGGAATTCGTCGAACCGCCGAATAGCCCAAAGCGGCCACAATTTCCAAAATTCGCAATGTTATCCGGTATCCTCGCGGGCTTGGCGGTGGTTGTGTTTCTGATCTACATCGTTTGGATCAAGCACGGAGCCGTTGCCATCGAGCCCAAGGAAGGCGCTGCCATCAAGCGTCAAGAAGGCGCAGCCATCAAGGCTCAAGAAGGCGTAGCCATCAAGCCTAGTGCTTGATGGCTAGGGTGCCTGCGTCTCAACATCCGGGATCCGCTCAATGGCCGATTTTCAAATCAAAGCGCCAATTGCTTTCATGATCTTCAACCGCCCGGACACGTCCGAGCGGGTGTTCGCCGAGATTGCCAAGTCCAAACCAAGCAAGCTATTGGTGGTAGGGGATGGTGCGCGAACCGGTAGACCCGGCGAGGCGGAGAAAGTAGCGGCCACGCGCGCCATCATCGAGCGCGTGGATTGGGATTGCGAAGTCCTGACCAATTTTTCGGAGACGAATCTCGGATGCAGACGGCGAATGTCCAGTGGAATCGATTGGGTATTCGATCAGGTTGAACAGGCCATTATCCTCGAGGATGATTGCTTGCCGGATCCATCTTTCTTTCGGTTTTGCGATGAGTTGCTCGACTTATACAAGCCGGACCAACGTATTGGGCAAATCACCGGCGTCAATTTTCAGTTTGGCCACCGCATCAACGACGACAGCTACTATTTCTCGAAATATGGCCACATATGGGGCTGGGCAACATGGAGAGATCGGTGGAAGAATCACTACGATGTGGACATGAAAGCGTGGCCTGAACTTCGGGATGGCGGCGGATTGGCGGATTTGATCGGCTGTCCGGCGGAGGAGAAGTACTGGACCGGCGTTTTTGAGCGGACGTTTCAAGGCGAGATTGATACCTGGGATTATCAGTGGGTCTTCGCCTGCATGCTGCACGGGCGGCTGGCAGTGCTGCCGAACTCAAACCTTGTTTCGAATATAGGATTCGGCCCCGCGGCGACGCACACTTCCGGAAGTGGAGAACTGTCGAATCTGGGGACGGTGCCCATGCAATTTCCGCTCCGGCATCCGCGGGGCGTATTCCAATGCCGAAGGCTGGATAGCCGGTATTTCAAGAGGTTTTTGGGTGTATCTCTGTATCGGCGCATCAAGAGCCGGCTTCGTGACCTGGTTACAAAATGATCATCAGAAAAATACATGACGCCTTCGCTTTGCGCTCGCGCTGCGGTTTGGGGTTTCGCGATTTATGGCGGCTTCGTCGTGCGGGCTGGCATGAGCGCTATCAAGCAGGAAAGATCCGGTTCTTCGGCGCCGATTTTTCCTATGTCGACGCCACGTCGCTGTTGGCAGGTCTGCGGGAGATATATATCGATGAATGCTATAAATTCAAGGCATCCAATCAAGAGCCGCGAATCATCGATTGCGGAGCCAACATAGGTCTTTCCGTTTTCTATTTCAAACATCTCTATCCACTCGCAAAGATCCTGGCAATTGAGGCGGATCCCGTCATTTGCGGGAAACTTCGGGCCAACGTCACCAGCGCCGCATTCTCCGATGTCGACGTGCGTAATCGAGCCGTCTGGATCGCCAATGAACCGGTCGAGTTTAGAACCGAAGGCGGGTTTTCCGGCCGCGTCACGCTGCCAGGCGATGTGGCAAGCGTGATTCGAGTCGACGGCGCCAGATTGAGAGATTTGCTCGACGAGCCGGTTGACTTGCTGAAGATCGATATCGAGGGGGCCGAGAATCAGGTCATCGCCGACTGTGCGGATCGACTGCGCAACGTGTCCTCGTTATTCCTGGAATACCACTCCCATCAACACGCGCCGCAGCAATTGGATGAGATTCTCCGCGCTTTGAAGGATTCGGGTTTCCGATATTACATAAGAGAGGCCTTCGTCCCTAGGCATCCGTTGGTGCGCCAGTATGCTTTGGATGGGATGGATCTTCAGCTTAACATCTATGGAATCAGGGTCTGACAGAGGGACTGCGCCAGGCGCAAAGACCATGGGCACGTCGAATCGCATAATCTGCGTGATTCTTCATTACGGATCAGAAGTCGACACATGGAATTGTGTTCGTACCATGATGGGGCATGAAGGCGTGGATATTCTGGTGGCAGATAATGATCCCGCTCAAAAGATAGAAATTCCCCCGGAGTTCCTGGAGAGGGTCCAACTCTATAGGACCGGGGGCGCCGCCGGCTTTTCCGAGGCGAATAATATGGCGGTAAGATTCGGCCGGAAAGAGGCTCACGATGCCGTCTTCATTCTGAATAACGACACGCTCGTCGAACCGGGCGCCGTGCGCGAATTGGTGGCGGCTCTGTACGGCGACGACATTGGAGCCGTAGGCCCGTGCATCGCTTTTGCCGGCGAGCCCAGCCGGATTTGGGCTTGTGGCGGCACGATCAAGAAAGTGCGCCTGAAGATCGTCGGCTTGCTCACTCAACTCGGTGATACGCCCTACGATGTGGACTATTTGCCCGGGGCGGCGATTCTCTGCAAATCCAAGGTTTGGGATCTCGTGGGAGGTTTGCCGGAGAGGTATTTTCTAGCGTATGAGGAGGCGGAGTTTGCGTTGCGGATAAAGGCATGCGGCTACCGCGTAGTCGTCGCGCCTGGAGCGCGAATCCTGCATCACGTCGGCATGTCATCGGATTCGCAGCCGATGTACATCTATAACGCCGTCCGGAACCGGGTGAGATTCGGCCAGTATCTATTTGGAAAGTATTTGGGGTTTCTTTTGGGAGCGGTCAATACAGCTGCCGAAATAGCGAAGTCGAAACATGGGTACCGGTTGTGGGTATCCGGTCTGGGCGACGAGTTGCTCGACAACCCGTTGGATCGGGCCGCCCTTCAAAGGATCCAACGGCTCTACGGGCCGCATTCAGCTTGATCGCGGTCATATGCCCGAATATCCACGGACTCGAAAATCCGCTATTTGCGGGGCGATTTGGGCGCTGCGAGGATGTTCTGGAAGCCGAAAATCTCCGTTGAAGTGACGCTCGTACCGAGCGGCAACAGCCCCTTCGGCAGGAGTCGATACAGCTCGTAGTCGGAGAGAATATTCCTGAAGTCCCTGAAAAACGCGCGGCTATAAACGTGCAGGGCGTTGAATTCGAACTGTATGTAACCGATTCTATGTTCGCGCAGCAGCCGCGAGGCGCCCGAGAGCACGGCCAGCTCATGGCCCTCCGTGTCTATCTTCAGGAAGTCGATATACTCGACACCTTCCTTCGCTGCAATGTCATCCAGTGTTTCCACGCGCACGTGCGTCCCGACCGCCGAATGTTCGTGGAACTCGGTGATGGTGGCCTCATGTAGTGACGCGTGCTCCGACCCGTCGTTGTCGGCGTGGTCGTAAAGGGTCATCGAACCGCTGCACTGACCAAGGGCGATGTTATGGCACTTGGCGCGGTCGGCTGGAAACGCGTGCTGCAAAAGGTGAGAATAATTCCGAGGGTGGGGTTCGAAGGCATGGACAAACGCCGTCGGGAAGCACTCCAACATCATTTCGCTGTAGTGACCGACGTTCGCGCCGACATCGAAGAAAATGAGCTTCGGCCCGCTGATCGCCCTCGGCAACCATGTCCGCAGCAGATATCGCTCCCCGCTGATCTCGTCGTTGTGATAATTCAACACTCCGAGCCCGTGCAGCGATAGATAAAAAAGCGCCGAATTGAATTTCTGAAATATGGGCCGCGCGAAAACCGCCCTGTGAATCATGCTGAGGAACTTCATCGGAGCTGCTGGGTCATGAAATTGGCGCGGGACGGCGCCGGTATTGGCGTCAGGTTGGCGGGGAAAGAGCGATAGAGCCGAGGCCGAGCGGTCACTTTTCGGCTTCGGCGTAGATTGACTCGATATCTCTTTCCGGCATATCGAGGCTCGGATCGAATTCCCGCAGGCGAACGTTCCGAAATCCCTTCGACTTCAAAATGAAGACCAGGTTCTCTTCGTCGAACATGTATTTATGTTCCCCAGCCATATAAGCTATGTAGTTGATGCAATCGATTCGCGTCGTATGATTGTACGCGGGACCATAGCCAAAGAAAACCGCGCGATCCAATGAATTGCCCTTCGCGTATGCGTCAATATAAATCCGGGCGTTGGGAACGCAGATCGAGAACCGGCCTGTTGGCTCGAGCGCTCGTTTGCATTCGTCCAGGAACCCTTGGGCTTCCTTGAAGGAAAGATGTTCGAAAAAATGGGACGAATAGATCATCTTGACGCTTCCGTTCGGAAAGGGAATTCCCTTTCGAAGGTCCCAAAAGATGTCGCAGCTTTGCGTCACGTCGATCGTTATCCAGTTCCCCTTGCCACGCTTGTTTCCCGCGCCCAGTTCGATGAAAATCTCGCGTCTTTCACGAAGCAGGCGTCGAATTTTCCGCTTGGATATTTGATGCAGGATGGCCGCGGCAACGGGCAGGGCGAACGGGAATCTCGCCTTCACTATCGACTTTAGTCGTGAAATCATCGTGCGTTGGTCCAAGGCAAGCGATCCTAGATCGCCCGTCGGACCGCGCAGGGGATACATCGCCGGGGCATCATGGTCATCCGGCAATATTGGCATATTTCCGTGCTTTGCACGAGGTTGAAGTGAGCAACGGCTTCTTCCATCGTCTCGTGGGTCATTCGGGCCGATACGGCATCACCAGAACCCGGTGCCCTGTTTGCCGCCGGGTTCACTGCAAGGATTTATGGGCCTTGAACAGGTTTCCTGGAAGAACGGATTTCAGCTGCAGTAGGAATATCGGCCGCGTTCGGGCGTCGAAGGCGTTGGCGAGTACTCCTGCGACTCCGTACGAGATCACGGTGGCAATGGCGGCGCCCATCGCCGAGTATCTGGGTATGAGCACAAGATTTAGCAGAACATTCGCGATTGCACCCGCCAGAGTTCTGTAGAAGACGAGCTTCAGGAGATTCTGCGAGACGTTCCACGGGCCTTGGGCCACGCCCAGAAACACAAACAGGGATGCCCATACGTGTACGGCCAAGACCGGTGCCGCTCCGCGGAAGGCATCGGTGTACAAAAAATGAACGATCCAGCGGGAACTAAGCGCGATACCGGAACCTATGACGAGGGCAATCAGGGACATCAGCGAGAAAAGCCGCCCGATCCGCTCGTAATAGAGCGTCGGGTTGTCCTTGGCCCGAATTATTGCGGGAGCAACCGAGGATACGATTGCCGCGGGTACGAAATACCATACTTCGGAAATCTTGGTGGCCGTCGCGTACAGGCCCACTGCGGCATCGCCCTGCATGAATTTCAACATGACAACATCGATGCGCGAATAGACCATGATGGCCATGCCGGTGAGGATCACGGGCCAGCTCTGCTGGATCAATTGAACTGCGCGCCACCTTCGAGCGCGCCACATCGAAACCTGGCCGCCTCGCCACCTGTACATGGCCATCAGGCCAAGTGCGCCAAGAGCGAGCTCCGTCACTTGAGCGGCCGCAAATGACCATAAGGGAGCTTTGGCATGCACCAAAAATATCCTGATACCCGCGACCAACAGGAAGGCGGCGTTCTTTGCCCAAACAGTCGCCTTCGATTGAACTTGGGATTGGAAGTAGACGTCGACGGTGTCGAAGGCCTGAAAGAACAGCCCGGCTGACAGTAGAGTCACCAGAAGCAGAGTGATCTCATCCTCCGGTTCGATGACGTGAATGGCGGCGACCGCCAGCAGCGGCACGACGACACCACCGAGCAATCGAAGCGTGAACGCAGTCCCGAGAATCTCATTGGAGTGGGCCGCTTCGGTGACGAGATGCTTCACGACGATGCTGTCGAGCCCCAGTGTCGCCGTTGTGCCGAACAGGGCGACAAACGATACCGCAAAACTCAAAATTCCGAATTGTGTCACGCCGAGATAGCGGGCTACCCATACTCCTACGAAGAGTTCCAAGCCCATCCGGACGATGCGATCGACCATCAGCCAAGCGGTATTGTGGAGGATCTTGCGCAATCCAGGCGTCAACTGCCCGATCATGTGTCGCATGCTAAGCGTTGACTTTCCGCAAAACGGGGTCTTGGGATGGCCGGATTCGCGCAGTGGGAATGGTTAACACTTCGATCCTGCAATAGTATACACAGGTTGGCAGCACCGGAAAGCCGGCCTCGGAAGGAAGCACGGTCCCGGAACGACAGATGCGCCGTATTCTAATGAGTTGCGAACATGCGCACCATGGCTCTTGGAGCGGGCTTGCTCTAATATCTGCAACGATCAATGATTTCCAGGGCATGAACGGGCGACAAAATGTCAAGAATACTGGTTACGGGCGGAGCGGGCTTTCTCGGGTCGCATTTGTGCGATCGACTGATCGCTGCCGGTCACGAGGTGCTGTGCGTCGACAATTTTTTTACCGGAACGAAGCGCAATGTGGCTCACCTGTGCAGCAATCCCTACTTCGAGGTTCAACGGCACGATGTTACCTTTCCGCTCTATGTCGAGGTTGATCAGATCTACAACCTGGCATGTCCGGCAAGCCCGATTCACTACCAGTTTGATCCTGTCCAGACCACCAAGACCAGCGTGCATGGCGCCATCAACATGCTGGGATTGGCCAAACGCGTCAAGGCGCGAATACTGCAAGCCTCTACCAGCGAGGTATACGGCGATCCGGAGATTCACCCGCAGGTGGAAGCCTATTGGGGCAGAGTGAATCCCATAGGAATACGCAGTTGCTACGACGAGGGGAAACGCTGTGCCGAAACCCTGTTCTTCGATTATCGCCGGCAGCATGGGGTGGACATCAAGGTCGTGCGAATCTTCAATACCTACGGCCCACGCATGCACCCCAATGATGGCCGGGTGGTGAGCAATTTCATCGTCCAGGCCATACGCGGGGAGGACATTACGATTTTTGGCGATGGCCAGCAAACCCGGAGCTTCTGCTATGTGGACGATCTGATCGAGGCGATGATGCGAATGATGGGTACCGGCTTGGATTTTCCGGGTCCGGTCAACATTGGCAACCCGGGTGAATTCACCATGCTCGAACTTGCCGAGATGGTGATCAGGCTCACCGCGAGCAGGTCGAAGCTGGTTTATCGATCGCTGCCTTCCGATGACCCCAAACAGCGGCAGCCCGATATTGCATTGGCCCGGCAGGTTCTTGGTTGGGAACCGAGGGTCAGCCTCGAGGATGGATTGAAGGAGACGATCGCCTATTTTCGCAAAGCGTTGGGCGCGGTCCAGTGACTCAACGGTTCTGCGAATGCACGGGTTGATACACTCGATTCTTCTCGAGTACGACCAGTGAATCATGGATATGAATACCGGAACAGCTCTGGCTGACATCGGGTTGCTTCACGCCATGCCCGTGGTACCAATGATGCAGATCGTCGACCAAATCCCTTAAATAGCTGAAAAAATTTCCCTTGGACCGGAAGCCGCCGCCAAACTCTTTCCAATACGAAGTGTGCAGGTCCTCGATCATATACAATCCGCCATCGCTCAAATGGGGGAACAAAACCTGCAGCGACGTGCGAATATGCGCCATATGGTGGCTGCCATCATCCAACACCAGATCCAGGCCGCCCATCTCCTCGATTACGGCCTCCAGGAATTTTTTATCGGCCTGGGAGCCGATTCTCACTTGACCTGCGAGTCCATTGAATTTTGAACACGCGGGATCGATATCAATGCCGTATATGATCGCGTCCTCGCCAAAGTACTTCCGCCACATCTGAAGACTGCCACCCTTGCTCACGCCAATCTCGAGGAATCTTATTTTCCGGCCGCGAAAAGGCGAAAAATAACGCTCATACAGGGGAATGTAATGGTGCCATTTATGGACTATGAAATCCTTATTGTCCGCAAATAAGTCGAGCAAGTCGCCGCGGTGATGATACTTGTCTTGAATGTCCTTCCTGACATCCAAGGACTTGCTGAAGGAAAATCGTTCGATGCGTTTTGAGCGTCTCTTGCGGATCTCGGCGAGCAAAAAATTGGGAACGAACTTCTTTAGGATCATGATCAACCCCATGACGACTTGCTGATCGACTTTTGACCCGCCGGCGCCTATATCAAGTTAGCGTGTGGACGCGGTCACCCTTGCGGTGCGCGCATTTTACCTGCGATGCCGGATCTCGGATAGGACTTCGTGGGCGGCAGCGACGCTCATTGAGAACCTTGCTGGTGCATGAAGTCCTATCCGAGGTGCCACGCCGCAGGTAAGATAGGCGCGCTGCGAAGGACCGCATCCACACTCTTACATAGATGGTCGCAGAGACACCGCATGACGATGAAATCCAGAATTCAGCGGCTGGTCCGCCGGCTCGGCTGGGAAGTTCGGCCAATCACCAGCGCCAATATCGAGCAACAAGTGGTCAAGGACGTTCTGAAACTGACCGGGGTCAAGATAGTTCTCGATGTCGGCGCAAACTCCGGTCAATGGGGCGATTTGGTATTCGAAACCGGCTTTGCCGGAAAACTGATTTCCTTCGAGGCCATTCCCAATGTGCATGCGGCCTTGGTTGCCCGTGCCAAGAGGCGTGGGGCATCGTGGGAGGTTGCGCCTTGCGCCGCGCTCGGGAGCGAACGCGGTCATGTCGAATTCAATGTATCGGCGAATACCCTGAGCAGCAGCGTGTTGCCCATGCGTCGCGAGCACGAGGCGGCGGCGCCCGAATCGGCATATGTTGCCAAGCAGACGGTCGCTGTCGAGAGGCTGGACGAACTGGCGTCCACGCTCCTTCCACCGGCGGGCGACCTGATGCTCAAGATCGACACACAGGGCTACGAACTGCACGTGCTGAAGGGAGCCAGCGGACTGCTGCACAGAGTGGTCGCCATGCAGTTGGAACTGTCGTTGGTTCCGCTCTACGAAGGAGCGCCTACATTCTCCGAGATGCTCTCCTACATGCAATCAATCGGCTTCGAAATCTTCAACATCGTTCCGGTGTTCAAGGATAATCGGACAGGCCGGGTGTTGCAGGTGGACGGTTATTTTGTCCGTGGCGACCGCATCCTCTAGTTGATGGATGCTGCGATTGCGATGGCAGAACCACGTTTGACGGCCGTGTTCAGCTCCATTTCTTGGGCAAATCCCGCCCCAGCAGCAGTGCGAGCCGGCGATTCGGCTCCGCGAAGCTAGCCCGCATTTCCTGGATGAGGCCGGCATCGGGGGCCGGGGGGCGGGCGTCGTGCCGGACATTCAATGCGCGATAAGCGTTGAGGAGGCTGCGATACGGCTGAAACGCGGGCGCCAGCCTTCGCATCGCGTACTTCGCGCGCGCCAGTATCGGACTGCGCACTACATACGATTGATTCTCGGCTCGAAAGCGATAGGAGTCATAAAACGTGGCGTCGACTTCGATGCGACGGCAGAAATCGTGCATCAACGAACGGGGGTCGCTGGCGAGGTCGTCAAAGAAATAGACTTGAACACGCGAGCGGTCCACGCGGGAGAACCACTTCTCCAGCCAGACGTGGTAAACACTGTGCGCAAAGGCGCAGTTCAATATCTGGTCTCCAATGGGAACGCCATCCCGTGACGCGATGAAACAATCACGGACGGAGAGACAGCGGCTGAGAGATCCGACGTTGTTCATCGCATAATTGAACAACGACAGCATCCGGTCCACGGGGTCGCGAAGCAAAAAAACGATCGTGGGTTTGGTGGGCAGCGTCGTCAGCACCGACAATGCCGTTTGTTGATAAAGGTAATCCGGGGTCGCTTCCAGATACGCGTGCACGCCGACGTGATACGGAAAAAGTCGAATATATCCCTCTATTCCATCCGCCGAAAAATTATGCCGGGGGTTGAATAGCGGGTATCCGGGGTCATTCAAGAAGCGGGTTTCTTTCTTGCGCGGGGTGGAAATTTGCGGGTGATCTGCCGCCCAGCGGAACAATGACGTGGTTCCGCATCTTGGAGCGCCGGCGATAACAACAGTGGGCAAGGGCATAGTGATTACTTTGTCGTTCTATTCACCGGCACTCAGGGCGCCCGCGGCGGCCACTGGGGGCGCCGGCCCAGTTTAACATTTCTTCTGAATGTAGAAGGAGCCCGGTTCTCGATCCGGCGAAAGATACGGGCAAACCTTCTTGAGGGCGTCGAAGTGCCGGTGCTTCAGAAAATTGAGCGCGCCTATCACGGTCCAATCGGGATTATTGCAGAGAAACGCCTCGAGCAAGTACTGTTCATTCCATAACAATGCCGAATTGATCACCCACTCCTCCAAATAGTCCCGGGGGGTGAACACATCGTGAATATGCACAATGACGCCGGGTCGCAGAATCGGAAGAATTTCCAGGTATTCCGTGACGACGTCGCCCTGCGGCCGGATCACGTGCGACGAATCGATGAACAGCAGATCACCCTCGCCAAGGTCGCGGAACAATACCCGGTCGACAAACTCCACGCGTTCGCGCAGTACCTCGACTCCGGTGCTCTCCAGCCATGGCGCCGCATACGGCTCGATGCAGACATGCCGGCATTTCAAGCCGGCATTTTCCGCCAGATTCCTCTTGATCGCGGCGCGAGCGACCAGCGTGGAATAGCCGCTGCCGATTTCGAAGACCCTTGCCGGCTTGATCCTCCTGACGACCTGATAGAGAAATTCGGCGTCGCCGGACTCGAACATGTCGTTGCCGAACTTGAAGTCGTGACGGTCGGGCGCGGGCTTTTCCAGTTGGCTCAGTTCATTCTCGAAATGCAGGGTGGATAGGAAGTCCAATTGGCCCTGCTCGTTGAGATCAATGCCGGGAAGCTCGCGTTCCCGGGTGAGCGGGCAAATCAGGTCCTTGGATGTGACGAAAGGCTCGTAGTAGTGGTTGCGAACCGGCAGTATGCCTATTCGCATCAACACCGATCGTGTCAGCGTGAGGCGCGACAGGCCGAGGTGGCGCACGAATCTGAAGAGAAACGCGGCGGGGATCACCAGTCCAACGAGAAAGACGTCGATGATCGGTGCAACCGCGTCTGCGATGCGCTTTCTATTCATCCAAGAGTCCTTGTTTCATCAACCACCCGTTCCGGACTGGGTGGGCATAGTCCTGCGAATTGCGAGGCACGTCCGGCGCCCCGCGTCCGGCGGCGATCATACATGGTTTATAGGGTCGAAACGGGATCACCTGGCTCTCAAGTACCGATCGTTCCCCAAGTCTTCCAGGTGTCCTGCGCACCCTGCGCCACGAGCACCCATCCCGCCGGTCCGCCCGCCGCAGGGGCCGGATCGTGGATGACGTCCCCGACCCGCCACGCGCCATTGGCGCGCGACGGATTCGGCTGCGATGGCGCGTACTGGCAGCCGCGCCGGACGGTGTAGCCGAGGGTGCCGTAGATGACGTTGTCCATGGACGAGAAGCCGGTCGCGCCGCCGTTGTTCGTCAGCGTGGGCGCCGACGAACCCACGCCGCGCAGGTGCACATTGGAGAGGTTGCCCGTTGAGCCCACGACTTGGCGGCTTTCATACAGGTCGACGGTGAGGGGTCCCGCCGCCACCTGGTTCATGATGCTGACCGCGGACTCGAAGTCATCCAGTGCGGTCCCGATGGCGGTCACATACACGCTCGCGGCGCCCGAGGCCGACGCCGCGGTTTGATTGGCCGCCAAGCCCCCGGTCCAATGGCACGCGGTGCCCCCGGCGCCGACGGTGACGTCGCGGGATTCCACGACGGTCGATTTCCCGACGGCTCCCCCCGGAAACTGGAACCGGTAGGTCCCCGGCGGAATCGCCTTCGTCAACCGGGCGGTCGTCGCTCCCGCCGGTAATGGCGCGGTCGTGTACATGACGCATCGGCCCGTCGGCAACGCGATGGAGTTCAGCGGCAAGACGGCGTTTCTCGACGTGCCGTCTTCATCGAAAATCACCTTGCTGGTGGCGCACCCATGGCGGGTCAATCCACCGAAGTAACTCGGGGCCGAACACGAGGTGAGCGCCAGAACATACTGCGGCGTCTCGGGGCCCCCCGCATCCTGCGTCGTGGCATAGTATGTGTTGTCCATCTTGTGGCCGTAAGTCGCCTGCAAGTGGATGTGCGAGGAGTTGTGGCCCGTGCCGTCGTTGATGTAGCCGCTACGCCAAAATTCGTTGTCCGAAATCACCCAGCCGGGGTCCACGCCGTTCAAGTGGATGGCGCACGTATAGTGCGCGTCGAAGTGATTGCCGATGATCACGCAGCGCCGGCATCCGGCGCCGTAGCCGGCAATTCCCGGGGCGCCATTGAACTCGAAGCGGTTGCCGAAAATTTGGGAGTCGCCGGAGCCCGGCGTCATGTAAATCACGGTCGAAGCAATCGAGCTGAATCTGCACCCCCAGATCTGCATGTCGACGATGGCGCCGGTGAACACCGTGGTCATCCCGGTGAACTGGCAATGGGAAATCCGCCATAGCCCAAAGGTAGCCGGGCTGTTGACCACATGATCCAGGTTTTGAAAGCAGCAGCCGATCATGCTGACGGCGCTGGCGGGAGCCGATTTGGCGTCGACGAAGCTGTCCAAAGTCCCCGAGGTGGCGCGCACGCCGCCGTAGCGAAACACCAGTCCATCGAAGGAACAGCCCGAGGCACCGATGAAGAGGGGTCCGTGAGCCGGAGGAATGTATTGGATCGTGGAAGCGCTCTGTGCCCAACTCGGAATCAGCGTCTGCCAATCGGTGGTGAAATTGGGGTACAGGTTCCTGCGGACGCCCGTGAGCGTGATGCCGGGTGGGAGCGTGAGCGGGGCAGAAATGCCATAGATGCCGGCCGGGAAATACACTTGCGCGCAGCCGGCCGCTGCGTTCTGCGCCGCCTGATTGATGGCCGCCTGAATCGCACCCGTCATGTCGGTGGTTCCGGGATTGGCATTTGTTCCGTAGCGCGTCACCCAGCCGGGCGGGACGTCGAAATTCGCCGGCATTGCGCCACAGGACGTCTCAGCCGCGGTTTGCGGGTGCATGATCCCGGAAGCGGTGTTCACGGACGCTTGGGCCGGCTCATCCGAGCCGGCCGCGGTGGATATCACCGCGGAAAAGAGGCCCCCGACCCCGACCAATTGCCGCCGAGTCGCGTTGAAAACTCCCATAGAAACTCTGGAATTGCTGGAAAGGGCGGCTAAATATCCGTATTCCGCAACCACTCGGCAGTGATTGCGACGCCATCCTGAAATGTGGTTCGACAGTCCCACTGGGTGGCGTTTTTCAATTTCGTGGCATCGAGAACGATTCGCGGCACATCGAACGATCTTGACGGCATCCAGGTCACCGGGACTTCGATGCCGACGACACGGGAAATTCTATTCAAGATCTCGCGAATCGACAGGCCGGTGCCGGTGCCGACGTTAAAGACCCCCGCGATGGGGTTGAGCGTTGCGAGATAAACGGCGTTTGCCACGTCGCCGACGTAGATGAAATCGCGGGTCACGCCGCCATCGCCCCATACTTCGATGGTTTGGTGCTTCAACGTGCGATGCAGGAAAACGGTGAGTGCGCCCAAGGCGCGCAAGGGGCTCTGGCGTTCCCCGTAGGGATTGGATAATCGCAGGGCAACATAGTCCAGCCCGCGCAAGTGCTTGTACACGTCGAGATAGTGTTCGATGGTCAGCTTCGAGACGCCGTAGGAGCACATGGGCCGGACGGGGTGGGTCTCGTCAACCAAATCGAGATCGCCGATATCGCCGTAGACCGTGCCGCCCGAGGAAAGGAAGACCAGCTTGCCCACTTTGTGCTTGGCACAAATGTCGAGAAGATACAGCGTGCCGATGACATTCGACTGAATGTCGAACTCCGGGGACTCGTTGGAGCTCTTCGGCGTCGTGGTGCTGACACAGTGTATAACCGCATCGAATTTGGTTGCGATCAGTTCCTCGAGGGCGCCGACATTGCCGAAGTCGCCCGTGTGGAACTTGATGCCTGCCGGCGACCGGCGGAACCGCTCCGGGTACAGGTCATAAACATATACGTCGTGCTTTTCCGCGAGAAATTTGTCGACGATGTGCGACCCTAGAAATCCCGACCCACCGAGTACCAGTACTCTCATGTGTCGCTACGAGCGGGCCTCGCGCACCCGTGTCCAAAAATGTCGCACATACCTTAGAAGACGTCTCGTCTCAGCACGACGCCGCGAAATGTCCTCCAAATTATCCGAAAATCCAATCCCAGGCTGCGGTCGCGGATGTAGGCCAAATCGAGCTCAATCGTCTCCTTCTTGGTAAGCCGATCCCTGCCAGTGCACTTGGACAGGCAAGTCACACCCGGTTTCACCGAGAGATACTGTTCCCGGTAGTGCCCATACAACGGCAACACTTCCGGTATTTCAGGCCGCGGCCCGACCAGAGACATTTCGCCGCGCACGACGTTCCACAGATTGGGAAGTTCGTCGATGCTCATTCTTCGCATGAATTTCCCCGCGCGCGTAATGCGAGGATCTTCCTGGTGATGGAAATAGAACTCCAGGTCCTTGTGCTTCGCGTAGTCGTAGTAGCTGGAAAACCGGGTACGGGAGTCAATGAACATCCCGCGAAGTTTCACGATCTTGAAGGGATGCCCATTTTTGCCCAACCGGGTTTGCAGGAAGAGCGGGGATCCCTTGGAATCGAGCCTGATGGCCAGCGCGGACAGCAGGATGATCGGCGTTGCGACCAGGAGAAGCGGAAGGCCAATGGCGAGATCGATGACCCGCTTTGTCGCCTCGTAGACGATTCTGCCCGTCCGCGCATCGGATCCGCTGCGGAATCGAATATCGCTCTGGACACGCGAGGGTCCTTGACCAAACGCCTTCAGCGGAAGTACTTGCGCCGCCCTTGCGGCTTTCGGGGCGGTTTCGCTGCCTGCGGCAGCGTGGAGGGCGACGGCATCTGTCTCCATATGGCTGGGCTTTTTGTTGGTATTCACTTTCACCTGAGTTTGATGCTTCGTCGGCATTCCGCAATTCCCCGTTTGCTTCGCTCGAAACGCCGCATCCTAACGACTTGGCGGATCAATTGGCACTCCGGCCTCGCGATCCCAAGGTGCCGCGCCGCCTCCCTCCAATCGGTCCTTCAACCATCCCCCAATAATATATGGGCTCCAATTAACTCAATAAAATCAGGTCGTCCAATAGAATCAGGTCGTGCCGAAAGGGTCAATCAGGTCATGCCGAAGGGATCGCCAGCTACATCTTCCTGTCATAATAGCCCATAAGCCATTAAACATTCTTAACTGTTGTAAAAACAAGTCACTCCGCGCATTTTGAGGTCATAAACGCATGACCCGTGTCATCGGTTGACACATAAGCGGGGTAGGCTGCCTCCCACATCGCATGTGCCTAAGCGGCGGGCGAGTTTGCCGCGCGAATCGCCCGATCCGGAGGGTCGGGTAATCCGCCCTTGGATCCGTTCCGTGGCCATACCGCCGCGTGCGTGTGCGAAAATGGCCACAGTTGGGCTGCGGCGCCGGCGTCTCGGTGCACCTCGAATGCGCAGCAGGCCTTTGCAGTTTCAGAGATCGGAGGATACTTGACCAAGACGGCGTTAATCACCGGCATCACGGGGCAGGACGGTGCCTACCTGGCGGAGTTGCTGCTGGCGAAGGGCTATGCGGTCCACGGCGTGAAGCGCCGGGCCTCGTCCTTCAATACGGCCCGCATCGATCACCTGTACCAAGACCCGCACGAAATGAACGTCCGGCTCAAATTACATTACGGAGACTTAACGGACTCGACGAACCTCATCCGGATCATCCAGGAGGTTCAACCCGACGAGATCTACAATCTGGCCGCACAAAGCCACGTCGCGGTGTCGTTCGAGACCCCGGAATACACGGCCAACTCGGATGCGGTCGGGACCTTGCGGGTTTTGGAGGCCATCCGAATCCTCGGGCTGGAAAAGAAGACCCGCTTCTACCAGGCGTCCACCTCGGAAATGTTCGGCAAGGTGATGGAGACCCCGCAACGCGAGACCACCCCGTTCTACCCGAGGTCGCCCTATGGGGCGGCGAAGGTCTACGCCTACTGGATCACGGTCAACTACCGGGAGGCCTACGGCCTGTACGCGTGCAACGGCATTCTTTTCAACCACGAGTCGCCGCTGCGGGGCGAGACCTTCGTGTCGCGCAAGATCACCCGCGCATTGACGCGCATTCATGTGGGGTTGCAGGAAACCCTGCACCTGGGCAATCTGGACTCGCGCCGGGATTGGGGCCACGCGCGCGATTACGTCCTCGCTCAGTGGCTGATGTTGCAGCAGCAAGCGCCGGAGGATTTCGTCATTGCCACGGGCCAACAGCACTCCGTGCGCGATTTCGTGGTCATGGCCGCCGCCCGGCTGGGGATGCGCATCGAATGGCGGGGACATGGCGTCGACGAGATCGGCGTCGACGCGGTGAGCGGCCGCACCTTGGTGCATGTCGATCCGCGCCATTTCCGCCCCACGGAGGTCGATTCCCTGCTGGGCGATGCGACCAAGGCCAAAGAGAAGCTCAACTGGACTGCGGCGACCTCGTTCCCGGACTTAGTCGCCGAGATGGTCGATGCGGACCTCGATGCCGCCAAACGGGACGCAACGGTGGCCAATCACGGCTATAAGATTTACAAACCCCACGAGTAGCGGCCAGTGGCATTGAATCCAACGGCGAAGATCTATGTGGCCGGGCACCGCGGCCTCGTGGGGTCTGCGGTCCTCAGGGCGCTCGAGGGCAGGGGGTACAGCAATCTCCTGGTGCGCACCCACGGCGAGTTGGATCTCACCGATCAAGCGGCCGTTCGGGATTTCTTGGGCGCCGAGCGCCCCGCGGCCGTCATCCTTGCCGCGGCGCGGGTTGGGGGAATTCATGCAAATAACAGCCGCCCAGCGGAGTTCTTGCGCGACAACCTGTTGATGCAGAGCAACGTGATCGACGCCGCCTGGGTCACGGGCGCCGAGAAACTGGTGTTCCTGGGATCGAGCTGCATATACCCGAAGCTCAGCGCCCAGCCCATCAAGGAGGATTACCTCCTCACCGGGCCATTGGAGCCGACCAACGAGTGGTATGCGGTCGCCAAGATCGCCGGACTGAAGATGTGCCAGGCGTACCGCCGCCAATACGGGTTCAACGCCATTTCGCTGATGCCGACCAATCTGTACGGCCCGGGTGACAATTTCGACTTGCAGAACTCGCATGTTCTTCCGGCCTTGATCCGGCGCTTCCACGAGGCCCGGATCAACGGCGATCCCACCCTGACCATCTGGGGCAGCGGCGCGCCTCGCCGGGAATTCCTGCACGTGGACGATCTCGCTGGCGCCGTGGTGTTCCTGCTCGAGACGTATGACGCCGAACCCATCGTCAACGTCGGTTGGGGGGAGGACGTGACGATCAGGGAACTTGGCGAAACCATCGCAAGCGTCACCGGATACCAGGGACGCTTGACGTTCGATCCGAGCAAGCCGGACGGCACGCCGCGCAAGCTTCTCGATACCACGCGCCTCACCGCGTTGGGATGGACGCCGACCATCCGGCTGCGGGCCGGCATCGAGCGCACGTACGCGTGGTTCAAGGAGCATCACGGCGAGGCCCGGCTGCAGTGCCCTTGAAAGCGCGATTGAGCATGGAGGGGATTGGTGGCTGAGCGGAGCATCCTGGTAACCGGGGGCGCCGGCTACATCGGCAGCCACGTGGTCCGGCAACTCGCCGAGGCCGGCGAGCGGGTCGTGGTACTCGACAACCTGTCGAAGGGATTCCGGCAGGCGGTGATCGGCGGCGAACTGATCGTGGGCGACGTTGCCGACTACGGGTTGGTGTCGAAGCTGATGGCCGAGCGGGGCGTCGACACCGTCATGCATTTTGCGGCGCACACCGTCGTTCCGGAATCCATCGCGCTGCCGCTCAAGTACTACGGCAACAACACCTGCGCGACGCGCAGCCTGCTCCAGGCGTGTATCGACAATCGCGTCGAGCACTTCGTCTTCTCCTCCACGGCCGCGGTCTACGGCATGCCGACCGACGGCCACGCCAGCGAGGATTCTCCGACGCGGCCGATCAACGCCTACGGCACCTCGAAGCTGATGAGCGAGTGGATGCTGCGCGACGTCGCGGCGGTGAATCCCTTGCGCTACGTGGCGCTGCGCTACTTCAACGTGGCGGGGTCGGATCCCGGCGGGCGCATCGGACAGGCGACCGCGGGAGCGACCCTGCTCACCAAGGTGGCGTGCGAGGTCATCGTGGGAAAGCGCCCCCATGTGGCGATTTTCGGCGTCGATTACCCGACTCCCGACGGCACCGGCGTGCGCGACTATCTGCACGTCGAGGATCTGGCGTCGGCGCATCTGCGCGCGCTCGACTACCTGCGGGGAGCGGGCCCGTCGGTCATCCTCAACGTGGGTTATGGCCACGGCTATTCGGTGCGTGAGGTGCTACGCATGGTCGAAGAGGTCGCCGGGAAGCCGTTGGCCACGCGCGAGGAGCCGCGCCGAGCCGGCGATCCTGCCTATCTCGTGGCACGGGCCGATCGCATCCGGACCTCTCTAGGCTGGCAGCCGCGCTACGACGACTTGCGGGCCATCGTGCAAAGCGCCCTGGCTTGGGAGCGCACGCTCCTGGCGCAGCCCTGGCAATAACCTAAGCAGCGGCGCCTTTACTTGAAGCGCCGCAACCGTTAAAATTTTCGGTTAATTTTCCCTTTTAAATCAAAGACTATGCGAATTACGATCTTCGGCTCGGGATATGTGGGCCTCGTCACCGGCGCGTGCCTTGCCGATGCGGGGAACCACGTGATTTGTGTTGACGTGGATGCGCGGAAGATCGAGATGCTCAAGGGGGGGGAAGTCCCCATCCATGAGCCGGGCTTGGATGCCGTGGTCAAGCGGAATTTCGAGGCCGGGCGGCTGGCGTTCACCACCGATGCGAAGGAGGGGGTGGATCACGGTCAATTCCAGGTGATCGCCGTGGGTACCCCGCCGGACGAGGACGGTTCGGCGGACCTGCGCTACGTTCTCGCGGTGGCCCGAAGCATCGGCGAGCACATGAGCGAGTACAAGGTGATCGTCACCAAGTCCACCGTGCCGGTGGGAACGGCCGACAAGGTGCGCGATGCAGTGGCCGAGACCCTGAAGGCGCGGCGGTCGACCATCGAGTTCGACACGGTGTCGAACCCGGAATTTCTCAAGGAGGGGGCGGCCATCGCGGACTTCATGAAGCCCGACCGGGTGGTCGTGGGCACCAACAGCCCCCGGGCGGCCGAGATGATGCGGACCTTGTACGAGCCTTTCACGCGCAATCGCGACCGGATGATCGTGATGGACGTGCGCTCCTCCGAACTCACCAAGTATGCGGCGAACGCCATGCTCGCCACCAAGATCAGCTTCATGAACGAGCTGGCGAACTTGGCCGAGCTCTTCGGCGCGGACATCGAGTCGGTCCGCATCGGCATCGGCTCCGATCCCAGAATCGGGTATGCCTTCATCTATCCGGGGGCCGGGTACGGCGGGTCATGTTTTCCCAAGGACGTCCAAGCGCTGCAGCGCTCGGCCGCGGACGTGGGCTACGACGCGAGCATATTGGCGGCGGTCGAGAAGGTGAACGGGCGCCAAAAGCGTGTGCTGTTCGACAAGATCGAGCGGCATTTCGGCGATCTTCGCGGCAGGACCATCGCGGTCTGGGGCCTGGCATTCAAGCCCAACACGGACGACATGCGCGAGGCGCCGAGCAGGGTCCTGATGGAAGCGCTGTGGGCCGCCGGCGCCCGCGTCAGGGCCTATGATCCTGCGGCCATGGCCGAATGCAGGCGCATCTACGGGGATCGCGCCGATCTCGTGTTGTGCAAAACCAGTCCGCAGGCCATCGAGGGCGCCGATGCGCTGGCCATCGTGACCGAGTGGCAGGAGTTTCGCAGCCCGGATTTCGACTACATCAAGAGCGCCCTGCGCAGCCCCTTGATATTCGACGGGCGAAATCTCTACGACCCGGCGCACATGGCGCGTGCCGGCTTCAGCTATCATGCCATCGGCCGGGCCAATCGAGAGCTGGTGGACAAAACATGACCGTGGTCCCAGTGATCCTATCCGGCGGGGCGGGGACCCGGCTCTGGCCCCTGTCCCGCGAAATGTACCCGAAGCAGCTCCTGGCGCTCACGGGCGAAAATACGATGCTGCAGGATACGGCCCTGCGCCTGGCGCCCATCGCCGGCGCCCGCCCGCCCATCGTCGTATGCAACGAAGCCCACCGGTTCGCCGTCGCCGAGCAGCTGCGCGCGCTGAACATCGAGCCGGCCGCGATCCTGCTGGAACCCGCCGGGCGCAATACGGCGCCCGCGGTCGCGCTGGCGGCTCTCAAGGCGCAGGAGATGGACCCCGACGCGGTCATGGTGGTGGCGCCCGCCGATCACGTGATCCGGGACGCACAGGCGTTCCGGCAAGCCGCCGAAGTCGCCGCCGAACTCGCGCGGGCCGGCAAGCTCGTGACCTTCGGCATCGTCGCCCATGCGCCGGAAACCGGGTACGGCTACATCCGCCGCGGCGACGGCCGCGGGCCGTCCTATCCGGTGGACAAGTTCATCGAGAAACCGCCGCTCGACGTCGCCACGCAGTTCGTGGCGTCGGGCGATTATTATTGGAACAGCGGCATGTTCGTATTCACGGCGAGCCGCTACCTCAAGGAACTCGGCACTTTCGCTCCGGACATTCTCGCCGCGTCCATCGCGGCCTATGGCGCGGCGAAGTCGGACCTCGATTTCGTGCGCATCGACAAGAAGGCTTTCGAGGCGTGCCGCAGCGAGTCCATCGACTATGCCGTCATGGAGAAGACCAAGGATGCCGTCGTGCTGCCGCTCGACGCAGGGTGGAGCGACGTCGGCTCGTGGTCCTCGCTCTTCGACGCGTTGCCGGCGAACGAGGACGGCAACGTGCTGCGGGGCGACGTGCTGGTCCACGACACGCAGGATTGCTTCGTGCACGCGACCAGCCGGCTGGTGGCGGCCGTCGGCATGGAGAACCACGTCATCGTCGAGACCAAGGATGCGGTGCTGGTGGCTCCCAAGGATCGCGTGCAGGACGTGAAGGAACTGGTGGCGGCGCTGAAGAAGGCCAAGCGCAGCGAGACCGCCTGGCATCGCGAAGTATTCCGCCCCTGGGGCAGCTACGACAGCGTCGACGACGGCGAGCGGTTCCAAGTCAAGCGCCTGTCGGTGAATCCGGGCGCAATGCTCGCGCTGCAGATGCATCATCACCGCGCGGAGCATTGGATCGTGGTGCAGGGTACGGCGCGGGTCACCTGCGACGACAAGACGTTCCTGTTGTCGGAGAACGAGTCGACGTTCGTTCCGATCGGTGCGCGGCATCGCATCGAGAATCCCGGCAAGGTGCCGCTGCACATCATCGAAGTGCGGTCGGGGACCTATCTGGAGGAGGACGATGTCGTGCGGTTCGAGGATAAGTACGGCCGGGAAGGAACCAGCGATTGAGCCACATCACGTGTTTCAAGGCCTACGACCTGCGCGGCCGTATCCCCACCGAGCTGAACGAGGAGGTGGCGTACCGCGTCGGGCGCGGCTATGCGCAGTTCCTTAAGCCGCAGCGGGTCGTGGTGGGCCGCGACATCCGCCTGTCCAGCGCCGCCCTCACCGACGCGCTGTGCCGCGGGCTCACCGACAGCGGAGTCGACGTGTTCGACATCGGAATTTGCGGGACCGAGGGGGTGTACTTTGCGACCTTCGACGGCGGCTACGACGGCGGGATCATGGTGACGGCCAGCCACAATCCCCCCGACTACAACGGCATGAAGTTCGTGCGCGAACAGTCGAAACCGATCAGCGGCGACAACGGCCTTGCGGACATCCGCGCGTTTGCCGAACGCGGCGAGTTTCCGGCGCCCGCGCGCGCCGGCGTTCGCCGGACCGTCGACACCATGAAGGCTTACGTCGCGCACCTTCTCTCGTACATCGAGCCCGCGAAGCTCAAGCCCTTGCGGATCGTCGTGAATGCGGGCAACGGCGGAGCAGGGCTCATCGTCGATCAGTTGGAGCCGCACCTTCCGTTCGAATTCATCAAGCTGCACCACGAGCCGGACGGCCGCTTTCCGAACGGCATTCCGAACCCGATGATCGAGGAGAATCGCGTTCCGACCAGCGAGGCGGTCCGGGCGCACGGCGCCGACCTGGGGGTGGCCTGGGACGGGGATTTCGACCGCTGTTTCCTGTTCGACGAAAATGGCGGATTCGTCGAGGGCTACTACATCGTGGGGCTCCTGGCCGAGGCGCTGCTCAAGGGACACCCGGGCGGCAAGGTCGTGCACGACCCGCGATTGACCTGGAATACCCTCGAGATCGTCCAGGCCGCCGGCGGCCAGGCGGTGTTGTCCAAATCAGGCCATGCATTCATCAAACAGCGCATGCGGGACGTCGACGGCGTGTACGGCGGCGAAATGAGCGCCCACCATTACTTCCGCCGCTTTGCCTATTGCGACAGCGGCATGATTCCGTGGCTGCTGGTGGCGCAGATTCTGAGCGAGTCCGGCAAGCCCCTGTCGAAACTCGTCGGGGAGCGAATCGCCAGGTTTCCGGCCAGCGGCGAGCTCAACTACCGGGTTCCGGACGCCAAGGCGGCCATCGCGGACATCGAATCCCGGTACGCGGGGACGGCGCTCGCGGTGGACCGCACGGACGGGATCTCGTACGAATTCAGCGACTGGCGGTTCAACCTGCGCACCTCCAACACGGAGCCGCTGATCCGGCTGAACGTCGAGACCCGGGGATCGGATAAACTCATGCGCAGCAGGACCGCCGAGCTGATCGAACAGCTCGAGTCGCACGGTGCCGTAGCCGCGGACGCCTGAGGCAACATCGGCATGTCCGCGCCCCATCCCAAGCTCAGCGTCGTTATTCCGGTCTACAACGAGGAGCAGGTTCTGCCCAGCCTGTTCGAGCGCCTGTATCCGTCGCTGGACGCGCTCGGCATCACGTACGAGTGCGTGTTCGTCAATGACGGCAGCAAGGACCGCTCGGCGGCGTTGCTGCGGCAGCAGTTTCAGGCGCGTCCCGCGAACACCCGGGTGGTGCTGTTTCACGCGAACTTCGGCCAGCATTCGGCGGTCATGGCGGGCCTGTCGTACGCGCGCGGCGACTATGTGGTGACGCTGGACGCCGACCTGCAGAATCCTCCCGAAGAGATCGGCAAGCTCGTGGAGAAGCTGGACCAGGGCTACGATTACGTGGGCACCATCCGGCAGCAGCGCCAGGACATGCTGTGGCGGCGGCTGCTGTCCCGGTCCATGAACGCGATCCGCGAGCGGATCACTCCCGTACGCATCACCGACCAGGGGTGCATGATGCGCGGCTATGCGCGCTCGGTGGTGACGGCGCTCAATGAAACCCGCGAGATCAACACCTTCATACCGGCCCTGGCGTCGCTGTACGCGATGAAGCCGATCGAGGTGCCGATCCTGCACGAGGAGCGCCATGCCGGGCAGTCGAAGTATTCGCTGTACAGCCTGATTCGCCTGAACTTCGACCTGATCACCGGCTTTTCCGTGGTTCCGCTGCAGCTGTTTTCCATGATCGGCATGGCGGTGTCGACGATGGCCGCCCTGTTGATGGCCTATCTCATGGTCCGCCGCATCATGGTGGGGCCGGAGGCCGAAGGACTGTTCACCCTGTTCGCCGTGATGTTCTTCTTCATCGGCCTCACGCTGTTCGGGATCGGCCTGCTGGGCGAGTACGTCGGACGCATCTACGGCCAGGTGAGGGAGCGGCCGCGCTACATCGTCGAGGCCGTTCTCGAGGCGGACCGCGAGCAGCCGGGGCCATGAGCGCATGACGCGGGCCGTGGTATTCGCCTACAGCGAGGTCGGAGTCCGCTGCGTCCGCGAACTGCTCGCCCAGGACGTGGAGATTCCCCTGCTGTTCACCCATGCCGACGATCCGGGCGAGAACCATTGGTTCGGAAGCGTCGGGGAACTCGCGCGGTCACGGGGCCTGCGCGTCGAGACGCCCGAGGATCCGAATACGCCGGACTGGGTGGAGGAGGGCCGCCGCGCCGCGCCGGATTTCCTCTTTTCCTTCTACTACCGGCACATGCTCAAGAGCCCATGGCTCGGGGTGCCGCGGTGCGGCGCCCTGAACATGCACGGCTCGCTGCTGCCGAAGTTCCGCGGCCGGGCGCCGGTGCATTGGGCCATCATCAAGGGCGAGTCGGTGACGGGCGCCAGCCTGCACTATATGCGGGAGAAGCCCGATGCGGGCGCGCTGGTGGATCAGGAATCCGTGCCCATTCTGGAGAACGACACGGCGCTCGACGTATCCATCAAGGTGGCGGAGGCCGCGCAGCGGGTGCTGCATCGCTGCCTGCCCGCGCTACTGGCCGGCCGGGCATCCGCGCGCGAGCTGGATCTGTCGCAGGGTTCGTATTTCGGGCGGCGCCGCCCCGAGGACGGCCGCATCGACTGGCGGCAGCCGGCGCGCGCCGTGCACGACCTGGTGCGCGCCGTCGCGCCGCCGTTTCCCGGCGCGTTCACGGTGGTGAACGGGTGTAGGCTTGAGGTGCTGGAGACCCGGGTCGAGGGGCCGGTCCGCCACGCGGCTTGCGCGCCGTGCCTGTACGCGGCGGACGGTGCTTGGTACGCGGACTGCGTGGACGGCACGCGGCTCAAGATCCTGCGCCTGGCGCTCGATCACCGGCGCGTCGAGCCTTGGTGCGCGCCGCCCGCGCTGTCCAAGCAGCCGGTCGCGTTGAACTAATGCGCATCAATTTGGGGGTTACTTGAAAAACGTTCTCATTCTCGGCGTCAACGGATTCATCGGCCATCACCTGAGCAAGTACATTCTTGCCAACACCGATTGGAATATCTACGGCATGGACCTGCAGTCGGAGCGCGTCGGCACGCTGCTCGGAAAGCCGCGGTTCCACTTCGTGGAGGGCGACATCACCATCAACAAGGAATGGGTCGAGTATCAGGTGCGAAAATGCGACGTGATCCTGCCGCTGGTCGCCATTGCCACGCCCGCCACGTACGTGCGCGAGCCGCTGCGCGTGTTCGAGCTGGACTTCGAGGCGAACCTGCCCATCATCCGGCATTGCGTGAAGTACAAGAAGCGGGTCGTGTTCCCTTCCACGTCGGAGGTATACGGCGCGTGCCGCGACAAGGAGTTCGATCCGGAGACCTCGGAGCTCGTGCTGGGCCCGATCCACAAGCAGCGCTGGATCTATTCCTGCGTGAAACAGCTCCTCGACCGCATCATCTGGGGCTACGGACAGCAGGGCCTGCAGTTCACCCTGTTCCGTCCGTTCAACTGGATCGGCTCGGGGCTCGACAGCATGGACGATCCGAAGGAGGGCAGCTCGCGGGTGCTGACGCAATTCCTCGGGCACATCGTGCGCGGCGAGCCGATCAAGCTGGTGGACGGCGGCAGCCAGACGCGCGCCTTCACCTTCATCGACGACGCCGTCGAGTGCCTCGCCACCATCATCGACAATCCCGGGCGCATCGCGGACGGGAAGATCTACAACATCGGCAATCCCCACAACTCGTATTCGATCCGCGAGCTCGCGCAGATGATGCTCGAGATCGCCCTGGCCAGGCCCGAATACGCCCCCACCGCGCGCAACACCCGGCTCGTGGACATCTCCGCACTGGACTACTACGGCAAGGGTTATGCCGACATTCCAGCGCGGCTTCCGTCGATCAAGAACACCACGGCGGAACTCGGGTGGACCCCGAGAACCGACATGCGCTCGGCGCTGAAGGCCATCTTCGACTCGTACGCCCATAGCCTCCCGTCCGCGTCCGCGCTGTTGTCGAACAATGCTTGAAGGCGCACGCATCGGCCTCAAGGTCGATGTCGACACTCTGCGCGGCACGCTGGAGGGCGTTCCGCGGCTCGCCTCCCTGTTCAGGAAGCATGGGGTCGACGCCACGTTCTATTTCTCCGTGGGGCCCGATCACACGGGACGCGCCATGCGCCGGGTGTTCCGCAGGGGTTTCGCCCGGAAGGTGGCGCGCACCTCCGTGCTCAAACACTACGGCCTGAGGACGCTTCTCTATGGGGTGCTTCTGCCCGGACCCGACATCGGGATGCGCGGCGGCGGCGAGATGCGGGCGGTGCGCGACGCCGGATTCGAGGTGGGGCTGCACTCCTTCGATCACGTGCGCTGGCAGGACAACGTGGCGGACGCCACGGCGCAATGGACGCGGGCGGAATTCGAGCGCGGCATGCACGCGTTCGAGCGGGTCTTCGGATTCGCGCCCGAATCGCACGCGGCCGCGGGTTGGCAGATCAACGGCCATGCGCTGGAACTCGAGCGCGACTACGGTTTGCGGTACGCGAGCGACACGCGCGGCGGCCCGGCGTTTTTTCCCCTGCTCGGCGGCGGCGCCAGCAGCTGTCCGCAGCTGCCGACCACGCTGCCGACCTTCGATGAACTGATCGGAAGCGGCGGCATCGACGAGTCAAACATCGCGGACGCGCTGTTCGACCGCACCGTGTCGGCGCAGGAGCCGGCGGTCCAGGTGTTCACGCTGCACGCCGAGTTGGAAGGCATGCTGCTGCTCGACGCCTTCGAATCCCTGATCGGCAAATGGCGCGCCGCGGGCGCGGCGCTCGTCCGGATGTCATCGCTGCATGCGTTCCTCGCCCAGCGGCGCCTGCCGGTCCGCGCCGTAGTCCGGGGCGAGATACCGGGACGATCCGGCCTGCTGGCGGTGCAGGCCCCGGCAGCGGCCCCCTCGGCGTGAGCGCCGACAGCGCGGTCGGCCCGCCGGCGCAACGGACCTATGCCGGCATCGCGGCCATGATCGTCGTGCTGTGGCTGGCGGTGCTGCCGCTGCGTCCGCTCTTCAACCCGGACGAGGGCCGGTATGCCGAGATACCTCGGGAGATGCTGGCGACCCACGATTGGGTCGTGCCGCATCTGAACGGTCTCGCGTATCTGGAAAAGCCGCCGCTGCAGTATTGGGCGACGGCCGCCGCGCTGCGCGTCTTCGGCAACAACGAATTCGGCGCGCGGCTGTACACCGCGCTGTGCGCTCTCGCCACTCTGGCCGTGGTTTGGCTGACCGCCAACCGGCTGTGGGGCCGGGCGGAGGCATGGCGGGCCGGCGCGGTGCAGGGCGGCATGTTGCTGTTCGTCGTGCTCGGCCAATTGCTCACCCTGGACATGAGCCTGACGTTCTTCATGACGCTGAGCCTTGCGGCCTTTCTCAGGGCGCAGCGGGCGCCTTGGCCCGGCCACGCGGCGGCGAGGCCGTGGATGCTGCTCGCCTGGGCCGCGGCGGCCTTGGGGGTGCTCACCAAGGGCCCGGTTGCGGCGGCCCTGCCGGCGGCCGTTCTCGTGTCGTATACCCTTGCCGCGCGGGACGCCTCCCCCTGGCGGCGCCTGCACGCCGGGTGGGGGCTGCCGTTGTTCTTGGCGTTGACGGTGCCGTGGTACTGGCTCGTCGCCCGGCGGTTGCCCGGTTTTCTGGAATTCTTCTTCGTGCATGAGCACGTATCGCGCTATCTGACTCCGAGCGCCGACCGCGAGGAAGCCTGGTGGTACTTCGCCGCCGTGTTCACACTGGGCAGCCTGCCGTGGACGCTTTCCGCGCTGCGAATCGTGGCCACGGGTTGGCGCCGACGGACCCCGCGCGGCGTCTTCGATGCCGGATTGTTTCTGTGGATCTGGATCGTGTTCATCATCGGCTTTTTTTCCCTGTCGGATTCGAAGCTCATCCCCTACATCCTGCCGGTCATGCCGGCCTTGGCCCTGTGCGTGGGCGCGTTGCCGGACGGGGCCTTTGGCCGCGACGTCCGGACCGCCTGCGTGCTGACGCTCGCCGCCGCCGCCGCGCTGGCGGCCGCCGCCCTGTTCGGTCCGCATTGGCTTGCGCCCACGGAACGCAATCAATACTTCCTGATGCTCGCCCAACCCTTGGGCTGGATTGCGGCATTGGCGGCCGTCGCGGGGTCGTTCGGACTGCTCGCCGGCAGGAAGGACGTCACCCGTGCGACGGTGATCCTCGGAGCGGGGTGGTGCCTGTCGGGCCTGCTGCTGATGCAGGCGGCGGGGTTTGCGGCGCCCCTCTATTCGGGTGCGGTGCTGGCGCGTGCCGTGACGGCGATTCCACCCGGCGAGCCGATTTATAGTGTCGGCACCTACGACCAAACTCTGCCGTTCTACTGGCGGCGAACCGTTAGACTGGCGGTGTATCGCGGCGAGCTCGATTACGGGCTGAAGGCCGATCCTGCGGCGGAGATTCCCAGCCTCGCGGGATTCGTCGCGGAGTGGCGCGGCCGGACGGATGGCTATGCGGTGATGGAGAGGTCCATGTTCGACGAATTGCAGAGCGGCGCAGTGCCCATGCGCGAGGTGGCCCGGGACGCGCGACGCGTGCTGGTGGCGAGGCGATGAGCTGGGTTACCTGGGCGCTGATCCTGTCCGGCGTCGGCTTGAACGCGTCGGCGCAGCTGCTGCTGAAGGTCGCGACCCGGCCGCTGGCGCACGTGACCGGCATCGACTTCGAGTCGCTTCGCTACAGCGTGGGGACCCTCGGGATCAGCATCCATTTCTGGGCCGGCATGGTGTGCTACGCGGCCAGCGTCTGCGTGTGGATTGCCGCTCTGTCCAAGGCTCCCGTGAGCACGGCCTACCCGATGCTGTCCCTGGGTTACGTCGTGGTGACCGCGGTGTCCGTGCTGTGGCTGGGGGAGACCTTGTCGCTGCCCAAGGTGCTGGGCATCGCCTTGATATGCGCGGGCGTGGTTCTGGTGTCGAGGAGTGCCGCTTGATGAAGCCGTTTCTGCCCTTTACCCGTCCCGCGATCGACGAACAAAGCATCGCCGAGGTGGCTGCAGTGTTCCGATCCGGACACCTGGCCAGCGGTCCGAAGGTCCTGGCTTTCGAGGCGGCGCTGGAGAACTACCTTGGAGGGGGGCGGCGCGTGCGCGTCATGACGTCGGCGACCGCAGGCCTCGAGATGGCGCTCGAGATCGCCGGTGTGGGCGAGGGCGACGAAGTGATCGTGCCCGCGATGAGCTTTGCCGCAAGCGCCAACGTCGTCGCGCGCGTGCGCGCACGGCCCGTATTCGTCGACATCGAACTCGAATCGAAGAATCTCGACCTCGATCTGGTCGAGCGCGCCATCACCGCGAGGACTCGCGCCATCATGCCCGTTCATTTCGCGGGCTTGGCCGTCGACATGGATGCGCTCCTGCAGATCGCTGCGCGGCATCGCCTGCGTGTGGTCGAGGATGCGGCGCACGCCATCGGATCGCGCCATCGGGGCCGGCTGATCGGCAGCTTCGGGGACCTGGCGGTCTTCAGCTTCCATCCGAACAAGAACATGACCTGCATCGAGGGCGGCGCAATCGCCACCGGGGATGAGCGCGCCGCCGAGCTCGTGGAGCAATACCGGTTCCACGGCATCAAGCGCAATAGCGACGGCGAGGTCGACGTGATGTTTCCGGGCGGCAAGAGCAATCTCACCGACGTCGCGGCGCAGGTCGGCATCGGGCAGCTGCGGCGCCTGGACGAGTTCAACGCGCGCCGGCTGGAGCTGGCCGGCTTGTATTTCGAGCAGCTCACGGGGTGGTCTGCGGTGGTGCTGCCGGCGCGGGGAGACGCCGGACATAGCTGGCACATGTTTCAGGTGCTGATCGACTTTCCCGCGCACGGCCTGACTCGCTCCGAATTCCAGAAGCGCATGGCGGAGCGCGGGATCGGCGTCGGCATGCACTATCCCTGCATACCCGGCCTCACCTACTACCGCAGGCAGGGCTACGATCCGAACGCGACGCCGGTGGCCGCGCGGGTCGGCCGCGAGACGGTCACGTTGCCCCTGTTTCCGGCCATGAGCAACGACGACGTGTCCCGGGTCTGCGGGGCGCTGCGGGACCTGCTGGGCTGAGCCGCCGCGGGCGAGGAAGTCGGGGGCGGGGCGTGGGAGCGCAACGGGAGCGGCGCCCTGTTGCCGGGGGCCATGGGCTTGGCGCACACTCGCGGCAGCGTCGATAACCCCAGGCACATCAGGAGAAGACCCTCATGATTCGTTCGATCCTTCTTGCGCTCGGTATCTGCATGCTCGCCGCTCCCTCGCACGCTGCCCTGGAGGTGGGAGCGCAGGCGCCCGACTTCACGACCCAGGCCACGCTCGCCGGGAAGCCGTTCACCTTCTCCCTGGCCGACGCCTTGAAGCAGGGTCCGGTGGTGCTGTATTTCTATCCCGCGGCATTCACGCCGGGTTGCACGGTCGAGGCGCATGAATTCGCGGAAGCCACCGACAAGTTCAAGGCGATGGGCGCGACCGTGATCGGCGTCTCGCACGATTCGATCGATACGCTCAACAAGTTCTCGGTGACCGAATGCCGCAACAAGTTCGCCGTGGCATCCGATGCGGACCAGAAGATCACGAAGGCCTACGATGCCGTGCTCAAGATCAAGCCGGAGTACGCGGATCGAACCTCATACGTGATTGCCCCGACCGGCAGGATTATCTACGAATACACGGCGCTTAACCCCGACAAGCACGTGGGCAACACCATGGCGGCGGTGCAGAAGTGGCAGTCGGAGAACAAGAAGGGAAGCTGAGGGGACCTGAGCGGCCGGGAGCCGATCCTCAGTGATACGCGGCTCACGCAGATCACTGAAAGCGGCCTCTCAACCGTCCACCCGCGGCATCAGCAGCTTCGCGATCAAGCCGGTCCAGCCGGTTTGATGCGATGCGCCCGCGCCGCGCCCGTTGTCGCCGTCGAAAAACTCGTAGAAAGGTATGTAGTCCCGATAATGCGGGTCCGATTGCAGCTGCGGGTATTGGCGCAGGACCGGGCGGTTGCCGGATTCGTCCCTCAGGAATAGGCGGGACAGCCGATGCGACAGCTCGTTGGCGACCTGGGCGATGGTCATGAAGGTGCCCGATCCGGTGGGGCATTCGACCTTGAAGTCGTCGCCGTAGTAGTGATGGAACTTCTGCAGCGATTCGATGATCAGGAAGTTGACCGGAAACCATATGGATCCGCGCCAATTCGAATTGCCGCCGAACTGCCGGCTGTCGGACTCCGCGGGCGTATAGCGCACCGTGAGATCGTTGCCGTCGAACCTCAATACATACGGATGGTCGAGGTGCGCCCGCGACAGCGCTCGAACGCCGTGGTCCGAGAGGAACTCGGACTCATCCAACATGCGCCGCAGCAGCTGCTTCATGCGATGGCCCCGCAGCAGGGACAGCAGGCGCCGCTCGCCGCGTCCCGGCGACTGCCACCGCGACACGAGCTTCGCAAGGTCGGGGCGATGCGCCAGGATCCATTCGAGCCGCTTGCGAAAGCCGGGCAGCCGGTCCAGTAGTTCGGGCTCCAAGGTTTCGACCGCGAACAGCGGGATCAGCCCGACCATGGAGCGGATTCGCAGCCGAATCTTCACGTCGTCGGGAAGGTTCAGGACGTCGTAGAAGAACTGATCCTTCTCGTCCCACAGGCCCGAATCGTCGTTGTACATGCTGCTCATCGCCTGGGCGATTCCCAGGAAATGCTCGAAGAACTTGCTGGCGATGTCCTCGTACACGTGGTTGTACTCGGCGAGCTCCAAGGCGATGCGCATCAGGTTGAGCGCATACATCGCCATCCAGCTGGTGCCGTCCGACTGGTTGATGAATCCGCCGGTGGGCAGTTGGGCGCTGCGGTCGAACACCCCGATGTTGTCGAGACCCAGGAATCCGCCCTGAAAGATATTCCTGCCGGCCTTGTCCTTCTGGTTGACCCACCAGGTGAAATTCAGCATCAGCTTGTGGAACACGCGCTCGAGAAACTCGAGGTCGCCGGTCCCGCCCTTCTGCTTGCGGTCGATCTGGAATACGCGCCATGCCGCCCAGCCATGCACCGGCGGATTGACGTCGCCCAACGCCCATTCGTACGCCGGAATCTGGCCGTTCGGGTGCATGTACCACTCCCGCGTGAGCAGCACGAGCTGATGCTTCGCGAACTCGGCATCGATCAGCGCGAACGAAATGCAGTGAAAGGCGAGGTCCCAGGAGGCATACCAGGGGTACTCCCATTTGTCGGGCATGGAGATGATGTCGGCGTTGTTGATGTTGGCCCACGCGCTGTTGCGCCCGCGCTTGCGGCCCTCCGGGGGCGGAGTCTGCCCGGGGTCCCCCTCCAGCCAGCGGGGGATGTCCAGGTGGTAGAACTGCTTGTTCCAGATCATGCCCGCGAAGGCCTGACGCTGAATGTTGCGTTCGTCGGCCAACGCAATTCCCTGCTGCAGGCCGGCGTAGAACGCGTCGGCCTCGACCCGCCGTACTTGCAGCCATTGCTCGAAATCTTCGAACGGCGCCTCCCGCGGCTGCCGGCACAGGCGCACCCGCCACTCGGCCTTGCCGCCGGGCGCGATGGCGCCTCGATGCCACGCGGCCGCCTTGGTGCCGGTCTTCGCAGGATTCACCCGATCCCGACGGCCGTGGACGATGCGCTCGTGAAAGCCGTCCTTGCAGTAGCCGCTCGGCGCGAAGCTCCACAGCCGCGCGGCGTTCGATTCGTTCTCGGTGAACAGCAGCTCCGCGTCGCCCTCGACATACATGCGGGTCATGCCGAGCCGCTCCGGCTCGATGCCGATGGCGGACCCGCCGAGCGCGCTCAGCGACGGTTTCACCGCCCCCGGTTCCCAGCTCCAGGTGTTTCGCAGGACCAGTTGCGGGATGACGTGCAGCGATGCCGTCTCGGGTCCGCGGTTCCAGGCGGTGATCTTCATCAGGAGGTCGCCGGGCTCGGCCTGCGCATATTCGACGAAGACGTCGAAGTAGCGGTTTTCCGCAAAGACGCCGGTATCCAACAGCTCGTATTCCGGCTCGTCGGTGCCGCGGCGCGCGTTTTCGGCGACCAGATCGGCGTACGGAAACGCGCGCTGCGGGTACTTGTAGAGCATCTTCAAGTACGAATGGGACGGCGTCGCATCCAGGTAGAAGTAATGCTCCTTGACGTCCTCGCCGTGGTTGCCCTGGGAATTCGTCAGGCCGAACAGCCGCTCCTTCAAGATCGAATCGCGGCCGTTCCACAGGCCGAGGGACAGGCAGACGAGCTGCTCGGCGTCCGACATGCCGGCGATTCCGTCCTCGCCCCAACGGTAGGCGCGGCTGCGCGCATGCTCGTGCGGAAAGTAATCCCACGCGGTTCCATCGGGGCTGTAATCCTCGCGCACGGTGCCCCACTGGCGTTCGCTCAGGTAGGGGCCCCAATGCTGCCAGCCGTCGCGGCCGGGCAGGTTGCCGAGCAGGCGCTCGCGCTCCCTTTTCATCGACGAGATTCCTTAGGGCTTCGAGATCTTACGGTCGAGGTATATCCATGACCGTAGTATCTCAGCGACGCCCCAAGCCTGCGCGAAGCAGCCGCGGGCAATGTGAGGTGCGTCACCATCGAAGACCTCGCTGACCGACCCCAGGCAGGCCGCCGCGAGGTGTTGCGCGATTGGCGCGAGGAGTCTCTGGGCCCCGACGGCGTCGCCGTGCACCCGGTAGTGGGCTCGCGCGAACGGCCCCAGCAGCCAGCTCCACACGGTGCCCTGGTGATACGCAGAATCGCGCTGCCAGGCGTTGCCATCGTAACGGCCGAGGTAGGCGGGGTCGCGCGGACTCAAGCTGCGCAGGCCATAGCTGGTCAACAGCTCGCGGGAGCACGTCTCCACCACCGCGCGCATCTGTTCCGGCGTCAGGACGCAATAGGGAAGCGACACCGCCAGCAGTTGATTCGGTCTGACGCTGGCGTCATGCAGGGTGCCCCCGTTCACGTCGATGACGTCGTGCAGACAGCCGCGTTCCGCGTTCCAAAAGCGCGCGAAGCCTTCGCTGGCCCGTTTCAGCAGCGCCTGGCAAAAGCGCTTTTCCGCGCTCTGGCGCAGCCGCCCGGCAAGACGTCCGGTCACCTCCAACGCGTTCAGCCACAGGGCGTTGATCTCGACGGGCTTGCCGATTCTCGGAGTGAACACGTGATCGCCGTTCTTGGCGTCCATCCAGGTCAATTGGGTGCCCGCTGCGCCGGCCCGCAGGAGCCCGTCGCCGGCATCGACCTTGATGCCGAAGCGCGTGCCGTCGACGTGCGCATGGATGATGCCGGTCAGCACCGGAAAGAGATCGCGGAGCAGGTCGGGGTCGCGCTTGGCTTCGAGGTGCTCGCCGAGGGCATGGAACAGCCACAAGGTCGCGTCGGCGGTGTTGTACTCGAGCGTCTCGCCGGCATCGGGGAAGCGATTCGGCAGCATGCCCCGGTCGACCACCCCGGCATAGGTTCGCAGTATCGCGGCCGTGAGGTCGAAGCGGCCCAGCGCCGTGGTCAGCCCGGGCAACGCGATCATGGTGTCCCGCCCCCAATCCGCGAACCAGGGGTAACCGGCGATCACGCTGGCGGCCCCGCCGCTCTTTTTGCCGCGGCGCACTATGAACTGGTCGGTGGCCGTGGCCAGCGACTGCACCCATGAGGGCGCCGATTGGGGCAATCGCGCGATGAGGCTCTGCGCCTGCTCGGTGCGTGCGGCGAGCACCTTCTCCCCCGGGGCGGGATCGGATCGTTCGGCCGTGGCAGTGAGGAAAACCGGCCGTCCCACCTCGAGATCCGCGCAGAAGGTCCCGGGGTTCCACAAGTCCTCGGTCGCATCCAGGCCCCGCGCGAATTCCTCGCGATGGAAGAAGTTCCAATTCCAGGTATCCGCGGCGGTGAATTGGCCGCCGGCCAGCTTCAGGCGAAAGGGCGGGCCGCCGCCGCCCGCCACGGTGCAGCCGTCACTGGTGGCCGCCGCCTGCAGGCTCTGGACGCCATGGCCGTGCGAGTGGTAGTCGCGGGACGTGACGAGCGGCTTGAAGGTCACCCGGATGACAGCCCCGGCACGCAGCACCTCGACCCGCAAATAGCTGGTATTGGCGCCCGGCGCCATGAAGACACGCTGTTCCAACAGCGCATCGGCGAGGGCGTAGCGCCAGACGGGCAGGCCGTTCTCGATCGCGAAGGACTCCAGATGGACATAGCCCCGCGGATCGATCGTGCCGTCGGCAAACTCGTTGGCGCTCAAACGGTAGAGTTCGCCGAGATATTCCGCGCTCAGCTCGATCTTGGCGACGAGGAGCCGGCGCTCGACCGGAGGCTTGAGGCTCGCGATCAGAAAGCCATGATAGCGGCGCGTATTGGCCCCGCCGATCGTGCCGCAGGCAAAGCCGCCGAGGCCGTTGGTCACGAGCCATTCGCGGCCGGTGGACGCGGCCCATTCCCCGCAAACGTCGCGACCGAGGATCAGAGGCTGCTCCTTTTCAGTTTGGGGTCCATCTTAGGTTCATTGCCCGATGCCGACCCCCATGTCAAGCAACCCTCGCGAAGCCCAACACGTGCGCATCCGGTTTGCATGTATAATGGGCGTTTGTCTTCAATCGAGTATGCGATGGTGAATGACCCCGCCGCCCGCAAGGCCGCGCTGATTTGCGGATCGGTCGCTTACGATACCATTCTGGTGTTTCCCGACCGATTCCGGACGCATATCCTGCCGGACAAGCTGCACATTTTGAACGTTGCCTTCCTGGTGCCGGACATGCGCCGCGAGTTCGGCGGCTGCGCCGCGAACATCGCCTATGGGCTGAAGCTGCTGGGCGACGACGGGGTGCCCATGGCGACTGCGGGACTCGACTTCGAACCCTACCGCCGGCGGATGATCTCCCTGGGAATGAACGTCGAGCACATCAAGGTGATCGAGGGCGCCTACACGGCGCAGGCGTTCATCACCACGGATATGGACGACAATCAGATCACCGCATTCCATCCGGGTGCGATGCAGCACGCCCATGTCAACAAGATTTCGGACGCGCTCACTCTGGCATCCGGCCGAACATCCGGCGCCGGGCACGGGGCCTCGAGGATCACGCTGGGAATCGTCGCCCCGGACGGCCGGCAGGCCATGATGGAGCATGCCGCGCAGTTCAGGGCGGCCGGCATTCCGTTCATTTTCGACCCGGGCCAGGGGCTGCCGATGTTCGGCCCGAGCGAATTGCAGGAATTCCTCGATCAGGCGACTTGGGTGACCGTGAACGACTACGAATGGGAACTCATGCAGCAGAAATCGGGCATGACCGTCGCCGACGTGCTGGCGAAGGTCGAGGCGTTGATCATCACCCGGGGATCCGAAGGCTCCATGATCCACACCCGGGAGCGCGTCTACGCGATTCCCGCGGTCAAGCCGCGGGCGGTGGTCGATCCGACGGGTTGCGGTGATGCCTATCGCGCTGGTCTAATTCACGGCCTGCTGCGGGGCTTGGATTGGGAGTCCACGGGACGGGTGGCCTCGCTGATGGGCTCCATCAAGATCGAATCGCGCGGGCCGCAGAACCACGCCTTCACCAGGGCGGAGTTCGATCGGCGATATCAGGATTACTTTGGCTGAGGAATCAATATGAGCAGAAGCTTCTCCTTCACGTCGGAATCGGTTTCAGAGGGCCATCCGGACAAGGTCGCCGATCAGATCTCGGATGCGGTGCTGGACGCCATTCTGACCGCCGATCCCCGCGGCCGTGTGGCCTGCGAGACCATGGTGAAGACCGGCGTCGTGATCGTCGCAGGCGAGGTGACCACGAGCGCCTGGGTCGACGTGGAAGCCCTGGTGCGCAAGACCGTGCTCGGCATCGGGTACGACAATTCCGACATGGGCTTCGACGGTGCGAGCTGCGGCGTGCTGAACATCATCGGCAAGCAATCGCCCGACATCGCCCAGGGCGTCGACCGCAAGGATGAGCGCAAACAGGGGGCCGGGGACCAGGGTCTGATGTTCGGCTACGCGTCGAACGAGACCGACGTGCTCATGCCGGCTCCGATCACGCTCGCGCATCGGCTGGTCAAGCGCCAGGCCCAGGTGCGCAAGAACGGCAAGCTGGCGTGGCTGCGTCCGGACGCCAAGAGCCAGGTCACCCTGCGGTACGAAAACGACCGGCCGGTCGGGCTCGAGGCCGTGGTGCTCTCCACCCAGCATTCCGAAGACGTCAGCACGAGGCATCTTCGCGAGGCGGTGATGGAGGAAATCCTGAAGCCGGTGCTGCCTGCCAAGTGGATCGACAAGCGCACTAAATATCACATCAATCCCACCGGCCGATTCGTGATCGGGGGACCCGTCGGCGACTGCGGACTGACGGGCCGCAAGATCATCGTCGACACCTATGGTGGCTTTGCCCGGCATGGCGGCGGCGCATTCTCGGGAAAGGATCCGTCGAAGGTCGACCGCTCGGCCGCCTACGCCGCCCGCTACGTCGCCAAGAACGTCGTTGCCGCGGGCCTGGCGGAGCGCTGCGAGGTGCAGGTCTCCTATGCGATCGGCGTTGCCGAGCCGACATCGATCATGGTGGAAACCTTCGGCACCGGAAAGCTGTCGGACGAGCGTCTCACCCAGATCGTGCGCGCGCATTTCGACCTGACCCCGTTCGGGCTGCGCGAGATGCTCGACCTGGCCCGCCCGATCTATCAAAAGACCGCCGCCTACGGCCACTTCGGCCGCAAGGAGGAGGAATTCAGCTGGGAGCGCACCGACAAGGCTGAAGTGCTCGCCGCGGAACTGAAAGCCGCGCGCGCTGCCTGAACCAGTGCCCGCCACGACAAGCAATTCTCGAGGAGCGATCGTTACATGAATGCAGCAATCAAGCCGTCCGCCGATTTCATCGTCAAGGACATGGGGCTGGCCGACTGGGGCCGCAAGGAAATCAAGATAGCCGAGACCGAAATGCCCGGCTTGATGGCCATTCGCCACGAGTACGCCGGGAGCCAGCCGCTCAAGGGTGCGCGCATCAGCGGATCGCTGCACATGACCATTCAGACGGCCGTGCTGATCGAGACGCTGAACGCGCTCGGGGCCCAGGTGCGCTGGGCGTCGTGCAACATCTACTCCACCCAGGACCATGCGGCCGCGGCCATCGCCGCCGGGGGCACCCCGGTGTTCGCGGTCAAGGGCGAGTCGCTGGCCGAGTACTGGGATTACACGCACCGCATCTTCGATTGGACCGACGGCGGGTACTCGAACATGATCCTCGATGACGGCGGGGATGCGACGCTGCTGCTGCACCTGGGCGCGAAGGCCGAGAAGGATGCGTCGGTATTGTCGAACCCCGGCAACGAGGAGGAGCAGCTCCTGTTCGCCGCGATCAAGGCCAGGCTCAAGGCCGAGCCGAAGTGGTATTCCTCCCGCCTGTCCCGGATCAAGGGCGTTACCGAGGAGACGACGACCGGGGTCAAGCGGCTCTATCAGATGGCCAAGGATGGGCAGCTCGCGTTCCCGGCGTTCAACGTGAACGATTCGGTGACGAAATCGAAATTCGACAACCTCTACGGCTGCCGGGAGTCCCTGGTCGATGCCATCAAGCGCGCCACGGACGTCATGGTCGCCGGCAAGGTGGCCGTCGTCGCCGGCTACGGCGACGTCGGCAAGGGCTCGGCGCAGGCGCTGCGGGCGCTCTCGGCCCAGGTCTGGGTCACCGAAATCGATCCGATATGCGCGCTGCAGGCGGCCATGGAAGGTTACCGCGTCGTGACGATGGATTATGCGGCCGACAAGGGCGACATCTTCGTGTCGGCCACCGGGAATTTTCATGTCATCACGAACGATCACATGAGGCGCATGAAGGATCAGGCCATCGTCTGCAATATCGGCCACTTCGACAACGAGATCGAGGTGGCGGCGCTGCGGCAATATACCTGGGACAACATCAAGCCGCAGGTCGACCACGTGGTCTTCCCCGACGGCAAGCGCATCATCCTGCTGGCCGAGGGCCGATTGGTGAACCTGGGCTGCGGCACGGGTCATCCGTCCTACGTCATGAGTTCCTCCTTCGCCAATCAGGTGCTGGCGCAGATCGAGCTGTTCGCGAACACGGCCAAGTACCCCGTCGGCGTCTACGTGCTGCCGAAACACCTGGATGAAAAAGTGGCGCGGCTGCAACTCACCAAGCTCGGCGCCGAACTCACGGAGCTGACGGACGTTCAGGCCAGATACATCGGCGTGTCGAAGCTGGGGCCCTACAAGACCGATCATTATCGCTATTGAGCCGCCCAAGGGGGCCCGACCATGAGCGCCGAGACGAGGAGTTCCAAGGTGTATCCCGATGCCGCCAGTGCGCTGCACGGCATCGTGAGCGACGGCATGAGCCTGTGCTGCGGAGGCTTCGGATTGTGCGGCGTCCCCGAGAAGCTCATCGCGGCGCTCCATGAGACGGGCGTGCGGAATCTGACGGTGGTGTCGAATAACGCCGGAACCGATGGCGAGGGGCTGGGGATCCTGCTCGCGTCGCGGCAGATCAAGAAAATGATCTCCTCCTACGTGGGCGAGAACAAGGAATTCGAGCGGCAATATCTGGCCGGTGAGCTGGAACTCGAGTTCAATCCTCAGGGCACCATGGCCGAGCGCGTGCGCGCCGGAGGGGCGGGCATCTACGGGTTCTTCACCAAGGTGGGAGCCGGCACCATGGTGGCCGAAGGCAAGGAAACCCGGATCGTGAACGGCGAGACCTACATTCTCGAGACCGGCATCGTCACCGACCTGTCTCTCGTCAAGGCGTGGAAGGGCGACACCGAAGGCAACCTCATCTACCGCAAGACGGCGCGCAACTTCAATCCGAACATGGCAACCGCCGGACGGATCACGGTGGCCGAGGTCGAAGAGTTGGTGGAGCCGGGCGTCCTCGATCCGGATTCCATCCACACTCCCGGCATTTTCGTACAGCGCATCATCAACGGCAGTCCGTACCGGAAAAAGATCGAAAAGCGCACCGTCCGGCCGCGCAAGGAGGGCTGATATGCCGTGGTCACGTGAAGATTTGGCCGCACGCGCCGCCCGGGAGCTCAAGGACGGATACTACGTGAATCTCGGGATCGGGATTCCGACCCTCGTTGCCAACTACATCGCGCCGGGCTTGAAGGTGGTCCTGCAATCCGAGAACGGCATGCTCGGCATCGGCCCGTTTCCGTACGAGGGGGAGGAGGATCCCGACCTCATCAATGCGGGCAAGCAGACCATCAGCGAACTGTCCATGAGCTCCTACTTTTCCTCGGCCGACAGCTTCGGGATGATCCGTGGCGGCCACATCGACATGGCGGTGCTCGGCGCCATGGAGGTCTCCGAGAAGGGCGATCTCGCCAACTGGATGGTGCCGGGAAAAATGGTCAAGGGCATGGGCGGGGCCATGGACCTGGTCGCCGGCGTGAAGCGCGTCGTCGTGGTGATGGAGCACACCTCGAAGGAGGGCGAACCGAAATTCAAGCCCTACTGCGAACTGCCTCTCACGGGAACGAACGTGGTCGACATGCTAATCACGGATCTGGCCGTGTTTTCCAGGGGCTCGCGCCACGAGCCGTTCAAGCTCGTCGAAATCGCCCCCGGCGTCACGGCGGCCGAGATCCGGTCGAAGACCCCGGCCCACTACGTCGGCTAGACCCGCTCGCGCCGGCCGCGTTCGCGGCCACGCAGATGACTCAGACCGGCTCCTGGGCGGCGCCGGCCGACCTCAAGGTGGCGCGGCGCTCTTGTTCTTCGCGAACGTCCGCCTGGGTCAGTCCCGTATTGGCGGCGATGATCACCACGAGCTTGTGCGAGGCGTTGCGGGGCAGGGTGACCTCGTGAATGCGCTCCCAGATCCGTATCCGTTCCTCCGCGGTCTTGAGGCGCGAGGATTGTTCCGCCAGGTCGAGCCGGCGGCGCTCGGCAGCCTCCGCCTGTTGGTGCACCAGGCGGGCCCGGAAGTCCATCATCGGATCTTCGCCGGAGGGCGGCGGGCTTCGGCCGGCCTGGATCGGCTTGAAATAATTCACTCGCATCTCCCAATGGGGTTTGTCCTGCGCACGGTACCACTGTCCGCGACCGGACGGACCAGAATCGGCGTCGGAATCACTGCTTGACGTGCTTGGTTCGAAACACCACGAACCGGCTGGCCGCAAAATTGAAGCAGGTGCCGGCCAGGACCCCGGCCACGGCGGCCACCTGCTTCAGCTGGAGCATCGGCCACAAGGCGGTGGTGGTGACGTAGTTGACCGCGGCGCCGAGGGAGCAGGCGGCGACGAACCCCAGGAATTGGCGCACGATCGAACGGTCCCGCGCATAGGAGAAGCTGAAGCGGCGATTGAGGGCGAAGTTCCACACCATGGAAACGAGGATGGCGATGGCCACCGCCGGTCTTTCCATGACCGCGAACTGCAGCAGAAGCGTCAGCACCAACAGGTTGATGCCGAGGCCCGATGCGCCGACGACCAGAAACTGCGCCAGGTGCGACCAGGTTCCATAGCGAAACATGTACAGACGCCGCAGGTGCCGAAAATACCGGAACTGCTCGGCAAGCGAGAGCTTGCTATGACCGAAGCGGCGGTTTTCGAAGTGGATTGGTACCTCAAAAACGTAATTACAACGGCACTTTACAATGATTTCTAGAAGTATTTTATAACCTATCGGATCGAACTCGCGTCCCGCTTGGACGGTCGACCGGCGGACGGCGAAGAAACCGCTCATGGGATCGCTGATGGTGGTGAGCGGCAGCGCCAGAAGGGTCGCCACACGGCTGTTCAACCAGCGAAACGGCCCCCAATCGTCGGCTGTCGAGCCGCCCTCGGTGAAGCGAGATCCCACCGCGACATCGGCGCCGTTGCGCAACGCCGTCAGCAGCTCGGGGATTTTTTCGGGTGGATGACTGAGGTCCGCATCCATGACCACCGCCAGCTCGCGCCGGCTGCGATTCAATCCGTCCATGACCGACTGGCTCAATCCCCGGTCGGTCGGTCGGGTCACCAGGGTGACCCAGGACAGGTCGAGCGAGGCGATCAGCTCGACGCTGCCGTCCCGGCTGTCGTCGTCCATGATGAGCAATTCAAGATCGAGGCCGGCCTCGCGCAGGACGCGCAAGCGCTCCACCAGCGGGCGAAGATTGTCGACTTCCCGGTACGTCGGGACGATGACGCTCACCGAGGAAGTGTCGACCGGGGGCCGGAATTTGCTCATGCAGCGAACAATAAGGTGCGGGGTTGGCGGGTGTCCAATCTTGCCGGAACCCAGGGATTCGCCGGCGCACCCCGATATTGGGGCGCGATCCCGCAAAAAAAGACGCCGGTGCGGTCAGCACCGGCGTCCCCTGCATCATGGCAAAGTCTGCCTCGAACCCCGATCCCGCAGGGCTTAATGCCCGGCGGCAGCGGGGCTGAACGACTCGACGAACGCCTGCCCGTTCGGTGTACCCACGCCCGTCACGTCGTCCCAACCGGGTGCCGTCTTCAAGCCCGAGTCCGTGCCGAAGGTGATCACGTACTCGGTGTCTTGGTACAGCGGATAGTTCCAGATGGCGCTGATGAACCGGGTGGTGGTCTCCAAGGGCCCCGCCATTTCGTCCGCCGTGTAGGTATCCGTCACGGTCGGCGACTCCACGAAGGTCGAGACGACGTTGCTCGGCGAGGATACGGGCACGATGTCCGTGATCGCGCCGGCCGGCAGCCCATACACATACTGTGCCGCCTGACCCAGCGACCCCCCCGCTGCCTGGTTTGCAATGGCCCACAGCCCGGAGAACATCGGGCACGCCAGACTGGTCCCGCCGTAGACCACGTATTCCTGGGGCGGGTTGACGAAGGGCTCGCTGATCACGATCACGGCGCCGGTGAACGGGTCGGCCAGCCAGGAGATGTCCGGAAGCAGCCGCCCCTTGCCGCGCAGACCCTTCTGGAACGACGGCTTGGTGTATACCGCGCTCGGGCCTCCGCCCGACCCGTAGTTGAAGAAGCCGCACAGCGTCGGTGGGTCGCACACGGCGCCGCCGCTTTGCAGCGATACGACGTTGGTACCCCACCCCGATTGCCAGGCAATCGAGTTGTCCGCGTTCAGCGCGAGGCTCACGCCGCCCACGGCCGTGGCCCAGGGGGAATCCGCCGGGGCGCTCACGCTGGCCGTATAGTATTGCGGCAGATCGAAAGTGAAGTCGCCGGAGTCTCCGCTCGAAAAGTTGGCGGAAATGCCCCATGCGGCCGCCATTTCGTTGAGGAGGTTCTCCGTCTGCAGGTCGGCAAGATCGGTGTAGAGTTCCTCGCTGCCGTAGCTGCCGGAGATGATCCCTCCCAGGCCGTTGATGATCGCGAAGTACTCGGCGGTGTCGACATCCGCAAAGCTGCCGCTCGGCGGCGTCACGAGGTCGATGGTTGCACCCGGTGCGATGGCGTGCGCCCACTCCACGTCGATGTTGATCTCCGGATCCGGCGCCGCGCAGGTGGGCGGCGTGGACGAGTTGAGGATGTTGAAATTGACTCCCGGCGTCAGCGCGGGCAGGCCGTATGCCGCCGAGAAGGTATTGGCGTCGGCCGTGATGGTCGGCGAGCCGCACCAGTCGATGATGACGATGGTCTGGCCCGTGCCGTCCAACCCTTCACCATAGAGTCCATTCAGATGGTACGCCGCTTGAATCTCGGGCGGCGTATAGCCGCATCCGCCCGGTCCCGCGTTCGCGGCATAACCGTTGCCATGCACGGTCACGGCGGGATAGCTGCCGCTGTTGTTGAATTTCTCCTTCTCCACGCCCGAGAAGCATTGAGAACTGATTGGGGGAGGCGTGACGACGCCCGCGGCCTGTGCGGCCACCGAGGCGCCCGTGTGCGGGGTCGGAGCGGACATCTGTTGTACATAGGGATGCGTGTACTGCAGATCGTGAAGCCCCGCCACCGCCGCCGTCAGCGCGCCGGCCGGCCCGTCGATCTGCGGTGCGCTGGTGTTCGCGTAGTACGTCTTTCCATTGAGCGCGAAATTATTCAGCTGGACGTGAAACGCCTTGTTCACGTTGGCGACGGTGCCCCGCGCCCGAACGAACATGTTCTTCGCGCCGACCTCGACCACCGACAGCCCGTTGGCGGCGAAGAATTGCGACACGGTTTTTGCTTCCTGCGCCGTGGGCGCAAAGCTCCTCTCGAACACGGCAGGCGTCAGCCACTGGTGGTAGTTCGGCGAGTTCCGGTCGTAGACGTCCGCCGCCAACGCATCCAACTGTGCTCGATTGTGAACCTGCAGCCAGATGACCACGTCGATCACCTGCGCCCCATCGGTGACCCCCACGTTCTTGCCAGCCCGCGTCAACCCGGGCACGCTGTTTGCAATGACCTGGCTCTTCGAAAAAGCCGCGTCCTGCGCCGAAGCCAATCCTGCGCCGGCCAGCACGGAGGCTACGGCCACGGCTACGCTCCTGACCACTTGATTGATCGCCATTCGTTAGTGCTCCCTTGTTGATTATTTCCCCGATGCAGGAGCGCTCTCTCGCGCGGAGAATTTCCTGCGTTTCGACTAGCCCGTGCAGGATACTCCGCCGGACGTGCAATATGTATCGTGTCGAAAGGCGCGCGATGCGCCGGGACAGGGTCAACTAAAGAGCGCGAGGTAAGCTCTCTAAGCTATTGATATTATTGGTGGGCGGTACAGGGATTGAACCTGTGACCCCTGCCGTGTGAAAGCAGTGCTCTACCGCTGAGCTAACCGCCCGAGATGGGACCAGTGTCAAAGTACAGGTTAAGTGTAGCAAAAAAATCGGCATGCACGGCAGCGGCATGTGCCGTTGGCTCAAGGCGCGGTGCGCCTCTGATAGACTGCGCGGTCGTTCGATTCTAAGGTGAAACGGCATGTCCGTGCGTACTCGCTTTGCCCCCAGCCCCACAGGCTATCTTCACATCGGCGGACTGCGCACCGCCTTGTTCTGCTGGCTCTATGCGCGGCGGCATTCGGGCACGTTCGTGCTGCGCATCGAGGACACGGATCTCGAGCGCTCGACCGGCGAGGCCATTCAGCAGATCCTCGACGGCCTCGAATGGGCCGGCCTCCAGCATGACGAGGGACCGTTCTTCCAGACCAAACGCTTCGACCGCTACCGCGAGGTCATCGACATGCTGCTGGCCGAGGGCCACGCCTATCGATGTTACTGCACCAAGGAAGAACTCGAGCAGATGCGTGCGGAACAGACCGCTCGCGGAGAAAAGCCGCGCTACGACGGCCGCTGGCGCCATCGTACCGGCGCGGTCGCCGGCGTGCCGCCGGTCATCCGATTCAAGAACCCGCAGCACGGCCAGGTTGTCGTCGACGATGTCGTCCACGGACGCGTCGTCTTTCAGAATGCGGAGCTGGACGACCTCATCATTGCCCGGTCCGACGGCTCGCCCACCTACAATTTCTGCGTCGTGGTCGATGACATGGACATGCAGATCACCCATGTGATCCGCGGCGATGACCATTTGAACAACACGCCGCGCCAGATGAACATGCTGACGGCGCTGGGCGCTTCGGTGCCCGTCTATGCCCATCTGCCCATGATCCTCGGCTCGGACGGCGCCAAGCTGTCGAAGCGCCACGGCGCGGTGAGCGTGCTGCAGTATCGCGACGAGGGCTTCCTGCCGGAGGCGCTGCTCAATTACCTGGTCCGATTGGGCTGGTCCCATGGGGACCAGGAAGTGTTTTCCATCGAGGACATGATCCGCCTGTTCGACATAGCCGATGTGAACAAGTCGGCCTCGGCCTTCGACGGCGAGAAGCTCGCCTGGCTCAATCAGCAGCACATGATGCACGCTCCGGCGGCACGCCTCGTGGCGCCGCTGCGGTGGCACCTGGAGCAGGGCGGGGTGCACGTGCCGGCGCATGAGGATGCCCGGCTCGAGCAAATTGCCATCGCGCAGCGTGAGCGGTCCAAGACATTGAAGGAGATGGCGGCCAACAGCCGGTTCTTCTTCCGGCCGCCTGAAGGCTACGACGGCAAGGCCCTGGCCAAGCACGTGAACCCGGCGGTGCTCGAGATGCTTGCGGCCGCCGCGGCGGATCTGGATTTATTGACGAGTTGGACGGCGGCCGATATCCATAGATTAATCAGCGAGTTGGCCGAAAAATATAAAATGAATCTAGGTAAGGTTGCGCAGCCCCTTCGGCTCGCCATGTGCGGCGGTACGGTATCGCCGCCGATCGATGCGACACTGTCGATCTTGGGCCGGGAGGAGGTTCTCTCGCGCTTGCGAACCGCCATCGCGGCGTGGCGAGGTACGCTGCCCCCTTGAGGTTTGCGCGTGAATCGGCCCGGCGGTGAGGGAATCGTCTCCCCCACCGCCGGCGTCACATCAGGGGGCGAAGCCCACGTTGTCGATGTACCAGCTGTTGTTCGACAGCCCGGTCTTGTCCTGAATGCAGAACTTGTAGATCGGCATGCCCAGAACGCCGAGGTCCGAGAGCGGCACGGTGTAGGTGTTCCATTGACCCACGACCGGCGCCGGGCCGTAGTTGGACACGTCGACGGAAATTCCAACGGGGATGTCCCCCACCTTGACGAAGTAGACGCTCCACGTCTGGTTCGCGACCGTCGGCTTCAGGGCAAACGTCAGCTTGGTGTAGCCCTGCGAATTGAAGTCCCAGTTCTGCGCGTAAGGCAGCCACCCGCCGTACGCTGCCGTCAACGACACCTTGATGTCGTAGCCCCCGCTCAGCGGATTGCCGGTGGTGTCGTGGTAGTCGGGCACCAATACGTAGGAGTAGTCGCCCGGCCAGTCGAACACGCCGTTGTAATACACCCACGAGGTGCCCGGCGGCGGTCCCTGCCCCGAACCCACGTCCACGGTCGCGGAAGCCTGGACGCTGCCGCCTGCACCGGTGCAGGACAGGGTATAGGTGGTCGTCGCCGTGGGGGAAACCGACGTGGATCCGTCGACGGCCTTGCCGCCCGACCAACCGTCGCTGGCGGTGCAGGACGCGGCGTTGGTCGTGGTCCACGTCAGGGTCGATGACTCGCCCGATGTGATGTTGTAGGCGTTGGCGCCCAAAGTGACCGTGGGCTGCGGGGGCGGGCTGTTCCCGTCGACCGCAACCGTGGCCGATGCCTGGGTGCTGCCACCCGCGCTCGAGCAGGTGAGCACGTAAACCGTGGTTTTGGCCGGCTTCACCGTGTGGCTGCCGCTGGCGGCTTCCGTACCCTTCCAGCCGCCGCTCGCCGTGCACGACGAGGCATTGGTGCTCGACCACTGCAGCGTCGACGTGCTGCCGACCGTAATCTGGGCGCTGGTCGGCGCCAGGCTCACCGTCGGGGCGGTGGTGCCGGTCCCGGACGCTTGCACCGTCACGAGTACGGCCGCGTGGCCGCTGCCGTAGGCGTTGGTGCAGGTGATGGTGTAGCCGGTGGTGCTCGTCGGAGAGATCGTGATGGAGCCGTTGACCTGCTGCGTGCCCGACCAGCCGCCGCTCGCGGTGCAGGCGGTGGCATCCTGGCTCGCCCAAGTCAGCGTCGTGCTGGCGCCGGCGGCCAGGGTGCTCGGGACGGCCGTCAGTGAGACGGTGGGGAGTTGACCCGACTGGGCGGGAACCACCGTGATCGACGTCGGTTCGCAGGCGGACATTTCGCCTTCCGCATCCGTCGCGCATACCGTGAAGTCATATTGACCCGGCACGCTCGGCGTGCCGGTCAGGTTTCCGCTCGGATTGACGATCATGCCGAGGGGCGGCGTACCCGCCGTCAAACTGCCGGAGGCGTACCGATAGGGCGCCGTGCCGCCCGACATGGACTGGACGACCGTGCTCGAATAGGGTGATCCGACCTTCGCTTCCGGCAAAGCGCTCATGGCGCTGAACGACAGGATGCCGGCGGCTGCGGTCGCCGAGGTGAAATTGTTGGTTGACGAATCCGCGCTGGCCACGCTCACGATGAGCGGGGCCGTGAATACGTATCCGGGGAGCGCGGCGCTGACCGCGTAGGTCCCGCTCTGCAGGCCGGCGAACGAGTAATTGCCGGAACTGTCGGTGATCGTCGATCCCACGTTGGAGCCGTTCAGCGTGACGAGCACCCCGCCGGCGACGCTGCCGCTCACCGTCCCGGCGACCCGATAGGTGGGGGCCGTGTTGGCCGATGCGGTGAAGTTCAAATCCGTCAACGAGGCGGTATCGACGACGGCGGCGCGGCTCACCGGTACGAAGACGTAGCCGGCCAGCGACGGCGCGAGCGTGTAGCTGCCCGCGCCCAGCGTCTGGAAGCTGAAATTACCGCTCGAGTCGGTCGCGGTCGCGGTGGCCGCCGTTCCCGCGAGCGATACGCTCACTCCCGTGATGCCATAGACGGATCCGGAAATCGTGTAGCCCGACGTGGCGCTGGTGCCGCTGCTGTGGCCCGTGGAGCCCGTGGTGCCCGTCTGCGAGATCGAGCCCGTGACCGACCCGCCGCTACTCGACGAGCTGCCCCCGCCGCATCCGGCTAGGGAAGTGCAGGCAATGAGAACCAGGGCTGCCGACGAGCGGAACAATCGGGTCATGGGTTATGCCTTCCATACGTTAAGGTGCGAACGAGGCGGCAGTTTTATTGGAATTTCTTCAGCCGCGC
>Ga0302320_10000661_pt1 | contig 82031 bp, 71 predicted proteins | sample Bog_T0_3_FD_202130 | JGI IMG/M metagenome (GOLD analysis project Ga0302320, IMG submission 202130) | Peat permafrost microbial communities from Stordalen Mire near Abisko, Sweden - Bog_T0_3 | ecosystem: Environmental > Terrestrial > Soil > Wetlands > Peat | place: Sweden: Abisko, Stordalen Mire...
TATCCCGTTGCCGCCGAACTCTCGAACAGATTCAGCCCGGCTGTACCAGCCCGAAAGCCCGGAAACGGAAAAAAGCCGCTGTATAGTTATTTCGCGGACACTACACTAGATTATTTGGCGGCGACTCCGGTTACGCCGGAGCGAGTGACAGCGGCTTTCACAAAACCAGCGGCTCGCATGTCTGAAAGTAGCTGATTGATCTGCGCGAGTTTGGCGCTGTTGGTCTTGTCAATGGCGTTGGTCTTGTCAATCACAACGGCCTGTTCGACGATCAGGAAGTTATCGGGGATGGCGCGCAGCTTGCCGCCGGAAGCAGCCGCGGCATCTTCAGCGCGCTGGCGGTTGACGCCGAAAGCCTGAACTTCACCCGATTGCAGAAGCCTCTCTAATTCCGGCTGAGCGGGCATGGTGTCAAAGACTTTCATGGTGGCGTTTTTAATATTGGAGCTGAGGAAGAGCTCCTGAGTCTGGCCGCGTACGGCGGCGATGCGCATGCCTGCGCGGTCGGCATCAGGGGATTTCTGAATGGGAGACGCAGCCGGTACGATGTAGGCGTTGAACATGAGCTCGTATGAATCCGAGAAATCCACCTGGGCGGCGCGGGCGGCGTCGAAGGCGAGGAAACCGATATCGGCGGAGCGATCTTTGAGATGGGCGATCACCTGACCGGCATCGGGAGCGGGAATGAGCGTGAAGGGAACGTTCAGGCGGCGGGCCATTTCGGCCACCAGATCGGGAACTACGCCGCTGGGTTTACCGGTTGCGGAATCGATTTTGCCCTGAACCGGGTTCAGTCCGAGATAAGTGGCACGCAGAGTTCCGGTGGGCGCCAGATCAGCGGCAAAGGCGAGTTGGGCGGCGAGGCCGATCACGAGGATGATGCCGTTGTGAGAGCGTTTCACACACATATACTAAACCCAGAGTTGATATAATTCATTTTCAATTTTGAAAGGAAGTTCCTCCATGTCAAAAAGCTTCATTGAGAAAACACTGGCCTCCCTGGCACTTTTAGGATTGGCTGCGAGCCTCGCGGCGCAGGCTCCGAAGCCTCCTGCAACTGCCGCGGCAGAAGGACGAAGCGCGGGGCGCGGTCCGGGCCGGGCGACGGTAACGTTCCCACCGCTTTTCATCGATGAGACCTGGACGCGTCCGAAAGGCGAGCCGGGGCAGGTGCCGTGGAAACAATCGAACGTTTCCAATTCCAAGCTGGAACTGCACGTTTATGGAACGGACGCGAAGAATCTGACGATTTCGGGTGAGCCGGACAGTGCGACGGGTCCGCTGAATCTGTGGACAGGGATGTCGACAGGGCCAGTGGCGGCGACGCTTCGCGACAAAGACAATTATGTGGATTTGACGGGACTCGCGAAGGTCCGGTGGGTAACGCGGGCGTCGGGTTTTCATGTAGTGCGTCCGGTAGTGAAACTGGCGGATGGCACGATGCTGGTGGCGGATCACGCGGAAACTTCGACGACGACTTTTCTCGAGAGCGAATTTGCGTTTACAGGACTGCGGTGGGTAAAACTGGATCCGGAGCGCGTGGTGACTACCGGCGTTTATGGGCCGGTGGGCGATGCGGCTTCATGGATTGAGAACCCGGACCTCAGCAAAGTGGATGAAGTCGGTTTCGTGGATCTGATGCCGGGAACCGGACATGGCTCGGGCGGCTGGGTGAACGTAGGTCACTTCCAGGTTTGGGGCAAACAGGTAAAACGTTAGACTTTTGAAAATAACAGCCTGATGCCCGGGTGAAAGCGAGCGTCAGGCTGTTTTGATTTTGCGGCGGTAGGCGGCGATACCGGCGGCTCCGAGGGTGAGCAAAACGATGGAAGACGGCTCGGGCGTTTCGGCACCGGTATTGGCGGTTACTGTCTCATTTGGGGTAGTGTCAACGCCATATGCGTAAAGTGTGATCGCGTAGGTATTCGGATCCACCGAGATGTCCGCCCAGCCGTAGTAAGGATTTCCCGACTGGATTACTTCAAATCCGACTACGCCAGGGCTACCGTTAGAATTCCAATTTCCTAAGGGTTTTAACGATTGGTTGAGGCCATTGCCCGCGAGCGTATTAGATGCCTGAAGAAAAGATAAACCGTAGCCGATTTTGGCGGACTGTGACATTCGGGCTACGGCGGTTTTGGAAGCAGCGAACCACAGAGATTGATTGGAATTGACAGAAAAACGGGCTTCCGTGATCAGCGCCTCCTGATCCATCAGGAGTTTGAAGGTATCCGGCTCCGCTGTTGTTGGCACGGCGGGACCGAGATAGGGAGTTCCGAGCGTCGCGTCCGGCAGGTTCATTGTGAAGTAAATGGCCGGCATCTGGGAGTTGGTTGAGATACTGTTGCCTGTCCATTCAACAGCACCCGCTTTCGCGGTCTGGGGTACGGAAATGGCCGCGAGTGCGATTGACATCATGCCATAGGTCGCGAGACGCTTTTCAAAGACGGATTCCGACCGGAGATTCCCGGATTGTTTATTCATGTGTGATTCTCCAGAGAAACGGCTATTGGGTGAGACCGAAAACAGTAATGGCGCCGTCAAAAGTGGCTAGATAAACCTTCCCATTTGCGATCGTAGGAGGACACCACTTGGCCCAGCTTCCGGAATAGTCAGCACCACCGGTCTGATCAGAGTTCCACAACTCTGTTGAGAGGTTCGACGCATCGAAGGCGTGCAGGGTTCCGGGATAGGCATAGCCATTAGCGGGGCCAGTGGAAGACCAGGTTGCCCAGAGAATGCCGTTGTTCAGACCGTTTGCCGAGATCGACATGGCGGGTGCGTTCGGATAGCCGAAGGCAGGAAGCACACTGTTGTTGGTAGAAACGGGCGAAAGGCTTAGTTGCGAGTTCGTAAAGCACCACATTTTCAGAAAATCACCCGCTCCCCATGTATAAAGGTTGTTGTTAAAGAAGACTTCGCCGCCAAAATTCTGTTGAGTGGCCTGGATTTCCTGGAGGACGTTGTCGGCGCTGCTGCAATCAGCGTATTCGTTGGTGCAACCAAAGCCGCCCAAACTTGCAGAGTTCAGGAGGAATATTCTACCGTCTTTGCCGCCAGCGATAAGGAGAGGATTTGCCGCAATAGATCCAGGAATGACAATGACTCCACCGGCGCCTAAGTCCTTGTCGTCTTCATATAGATCGAATTGGTTGGACGGAGAAAAGAAGCCGGTGACAGCTAAGGCTGAGAGTGAATTCATTTTCAGGACGGAGTCACCATAGTCCGGTCCTGTCGGAGCGGTCAGTTCTCCATTGCCTGTCACGGCGTAGATGTTGCCGGAACTGTCCGCTCGCAAAGCTTCACCGCCTTGCCAGATTGCCGACCAGCCTTCATTCGGAGAAACGCACTTGATGACCAGGCGGCGGAGTGAAGAGCCGTCGTAGCCAAATATCCAGCCGTGGTAGGGAGGGATATCGGAATGACTGCCAAAAGCGATGTACACGTCCCCATTGAGCAGGAGCAGACCTGGGCGTTGCAGCTGTTTGATCGGAGTAAAGGTTACGACCGATCCATTGCCGTCATAGCTGGTGCCGGCTACCTGACCGGAGATGACTACGGGACTGCCGATTCGCTCGGCACCTGTTGTGAGGTTCAGGGAGTGGAGACTAAAGCCTGCATTTCCCATAGTATAGGTCGATGTAACCACATCGATTGCGTTACGAGCGATGTCAATTACAGGCGTGCCTGTAATGCCGATGGCCGGAACAAGATCATAAGCGCAGCCGGGTATCTGGGTGCACAGGATCGGAATGCCCAGAGTTTTTTGCCAATAAACGATCGGCGTGGAAGAATCGGCATCGAAGGCGTAGACCGAGTTGTTTTCGGTGGCAACATAGAGCACGTTTCTAGCGCCGACATAGCCGGGAATGTTCACGCCCTGTAAATAGAGAGGCTGAGCATAAACCTGTCCATCGACGGGAAGAGAATAGAGCTTGCCGAAGTGGCCGCCCTTGTCGGTACCGATGACATTGGCCGGCGTCAGGATGGTTTCCTGACTATTTACACCGGTACCGTTGATGTCGTTGTGGTGCTGCGTTATCGACACAGCCGGGCATAAGCCGGTGGACGATAGAAGCATCAAAACTACTCCCGCGAGGCGTCCGTGGTGCTGCATTTTAATCTTCCTCCGTACAAGTGAGTGCCCAATCTCGTGTTTATTCTCGTTTCTTGACAGAGGAACCTCAATCCAGAAACAGTATACGGGGTTAGTACTGCACATCATGTTTAACCCCAAGACTGGAATATAGCACCGGTACTATTTCTTAGTAAGGCAATAATAAATATATGCGTTCTAGTACTCTTGGGACTACGCACTTGTTATTATTAACACGCCGAACTAGAAAAGCAAGCTGGACTGTCGATATTCCATAATTCGGGTTCCAGTACTCACCGGTAGCCCCACATATTCATCAGGTTCAATGAGAAAAGTTCTGTTTGTAGGGTGGGATGCGGCTGATTGGAAGGTACTTAATCCTCTCATCGACCGCGGCGAAATGCCCGTGTTCAACAAGGTGATTGTCGAGAACGGAACGATCGGGGACATGACCACGCTCGAACCGGTTCTGTCGCCGTTGCTGTGGAATTCAATCGCCACAGGCAAGCGCGCCGATCAACACGGCATCCTGGGTTTTACAGAAGTGGACCCCTTGAGTGGGCAGGTCCGGCCGGTGACCAGCATTTCGCGCAAGAGCAAGGCGATCTGGAACATCCTTTCACAAAGCGGAGTTCGAACCAATGTGGGTGGCTGGTTTGCAGGCCATCCGGCTGAACCGATTCGTGGCGCCTGCTTTTCGGACGCGTTTGCACGAGGCTGCCCGGCAGGCAACAAAGCGTGGCCCCTTCTGGCAGGGACGATCTATCCGGAGAACCTGACCCCGCACCTGCAGCCGCTGCGGATCAGACCGAATGAAATCGACACAGAGACTCTCCGGCTGTTTATTCCGGAACTGAAGCAGATCGATACGACGAAGCCGAATCGACTGCCGATGCTGGCCTCGGTTCTGGCGGAGTGCTTTACGACGCACGCGGCGGCTACCTGGCTGATGGAGAACACGGAATGGGATTTCATGGCGGTGTACTACATCGGCATCGATCATTTCAGTCACGGCTTTATGAACTTCCATCCACCGCGAATGGAAGGCATCGATGAAAAGGAATTTGGGCTCTATTCCGACGTCGTGAACAGTGGTTACCGGCTGATGGATCTATTCCTTGGCCGACTCATGCAACTGGCCGGGCCGGATACGACGGTGCTGGTGGTCTCCGATCATGGCTTTCACAGCGACCATCTGCGTCCGAGAAGGATCCCAAAAGTTCCGACGGGTCCGGCCACCCAGCACCGCCCGATCGGCGTTTTCGGCATTGCGGGGCCGGGGATCGCGCGAGATGAGAGGATTTACGGCACGAATCTACTGGACGTGGCGCCGACGGTACTGAGCCTCTTGGGATTACCCGCGGGGGCAGACATGCCGGGACGGGTGCTCTCGGAGATTTTCGTGACGCCGCCGTCGCTCGAACGAATTCCCAGTTGGGATCAGGTGAGTGGAGAGAGCGGTTGCCATCCGCCTGGTTTTCAGGCGGCAATGGAGGAGACCGACGAACTGATTCAGCATTTTGTGGCATTGGGCTACATTGCGAAACAACCGGAGGACCGGGATCAGGCGGCTGCGGAATGCCGGAGGGAAGCCGAATGGAATCTGGCGCGTGTTTACACAAGCACGTGGCGCTTCGGCGAGGCGTTGCCCTTGCTTGAGGAATTGCAGCGGCAGGCGCCGGATCGAGGCGAATTCGCGGTAGCGCTGGCAGATTGTCAGATGCGTCTGGGGCTCTTCGAGGAGGCACGGCAGAGCGCAGCAAGTGCGGCTGAGAAGCATCCGCGTTCCCCAGTCGCACGAGTGGTGCTGGGGCAACTCGCCTTCGAAGAGAAGCGCTTCCGGGAAAGTCTGGAGCATCTGCTTGCGGCGGAGAAACTGGCGCCCACAACGCCTGAATTACACACGAATATCGGGTTGACGTACCTAAAATTGCGCCGGTGGACGGATGCGGAACGGGCGTTGAATAAGGCCATAGAAATCGACCCTCACGGGCCTTTGGCGTGGCAGGGGCTGGCGCGAGTACGGCTGCGTCAGGGACGGGAAGAAGAAGCGGCGCAGTTCGCGCTCTCTTCTATTGCATGCCGGCACGACTTGCCGCTGTCACATTTCTGGCTGGGTGTGGCGCTGGCGCGTTTGGGACGGCGGGAACGCGCGATTCAGGCGTTTGAAACGTCGCTGTCGTTTCGACCGCCGCTGCGAATTTCGCATCGAATGCTGGGGCGACTATGCCGGGGCAGTGCGAAAGGGGAAAAGCATGCGAAGGCGGCTCGCGATTTTGTTGTTCACCGGCTGGAAGAGGAGAAGCGGCTCAACACGCTTCGTGAAGAGGCCAGAAGACGGAGCAAAGAGCGGCCGGCGGCTGAGGTGGTTGTCCCCGCGGCTGCGATAGTCCGGCAACAGCTGGACTTTACCTTAGTTTCCGGTCTGCCGCGAAGTGGAACTTCATTGATGATGCGGATGCTGGAGGCGGCTGGATTGCCCATCATGAGTGACGGGCTGCGCAGCGCGGATGAAGATAATCCCGAGGGTTACTACGAGTGGGAGGACATCAAGAAAGTCGGCAGCCAGCCGGCGATTTTGCGGGAAGCGGCGGGTAAGACTCTTAAGGTGATTTCAATGCTGCTGCCGTCGCTGCCGGTGGGGCATCGCTACAAGGTGATATTCATGGACCGACCGGTGGAAGAGGTGGCGCAGTCGCAAGCCAAAATGCTGCAGCGCAAGGGCGTCACGGAATCGATGCCGGTGGAAAAAATGATGGATTCGTTGAAGCAGCATCGCGAGCAAATATTGGGCGGATTGGCCCGCGCGCCAGGTTTTGAAGTTCTGGTGGTTGATTTTCCCGAACTGGTGCGGGCGCCTGAGAAGTGGGTCGATCGGATACAAACATTTCTGGGGATTAAGGATGCCTCGGCAGCGATGCAGCGCGTTATCCGGCAGGACCTATACCGAAACAGAGGGAACTGAGGGCGGGTTCGCAGAATTGCGGACCCATACTTCGGATACCACCAGGCCGGCGCGTTCTCTCTCGACGTCGATCCTGGTCATTCCTGCCTCCTGCACGAGTTTTTCAATGGGCGGCAAGGCTTTGGCGCGGAGGCCGGTTGCGATACGAAAGAAGCGGTACATGAGGGCGACGACGGCGCGCGCGTGCCAACGTGGCCAGCCGCGGGCGGGGATGGCGAATTCGCTGATTAGCCAGGTCCCGCCGGGAGTTAAGGCCTGGGCGAGCCGGTGGATGAGCGGGCGGGCGTCCGATTCGGTGAAACAGTCGAGAAAGAACAGCGAGATTACGGCATCGTAGTGGGAGGCTGGCCATGCGGCCGTCGTGGCGTCCTGACACAGAAATTGAACGCGGTTTGAGCCAGCGGTGCGGCGACGTGCGAGGGCGAGCATTTCCAGGCTGGAATCGATCACGTCGATCTCGGCCAGCGGCGCTATTTCGAGGAGGCGTTGCAGGGCGCGGCCATCGCCTTCACCGAGAATTAAGACGCGCCGGACGTCAGAGAGAAGCGGCAGGAACGCGCATCTGCGGCGTTCCAGGGTCCTGCCAAACGCCATATATTCGATCCAGCGATACCAGCGCGCTAATCGGCCGATCTGCATTAGCGAAAGAGCAGGGGGCTGAGCAGTACGGCGTCGGCGAGAACGCAGCGGGCATCGCGGGAAAGTTTATGTCTTGAGCACGCCAGCGCAACCAGGGCGGCGGCGCTGATGCCGACGGCTGCGAACCACGGTCCGCGTACCGGTCCCACCACAAGACAAACGCCGCTGAGAATCGCCATCGCGACGGCGATCCGGACGATGTTCCGGCCATGTACCCAGTGTTCGATGAGCAGGAGATTGCCGAGGCATAATGCGCAGAATGCCGCGGCGGGCCAGGCGAGGAGGAGACCGGAATGCATCGCGGTAGAAGCGGTGAGGAATGTACCTGCGGTGAATAGCAGTCCGGCGAAAGGTTTCTTAAGATCGGCCATTTTTTTAAGATCATCGGTATCTGCGCGGACCAGAGAAAACGCGCCGAGGTAGACGCTGACGCCGGCGGATACGATGAGTCCGCGATTTACGACGGCGGGACGAAGCCAGAAGCAGGCGACCAGGAGGTCGGCGCAAAGGACGGCGGAGAGCAGTGCCTGGGCGGCTGGGCGATGATCGCGGTAAAACCTGTGCCGCACTCCCTCGGCGGGGCAAGCGGGATGGCGGATATCGAGGAGGCGATCAGCCAGATAGATGGCCCAGACGGTGAGCCCGAGAGCGATACGACCGGCGGGGAAAAGCGAGAGACGAAAGCAGCGAGCGAGGAAATCCTGCCAGACCAGAGCGATGAGGGGCGCATCCAGGCTGAGAAGGTTCAGCCACAACCAGAAAGGCCATCCTGACACGTAAAACTACTTTCCGGTTTTGCCGGCGTCGTTGAAAATACTGCGGGACATGTTGTTTGAGACTTTGGCTTCATTGCGCGCGGTTTCATAGTACGCAGTTTTGAGGAGCTGATCTTTTCTGCCGAGCAGGGTTTCGCGAATCTGCTGCTGAACGCGGGGATCGCTCAAATCGCGCTGGCCGGCGGCTTCTTTCGAGATCATGCGCAGGATGCGGTAACCGTCCGGAGTGTGGATGATGGGAGACATCTGGCCGGGCTGGAGGGAGAGGACCAGCTTGCGCAGTTCCGGACTGGTCTTATCCAGTGACGACTCGGGCAAAAAGCCCAGATCGCCGCCGTTAGGAGTAGTGGCGGGGTCTTCGGAATAGTTCTGAGCGATCATGGCGAAATCCTCACCCTGCTTGAGGCGGGCTTCGAGAGCGAGGACTTTACGGTGGGCCTCGTCATCATTTTTGGCCTTGTCGTTTTTCAGATTGTGGACGTTCGGATCGGGGTTCGCCGTCACCAGAATCTGCGCCATATGCACCTGCGGCTCGGGCAGGTTGAAGCTGCCGCGATTGGCGTTGTAGAAACCGGCCACATCCGCATCGCTGATGTTGATTTTCGAAGTGATGTCTTTGTTGAAAAGCTTTTTGACGCTCTCGTCGCGGCGGACGCGGGTTTTGAGCTCTTCGAGCTTCAGCCCCCAGTCTTTGAGCTGTTTGTCGAACTCTTCCTTGGTATAGGGGGCGCGAAGTTCGTTGAGGCGGGCGTCGACGTCGGCGTCGGTGGCGATGAGGCCTTCCTTTTCGGCACGCTGCAGCATCAACTCGTTATCGACGAGGGAGCGAAGGATTTCGAGGCGGCGGAGTTCCACCTGGTCGACACTTTCGCCTTCGGCTTTACCGGGAAACTGCGACCGGTAGGCCTGATCGACGTCAGCGTAGTAGATGGGTCTGCCATTGACGGTCGCCGCCACGTCGGGTGAAGCCGCGCTTCTGCATCCGCCTGCCAGCAAACAGCCGCCCAGAAGGATAGCCAGGGCGGCGTACCGTGATATCTGCATCAATGAATCCCTATTATAGGCAGAGCGGTGGGGGGAAGGGGGCTGGCGAGTAACAAACGAGTTCTATACCCGGGAACCGGCCAACCGATCTTTGAGCCAGCGCACCATTTCGCGCTTCCACGGGCGTGACATGGTGGGGGATTGTTCCCACCCGCGCATTCCATGGCCACCACCGTCGACGGGGTACACCTCGCAGGACGCGCCTGCCGCCTGCATACGCGCACACATGGCGGGGGATTGAGAGTAGGGGACTAAGCGGTCTGCCGTACCGTGAATCAGGAGAAAGGGGGGCATACCGGGGTGTACGCCTTCGATGGGGGAAAGCTGTCCGAGGCGGCTCAGAATGAGGCCTTCAAAGGGCGTCCCGGCGAGAGATTTTCGAACCGAATCGGGGATGAGGCCGGAGATGCTGACGAGCCCTACCAGATCCGTCGGGGTATACATGGCAACTACAGCGCGGACTCCGGCGGAGGGATCGAGCGCGGCCATGGCGGCCAACTGTCCGCCGGCCGATTCGCCGATTAGCGCGATGCGATCAGGATCGATTCGGTACTCGGTGGCATGAGCTTTGACGAATTTTATGGCGTCGAGGACGTCAGAGGACGCTGTGCCGAAATCGAGTGCGCTGGTGGCGAAGTGGTAGCTGATGGAGAACCAGGCAAAGCCTGCGTCTTCGAGCGGCTGGAACAGAGGGGCGACGTCGATGCGGCGATCGCCTCGAACCCAGCCTCCGCCGTGAACGATGATGGCGGCGGGGAAGGGGCCTTCACCACGGGGAATCGAGCCATCGAACGCAAGGCCCTTAGCGTATTCAACGTCAGTGAGCGTTTCGGCAGGGGCCGTGGTGATGGTGAAGTTCATGAGCGTAACGAGGAGCGGGAGCCACAGAAAGCTTTTGATTCCGCGGAACAACATCATTGCGTTGGATGCTGGCGTAATGGGTCTGGTTGCGCTTACCAGGCGTCTTACCAGACTTTGCACGCCTTTTCACGGACCATCGGCTGGCCAATTTTGCAGGAAAACGCGTTCTGGAACTCCGGCATGTTCGAAACCACCCCATTGATGCGGAATTCATCGGGCGAATGGGAATTGGTGATGGCGTCCATGCGCTTGTTTTCGGGGCGCTCATTGCCGCAGGCCCACTGAGCCATGCCGACGAAGAAGCGCTGATCGGGAGTCAGGCCGTCTTTGGATTCGAGGGTTTGGCCTTTGGTGGCTGCCTTCCACGCGATGTACGCCAGGAGCTGGCCACCGAGATCGGCTACGTCTTCGCCCATGGTGAGCTTGCCGTTGATCTTGATGTCGTCGATGATCGTGAACCCGGAGTATTCGTCGGATACGCAGTCGGCGCGTTTCTGGAATTCGGCGGCATCGGCTTTCGTCCACCAGTCGTGGAGGTTGCCATGGGCGTCGAACTGGCGGCCTTCATCGTCGAAGCCGTGGGTCAGTTCGTGGCCGATGGTGCCGCCGGTATCGCCGAAATTGGGGGCGTCGTCCATGTGGGGATCGAACAAGGGCGGTTGCAGAACGCCGGCGGGGAAGTTGATATCGTTCATCTGGGCGTCGTAGTAGGCGTTGACGGTGGGGGGGGAGAGCTGCCACTCGCCGCGATCCAGCGGCTTGCCGATCTTGCCTAGGTCACGTTTGGATTCGAAAGTAGCGGCGCGTTCCATATCGCCGAGGAAATCATCCCGGACGATATTGACGGAACTGTAGTCGCGCCATTTATCGGGATAACCGATTTTGTTGCGCACGGTGCTGAGCTTCTCGAGAGCCTGCTTCTTGGTGGCGGGGCTCATCCAGGGTAGAGTTTCGATCTCGCTTTTCATGGCGTCTTCGACTTCTTTCGTCATGGAGAGGGCGCGGGCTTTGGTCTCCGGGGTGAAAGTCTTTTCGACAAACACCTGACCGAGAGCTTCGCCGAGACTGTGGTCGACCAATTGAACGCAGCGTTTCCAGCGGGGCTGCATTTCCTGAACGCCGCGCAGGTATTTGCTGAAGAAATCGAAATCCGCGGTAACGAAGGCGGTGGAGAGGAAGCGGGCTTTGGCGTGAACGATATGCCAGCGGAGATAGGCTTTCAGATCGTCCAGCGAATCATTTTTCAACTGATTTTCCATCTCGGCATAGAACGCCGGCTGGCTGACGTTGATGGGCGGCGCGCCGGTTAGGCCGATGGCATGAAAGTAAGTGTCCCAGCGGAAGGAAGGCGTGATGGCCTGGAGTTGCGAGCGGGTCATCTTATGGAAAAGCTTGTAGGGATCGCGCTGTTCGACGCGGGTCAATTGCGATTTGGCGAGAGCGGTCTCGATACGCATAACGGCTGCGGCGCTCGCTGCAGAGGCGGTCTCGGAATCACCGAGCAGACGGAACATGGCGGTCACGTGCTCGACGTATTTGCGGCGGATTTCCTCTGATTTCGGATCGGTTTTGGTGTAGTAATCGCGATCCGGAAGGCCGAGTCCGCCGGCGTCGGCGAAGGCGATCACGCTGGTAGCTTTCGAGTAGTCCTGCCCGGAACCGAAGTTGAAGAGGGACGAACTGGCGTAGAGTTTCATGTGCTCATCTCCGAGCAGGGCCGGCAATTCGCGAATGGATTTCATCATCTGGATCTGGCTGAGTTCCGGCTGGATCGGCTGGGCGCCCATCTGATCGACGCGAGATTCATCCATGCAGGAGTAGAAGAGATCGCCGATCTTTTGCTGATTCGCGGGGCGGGTGGCGCTGGTTTTGCCGGCTTCGAGCAGAAGGCCCCAGAGGAAGAGCTGGTTCTCGTAGGTCAGCTTGCTGTAGACATCCCAACGGGATTGATCGGGAGGGATGGGATTGTCTTTAAGCCAGGTGCCGCAGGAGTATTGGTAGAAGTTGTCGCACGGATTGGCCGTCCGGTCCATATATTTCGGATCGAGGCTGGGCGTATAGGGCAGGGTGGAGAGGGGCTGCTGGGCGAGGCAAACGCCACAGGCGGCGATTAAATCAAGAAAGGCAATGCGCGACGCATATCTTTTCATCCCTTTAAGCACGGCGGCGAAGGAAGGCATGAATTGGTTGTAGCACTAAGCGGGGCTCTCGGACGGCGCTGGTTCTATCGAAATTTCAGGGGCCGGGGCGGACTTCCAGACGTTACGCACTAACCGCGCGATGACCAATAAGACGATTCCGGCGCCCGCTTCGGCGAGGGCATCGACTCCCATCAAACCGCGTGCGCCCCAGCGCTTATAGCCGACTCCGTCGAGGGCCGTCATATAGACAATCGGCAGGTTTCCGCTGGCGGACATCAGGGCATAACCGGTACCGGCGGCGTGGGTGCGTTCACCGAGGACATCCAGAACGAGGGCCGTGAAGACGGCATAACTGAAGCCGGCGGCGAGGGCGTAGCCTGAATAGCCGATGGCGTAGGTGGATGCGGTGTGGGGCGCGAAACCGAGATAGAGGGCGAAGACGGCACATAACAGACCCGCCAGCGCATAGGCGGTCATACGGTTCATGCGATCGCAGATAAATCCACCGGCGAAGCTGCCGAATGCGGAAAGCAGGCCGCCGGCGATTCCGGAGATCAGGAGAACTTCGTGATCGGACGCTTTGTAATCGGGACCTACGCTGGAGATGAGGTTGGCAACGGCAGCGCTACCGGCGGGTGACAGAAAGAAGATCAATCCGAAGAGAGTGCGGCGCGACTTGAAGACGTCTTTGAGATCGCGGGCAACGTTCTTTACGAGGGGCAGGAAGGCTTCGCGGGCGCGCGGAGCTTCGTGGATGAGAAGCGCGGCAACAGCGGGGAGGGCGACCAAAAGGGTAACGCAGACGGCGAGAATCGGGAGGCGGACGGCGTCGGCGAGACCAATCAACAAGCCGCCTCCGAGCGCACCGCCTCCCAGGTTACCGGCATTAACCCAGCCGCCGGCCTGTCCCCGAACTGACGCAGGGAGGGTAGTCAAAACGGCTCCGGACGCGGCCCCGTAGAGCCCCGAAAAGGTGCTGGAGGTGAAAAGCAGCGCCGTCACAATAGCGAGGGAAAGGTGAATCGACAGGAGCGCCACCCCGGCGGCGATGCCTGAGCCGAGGGCGGCGAACAGAATCCAGGAACGGCGTTTCGGGCCGAGGTCTACCAATGGGGAACAGAGGAACGACCAGACGGTCGGGATAGCGGCTACGGCGACGACGCCCGCGATGCGGTCAACGGGAATTCCCTGCTGCCGGAGCACATAAGGAACGAGCAGGGTGTTGACAGCGCTGGCGACGCCGTAGGGGATGAAGAGAAGTCCGAAGAGCCAGGGATGGTTTTGGCGAGCGGTCAGGGTGAAGGCTTTCCGGGCGGACTCGGCCGAGTTGTTTTTCATCATACATTGTGAATCCCCTGCGAAGTTGGTGGGACTGAAGGATAATAATGAAGGCAATGGAGAATTTTCGCGACTTTCAGGCTGGTCCCGACCCCTTCGGGCGCAAATGGCACGCACAGTTCAAGTATTTGCAGACGGCGATTTCGATTCGTCACAGCGACAGCGTTGACGTCCGCTACGTGCTCGAGAACGGTGACGAGCAGGTGCAGAAGACGGTGGTTCTGTCGAGCCCCGAAATCGACGCGTATAGCAAGAAGACCGGACGGCCGATCAGCGACACCTGGTGCTCCCGGCTGGCGCAATGCAAGATTCGCGACGTGATCGAAACGGCCGAAGACCTCGAAAAAGACTACCTCATTGTGACGCCCCGCGAGATCGAACAGTACGATTCACAGATCAGAAAGTGGGAAGAAGAATGGGTTCGGACTCACGCCTGACCCGGCGCGATAGTCTCCGTTATTCGGCCATGGCTGTGGCTGCCGGCGCTGTGGCGGCAGGCGCTCTGCCTGTGTCGGCGGCAGCGGCGGCAGGCGAAACCGTTTTCGAAGATCGCATCGTCCGGCTGAATCTGAGACATACGTGGACGACGGTGATGTCGTCGTCGGAATTTCGCGACACGCTGCACGTTTCCTACACGCGGGACGGCATTACGGGGCACGGTGAAGGCGCGCCGATTGTGCGGTACAAGGAATCGGCCGAATCCGCGAAGAAGGCTGTGGACAGCGTGCGGTCGCTGCTGCTGGCGGCGGATCCCACGCAATTTTCCAAGGTAATGGATGCGGTGGCGCGCAGCTTCCCCGGTGAGTTTGCAGGGAAAGCGGCGATCGATCTCGCGCTGATGGACTGGACCGGGCAGAAGCTGGGAGTGCCGCTCTACCGTTACTTCGGGCTCGACCCGAATGACGCGCCCATCACGACGTTTTCCATCGGGATCGACGATCCGAAGACTACGCGGCAGAAAGTGGAAGAAGCTGCACAGTTTCCGATTCTGAAGATCAAGGTGGGGCTCGACAGCGACGAAGCCACCATGGAAGCGGTTCGCGCGGTGACGAAAAAGCCGCTGCGAGTGGATGCGAATGAAGGCTGGAAAGATAAGGAAGAGGCGGTTCGCAAGATCAACTGGCTGGAATCGCAAGGCGTCGAGTTTATCGAGCAGCCGCTGCCGGCGGACATGGTGGAAGAGACACGCTGGATCCGCAGCCGCGTGCACATTCCGATCATTGCGGACGAGGCGTGCCGTCATTCCGAAGACATCCCGCGGTTGCGCGAGGCCTATGACGGGGTTAACGTCAAGCTGGATAAAGCGGGCGGCATGCTGGAAGCTTACCGGATGATCGAACTGGCGAAATCATACGGGATGAAGACGATGCTGGGGTGCATGGTTTCGAGTTCATGTACGGTGACGGCGGCGGCACATCTTTCTCCGCTGGTCGATTACGCGGATCTCGACGGCAATCTGCTGATCGCGAATGACCCGTTTCGTGGCGTGACCGTGAAGAACGGCAAATTGATACTGCCCCATCGGCCAGGTCTCGGGCTAGAGAAGACTTGACTCATGCGTGAACTGCGGCGGTTCCCGAGCGGAGTGCTGTCGCTGGTTGTGCCGGCGCTGGGCTTCTTTGCACTCGCCACATCTGCGTTCGCAGTTGACTGGAAAGCGCTTAAGCCGCAGGGTTACGTCAGTGATTTCGCGGGCGTGGTCGACGGGGCCAGTCGAACCGCGCTGGAGGATTATGCGGCTCGGGTGAAGCAGGCGACGGGAGCCGAACTGGCTTTCGTCACGGTTCAATCTCTGCAGGGCGAGCCGATCGAAGACGTAGCCAACGATCTGTTTCATGCGTGGGGCATTGGGCAGAAGACGGAAGACAACGGCGCACTCGTTTTGCTGGCCATCGCCGACCACAAATCGCGGCTTGAAGTAGCCGGCGGTCTGGGCGGTGCGGTGCCGGACAGCATGGCAGGATTGCTGCTTGACGACATGCGGCCAGCTTTGCGTCAGAACCAGTACGGTCCCGCGCTGCTGGTGGCGGCGGAACGGCTGGGGTCGACCATCGCGCAATCGAAGGGCGTCACGATTCCTCCGCCCGCGATGCGCTTTCGGCCGCAGCGAACGACACGCGATTCCATCCCGTGGCCGCTGATTTTCTTCGGAATCTTTATCCTGTTGATGCTACTACGCGGCGGCGCCAATCGCTCCGGCGGCGGTGGTGGCGGGGGCGGCGGCTTCTGGACCGGACTCCTGCTGGGCCAATTGCTGGGCGGCGGACGCGGTTACGGGGGCGGACGCGATGGAGGCGGATTTGGCGGGTACGACTCGGGCGGATCGGGCGGAGGCTTTGGCGGCTTCGGCGGCGGCGATTCCGGCGGGGGAGGAGCCTCGAGTGGCTGGTAAAAGCGAAATATTGGACAAGTTGGTCGAGAAGCTACGGGCGGCCCTGGGCGCCGAATTGGTGTCGGTGATCCTTTATGGATCTGCGGCATCCGGTGACAGCAATGAGAATTTTTCGGATTACAACGTACTCTGCGTGCTCAATGAAATCACGCCGAAACAGTTAGGCGCGACAGAAACGGTGTTCCGCTGGTGGCGGGAGCAGGGCAATCCGGCACCGCTGCTGCTGACGGAGCATGAAGTTCAGACTTCGACCGATTGTTTCGCGATTGAATTTCACGACATCAAAGACCATAACCGAATCCTGTTCGGCCGGGATGTCGTGTCGGATCTCGCGATCGATCAATCGTTTTATCGGGCCCAGGTGGAACGGGAGTTGCGTGCCAAGCTGCTGCGGGTAAGGCAAAAGGCGTCCGGTGTACTCTCGGATAAAGATGTGTTGCGGCGGCTGCTGGCCGATTCGCTCTCTACTTTCTGCGTATTGTTCCGGCACGCACTGATTCTTCATGGGGTGGAGGCGCCGGCCCGTAAGAGTGATATTATTCTGCGGAGTGAACAGCAGTTTGAGATTGATCCCGCGCCTTTTCGGGCGCTGCTCGATCTCCGGGAAGAGCGTTTGAAACCGAAAGAAATCGAACCTGAGGCACTGCTGGCACCGTATCTTAAGCAGATAGAAAAAGTGATCGATGCGGTGGATCGCCTTGACAAGTAAGGACGCCGAAACGAGAGGATTATCTCAATGAAATCAGGCATGATTATCGGGTTGGTTGTGGTGCTCGCGCTGCTGATGGGCGGCTGCGAATTCGTGGGGGCGCGCAACAAGCTGGCGACGGAACGGGAGTCGATTAAGGGTGAATGGAGCCAGGTGGATGCCGACCTGCAGCGCCGGGCCGATCTGATACCGAATCTGGTCGAAACGGTGAAAGGCTATGCGAAGGAAGAGACCACGATAATGCAATCTCTCGCCAATGCGCGCTCGGCTTTGTTGGGCGCCAAAACGCCTACGGACAAGATCGCCGCCAACGATCAGCTTACCGGCGCGTTGGGACGATTACTGGTGGTGGTGGAGAACTATCCCAACCTGAAAGCCAATGAGAACTTCAAGCAATTGCAGTTCGAACTGGAAGGTACTGAGAACCGGATCCTGCAGGCACGGCGACGTTACAACGAATCCGTGCAGAAGTACAACACGGACCTGTCACTGTTCCCGCAGAACATGGTGGCCAGCATGTCGGGCTTCCAGCGCGAGGACGCGTATTTCAAGACCGACGATGGCGCGCGGACAGTGCCTAAAGTTCAGTTCTGAGAAGCGCGAACGGCGTTACTGAATGGCGCTACTGAATGGCGATCGTAACGCTGACGTTCACGGTCTTAGGCGCGAAACACATGCGGTCATTGCAGGCCTGATATTTCACGACGCCGTTTTCAGAAGCGGGGCCCTGCGTTGAATTGGCTGGCACTTTGAACTTCGTCGTGATGGTGAATTCGCCTGTCACCACGGAAAGCGGTTTGTCGGAGAACGAATACTTCTCGTTGGCGGCCTTCGGGTAAACGATCTCACCGGCTTCGAGAGGCCCGCCGGTCCATTTGAGACTCAGGGGAATCAGGTACGCATCGCTCGGCGTGTTGCTGTTGGCGTGAAAGCCGGGCGGCAGCACGGCGTGCAAAGTTACCACGGCCGTGGAACCTTTGGCGGCGTGTACGGTCGGAACGTTGCCGACAGTGAGGGTGGGGCTAATCTGAGCGGCGAGAATTGTCGCGAAGAGCAGCACTGGGGCTTTCGCCATGTGGCGCTTCACCATGTGGCGCGTCAAGAAGTTGTTCGATGGCATTTTCAAAATCCTTTTTCCCGGCCAGGCCGACATGGACTGACGCAATACGTCCCGCACGGTCGATGACAAAAGTGGTGGGCAGAGCTTCAATGCCACCGTACTCATCGCCCGTTTTATCGTCACCGAGCAGAACCCTGTAATTAATTTTCTTAGCGTTCACGAACGGCGAGATGACTTTCCAGCCGTCATCGTCCATAGAGACGCCGAGCACTTCAAAACCGCGATCTTTGTACTTGCGTTCGAATTCGATAAACCAGGGCAGTTCAATACCGCAGGGCTCACACCAGGTAGCCCAGAAATCGAGCAGAACCACCTTGCCTTTGTAGTCAGCAAGGTGAACCACTTTGCCGCCGGCATCTTTCAGGGCGAAGTCTGAGGCGCGCTTACGCTGCAGATCGTCCTTCACGGCCTGACGGGCGGGTCGGTTGGGAGTGCAGGCTACGACACCAAGAAGGCCTGCCACGGCGGCGACCGCCAGCCAGCGAAAGTTAGAACGCAGTTGATTCACGTCTTTTTGATTATATCGAGAAGATTCGGGCCAGTCTTCAGGCGTCTTACTACTCAAGCCATAATCGAACCATGCAGCCCAACCATGCAGTTGAGGTACGAGTGAACCACCTCGCCGCCATGAAGCATTCCGGCCAGAAGATCGTTGCGCTCACGGCTTACGATTTCCCTACCGCACAGCTCATCGATCAGGCCGGTGTCGACCTCATTCTGGTAGGAGATTCGGTCGCCAACGTTGTTCTCGGCCACCCGACAACCTTGCCGGTAACGATGGACCAAATGGTCTATCACGCGGCCGCTGTTCGACGCGGTGTTACGCGGGCTTTCACTGTCGCCGATATGCCGTTTCTCTCGTGGCAGACAGGATGGTCCGATGCCGTGCGCAATGCGGGGCGGTTTCTGCAGGAAGCCGGCATGTCAGCCGTAAAAGTGGAAGGCGCCGGACCGGCGATCGACATTATCAGCCGCCTGGTGGAAGTGGGAATCCCTGTTGTTGGACATCTCGGCTACACGCCGCAGTCCATACACCGCTTCGGCAGTAATGTGGTGCAGGGCAAGACACCTGAACGAGCTGACTCGATTCTCGAAGAGGCGCTGGCTTTGGAAAGCGCCGGGGTTTGCGCCATCGTTCTGGAATGCGTGCCTGCCGAGCTCGCAAAAACGATCACGCAGCGCGTTTCAGTCCCGACGATCGGTATTGGAGCGGGTCCCGATTGCGACGGCCAGATACTTGTGCTGCATGATCTGCTGGGGTTGACGCGTCATCCGCCTCGTTTTGCCAAAGCGTACGCCAAGCTCGCCGTAGTCATCTCATCGGCGGTCGAAGAGTATGCGAACGAAGTACGGGACGGCGTATTTCCCGCGGCGCCGGTCAGCTCGTCCGCTAAGTGCGCACAGTAAAATGCGTATAGTTCGCGAAACCCGCGCCATGCAGCAGGCGGCCGAATCGGCGCGCCATTCGTCGAAGACACTCGGACTCGTGCCTACAATGGGATTCTTCCACGAAGGACACTTGTCTCTGATGCGGCGCGCCCGCGCGGAGTGTGACCTCGTCATCGTGACTCTCTTCGTAAACCCCACACAGTTCGCGCCCAATGAAGATCTCTCCGGCTATCCGCGCGACTTCGAAACGGATTGCCGTCTGGCCGAAGCCGAAGGCGTGGATCTGATGTACGCGCCCGCCAACGCCGAGGTCTACGCGCCGGACCATGCCACTTTTGTTGACGTGGAGCGCCTCGCCACGACGCTTTGCGGAGCTTCGCGGCCCGGACACTTTCGCGGCGTGGCTACGGTGGTCGCCAAGTTATTCAATATCTGCAAGCCGCACAAAGCTTACTTCGGCATGAAGGATTATCAACAGTTGCGAATCATCGAAGCCATGGTCAAGGACCTGAATTTCGATCTCGATATCGTTCGTTGTCCCATCGTCCGTGAGCCGGATGGCGTGGCCATGAGTTCCCGCAACAGCTATCTTTCCGCCGATGAGCGGCGCGCGGCTGTCGTGCTCAGACGTTCGCTGATTCATGCAGAAGAGTCATTCAGGGCAGGGGAGCGCGATGCGGAGAAGCTGAAATCAAAGGTCCGGGCAGAGATCGGGATAGAGCCGCTGGCCCAGCCGGACTACATCGAACTGGTGGATGCCGATGACCTGCAGCCACGAATCATAATTGAGCGGGATTCGGTGCTGGCCGTGGCTGTCCGGTTCGGCAAGGCCCGTTTGATCGATAATCTGTATTTGCAATTGCTTACGACCGGCGATAGAGTGGCGTAGTAAAAAGAGGACACTATGAAGTCAGTTCAGAAACTAGTGACGATTGGCGTAGTAACCGCGATCAGCGCATTCGCGCAGGCGAATCAACCTCTGCTGACCGAGGACACCACGAAGGTTTCCGACCATGTCTGGGCCATCATGGGCTTTCCCAACATCGCCATTATTGTGGGCAGCCGTGCCACTCTGGTCGTCGATACAGGAATGGGTCCGAAGAACGGCGCCACTATCGCGGGCGTCGTGGCTAAACTTGCGCCCGGCAATCAGAAGCTGTTTCTGACTACTACGCATTTCCATCCCGAGCATGCAGCAGGCGAGCCGGGATTTCCAGCGGGAACCATTCTGATCCGCAACACCGTGCAGCAGGACGAAATGGAAAAGCACGGGCAGGAAATGATGGACCAGTTCGCCAGCCGCTCGGCACAGAACAAAGATCTTCTGGATGGGGTCAAGCTGCGCCAGCCCGATATCCTCTTCGACAAGGAAGCGAAGATCGATCTGGGCGGCGTCACGGCCAGGCTGATCTGGTTTGGCGGCGCTCACACCAAGGGCGACGAACTGACCTTTGTCGAGCCGGACCGCACACTGATTTCCGGCGATGTGGTGCAGAACAAGACTATGCCGAACATCTTCGGCGACGGCGGCACTCCGGCGAGTTGGCTGGCTGTGGTGGATCAGATCGCAAAGCTCAATGCGGCCCACGTACTGCCCGACCATAGCGCTCCGGGCGACGGCTCACTGGTGACGGAAGAACATAACCTGATTGCCGAACTGCGCACACGCTCGCTGGCGCTCAAAAAGAAGGGCGTTTCGGCCGATGACGCAGGCAAACAAGTCAGCGCCGACATCAAAGCCCTTCACCCCGATTGGCCGAATACCAACGCGGCCGGCTTCGTAAAAAGCGTGTACGCCGAACCTGAATAAGGCTGAGAACTCCGTCCCGATCCGGCACTATCCGATGTGCCATGATTCCGGCCCCTCTGCTGGCCCCTCTCATTGATCAATGGCTGGCGCGGATTGTTGCGCCTTTGGCTTGCTGGGTCCTGATTAACGGCATTGACGATATCGTCATCGATTGTGCGGCCGTAGTAAGCCATTTCCGCGATGCCGCGCCGAGCGAAGCTGAAATCGACGCCGCCCCTCCGCGCCCGATGGCTATTTTCGTCGCCTTGTGGAAGGAACACAGGGTGATCGAGAGCATGCTCGAACGCAATACTCGGGGAATTCGCTACCGCCAGGTCGATTTCTTCGTCGGAGCCTATCCGAACGATGCGCCCACCATCGCGGCCGTTCGCGAAGCCATGAAGCGCTATCCGAATGTCCACCTGGCCCTCTGCCCGCACGACGGTCCCACATCGAAAGCCGATTGTCTGAACTGGATTTACCAGCGAATGCTGCTCTATGAGGAAGAGAAACGAGTTTGCTTCGAGATGGTGCTGACCCACGATGCGGAAGATTCAATCGACCCCGACGCCTTACGCTGGATCAACTATTACGCGCAGACTTTCGACATGGTCCAGATCCCGGTGCTGGCCCTGCCGACGCCGATTCGGGAATTCGCCCACGGCGTCTATTGCGATGAGTTCGCGGAATTCCAGTATCGCGATATGCCGGCCCGTCAACTCCTCGGCGGCTTCATACCCTCCAACGGTGTCGGCACCGGATTTTCGCGGCATGCGCTGGAAATGCTGGCGACTGCGCATAACAATTGTGTGTTCGAACCGGGTTGCCTTACGGAGGATTACGAAAACGGCTGGCGGGTCCACCACATGGGGCTCAGGCAAAAATTCATTGCGATCCGTTTTCGCGAAGGACGTCCGGTCGCCACGAGGGAATATTTCCCTCGCAATATCCGTGCGGCCATCCGGCAGCGCACACGCTGGGTGACGGGAATCATGCTCCAGTCATGGGAATTCCATTCACCGCGGGATACCTGGAGCAATCTCTATTGGTTCTGGCGGGACCGTAAGGGTCTGGCGGGCAATCTTCTGACCCCTCTTACCAATCTCACCTTCCTGGTGGGTGCGAATACCTGGATCGCGGCCAGAGTCTCTCATCATGCGTGGGGGCTGGCGGCAGATCTGGCCCGTTTTTATTGGATCTGCATGGTGGGTTTGTTCATTCAGGGCGCCCATACCCTCATGCGCATGGGCTTTTCGGCAAGCATCTATGGCTGGCGTTTCGCCCTCGCCGTACCACTCAGAGTAATGGTTGCCAATTTCATTAATCTTTGTTCCACTTCCCGCGCCATCCTGAATTACGCATCGGCGAAGCTCCGCGGCCACCCATTGCGCTGGGCCAAAACCGAACATGTTTTTCCCAGCCGGGAGGCGCTGAATGTAGAACGCCAGCGGTTAGGGGCGCTGCTTACCGGTGGCTCGTGGATTACCCCGGAGGCGCTCGCAAGGGCGCTCGAAACCAGACCCGCGCACCTGCGCCTCGGAGAGCACCTGATCGCGCTGGGTCTGATCGGCGAAGAGGAATTGTATGAAGCCCTGGCAATTCAGAATCAGGTCCCGCTGGGGGTCCCTGAAGGCGAGTCGGTCTCCCTGGCTGTCGCCCGAACTTTACCTGCCGCCATCGCCCGCAAATGGAACCTGCTGCCTTTCCGCGTAGCCGCCGGAGCGCTCTACGTCGCGGGATCGGAGCTTCCCGGAACCGAAATGCAGGCAGATATTCGGCGCTTCAGTTCCCTCGAACTGCGCTTCCATCTGATCACGCCAACCGCGTTTCAACAACTCGCTCTTCAGTTTCTTGGCTGAGCAGTTTGAACTGAGAAAATAGGAATCGCATGTCTCGTCAAGACCCTCTGTCGTGGTTGGGAGATCAGGTTTCGGCATGGAAGGAGGCCGGTACTTATCAGAGGCTGCGCGTCCTTGAAGGGCCCAGCGCTGCCGTTTCCCGCGTGGACGGCCACGAGGTAATCAACCTCGCGTCGAACAATTATCTCGGGCTGACCACCCATCCGAAGCTGATCGAAGCCGCGGTTGCGGCCACGAAAAAGTATGGGGCCGGATCCGGCGCGGTCCGAACTATTTCGGGCACCATGGACCTGCACCTCGAACTGGAACAGCGTATTGCCCGTTTCAAAAATGTGCCGGCGTGTGTCGTGTTTCAGTCCGGTTTCGCCGCCAATGCGGGAACGGTTGCAGCGCTGCTGACGCCGGACGATCACATCATTTCGGATGAACTCAACCACGCCAGCATCATCGACGGTTGCCGCCTTTCGAAGGCTAAGATTCACGTATTCCCGCACAAAGATCATGTCGCGGCTGGGCGAATTCTGGAGGGTTTGGCCGGAACTCCCGGTCGCAAGCTGCTCATTACCGACGGCGTTTTCTCGATGGATGGAGACATCGCGCCTCTGCCTGAGCTGGTAGCGCAGGCCGAAACGCACGGCGCCATCATGATGGTGGACGATGCCCATTCTTCCGGCGTACTCGGACGCAATGGCCGGGGCACGATTGACCATTTCGGATTGCATGGCCGAGTCGACATTCAGGTGGGCACGCTTTCCAAAGCCATCGGAGTGCTGGGCGGATACGTCTGCGGAACCAAAGAACTGATCGAATTCCTTTACAACCGCGCGCGGCCGTTCCTTTTCTCGACGTCGCATCCACCGGCAGTTACAGCGGCCTGTATTGCGGCTTTCGATGTACTTGAAGCGGAGCCGGAACGAATCGTTCAGCTCTGGACCAACACCCACCATTTCAGGAATGGTTTGCGCGCGGCGGGTTTCGACACCGGTCTGGGTGAGACGCCGATTACCCCCGTAATGGTGGGCGAAGCCGCCCGGGCCTATCAGTTTTCCGCCGATCTGTTTCGCGAGGGAGTCTGGGCCACGGGTATCGGTTTTCCCACCGTCGCACGGGATAAAGCTCGAGTTCGAACCATCGTCAGCGCCGCTCATACGCGTGAAGAACTGGACCGAGCGCTGGAGATCTTCGTTCGAGTCGGCAAACGCTCCGGAATTATCTAAGCCGATTCGATTCGCGAGTACCCGGAGACCGGATTTACGGTGGCGAGCTGAGGAGATCGGGGCGCCCACCGGTCTTTGAGTTTCAGAATAGGCGATTCGAAGACAATCCATGAAATCGAAGCCGCACAGATCGCCGCGCCCATTGAAAGAAAGAAGTCTGATGTTCCCCCCGGCCTGAGTCTGGCACCCACGATGCGTTTGGCCAGTAAAGCGGCAGGCAGATGAAGAAGATACATTCCATAGGAGACCGTGCCGATCCAAACCAGTGGACGAAACCTGAGCGACGACTTGAGCCATCGCGGTGGGTAAGTCACCAAAATAGCCAGCAGCGCCGCGAAAGCGGTATCGAGAGCCGTAAATCCAACTGTACGCATGGGGCCAGACCAGGGGTAGCCGGTATAAGATCGCCAGATCAGTAGAAAAATCACAGTACAGACCGCTCCCACCCAAACAATCCATCGGGGCTTCAGAATCTCGGGGTAATCGCGTTTGCCGATCGCAATGAGCCCACCCAGCGCCAGGCAATCCATGCGGCACGGTGTCAGCGTATAAGTGCCCGCTGTGTTGGCCGGCATCGCGAGGACGAGTCCCAGGCGGATCGCGAACGCCACCGCTATAGCTGCTATCAGAACCCGCGCCAGAGTTTTCCGTTGAACGAAAAGAACGACGAGCGGAAACAGCAGATAAAACTGTTCCTCCACCGACAAGGACCAAAGCGGCGTCAGGATGGAAAGACTGGGCCACTGGTTATCGAGAAAGACTCTGATGTTGGAGACATAGCCGAAATACCACCAGCCTTCTCTTGTCGCGAAAAAATCCTTCCAGTTGGCAGCCGCGGGGTAGTAGGAAAGATAAACGTCAGCTACCAGGCTGGCATAGTACAGCGGAAAGATTCTCAGGCTGCGCCGGACAATGAAGTTTTTATAGCAACCGGGCTGTCCGGCCGTATCGAGAAGAATCCCTGTAATCAGGTAGCCGCTGAGAACGAAAAACAGGTCGACCCCTGCCCAGCCGGTCTGCAGAAAAGGCGCCAGCACCTGAAGCGGGCCTCTGGTCGGCGTAAAGTGAAAGACCAGAACCAGCAGAATTGCGACGCCGCGCAGTCCATCCAGTTCGCTGACACGTTCGCGCAAACCGTAGAATACTCCCCGAGCGCAGCTACCGGCAAGCGGCGGCGCGGCGTCCTTTCAGTTGACTTTTTAATTGACCCAGATGTTAACTGCCTGGGTGGTGTGTCCCGAGGGGCTGGTTATCACAATGGGCAGGTCACCTGTGTTCGTCAACTGAGTGGCGCTCGGAAGCGTCACGTTCCACTGCACAAGGCCCACAAAACCCGGCGCGATCGCGGTGATTATGCCGGCGGGCTGGCCGCCGACAGTACACGTGAAGCCCGAACTGGTATAGGGCGGAGCATACGGCGCCGGCTGCCCAGTCGCTACCGTGAACGAGGGTTTGCCTGCACCCACGCCCCAGATTGTAACGATCGATCCGCGCGGCGCTGGATTGCTCTGCGCAATGACAGTGCCGTTGGTGGCCAAAGTAGCCAGCGCATTCGGGGAACCCGGAGGATTCGCAAGAATACCCGGCGTATCACTGACGACGGATACCGCAATGGGCGCACTCGCACTGCCATTGTTAGTGATCACAACCTTGCTGGATGTCTCGCCCGCAACCTCGTAGGGAACCACCAGATTCACCTGACCGCTGCCCGCATAAATCAGCGGAGCCGGCACGCCGTCAAACGTCACAGTCGTGCCCCCGAGAATTGTCGTCAGATAATCGTTGGGGTCGAAGAACGTGCTGAAGCCGTTCCCCGGTTGCGACAAGCTCGAACCGTAGAGGGCGACAATTTCACCCGGAGAGACGGCAACATCGGCACCGCTGGCCGCGTTCGTCACAGCCGGTGCCGTGAACGCGGGCGTCGGCGGAGTCACGATGAAAACACCCGAAAATGCAATCGTGTTGCCGCCTTTGGTCAGAATCAATGTAGCCAGACCGGGTGTGGTTATGGCAGGGATCTTCAGTGTGGCCCTGAGTAGCGGCTGGCCCGTACTCAGTGTGACCGTGTCGGCCTTGAGATTTGTAATCTGAATCCCCCCACCGAATATGAGAACGTTGGATGTCGTGTAAGTCGCGTCATAGCCCACGCCGCCAAACACGAAGTCAATCGACTGGCCCGAGGCGAGGAAAATAGGCCCGTGTATATAGGGGAGAGACTGGCCTGCCGCCGAGGCGCCCACCGGCAAAAACACATATGCGGGTGGTGTCAAAGTGGAAGCGCCCAGAGTTACGGAAATATTCGCCGTCGCGGTCCCATTAGCCGTCACGTTGACAGCGGTAGGGGTCAACGCCCCGCCGAGAAAGGTCGGCTCAAACGCGATAGCGCTCGCTGCCTGCGTCGCAGTCAGGTAGAAGTTACCGGCGCTCACAAATGAGTTGAATGGCTCCGCATAAACCGTGTAGGATGCCGGCGGCAGAGTGAGGGAATATGTGCCCGTGACATCAGCTAAAGCTCCGTAGGTATTTCCGGAGGATTGATCGATCATCGTAACCATCGAATACGGCGCTGGCAGGATAGCTGCGGTTGTAATTTTGCCGGTAATGGTCCCTGTGGTTGTAGCAGGCAGGGGATAGACGGCAGTAACCAGAGCGACTTCATCGGTCGAAAGATAACGGTTGGCAAACGATCCGATGCTGCTGTAGGGATACATCGTCGTTCCCAGCAGGTTGCTGTGGCTCGACCCTAGTGAGTGACCGAGCTCGTGTGTAATCAGACTCTGGAAATCGAAGGTTCCTGAGGCGCCGGTCGTAGAAAACGTAACCGAGGGACTGACAATGATGTCGGAATCGATAATAGAGCCATCCTGGACTGTCCAGCCGTTGATCGTCCCATTGCCTGCCGCGTAGTAGTCGGTGGTAACCCCAAGGCCCCCCGTCGGGATCACGCTGAGATCGTCCGCAGTCTTCGCCAGGGCGATGGTCATGATGTAATCGCTGTGATTGATGCCGACGGACGTCGTTTGCAACGCCAAAAATTTGATATTAGCTACACCGCTCAACGCATTCCAGTCGGCCAGCGCGCCCCGCACAGCCCCAAAAGGATCGCTGTTCGAAGTCATAACCGTGACCGTTGCTCCCGACAAACTGCTTTGCACGCCTGCAAATAGCGAAGTATCCAGATTGAACTGGATCCCGGTATTATCTACGCGCACCAGCGGAGCCCCGTCAGCGGTAACCTGGCGGACGTAGCCGAAGGCGCCGGGCGCCAGAAGAAGAAGGATCGCGAGATAGCGCATTAGCGGGCACCCTGTCTCTGAGCCGACTGCCGGATTCTCGCGGCGATCCGCACCGCCAGTTCATTCACCGAGAGTCCATTCAACGCTTCCAGTCGTGTTGCCGACGCCGACCCCGCACTCGATTCGATGAACTCGACTGAAGTGGGCGAAGCCCCGTGAATTTTTCCCGCTGAATCCAGGGCAAATCGCCCTTGACCGGCGCCGGCCGTGCGCAGGTAACCATTCGGCATTTTCTGCAGGAAGACAACAACTTTATCTCCCACCTGATACGCCACAGAACCGGAGATCGTCATGCCTTCCGCTCCTACCGCGCCGCCCGGCTCCGCTAATTCAACGCTTGAGCCCGCCGCGCCTTTGAGGGAGGAAGACACGGCCACATCATGATGCGTCCATATGTACTTGTGACTGGCATCCCAGGCAGCCCAGGAGCGCGTGACTTCGCCCGCCACCACGACATCTGAACGATCGATCAGATCTTCGACGGAAAGCCGGGGAACGATGGTCGCAAATAAAGCACTGGAGACCAGGATTATGAGCGAAATAGAACTTGTCAGGGATAGATTAGGGCGCAACATCAGTACGGATTATGCCACAACTGTAGAGATATGGGTTGACATACTCATATTTTTTTCTGTTTTAAGCCATCATCCGGAATTCCAGAGTTGATTTCCTGGCGCCGTCGCGATGCCTTTTGCGACCGACACCGACACGCAGACTTCCGAGGGCCAGGAAGATCATTCCACAGAAACTGATAAGCCATACATCCGATTCGTCCCCCGTGACGCGCGGGGCAACTCTGGTCGCCTCGATGACAGACATGTCACCCATGCTGTTGTTTACGTCCAGGGCGGCTAAAACAGACATTCCACCGTACTCCCTCGATGGCTCCATACAGTTCATCGCCGCGGGATCGGAAATGGGGCCGGCTCCGTAAACCGTTCCGCAGGCATAAGGGCCACTGGTTGAAAAAGAGTGTGCGTCTAACGGGGTAGCCGCGGCGACGACACAAACCACTACTGTGGCAATGTGCGCGGCCAGAAGTTTCTCGAGCAATCGTGAAGATGGGTAGTGCGGCTACCGGCAAAAGTTCGCACACGAATGCGGGAATTATGTAGCGCGCCGCTACGTCATTCGACCCGGTCAGATTCCGTGTGTTGCTTTCTCCAGAATCCCCGTGATTTCTTCAAAGATGTAAGAAGTGGATCGGTCACCGGATATCTGAAAGTACTGGTCACTGGGATAATGGCTCAATACCGGCCGCGTGACCTTTGCATACGTCGCCAACCGCTCGCGAATCACGTCCTCTTTATCGTCTTTACGGACCAGCAGAGGAGCGCCATCCTCATCGCACCGCCCGGCTACCTTCGGACGCTTCGAAAGGATGTTATACATCTGCCCGCATTGAGAGCAATGCCTGCGGCTGATCATGCGGCCTACCAGTACGTCGGCGGGCACGTCGAGATGAATCACAATTGGTTTGGGCAAGCCCCGCTCAGCCAGTAACCGGTCGAGAAACTCGGCTTGCTCAACGGTCCTCGGATACCCATCCAGCATGAAACCGTTTTTGCAGTCGGATTGCTCAATCCGCGCACGTAAAATCTGGTTGATCAGATCGTCGTTTACCAGCCCGCCCGAGGCGATAATCGACTGCGTCTTCTTCCCCAGTTCGGTCTGTGCGGCAATTTCAGCGCGCAACATATCACCGGTCGAAATCGACGGGATGCTGGGCTTGAGCCAATCGAGAATCAGACGTCCCTGCGTCCCTTTACCGCAACCGGGCGGCCCAAACAATAGAATGATCAATGAATATCCCCGAGCGTTGCGCCGCGCGCGTGCGAGCAGCGTCTAAATCCATGCTACAATAGGACTTAATTCCAAACCAACATGGCTGATCAGGGCAATCCACCGCAGGGTCCACCTGCGCCTCCGCAAATTCCTCTTTCCACCGGTGGTGGAGGGGGCGAAAACGATCGAAATCTTGTTCCCATCAATATCGAAGATGAAATGAAGCGGTCGTACCTCGACTACGCGATGAGCGTAATCGTAGGTCGAGCGCTGCCTGACATCCGCGATGGCCTGAAGCCCGTTCACCGGCGCATTCTCTACGGCATGAGCGAGATGGGTCTCGCGCCCAATCGTCCCACCCGAAAGTGCGCCAAGATCGTCGGCGAAGTTCTCGGCAAATTCCACCCTCACGGTGACGCCTCTGTTTACGATTCGCTGGTTCGCATGGCGCAGAATTTCTCCATGCGTTATCCGCTGGTCGACGGGCAGGGGAATTTCGGTTCCGTCGATGGCGATCCACCCGCGGCCATGCGGTACACGGAAGCGCGCCTGTCCCGTATCGCCACCGCGCTGCTTGAAGATATCGATAAAGAGACAGTCGATTTCCGCCCCAATTACGATGAGAGCGAATTCGAACCCGAAGTTCTTCCGACGCGCGTCCCCAATCTTCTGATCAATGGTTCTTCCGGCATCGCCGTCGGAATGGCCACCAATATTCCTCCGCACAATCTCACGGAGATTATCGACGCGACCGTTCTTCTCATCCGCCATCCGGAAACGCCGCTCGAAAAGATCATGGAGATTGTCCAGGGACCGGACTTCCCGACCGGTGGCTTCATTCTCGGCAAGCAGGGAATTCTCGACGCCTTCCGCACCGGACGCGGCAGTCTCAAGATTCGTGCTAAAGCCCGCATCGAACCCATGGGCAAAGGCGATCGTGAGCACATCATTGTCGAAGAGATTCCGTATCAGGTAAACAAATCGCGGCTCATCGAGACGGCAGCCTCACTGGTTAACGAAAAGAAAATTGAAGGCATTTCGGAAATTCGCGATGAGAGCGATCGCGACGGCATGCGCATCGTCTTCGAATTGAAGCGGGGCGAACAGGCCGATGTCATCCTGAACAACCTCTATAAGCAGACTCAGCTCCAGATCAGCTTCGGCATCATCAATCTCTCGATCGTCAACGGCCAGCCTCGCGAACTCGGCCTCATCAGCACCATCAAATACTTCATCGAGCATCGCGTCGATGTCGTCCGCCGCCGCACTGATTTTGAACTTCGTAAAGCGCGTGACCGCGAACACATTCTGCTTGGATTCCGTCTCGCTCTCGACAACATCGATGAAGTGATTCGCCTGATCCGCGCTTCCAAATCTCCCAAAGAAGCCCGCGATTCACTGGTCGCTTCTTCCACCGCGTTCAGGTTCGATCCCCTCTATCTCAAGGCTGCCGGTGGCACGGAACCCCTGACTCAGCTTTCCGAAAAGCAAGCCCAGGCCATCATCGAACTCCAACTCCAGCGCCTCACAGGCATGGAGCGCGAGAAGATCGCCAACGAGTTGGCCGACATCCAGCGCCGCATCGGCGAATACCTCGAAATCCTCGGCTCCGAGAAAATTCTCCGCGACCTCATCATCAAAGAACTGCGCGAAGTTCAGAAGGATCACGGCAACGAGCGCCGCACCCAGATCATTGCCGATCCCGGCGATATCCGTCTGGAAGATCTGGTCGCCGTCGAAGACATGGCGGTCACTGTAACTCACGGTGGTTACCTTAAGCGCACGGCTGTCGATACGTATCGCCGTCAGACTCGCGGTGGCAAAGGCCGCATCGGTATGGGTACGCGTGGAGAGGATTTTGTCGAATACTTCCTCGTCTCCTCGACCCACAATTACCTGCTCATCTTCACCACCAAAGGCCGTGTCTACTGGCTGAAGATTTACGAAATCCCCGATGCCTCCACTACCGGCAAAGGCAAACACATTTCGAACCTGATCAACCTGCAGCCCGGCGAGGATGTCAAAGCCTTCCTTCCCGTCAGCAAGTTTGTGGAAGATCAGTACATCGTTATGGTCACCAAAATGGGAGTGATCAAGAAGTCGCAACTCACCGAGTTCAATAACCCCATGGCTCGCGGCATCATCGCGATCGGCATTGACGATGGCGACGAACTCATTGCGGCTCGGCTGACTTCAGGCAAGGACTTCATCTTCCTCGGTTCCCACGATGGCCAGGCCATCCGGTTCGCTGAAGACAAAGTCCGGCCTATGGGACGGCCCGCCCGCGGCGTTCGCGGTATGGATCTCGCCGACAAGGATTTCATCGTCGGCGCTGAAGTCATCAGCGAAGAAGGCCTGATCCTCTCCATTTCCGAGAACGGCTACGGCAAACGTACACGCGTCAGCGACTACCGCCTGACCAACCGCGGCGGCAAGGGCATCATCAATATGAAGACCACCGGCAAAACCGGCAAGGTCATCGGGATTCTCGCTGTCAAAGAGGATTCCGATCTCATGATCGTCACCCGTGACGGCAAGATGATTCGCATCGATTCCGGCGAAATTCGCCAGGCAGGACGGTCTACCCAGGGTGTCCGTCTGGTCCGTATGGAAGAACCCGATCAGGTCGCCGCCGCCTGCCTCATTCCGGAAGCGGAAGAGAAAACCGATGACGATCAGGGTAACCTGACATTACAGTAGGTTTTATATGGGTGCACTGGCGGACTATCCGCGCATTACGCCGTTTCTCTGGTTCGACTCGAACGCGGAAGAGGCCGTCGATTTCTATCTGAGCGTATTCCCGAATTCAAAGCGGCTCGAGGAATTGCGCAATCCGGATGACAGCCAGGGTAAGCGGGGCTCCATCCTCACCATCGCCTTCGAGCTCGCTGGCCAGAAGTTTACCGCCCTGAATGGCGGACCACACTTCAAGTTCACGGAAGCCATCTCGTTCGTGGTCCGTTGCGAATCACAGCAGGAGATTGACGACTACTGGTCGAAGCTCTCCGCGGGCGGCGCCGAGGTACAGTGCGGCTGGCTCAAAGACAAGTTCGGTTTGTCGTGGCAGATTGTTCCCGCACGCTTACCTGAATTCGTCAAACATCCCAGGGCCATGCAGGCCATGATGAAGATGATAAAGCTCGATATCGCGGAACTCGAACGCGCCGCGATATCCTGACCTGGCACCTGTCTTGGCCTGGCGCCTGAAAGCTAACGGCGGATTCCGCGCGCAAACGCAGACGTCTGCTGCGGGGGCGGGGGAGGCGCCGGTATTTCCTCCGGCAGCACTTTCCGCGGACGGGCATTCAGATGCGCCGCAATCATCGTGCTCCAGGTTTTGGCGAACTTCGGAGTTCCCGGTTTAGCGCCCGTCGCCAACACCTGTTCTTCCGTCACTTCCTGCGCCATCGGCTGATACTTCTGATAGAACGTCCGGATACGGTCCTGCACCACCCTGTGCTGCGATCGATAGAGCACCAGCAGGATCTCATCGGCCGAGGCCGGAGCCAGCACCTCATACACATGAGAAGGCCGCGTCACCTTTGCCGACTTCAGCGCCGCCTCCAGCTTTTTCGCATCCGCATCGATCCTCTTCAGTGCATCGGCTTCCTGCTTCGATAGCCGGAATGCTTTGATTACTTCGGTGCGCTCGCGCGGGCTTAGTTTTTCCACCAGCAACGCGAGGAAAGCAATTGACGCTTCGGCAGTCTCCGGCGGAAGCACTCCATGCAGTAGCTTTTCAAATCGCGCGATTCCGGCGGTATTCAGCTTAGCCGCGGTCAACGAAGGACCGATCAGCTTCAGCAAATCCAACCGCTCGAAAGCTTCCAGCGCGGCTACGATATTCTCGCTGGTCGCCAGTGCGCGGATCTCGGCCGCCAGTGCTTCCGCCGGAGCCACCTTGTGATATCCCTCCATCAACGCGTTTTCCAGCTGACTTTGTACCCGCGTCGATACCTGCATGCCCAGCATGTGCTCGAAACGGACCAGCCGGAAGATACGCGAGGGATCGTCGAAAAATACGTAAGAGTTCGTGGCGCGTAATTCGCGGTTCGCCAGGTCCGCCTGGCCGTTGGCGGGGTCAATCAGCAGACCGCGTGACCCTCGGTTGAGCGACAGGGCGATGGCGTTGATTGTGAAATCGCGCCGCAGCAGGTCATCATGGATGGTTGCCGTCGAGACCTGCGGCTTGCTGCCTGGCTTGCTATATTTCTCAGCGCGCGCGTTGGAGACGGAAACCCGGGTCCCGCCCGGCAGCAGCATCTCTATCCATCGCTTGAGGCTGTCTTCCTCGAGGATCTCGGCATCCAGCGCTTTGGCCACCGCCTTTCCGAATTTGCAGGCATCGCGCTCAACTGTGAAGTCGAGGTCCCGGATGCGGGATCCGCGCAGCATATCGCGCATCGCTCCACCGGTCAGCCATATATTCATTCCGGCCTCGGTGGCCATCCTTTGCATCTCAGCCACAGCCCGGTTTTGCGGGCCGTCGAGGTGGCTTTCGAGCATAAACAAGTAGTCGCTCATGGCTCAGGCTCTCGGGTGGTGACGATCGAGCGTTTCCCTCAGACGGGAGCGCACGACGTGTGTATAAATTTCGGTTGTGGAAAGATCGGCGTGACCAAGCATGGTCTGGACGCTTCTCAGATCGGCCCCGCCATCCAGCAAATGGGTGGCGAAGGTGTGCCGCAAAACGTGCGGCGAAAGATTATGAAAGATCCCGGCCTTACGGCCATGTTTTTTGACGTTATTCCAGAACGCCTGGCGGGTTAAAGGACCTCCGCGCGCCGTGACGAACAGATACGGATTCGGCTTTCCCTTCAAAAGTTTGGCGCGCCCACTTTCAACATATTCCTGAACCACCTTCAACGCGGAGGCGTGCACGGGAATCAACCTCTGCTTGTTGCCTTTTCCCGTCACCCGGATAAGACCCATCCCCGAGTCGAGATGAGTCGATCGCAGAGCAATCAACTCGCTGACCCGCATACCGGTGGCATAAAGAATCTCCAGCATGGCTCGATCCCGTTGACCGGAGGGCTTGGAACTATCCGGCGCTGCAATCAGCCCCTCGATCTGCTCTCGATTGAGAAACTTCGGAATTGTGCTCCACTGCCGGGGCGCCGACAGATGCTCCGTGGGGTCGCTCTGTATTTTGGCCTCCGTGAACAGAAAGCGAAAGAAATTGCGCAGCGCGCTCACGTTACGCGCAATCGACCGACTGCTTAAGCCTAGTGAATACAATGATGTAACGTAGCTTTGCAGAAGTTCAGCATCAGGGATTCTACCCTGCGCTTCCCCCTCGGCGTATCTCCGAAAACGAGCCAGATCCAGCGCGTAGGCGTCCAGCGAATTCTTCGCGAGGCCTTTCTCCATCCGGCAAAAGCCCAGAAACGCACTGATTCCGCGCGAGATAGGAGATTCGGCGATGGGTCCCGGCTGCATCATAGGGTCAAGCCCTGCGAGCAATGATACAATACCCGCGAAAATGTTTAAATCAATTCCGGCCAAATCGTCGTTTCAGGCCGGTTCCGTGGACCGCGGCTAGCTGTGGCTGGCTCCACCGCAAAAAAGGTTGTTGTCCGACGGTTCGATCGTGAAAATCTGGCTGGCTTCGTCAATCCCCTCAGCTATCTGCAGTCACAAACCATGGAGTTGCTGAAGCCCGATGGAGCGCTCGTCATCCTTCCCTATACGGAAGTTAAATGCGTTTCCTTCGTGAAAGACTTCGAAGCCGGCGCTGAAACCGGCCGCATTTTTCTGAACAGACCCAAGTCTGCGGGATTGTGGATTCGCATGCTTTATCGCGACGGAGAAGTCCTCGATGGACTCCTGCCCAATGACCTGCTGGCCTGGGAGACGGCAGGCTTCACCGTCACTCCGCCAGAGGCTATGGTGAACAGCCAAAAGATTTTTGTGCCGCGGGAAGCCCTGCGCAGTATTCAGGTTCTCGGAGTCGTGGGTAGCCCGCTCACCGCGCGCCGGAAGAAAGAAAAGCCGGCAGGCGACCAGCCGACCCTGTTTTGAAACCTGAGACGTTTGACCCTTGAACTTCAGAGCGCCAGTTTCCCCCGATAAAGCATCTCTTTAAGCTCGAACTTGATTTTGAGGGAGAACTGCGATGTGTTCACAGAGAACTGCACTTCTTTATCCTGCGGCTCAATCGCGAGCAGCTCTTTTGAAAAACCAAACAACGCCACACCCGTCCGAGTCGTGTGAGTCGCTCCGGCCTGAACCGGTTCTTTGCCTTTTACCAGCAAGGTAGCTACGGCGTCGCGCTGCGAGAAGTCGACCATACCGATAACGTAGTGGTTCGCAAAGTCTGCCGGAAAGGGTGTCTTCAATGCGTCCACCACAGGCGCGGCACTTTCCCAGCGCACGGTATACACTACCCCGGCACCGCCTGCGTTGGGATCGATGTCAACCATAGGCGATGGTGCACCGCCGCCCCGGCCTTCGAGGCTGCGGGCCTGCGCCGCCGGATCCGGAGCCGGCGCCGCTCCCGGTACGCCTCGCCGCGGGTTGATATGAACGGCTTTCGCCCAGGGAGATTCGGTGATTAGCTCTTTGATTTCCAGATCCGACCAGTCGCTCGGCGCTTTCCGGTTCCAGAACTGGTTCGTGGCGGACCAGAGCCGTCCCGCTGTCGTAGCCATCAAAACCATCGCCCGCCGCCGTGTCAAAAACATAGGTCTAAACCATTAAACGCTGTTTTGCGCCATTTCGATACATCGGAACCCAGGTAATATATCCCACAAATATAGATTGTTACGGGCAGGCAACTCAGGATAAATTAAGTAGCATCGTGAGCCGTAAAGGTAGTCCAGTCATTCTGGTCGTAGACGATGAGAGCGATGTCCTGCGCCTTGTCGAATCCATTCTGAGCGGAGAGAACTATACGGTTCTGACCGCACGCAACGCTGAAGACGCGCTGCAGATCTTCAAATCATTGCCCGAGCCACCCGATCTCATCCTTTCAGATGTGGTCATGCCCGGCACCAGCGGACCCATGATGACGGATCAGATGCGTCTCATCACTCCTGACCTCAGGATCCTGTTTATGTCCGGCTATGACGACCGGCATGTCGTACAGCGCTATGTTGTCGACCAGGGCTTCAGTCTCCTCGCTAAGCCCTTCACTGCCAGCGCGCTCCGCACATTCGTTCATGACGGGCTTAAAAAGCCACTCGTAACCCCTGCGGAGAGCCCGACCTGAGTCACGGGCATGAGGCCAGGCGCTGGTTCGTTTCCGGTCGCGTGCAGGGCGTCGGCTTCCGTTGGTTTGTCGAGAAACAAGCTTCGACTCTTGGACTGCGAGGCTGGGTGCGCAATGAAGACGATGGGCGCGTCCACGTCTACGCCATAGGCACTCCTGAGCAGTTGAAGCAACTTGCCGGCTATCTCCATCAAGGTCCACGGATGGCGGATGTTCGCGGAGTTGAGGAGCAGGAAGCGGCCGTGCAACAATTGAATTCCTTTCGCTCTGAATAAAACCTGATTTCAAAGACAGACCTCCGTCAGAGCCAAATCGCAAGGAGACACAGGGTTCACGTTGCAGCAGCTTAAAGAACTGGTACGCGAAATCCCCGACTTCCCCAAGCCGGGAATACTTTTCTACGACATCACCACCCTGCTGAAAGACAAGACGGGACTTCACGGCGTGATCGACGGCCTGAAGGATCATTACGCCGGACTCGGCGTGGATGTCGTGGTCGGTATCGAAGCCCGCGGCTTCATCTTCGCTCCGGCTCTGGCGTATGCACTGAACGCCGGCTTCGTCCCGGTCCGCAAGCCCAAAAAATTACCGGCTGAATGCGCCACCGTTTCCTATGCCCTCGAATACGGCACCGATACGCTCGAAATCCACAAAGATGCTATATTCTCGGGCTGCCGCGTTCTCATCGTGGATGATCTTCTCGCCACGGGTGGCACTGCGCGAGCCGTCACCGAACTTGTCGAAGGCCTGGGCGGAACCGTCGTCGGCGTTGGCTGCGTCATCGAACTCACCTTTCTCGGTGGCCGTGAACGCCTCAACGGTTACGACGTGTTCACCCTCCTGCAATACGACAAATGACTCAAAACGATAAATGACTCGCTCTGCCCGCCTGCGAGCTTATGCCAAGCTGAATCTCGGCCTGCGCGTTCTCTATAAACGTGACGATGGGTATCACGAGATTCGCACCGTTTTCCAGACTGTTTCTTTGGCAGACACCCTCGACATCTCGTTCACTTCCGCCCGGAAGACCACGGTCACCATCGACGGTACCCCGGAGATCGCGGATAATCTGGTGGAAAAAGCTTCGCTCGAAATCCTCGAAGCTCTTTCACTTCACGGAGATGTCCGCTTTAATCTCAGGAAACGCATACCGTCTGGCGCCGGACTCGGGGGCGGATCTTCCGACGCCGCCGCTGTTCTTCTCGCTTTACCTGTCCTTGCCGGAAAACAAATTGCCGAAGAAAATCTCGTGCGGATCGCTTCTCGTCTTGGCAGCGACGTCCCGTTCTTTCTCTACGGCGGCGCCGCGCTCGGTCTGGGGCGCGGTGAGGAGCTTTACCCTTTGCCCGATGAGCCCCCCTGCCACGGACTCATTGTGGCTCCTGAAGTGCATTCTTCCACTGCCGAAGCCTATCGCCGCTTGTCTGCTACATTGACAACAAACTCGTTACAAAATAAACTTTCTAGTTTCCAGCGCGATATCTGGCAGACGGATAGAGGGCACGGGGTGAACGACTTTCAGAACGTCGTTTTCTCCCAACATCCTCAACTCGAACGAATCGTAAACCGCCTCCGCAAGCTGGGAGCTGAGCAGGCCGCCATGACCGGAAGCGGCTCGGCTCTTTTCGGGCTGTTCGCGAACCCGGCAGCGAGAGAAAAGGCACTTAAAGCGCTTGCCAACGAAAGGGTTTTTCCGATATCGTTTCTGAGCCGCGCTTCCTACCGTTCTCGCTGGAGACGCGCACTGAGTCCGCACATCAAAAAAACGCTCCTCAACCAAAACCAATGGCCGCCCCAAAGCCTGTACGCGCGATGAACCCAGACCGCATCAAGATCTTCACCGGCACAGCCAATCCTGCGCTGGCCGAGGAGATCTGTCAGAATCTCGGACTCGAAATTGGAATGCTGCGCCTCAAACGCTTTTCCGATGGCGAGATTAACCTGCAGATCCTCGAAAATGTTCGCGGCGCCGATTGTTTCGTCGTCCAGCCTACCTGTACCCCGGTCGACTCGACGCTGATGGAAGTCCTCATCATGATGGATGTCCTGAAGCGGTCGTCCGCGGAGCGAATTACCGCAGTGTTACCCTATTATGGGTACGGTCGCCAGGACCGGAAGGACAAGCCTCGGGTGCCGATTTCGGCCAAACTCGTAGCTTCACTTCTGGAAACGGCGGGCGCGGACCGCGTAATGGCTCTGGATTTGCACGCGGCGCAGATTCAGGGGTTTTTCGATAAACCGGTCGATCATTTGTTTTTCCGCCCGGTGATGATCGATTATTTCAAGCCGCAGAACATAGATGAACTCACGGTTGTTTCGCCTGACGCCGGGGGTGTGGAACGCGCCCGATCGGTGGCAAAGCGCTTGAACGCGCCGCTGGCCATTATCGATAAGCGCAGGGAAGAGGCGAATGTCGCCGAAGTAATGAACGTGATCGGCGATGTAGCGGGCCAGAATTGCCTGATTGTGGACGATCTGATCGACACAGCCGGGACTCTGGTAAAAGGAGCGGAGGCGTTGCTCAGCCACGGCGCGAAAAGCGTTACGGCCTGTGCGACCCACGCGGTGCTTTCGGGCCCTGCGGTGCGGCGCATCGACGACTCTCCGATTAAAGAAGTTCTGGTTTCGAATTCCATCCCTCTTTCCAAAGAGGCGGCGGCTTCGAAGAAAATACGGACGCTGTCGGTGGCGCCATTGCTCGCGCGAGCCATTCAGTCGATCCATGAAGAAACGTCGGTAAGTATTTTATTTGTTTAGGCCGCAACCCACGACTCGGCTGGCGAATGCCACCGAAACGGACTTGCGGGAGGAGATGAGCAGTTGAGAATTGAAACGGTAGTCACCGCCGAGGCTCGTGAGAGCCGCGGTAAGAATGAAGCACGTCGTACGCGCAAATCGGGAAAAATCCCCGCCATTGTTTATGGCGCATTCAAAGACCCTCGCGCCGTCAGCGTAAACCCCAAAGACATTCTGAAGATTCTCCGCAGCAAGACGGGTCACAACTCAATCTTCGACGTGGAAATTATCGATGCCGAGAAGACCCCGGTCATCGTCGCGGATGAGCAGTATCATCCCGTGACCGGCGCCCTCATGCACATCGATCTGAAGCGCATCGATCTCACGAAGAAACTGCGCGTCTCCGTCCCGGTGCATGTGGTCGGCGAACCCAAAGGCGTCAAACAGCAGGGTGGCGTTCTCGACGTTGTCACTCGCCGCATCGATATCGAATGCGTTGCTGACGCCATTCCGGAGTCCTTCAATGTGGATGTCACGGAGCTGATGATCGGCAACAGCATCCGCGTCTCGGATTTGCCCGAAAAAGAAGGCGTCCGCATCCTCACCGCCCCCGAAGCGGTCATCGCTCACGTCGTCGGAATCAGGGAAGAAGTTGTCGCCACTCCCGAAGCCGCCGTGCCTGGCGCTGCCGAGCCCGAAGTCGCAAAGAAGGGCAAGAAAGAAGACGAAGCCGCGCCCGCCGCTGACAAGGGTAAGGCAGCGGACAAGGGTAAGGCGCCTGAGAAGGGCAAGAAGAAATAACGGGCCATGTTCCTGGTCGCCGGCCTCGGCAACCCAGGCGAGAAGTACGCCGCGACGCCGCATAATCTCGGTTTCCTCGTGGTGGAACGTCTCGCTGCTCGGCATTCGATTCGGATGTCGCGCAGGGAATGTCAGGCCCTTCTCGGAACAGGGAATATCCGTGGCAAGAGCGTAATGCTGGCTCAGCCTCAGACATTTATGAACCTTAGCGGAGTAGCAGTGAAACCGTTGCTCGAGAAAAATGAGCTCGGCCCCGCGGATCTGATTCTCATCTACGATGAGCTCGATCTTCCGTGGGGAACGCTCCGCATAAGGCCAAAGGGATCGGCGGCCGGTCATAACGGCGCTGCCGATGTCATCGCGAAACTCGCCACACAGGAGTTTCCGAGAGTTCGGATGGGAGTCCATCCGGGACACCCCATTTCCAGTGGGGTGGATTATCTGCTGTCCAGCTTTAATCGGCAGCAGAGGGAAAGTCTGGATGCGTTCATCGACCTTGGGGCCGATGCGGCGGAATCCATAATTGCTGAGGGCGTCGAAAAGTCCATGACCGAGTTCAATCGTCGCGCCCAGGGCTCAAACACAGAGGAAAAATGAGGATCTACGAAAATCTGTTCATCGTGAAACCCGATGCAACGGAAGAAGAAGTCGACGCATTGGTTGAAACCATGTCGAAGAACGTCACCAACTCCGGTGGCACCGTCGATAAAGTCGACAAGTGGGGCAAGCGCAGGCTCGCATACAAAGTCGAGAAACAGAGGGAAGGGCAGTATGTACTGATTCAGTTCACTGCCGGCCCTGAAACCGTAAAAGAATTTGAACGCCGCCTGCGTGTGCAGGATTCGGTGATCAAATTCCTGACGGTCAGAATCGACGAGACGCTGAAGCGTCTGGAGAAGCGTCGCAAAGAGCGTGAGAAGCGTGCGCATCGCCGGCCTCAGGCCGCCGCGCCGCAACCTTCGCTCGCACAGCAGATGCTGGGTGAATCGGCCGGACCGGCACATGCACTGCCTGGTTTACCGGTGTCGGAACCCGTAGCAGCAGCTGTAACGGCACCTGTAACGGCACCTGTAGCGGCACCTGTAGTAACCCCCGCGGCGCCCCCAGCGGCAACCCCCGCAGCCCCGACTGAGACCAAAGAGTAAAGGAGATCCGGAACATGGCAGAACAACGTGGAGGAAGGCCGATTGCGGCCAATCAACGTCCCACCGGCGGCGATAAAGCCGCTGCGGTTGGCAAGAAACAGTATTTCCGGCGCAAGAAGGTTTGCCGCTTTTGTGTCGAAAAAATCGACGACATCAACTACAAAGACATGCGTATGCTTCAGGCATTCATCGCCGAACGCGGCAAGATTGTTCCGCGACGCATTTCCGGCGTTTGCGCGCCTCATCAGCGTCGGTTGACCGATGCCATTCTGAAAGCGCGCAACATCGCCCTGCTGCCCTTCGCGGCTTCGGTATAGGCGGGAGAAGCACACATGGACATCATTCTCAGAGAAGATATCGAAAATCTGGGCTCGCGCGGCGATCTGGTTAAAGTAGCTCCCGGTTACGCTCGTAACTTTCTGCTGCCTCGCCGGATGGCCGTTGCCGCCAGCGATTCCAACCGCAAAATTGTCGAACAGGAACGCCAGGCTCATCTGCGTAAAGAAGCAAAGCAGAAGGGTGAGGCCGAAGATTTGGGCAAGCTGCTGACCAGCGTGACCGTTTCGATTCCGCGTAAAGCGGGCGAGAACGATCAGCTGTTCGGATCCGTTACTGCCGGTGATATTGCCGATGCATTAGCGGTTCAGAAGTACGCCATCGATCGTCGTAAAATCCATCTCGAAGAGCCGATCCGTACTTTGGGTGAACACAAAATACCGGTCCGCCTGCATCGCGACGTTTCAGTGGAAATCACTGTCAACGTAACCCGCGAAGCTTAATTGCAGAAACAAAAAAGGGCCCGTAGCAATTACCACGGGCCCTTTTATTTCTGAATTAGCTTTCCTTGTGGCTAAACCACTTGCGCTTGATATCCGGCCAGAATTCTTTCAGCACCTGAGAAATCGCATCGGTTCCGATCTGTGTGCCCATGCGCTGCATTGTTGAACTGAGGCCCCGTTCATCTGGATAATACGCATTGCCTAACGCGGCGACAGCCCCGTTACCCAGCACTTCGGAGAAGTTGAACATATTGCGTCCGCTGTCGTTCCTGGTAATCAGCACGCGCGTAGCTGCATACAATATTCGACCCTTCTTGCTCCCCGTGACCTTACGAAAATAGCGGGGATCTTCGTGGAGAAGACTGGGCAGAATCGCTTCCGTCATGAAGTTGCCAACATCCTGGTCTGCTACCGAAGCGGCATAACGCTTGGCGTAACCTTTCAATCCCTGGCCAAACTCCGGGTTGCTGTTATCCAGTTGTGATATTCCCGCGAAAACGCCGCCCAGAATATACGATGGCCAATCGAACGTATCCTTCTCCGCAATTTTGAATTTCAACTTCCAGCTGATCGGCGCGTAAGGCACGGTTCCGTCCGCGGTACGGTAGTTCGGTAGCACGCCAAAAACGCGCTTGTCCTGAACCACGCCGGCCTGAGTGCCGTTGTCTATATTCCCGGCAGGTTTCGAATCTGCTGCTGCCTGAGCAGCAGGTGGTTGCGCCGCAGGTGCTGCCGCTTGCCCGAAACAGGGCAGGGAACAACTCGCGATGGTGGCAAGAAATCCGGCGAGGCGGAGTTTGGACATTGTGTTTTTGATGCCTGTCTGTATGAAAAAGTTACAATCGAAGGCTTGCTACTACACGATATTCACAGCTATGCGGAACCGGAGCGCGCCCGCGTCCAGCACGTGGCCCTCGACCTCGAAGTCGACTTCAACCAGCGTATCATTCACGGAACGGTCATTCTCCGTATAAAGACCGCCGGACCGCACATTAACGAACTCCGCCTCGATTCCCGCGATCAATCGATCCAAAGCGCCCGGATCTCTGCGGACGGAGAACATTTCGAAGCCACACCTTACAAGTTCGATCCGCCCGATCCAATTCTCGGCTCCCGCCTCTCCGTTCACATTCAACCCGACACTCAGTTCGTTCGTCTCGTTTATTCCACTTCACCTGCGGCATCCGCGCTGCAATGGCTCGAGCCAGCCCAAACTGCAGGCGGAAAACACCCGTTTCTCTACACTCAGTCTCAGGCCATCCACGCCCGTAGTTGGATCCCCCTGCAGGATTCGCCCGGCATACGCCTGACCTATGAGGCACGTGTCCGTGTTCCCGAAGGGCTCAGCGCCGTTATGAGCGCATCTCGTCAGGTCGAAGGCTCGGTTTCCCGGTTTGAAATGCCTCAGCCAATCCCCGCCTATCTGATCGCGCTCGCGGTGGGGGATATCGCTTTTCATTCTCTCGGTCCTCGCACCGGTGTCTGGGCCGAGCCCAGCGTTCTCGATGCCGCGGCTTGGGAATTTCTCGATGTCGAGAAGATGCTCGAAGCTACCGAAGAACTCTATGGCCCCTATCGATGGGACCGTTACGACCTCATTGTCCTGCCGCCCAGTTTTCCTTTTGGCGGCATGGAAAACCCGCGCATGACCTTCGCTACGCCCACCATACTGTCGGGAGATCGCAGCCTGGTCTCGCTGGTGGCTCACGAACTCGCACACTCCTGGTCAGGAAATCTGGTCACCAACGCCACGTGGAGTGACTTCTGGCTCAACGAAGGTTTCACTGTTTACATCGAGCGCCGTATTCTCGAGAAGTTGTATGGATCAGCGAGGGCCGAGATGGAAGCCGTCATCGGATTTGAAGAGTTGAAGCAGGAACTTTCAGCCCAGACACCGCCCGAGCAGATACTCCACATAGACCTTGCCGGCCGCGATCCGGACGACGGATGCACCCGCATTCCTTACGAGAAAGGCGCTCTGCTGCTCCGTCAGATCGAAAGGTTGTTCGGGCGGCAGCGCTTTGACGAATATCTGCGGAAATATTTCGACCACTTCGCCTTCACCAGTCTGACCACCGCCGAAGCTTTCGAGTTCCTCGAACAGAACCTATTACGGCAAAGCCCAGAGCTCGCTGCCATGATTCCATTCGAGCAGTGGATCTTTGAACCGGGCTTGCCTGAAGCCGTGCTCCCACACTCCCCGCTTCTCAATGCCGCTGAAGAGGCAGCGGTCGAATGGATGAACGGGGCGTCAATCAACACTACCGAAACGTGGTCTACCCATGAGTGGCTGGCTTTTCTCCGCAAGTTACCCGAACAACTCACACCGGACCAGATGCAACGCCTCGATACCTCATTCCATCTGACAGCCGTACGTAATTCTGAGATTCTCGCCCAATGGCTGCTGATGGTGGCGCGCAACGGCTATCGGCCAGCATTCGCCCGCCTGGAAAACTTTCTGTTGAGCGTCGGCCGCCGAAAATATATTCAGCCCCTCTACGAAGCTTTGACGCCCGCCGATGCGAAACGTATTTACGCGCGGGCTCGTGCCGGGTACCACCCGATCACACAAGGTTCTGTAGATAAAATTCCGAATATCGCTTCCGCTGTTTAGATTGTTAGATGCCTAATTGGCAATCGGCTGCGATTCCTGGAGCGGCTGCAGCCGCATTCGCAGCGTCTCGTAAGCGCGGAACATGAGGGCCTTGACTGCAGCCGGCGAGCACCGCAGGACGCCGGCAATCTCCGCGTAATTCATATCCTCATACTTATGCATGATCACAGCAGCTCTTTGGTTTGTCGGTAAACACCGGATTGCATGTCGGACGCGTTCTGCCACCGCTTCGCGCACCAGCCGGTCTTCGATCAAAACTCCCTGGTCGCGCGCCTGACGCCGCACCTCGAGTCCTTCTTCCACGTCCAGACTCAATTGCTTTTGCGCGCCCTTCGAATCTCGAAAATAATTGAGCGCCACATTAGTCGTGATCCGGTAAAGCCAGGTGCTGAATTTAGCCGCCGGTTCATAGCGCTCACGCGAACGATACACGCGCAGAAATACGTCCTGCGCCAGTTCTTCAGCCACTCCCTGATTGGAAACCAGGCGCGTCAGGTAGCGCACTACTACTGTGCGATGGCGCTGCAATAATACGCCAAAACTTTCCGCGTCATTGCCCTGTACGCGGATCATCAAAGCGGTATCCGGATCGGCTATGGGAATCGCTGCAGTGCTCATGGATCTGTAGTTTCCATTGCCTCTGCTCCGGTCGATGGTTCCCGGAAATTTTTGATTGTTTGTTAATCTTCCGGCAGGAATCGCCGGATACCGTAGTCGTATGCTGCCGATCCAATAATCCCGCCCAGTATCGGCCCCGCAATTGGAACCCAAAAGACGCGTGATCCATCGGTCAGACCGTTGTTGTGGAAGCCTGCCACGACCGTAAACAGGCGGGGCCCGAAGTCGCGTGCCGGGTTAATCGCGTACCCGTGCATCCCTCCAAAAGCCATTCCGATCGCGACTACTACCAGCCCCACCATCAGCGCGCCCAGATTTGCCCCCGGAGGTTGATTCCTCTCGTCCGTGATCGCAAGAATCATGATCAGCAATAATGCCGTGCCCAGGGTTTGGTCCAGCAGCCCCGCAAATGGGTCCTGCGGGAAGGCGGGAAATGTGGTAAAAATACTCGCCGTTTTCTCGAGGCCCGGATCGAATGCCTGAAACGCCGGCAGATAATTCCAGTAAACCAGCGCCGCAGCCAGAAACGCTCCCAACACCTGCACCGCGATGTACGGAGCCACTTTACGCCAGGGGAAATCGCGGTAAATCGCGAGGGCAATCGTAACCGCGGGATTCAGATGCGCCCCGGAGATCCGTCCCGCGATGTAGATCCCCATCGTCACCGCCAGCCCCCAACCGATGGTTATGTTGGTGTAACCTCCGTGGATAATTTCGCCCGGCGCGCCTGTCCCAAAGAGCGTCGTCATTGCCACCACTCCGGTGCCGAACAGCATCAGCACCAGGGTTCCCGCAAACTCGGCAATCAGTTCGGGGAGCATCAGGGAGTTTGCGGTACCGGACCCGGTGTTCCCGTGGTCTCGGGCGGGCTCGCGAAAGCTTCTTTCAAGCGCTTCCATGTGACTTCGAGAGTCTCGCCCAGAATTCGGGTTTCGCCCACCGTAGTCATAAAACTGGAATCGCCCGTCCACCTCGGCAATACATGCATGTGGATGTGGCCCGCGATCCCCGCACCCGCACTTTCACCGATATTCATCCCGAGGTTAATTCCGTCAGGCCGGTAAAGCCACCTCAGATGCCGCTCGGCTACCCGGGTAATTGCCATCAATTCTGTGGCGGCGGCCTCCGAAATAGCCGAAAGATCGGACGCGTGCTGATACGGAACAACCATCAAATGGCCGTTAGTATAGGGGAAACGGTTCAAAACGACGAAGTTATGGGCACCGCGAAACACAATCAGAGCCTCTTCATCCGCCGCCGGGGAAACCTCGGTTTCCACCGTCATTGCGCAGAAAATGCAACTCGCAGGTTTATGCAGCGCCGTTAAATACTGGTAGCGCCATGGCGTCCAGAGGTAATCCACGGCAGAGATTCCGCAGCCTCAGGCCGTGGGAGCGGCGTCGGGACTCGCTTCCGGCTCGGCGGGAGCTTTACCGCTGGCGTTCACTACGTCTTTCAATTCCTTGCTGGGCTTGAAATATGGGATCTTCTTCGCCGGAACTTCCACCCGAGTCCCCGTTTTCGGATTTCGACCGACGCGCGCCTGGCGCTGGCGGGTCCGAAAACTGCCGAAACCACGGATCTCGATCTTGTCGCCTTCATGCAGAGATTTCACGACGCTATCGAAGATCGCTTCGACAATGACTTCGGATTCCTTCCGCGTCATTTCGACGACTCGTGACACCTCTTCAATCAGATCGGCTTTGGTCATTCTTTCTTGCCTCTTGATCTCTCCCAAACAGAACAGGATGAAGTAATTAGCGGAAATACGAGTATCGCCTGAAACCTGCCAATTTGCAATTGGCTACGAAGGAAAACCTAAAGGCTGCAACGGGAAACCTGGCGTCAGCCGCGCGGCAAGTAGTCCTCGAGGCTCGAACTTACCGCAGCCGCCCGACGCTGGTATTCGTCGAGGCGCGTCCGCTCTTCCGTGTCGGCCAGTGCCTTCAGGCTCAAACCGATCTTACGCTCCGCCTCGTTCATGCGAATGATCTGGAAATCTCTTTCGTCGCCTGCATGCAGGGGCGGGGGATCGGTTTTGCGCCCCGACCAACCCGGCACCTCGGAGAAATGACAAAGCCCTTCCACGCCCTCAGCCAGCTCCACGAAGGCTCCGAAGCCCGCCAGCCGCAGTACTTTGCCGTGAATCGTGTCATTCACGCTGTGTACCTGGAAGAACGTCTCCCAGGCGTCAGGCTGTAACTGCTTCATTCCCAAAGACAAACGCTTGTGATCCGCGTCTATCGCCAGGATCACCGTCTGCACCACCGCCCCCTTGCGCAATACCTCGCTGGGGTGCTTGATCCGCTTCGTCCACGACAGATCGGATATATGTACCAATCCGTCGATGCCTTCTTCAATCTCGATGAAAGCCCCGAATTCCGTCATGTTGCGGACCCGTCCCTCGACAACCGACCCGACGCTATACCGTTGCTCCACCGTCGTCCATGGATTGGCTTCGAGTTGTTTCAGCCCGAGCGAAATCCGCCGGTCTTTGGTGTTGACTTCGAGCACGACGCACTGCACCAGATCGCCTGGATGGACCACTTTCGACGGATGTTTCATCCGCCGCGACCAGGTCATCTCGCTGATATGAATCAGCCCTTCGACTCCCGGCTCGATTTCGATGAAAGCCCCGTAGTCCGTCACGCTGACTACCCGGCCTTCCACTCTGGTTCCGATCGAAAAGCGTTCCGTAACCCCTTGCCACGGATCCGGGGCCAGTTGCTTCACGCCCAGCGATACGCGCTCTTTGGTCGAATCGTACTTGAGGACCACAACCGTGACTTCATCCCCGACATGGAGCATTTCCGCGGGATGCGAAACCCGGCCGTACGAGAGATCCGTCACGTGCAGCAGCCCGTCAATGCCGCCCAGATCGATGAATGCTCCGTAATCGGTCAGATTCTTGACGGTGCCGCTGATCACCGCTCCTTCGTGAAGCTGTTCGAGAGTGATGTTCTTGCGCGCGTCGACTTCTTCCTGCACCGCTAACTTACGTGAAACCACTACGTTGCCGCGTTTGCGGTTCAGTTTGACGATCTTGACCGGAACGTACTGTCCGTTGAGTTGTTCGAGATTGCGCAGCGGGCGCACGTCGATTTGCGAACCCGGCATGAACGCTCGGACCCCCACGTCCACCGAAAGACCGCCCTTTACCCGGCCCACCACGAGGCCGGAGATTGTGAGCTGCTCTCCCATTGCCTTCTCAAGCTGATCCCAGATCTTGAGCCGCGCGGCTTTTTCGTGCGAAAGGAGGACATAGCCTTCGGATGTCTGACCGCGCTCGATCATGACCTCGACAACATCGCCTACCTCAGCCGCGATCTTGCCATCGGCGTCGGTAAATTCGGCGAGCGGAGCCATTCCGTCCGATTTGTAGCCTACGTCGATGAAAACACCGGCCTGCGAGATCTTTAGGATCCGGCCTTCCAGAACTTCATGACGTGACGGGGGGGCGAGGTGGCTGTAATCCTCGAGCAGGTGTTGGTATTCTTCCGGATCGACGGTACCGGCAAGCGGTTCCGGCGGTCCGGGTATGTGATTGTCTGCCAAGCAGGGCTCCCCGAGTTACCTGACTCCCGCGAATTCTTCGTTCAGCGCGGACAAATCAGGATTTACCAACTATAGAGATCCACGACGGACCTTGTCAATCCGCCGCAGACCCATGGGATTTGCGCCTTATTCGGCGAATTCGACTTTCGGAGCAGGCGCGATTTGGTTCATGATGCTGACCACCATCGCGCGGTAATCGATGGCGGGATTATAAGCCGCCAGCTTTCCATTCAAGTCTTTACCTTTGTATGACTTGCCGCCGGATAAGGCAGCCGCCACGGTGTGGATCGCTTCGCTGATACTGGCGAATCCGATCTTGCCATTGGCCCAGCCAAAATGATTATTGCCAATTCCATGCCGGCCGCCGCCCGATTCCACCAGCGAAATTGAAGGCAGCAGGCGCCAGTCGAGATTGTGATTATCGGCTTCCCGGATGAACGTCCCGGAGTACTCTTCGTCCGGGCAGTGATTGTCTTTCAGAAACTTCCTCAGGATTGCTTCCCGAAGATCGAACTTTTTACGAAGCTTGATTACACTTTCATCGGCATTCAGTGCACTGCCGCTCAGGCTGAGAATTCCCGCTACGATAACTACCCCGGATGATAAAAATCGATTCATTACTGTCGTTCTCCTTTTTGGATGAAATCGCAAAGTTGAACGGCCTTCCTCTACGGCCGGACAGGGGGGATGGGACGTGAGGTCCTTAAAACAGAAACAAGCTCGGAAACACAAAAAGCTGAAACGTCTATGAAAAATTGTAGCAGACCAACCCTTCCCGCCCAGCGGCGCCGCCAGCCACACCTATACTGGACTCGTGAACACTCATTGGGTCGGCCGGTCGGCGGCGATTTTGATCCTGGGGACAGCATCCCTCCATGCGGCTTTCTACAGTTATGTCGGCCAGCTCGGACCCACGTCTGCCCTCATCGCCTGGGGGGAAATTAACAGCTTCGGTAATTCAATTGGCCGGGCTTCCACTCCCATCGGCAACGCCAGTGTGAAGATCGACGGCCGGACCGTCGCGGCCACCCAGAACTGGGTCGTGGTCGACGGCCTCAAACCCGATCAGGTCTATCCCTATGAAGTGGATATCAATAACGCGAAGCGCGCTGAGGGCAGTTTGCGGACCTGGGAAGCTCAGTCCCAGCACTTCTGCTTCTTCTCGATCGGGGATTTCGGAACCGGCCACCCCGCCCAGTATCGTGTGGCCGAGGTCATGATGAAGGAGTTCGACCGCCGCCAACAGACGGGGTGTCCGGTTCGTTTTGTAATCACCGTAGGCGACAACATTTATGCCGACTTCCGGCTGGGCGGCGCGGCCGCCCTCCGCTCCGGCGATCTCGATGTCCACTGGGAGACGAAGTTCTTCGCCCCCTACGCGGCACTTATTCACCAGGTTCCGTTCCTGCCCACGCTCGGCAACCATGACGGCAATGCCAGCGAGAACCGCGGCGATCTCAATGCCTATCTCGATAACTTCTTCTTTCCCAACAATGTACCCGCCCGGTTTTACACGTTCATCTATGGCGGCTTCGCCCAGTTCTTCGCGCTCGATTCGACGCTGAACACCCTGGTCGGCCCGCCCGCCCCGCAATGGGCTGTCGGAACCCCGCAGGACCAATGGCTCCGTTCCACCCTACCCGCGTCGACGGCGACCTGGAAAATCCCCTATTATCACCACCCGATGTACGATGCCGGGCCCGAACACAACCCTTCATATAAGGATCTGAAAGACTGGGCCGAACTCTTTGAGAAAAGCGGTGTCCGTGTCGTGCTTTCCGGCCACGAACACAACTTCCAGTTCAGTAAGCGGGATGAGACCGGGGGGATTCTTTACGTGGTTTCTGGTTCCGGGGGGGAACTCGAAGCGGGAAAAGTGCGCAAAAAGATGGCTCGCGAACACATCGCCGGCTGGGCGCCGGTTCACCAGTTCCTCTCCATCGAAGTCGATGGCCCCGAAATGCGGATCACGCCCGTTTCACCCGACGCCTTCCAGGTTCTCGATCCGGAAGGAAAACCGGTCAGCCTGCCTATAACCGCTACGGCCCGATAAGGCCGTTAGGCGCCTATAAGGGTCACCGTCACCGAAGCCAGAGTGTTTGAGGCCGAGCCGGGGTTGCCGTTGCTGGCGTCCTGCAGAAAAAACGACATACCGTTGGTTACCCAGGCGCCCGTAGTCATGGAGCCGGATTTCAGGTTGTCCGTCAAAAGCGGCCCGTTGGGCCCATTGACTCGCACCTGAACGATGGAGGCCGAAGGAGCGTTCCATGTAAGGGTAGTGACGCCGAGCTGGCCGGCACTGACCGGAATCGGATTCGGGCTGGCCGAGAGGGAAGATTCATTCAGCGTGGGTGGGTTCCCCAGCGACGGCAGCCCGAGCGACTCCGCCGCGGAAAGTGCGGATGCGAGCGAGTAAGGCGTTCCGTTCGAAGGGCTGAGAAACGGAGTCAGCGCCGCAACCGCGGAATTGGGCCCGTTGTAAAGGGAAAGCAATCCGTCGGTCTGTTCGTAATTCAGGTTGTTCGGCTGATTCTGGTTGAGAATCACGCCGCCCAGCACACGATGTTCCGCCTCGATGCCCATGATGGAACCGGCCACCTGGGCAAAATATTGCAGCTGGGCCGAACTGTAGGGCCCTCCATACGGGCCATCGGGAACAGAGCTGGGCGTCTGCGCGGCCAGAGCGGAGAATTCTCGTACAGCCACGAGATAGGCCCCGATGAAAGCGGCTTCGAGAGTGGCCAGCATGGAACAGAATGCGTTGAGAGTAGCGAATGTCGCGGGCGGGAAATAGAAGGTCTGCCAGGGGTCCGATTCGTAGCCGGAACCGAGATTAGCCACGGCACGCAGCAGATTGGCATGCGAAATCTCCTGCCCGAGTGCCGCCCGCAGGTAATCGACATTCGGAACATTGCTCGGACTGCTGGGCAGTAGAGCCGTACCGCCGGGACCGGCCAGGTTCGTATCCTCGATGACCGCTCCGATGAGGCCGTTGTAGTAAAAGGTGGTGGCCAGATCTTCGGCGACCAGGGCAGCGGTGAAGATCTGATTCGCCGTATCGACGCCCGCGCTGGTTTGCGCCGAGAGCGGCGAGAGATCACTCATGATTAATCCGGCGCCGGCGGCGCCCAGGCCAAGCTTGCCAACGTTCCTGAAAAAACTTCTTCGGGCAGGGCTGGCGATGGCTCTCAGCATTTCTTCGTTGTCCCGCATGTTCGGCTCCTTGTGGATATGTCTTAGATATGTCCAGCGATTCGCTGCTCCGGGCACGGTTTCCGCGGCCGGTGTTACCGACTCTACGAATGCGGTGGAGTTTTGGATGAAGAATATTTATTTGGATCGCGATCCATCCGAAACGGCAGCGCGCCCGTAACAGAGGGAGAAGTTTCCCGAGGATGAAAGGATCCCGAGCGTGAAAACTAAACTGCTATCACTTGTAACTCCCCTGGTGGTGCTGTTATTGTCCGCAGCACCGTCAGCACCGCTCTTCGCTGCCAGTCATCGAGAGGCGCCCATTACTGCTTTGGACCAGAAGGCCGACATCACCGACTGGTATGCCTTTGTCGACCCGAATAAGCCCGACCATGTCGTCTTCATCATGAATGTCGACCCGTTCCTCGAACCCACTAACGGTCCCAATTACTTTCCCTTCGATCCAAACGTTCTCTATGAGATGAAAGTAGATTGGAACCATGACGGAGTGGAGGACATTAAATTCCAGTTTCGCTTTACAACTCAGATAGGTCTGCCTCAGGTCTTCACTGGGTTTGTCGGCGGACTGGCGGGGATTCCTCCCATAACCGCACTGCAGGGAACAGGCTCGCAGGGGCTGAGTCTGAGCCAGACTTACACAGTTACTGAAGTTACAAATAACGGTGTTCAGCAAATCGGTCTTGGGCAGACGCTGTCGGCGGTTCCTACTAACGTCGGTCCGCGAACGATGCCCAACTACGCGGCACTGGCTGCCCAGGGTATCTATAGCCTTTCCGGCGGCATCACAGTCTTTGCCGGGACGGTTGCGGATCCCTTCTTCATCGATCTCGGAGCTGCCTTCGATTCTTTGAATTTTCGTACCGCAACAGGCGGCGGAGTTCTCAGCGCTGCCGCTGATGGGGACGATCACAACAACTACGCGCCGAATGCCCTGGCAGGTTTTAACGTAAACAGCATCGTGCTTGAAGTACCGATTACGATGCTGACCGCAGACGGCCAGATACATCCCGCGACCGATGCCAATGCTGTCATCGGAACCTGGGCCACCACCTCTCGCGCTCAAGCGACGGTTCTGGCCGATCCGTTCGGTTCTCTGGCGGAACCCTCTCTTTACGGACAGGTGCAGCGCCTGGGTAATCCGCTTATCAACGAACTGATCATCGGCACAGGATCTAAAGACACCTTCAGCACCGATGCGCCGAAGAATGACGCGCAGTTTGCCAGCTTCTTTCTGAACCCATTGTTAGCTACCATCTTCAGTTCGATCGGAATCCCTGTGCCCCCCGCTCCGCGAACCGATCTGCTGCCGCTGGTCCAGTACATCGCGCCTATTTGCCCAGGTTGCACCGCTGCGCAAGCAGGGCCCATCGCCGACTTACTCCGGCTGAACACCGGCATTCCGCCAACTCCTCTCGCCAGCGCCAAACGTCTCGGTTTCCTCGCGGGTGACGATGCGGGTTTTCCCAATGGACGAAGGCCGGTAGACGATGTGGTTGACATCGCGGCGCGTGCTGTAGCGGGAGCTCTTGCCGGATCGAAATATAATACCCCGATCGGTGACGGAGTCAACACATCGGCATCTGCGCTCCCGACAACGTTCCCGTTTGAGGCGCCGGCATATAGCGGCCGCCAAAGCTCGCATAATGCCGGTCCCGGACAACCGGGTTGCGCTTTGCAGCCAAACGGTATCTGCCCAACCAACTAGATCGATCGAGGCAGATAATCAATGAACCATCGAGTCGCATTCTTCCGCGTTCTCGTAGTGTTGGTTCCGATGGCGGTCTGTGCCCAAACGGTACAGACCGCCTTACTTACACAGCTATTGCAACGTCACGAATTTACCCAGGCCCTCGAAACCGCTACTCTTCTGCATAAACAAGTTCCGGACGATCTGACGATTCGTGCCTACCTCGCGGATGCATACATAGAATTGGGGGACTACGAAGAAGCTGTCAAAACCACTCAGGCCCTGATGAACCTTCGTCCGGGCAATCCGCTTGGCCTGACCCGCGCGGGCCGCCTTCGCGAATTGCACGGCGACAATGCGGGCGCACTGGAGTTGCTGCACCGTGCCTACGAAGTTACTTCCCCTCAGGAAGTCAGCGATCGAGTGTCTCTGCTGACAAGAATGGCGAGACTTCAATTGCATTCAGGCAGCGTAGCGGAAGCCGAGACATTGGTAAATACCGCACTCGGCACGACTCCGGACGAGCCCGAAGCGATAGGCGTACTGGCCCAGGTCCGGCAAGCCCAGCATCGAAATGACGAAGCCATTGCGCTGCTTGAAAAACGCTTTGCCCTGGAACGGCGAGCGGGGAATCTGTTTACCCTGGCGCAAGCGCTCGATACGGCCGGCCAAAAACAAGGTGCTGCAAAAGCCTTCGCAGATTTCGAACAAAAGGCATTGGACGAATCGGATAGGGCAGCCAATGCCAACCACGAACTGGCTGACTATTATGTCGACTATGCCCATCGGCCGACCCAGGCGTTGGAAGTGGCAAGCCGTGAGTTACGGCGCCGCCACGACGTGTTTACTCTCGATGCCTACGCGTGGTCACTGGCAGCTTGCGGCGATTACGTGCAAGCCAGCCTGGAAATACACAAAGCTTTGGCCTTCGGCAGTAAAGATCCGGTCATTCTCCGGCATGCGAGTGAGATAGCCGCGCACTTAGACGGACAAGATTGGTCGCGCTGAGGAGTTCTTCGTCGCGCAGAATGTCATCCGGCGAACCCTCCGCTGCCAGGCTGCCTCGATCGAGCACGTAGCAGTGGTCCACGGTATCCCTCAAGTCGGCGAGATCGTGAGTCGCGACGATCACCGATTTTCCGCCGCCTCCCCACTGGACCAGCAAGTCGTTCAACTGTCCCTGACTTCGCGGATCGAGTCCGGCGGTCGGTTCGTCGAGGAGCAATACGGCGGGGTCAAGGACCAGAACGCTGGCTAATGCCACCCGCTTCTTCTCACCGCCCGATAACCGTTGAGGCGCGCGATCTTTCAGATGATCGATCCGGAGCCATTCCAGCGTTTCCATCACACGATCCCTGATCTCCTGCCGGGACCATCGCATCTGCAGCGGGCTGAAAGCCAATTCATCGAAAACCGTCGGATTGAAGAGCTGGGAGTCAGGGTTCTGGAACACCAGCCCCACTTGCCGCCGGAATGCGAAAGCGAACTCATCATCGGTAAAGCGGTCTTCAGTGAGTTGCACGCCGTGGAATCTGACGGTGCCCGATTCCGCGAAATACAATCCATCGAGAAGGCGCAGAAGCGTAGATTTGCCGGAGCCATTTGCACCCAGCAGTGCAACCCGGCAGCCTTCAGGGATGGAAAGGGTGAGGTTGTCCAGAGCCTGAGAGCTCTGGTAACGGTAAGTCAGGCGTTCAGTGGCGAATAACATTAATGCGGCACTCCGATTCGACCCATCCATACGAGCCCGGCAGCCATGCCGGCGAACATCACCGAGGCGAACCAGTCCCGGTTGGCCATCCGAAAATCATCGAGGATGAACACCTCACCTCGAAATCCACGCGACTGCATGGCCAGATAAACCTCATTACTCAGATGCAGTGTTCGGTTGAGTAATGCGCCGGTGCTCAGAACCGCGATTTTTCTCTGTTCACCGCGAGTCAATGCGCCAATGGTACGGCTCTTGCGCGATTCGAACATCTCATGAGCTGTCTCCAGCAGTAACAGGATGTAGCGGCACGTCATCCCCAGAATTACGACCAGCACGACCGGCACACCGAACATACGCAGCGCTTTAAGAACATGAGTCCACGGCGTAGTGAACACTAACACCAAAGCCAATGTCGCCGTAGTTTCCGCTCGCAACACCAGCATCGCCGCGGCACTCAGGCCCTGTACGCTTACTGTCCAGCCCACCAGCGGTATTCGGTAGATCACGGTGCCATTTGTCATAAACATCGCGGGCAGAGCGAGTGCGGCGCTGAAGGGGAGCGTCACCAGCCAGATGCGCTTCAAAACCATCCATACCGAGATACCCGAGAACGCGGCCAATAATGTCCCTGCCAGAAGCACGGCCGCTACGACCCACAATCTGCCCGCCGCGGCCGCCACCAGAATAAAACCGAACAGCCCCGCGACTTTCACCCTGGGATCGAGCCGCTGCAGCAGGCCGGCGGAACCCGCACTGTTTTCCGCGTAAAGCGCCCTCTCCATGGCCGCGTGCAGACCTTCGAGCGTGTGTTCAATGAATCCGCCGCGGTTTTGGCCGTGAACGTGGCCGGTCATTCGGGAGTCTCAAGTGCAAATCGGCCCATAAGCAGACACGCCAGTGCAATCATGCCCGTGCCGAACATAGCGGAGAGGAAATACCCGAAAGTTGCGCTCCGGATGTAGGGCGGGGCATAGTGCGAGAAGGGAGCGGTCCACACCTGCGATATCTTTTCCAGTCCTTTCGGTGTCTGCTCCGGCGCCGGGTGATTCATCGAAGCGCCCGCGATCTCACGCCGCACGGCAGGACTGGAAAAATCCGAAGCCACCCATTCTCCCCAAGCCGTGCCCGCCGCCATGATGCCGAGGGGTGTTAAAACCATAAGCACGCAAAGTCCGGCCCAGAATGCCCGAAGCGGTGGGGCACTCCGGCGCGGAGAAGTTTCGATCGATACCGACGATATCGAAGCCCCGGCCGTCGCCTTCAGCAATGACGGGTCGGATTGCTGCAGGAATGCAACTAAGCCCGCCGAGACAACCAGTTCGGCCATACCGGCAATTGTCAGATGTCCGATCATCATGGCGGGGATGGACACGCTCAGCGGATACGGGCAGTAGAGCGGGGTGCCCGCCGCGTCGTGGAATAACAAAGGCTGGATTCCGAACTCAATGGCGGCAAGAAGCGCCGAAACATTGATCGCGAGATAAGCGGCAACACCCGCCGCGACAACTCGCCGATAAGACGTAATGGCCGAGCGGCCCGCCAACGCGCGATAGCATGCGTAAGTTACCAGCGAACCTACGATTGCCATATTGAAGCAATTGGCGCCGATCGCTGTGACTCCTCCATCTCCGAAAAACAAAGCCTGAATGATCAGGGCCACCGACACCGAAAGCATTGCTGCCCACGGACCCAGGACAATCGTCGCCAGACCAATCCCGACAGCATGACCGGTGGTTCCTCCGGGAAGCGGAAGATTGAACATCATGATCAGAAAGCAGAAAGCCGCGAACAGCGAGATCAGAGGTACGAGGCGGGTGTGCAGAGCTTTTTTGACTCTATTGAGCGCCACATACCAGAACGGCGTCGAACCAGCATAGAGCGCGGCGCACGTCGATGGGCTGAGATATCCGTCGGGTATGTGCATCGATTTAATTAAGCCGCTCCCGCGCGTCCTGCGCTTCCGGATAAGAGAATTCCGGGTTGAGAGCCAGCGCCTGTTTGAGTAAGTCGCGGCCATCCTGATTTTTGCCGCCGGCCAGCGCTATTACTCCCGCGTGATAGAGAAACATCGGCTCCGGTGTATGCATGGCGAGCGCGGTGCGACTAGCGGTCTCGGCCTCATGCTGTTTGCCGGCGCGGAACAAAACCCAGCTCAGCGCATCGTAGGTATATACATCTTTTCTCGTATCCAGTTCGCCTTCCATCCACGCCATAGCGCGCTGGGGCTCCCGGTTCTCATTGGCGTATACGAGGGCGATCATTCGATTCCCTTTTTCGCCGTTCACGCGAGCCAGTTTGTCTATGACGTCCACCAGGTTGCGCTGTTCCAAGGATTTAGCTTTGTCGCCGAGCTTCGTGTAGATGGCTTCGAGCGAGCCCGCGTATTCAGGCAGCGGAATCACCGCCTGAGCTTTCATGAAATCCACCTCGGCCTCCTCGAATTTGCCGGTCGCGGCGGCTTCCCGTCCCAATGCCGCATACGCCCTGTGATATCCAGGCAGCGCTTCGATGGCTTGAAGATACGCCGCATGGGCATCCGCAGTTCGCCCGGTCTTGAACAGCATGTCGCCGAATTCGACCAGGCACCAGGCCAGATTCTCAGGTGTAACCCCGCCTGACTGAATCGCCATACCCATCCAGTCGATTGACTTTTCACTCTCACCTGACACGAACTGCTGATAAGCAATTCGGTTGTAACTGGCCAGGTTGGGTGAAGAGGCCAGCATTCGCTCATACATCTTACCGGCCTTGTCATACTGGCCCATTTCCATCAGGCAGTCGCCCAGCATTCCCATAGCTCCGCTGTCGCTCGGATTCCTCTGTAACAGCCTCGCGGCCAGTTCAGCGGCGTGTGGGAAATTGTGACGATGAGTCTCGATCTCGGCGCTCAACCGGATGCCATCGTAGTTCTGCGGGTCTGCCGCCAACATTCTGTCGACCAGAACCGACGCTCGATTCAGGTAAGCGAAATCGGTGGTTTCACGAACTTTCTGGATGAAGGCCGAGGCCAGCGAGGCCTGAACCTCTGGATTGTCCGGCTGGGCTTTCAAACGTATTTCCTCCGCGACGATCCGCTCGTCAGCCGTGAGCTGGGCTTTCAGAGAAACGCGGGTCTGACCGAAGGCAAAAACAGCCGACAACAACAGTGCCAACAGGAACGGCATCATGAAAGGAACCTGAGGGATTGCACCCAGCCGGCGGAGACGCCGGTCATCACCAGACCCAGGCAAATGACCACGACTGCGGAAAACACCGGGATCAAGCGAAGCAAAGGTCTCCGCGTAAAGCCTTCACTCCTGGGCATAAGGCTTTTCGCATAGATCGCCACTGCTCCGCAGGCCATCAACACCAGTGCGAGGCCTGTGCTGAAAGCGACCAGAAGAATCAACCCAACGGCGGGCCGGCCGAGGGCGATAGCGCTCAACATCAGAATCAAAGCGGAGGGGCAGGGCACTATACCGCCGCTGATTCCCAGGGCGATCAGGCTGCCCGGTGTTATCTCGCCCTCAATAACATGGCTGTGGGTGCTTCCCCCATGACTGTGTACGAGGCCATCGTCCACCAGGCTCTCGGCAGCCCGCAGTTCCGCGATGCGGGTTCGCCTGGGCTGTACGTCGTGGCTGTGAAAATATCCTTCGTGGGAATGGAGATGGACGCCGGCTCCTTCCATCAGAGATTTCGATCTTTGATATAAGAGAAATAATCCGACCGACACGATCGATAATCCCGAAACGGTCCCCAACACCGAGACCACCTTCTCCGCCACAAAGTATTGCTGAAAGAAAAGCGTTCCCAGACCAATCAGAAATACCGTAAACGTGTGCGTAAACGTGACGGTGAACCCAAGCAGGCCGGCGTGTTTCAACGTCCCTCTGCTGCCGACGAGGTACGCCGCCACGATGGTTTTGCCATGCCCCGGCGACAGCGCATGCATTGCGCCCAGTCCGAAGGCCGCGAAAATGCCCAGCAGCAAAAGTCCTCCGCCGAGCTGCTTCCGTTGCAGCATTTTGGATAGAAAGTCTCCGCGGACCACGGCGCCCGGCCCTTGCGACGAACGCTGCGAGAAGGGCCTCGATTCTGTCACAGGCGCCGGAGCGACGGGAGCAGGCAGCTCAGTGACATGCCGGGATGACGTTGCGACCGGCGCCGTGACTGGCCGAACCGTGTACCCATCCACCTGAGCCGTTAAGTCCTGCGGCTGGTTGATTCCCGGATCCGTCGGATAAACGGTGAGTGCCTTGCTGATGTCTGTGACGCTCTGAGACGACTTAGCAATCGCTACGCCGGAGTCATGATCGATAACGATTTCTTTCCACCCGGCGCGGCCCGGGAAATTGCGGTCTTCATAAGTCACGTCGCCGGGTTTGACGACCGCCGACGCTTGCACGGCAATGCGCAGCACCGGCAAGCCGCCAGCGCCCTCCGTTGCCCGCGGCTGGACGAATTGAATATGCAACGGTAATCGCCGCCCCGCCTGCATGAGATCCACGTTGTCGAGCCATTCTGGTGCCTGTTGAGTTGATTTTGCGGAGAGATCGTCTTGATTTTTCCAGTCGATCTGCCAGTTGCCGAGCAACTGGAACGCGGGGATTTCGGCCAGATCCAGAACATAGGTAACTTCCACCGCTCCGGATTTGAAATGAAGGCGCGAATAATGGCTGACGCTGAAGTTCCCCATCGGGTGCGCGGCGAGGGCGATGGGCAGCGCGAGCGCAAATATTCCGATTCGGCCGGTCACATGGGCAATTACGAGTCCGGCGGAAATTTGGATGTCAGAATCGAACGCGCAGTTCCGCCCAGGCCCGGCGCGGTGCGCCCGGCGAGAAAAATGTCACGCTCTGCGCCGGGTAACTTCCGGCGTCGGGACCGCTCGTATAGGCGGGAAACGGCCGGGCCACTACAGCGCCTGCGGCGTTCAATCCCGTTTCCGCCAGCTGTGCCGCCGTGTAGTAATGCTTGTCGAACAGATTATCGATCTGCAGCGCCAGCTGGAGCCGTTTCGTCAGGTCATAGTGAGCCCGAAAATCGGTGATCGCATACCCAGGTGACACACCCGGCCCCAGATAGTAGACCCCGTCGGACTGGTAGGCGTTGTTCTCGTTCCCACGCGCGTAGGAACTCGACACCGTCACTTCGTTCAGATCGAAACCCAGTTTCTTCGTAGCCTGAAAGTCCGCATACGCTTTGCCGGTTTGTTTGGGAATCAGCGGAATCCGGTCACCGGGCTGAATGTAGATGTTTCCATCGAGGCCTGGGTATCCAGCCAGGGCACTGTCGCTCGTATTGTTCGCCGCACCATTGACGACTGCCGGGCTCCGATACGTGGCTTCGAGGAAGGTGTAATCGAGGCCCCATGTAAGACGTCCGGTCCGCCCGCTCAGGTCGGCATCAAACCCTTCGCGTCTTGTTTGAGCAAAATTCTGGAAGTAGCCGGTGCCCAGTTCGACGGACGAAACGAACAGGATATCGTTATGATTTTCCGACCGGAACGCACCCACATTCCAGTTGAGGTTGCGTACGTGCAGCTTGTCTAAGAAAGCCCCCTCGGGCTTCCCGCGCAGCCCGACTTCCCAAGTGTTCGTGACCACCTGCTTCAGCGGTGGATCGCTCGACAGCGCATTGGGAAGGCTGCAGGGGTTAGCCGGATCGGCGCAGCCCAATTCAATTGACGTCGGGGCGCGGCTCCCTTGCGAAAAGCGGGCATAGGCGTTCACCGTCGCGACAGGGCTCCATGTGATTCCAACGGAGGGGTTGAATCGCTGGTAGACGTAGTCGGCTGTGAGCGATCCGGGTCCGGCGATGGGATTGAGCCGGTCGGCATTGTTAATGGTGAACCGGTTGTAGCGACCGGATACGGTCACGTTGACGGTTTTCACGAGCGTGAGCGTATCCGTAGCGTAAAGGCTCCAGTTCGGGGTGAGTCCATGCAGGTTGACCCGGGAGTCGATCGGGTTGTTGGTCGAGCCGTCCTGCCAGGCGGGGACGTTCGTAATTGTGTAGTTGGGATTGAGATAGCCGTATCCGGTGTTCTGTGTATAGGCAACGCTGCCTCGGTCGAGGTTGGTTCCGGCAGCCAGCTGATTATGTCCCATGTTTTTGCCGAATTTGGGCGACGTCAGCCAGGTAAATTGTCCAGACAGCCCGTAGTCGTTCTGCGCTTCTTTCGAGTAGATGGTCAGCGCGTCGCACCGTTCATCGGGGTCATTTTGGTCCAGGGCGTTGGCAATGCAGCGCCATTTCGGAAACGGAGTATTGGCCGCGTTCGCGCCGCTGGTTGGGACGCCCGTATAACCGCCAGCGCTCAGAAGGGTTTGTTCCGTCGCGTTCGGCTGGTAAATCGAGTTCCCGATCGTATCTGTATTGAAATTGGGATTGATCCCTTCCGTGCGGATGTTGCGGTACCAGGCGTTGCCGGAAAACGTGAGGTTGTTAGTAACCGTGTGCCTGGCGATGAGATTGAAAGAAGGCGAGCGATCCGCAGTCCTGTCGGGAATCGTATAGACGCTGGAGTAATTCGCGGCGAGAAGCCGGTAATCCTGCAGCCCATTGCCGGTCAGGGTGTTGTAGGCATACGTCGAGGTGAGCGCAATATCGGTTTTGGCGGTGCGCCAGCCAAACTTTCCAAATCCCTGACGGACGTCGGAAGGCGAGTCAATGCGCCAGCCCGATTCGTGGAATCCGTTTCCAGCCAGGAACCAATTGAATCCGGTTGCTTTGCCGCCGCCCCAACTAGCCTCAACAGCTTTGCGTCCGCTACTTCCGTACGTGACCGACCCTTCAACTCCTGGGCTGGTAATTCCATCTTTGGTCTGGACGGATAACGCACCGCCCAGCGTATTCAGGCCGAACAAAGGGTCCGATCCAGGCACCAGAGTGATCTCCGAAATGGCGTTTTTCGGAATCAGATCCCAGCTCACCACGTCGCCGAACGGCTGATTTTGCCGCACTCCATCCAGATAAACCGAGATGCCTTCCGGCGTTCCCAACAGCGGCGAAGCAGTATAGCCGCGGAAATTGACGTCCGGCTGGAAGGGGTTGCCCTGCATCTCATTGAGGTAAACCCCGTTTAACCGGCGGTTCATGAAATCCCCCAGATCGGCCGCGCCGCTGTTCTCGAGGTCGGCCGCAGTAGCCGTCTGGACGGCCGCCGGAACCTGATTGAGGGAGAGATCCGTTCCTGCCAGCGGGGTCGCCGAGACCACGTCAATTCTGCTCGCGGCTTGCTCCAACGCCAACGTCACCGTTTGCGACACCGGAGATGGAGTTTGCACGTTGATCTCAACACTCGAGGTCGCGAAACCGTTTTTTGATATCTCGACGCTATAGCGGCCAAAGGGCAGGCCGGGAAGGCTCAACGACCCTTGAGTGTCGGTCTGAAAGGTCCGCTCCAGACCTGCTGCCGGACTGCGCAATCTCACTGCGGCCTCGACCACCGCGCCGGAAGGATCCTGCACCTGAAGCCGGATCTCGCCGGTGGGCTGTTGCCCCTGAACCAGCACCGCTCCCATCCCGCATACCAGCCAGAGCAAGCCTATCCCTCGCTTGCGCCACCGCCCCCATGAGTCCATATGTTGTAAGTTCCCCGGCCGGAGCTATTGTTCAGGCTTTTTCTAAAAAAGGTTGAACAAACGGACGTCGCGGGGAATATACAGTGTGAATAGGTTCTATGTTCTCCCGGAGCGCCGATTCCGTCCTTTTGCCGCTCGACCTGACTGCGTCGGGCGCGGAATCCAGTCATCGGCGAGCCCGACTGCAGGACCAGGTCACGAGCCTCTTCGACCAGTTCAGAGAGCCTCTGCTTCGCTATCTGTGGAGTCTCGGACTTTCGCTCCCGGACGGAGAAGAGGTTCTTCAGGAAGTGTTTCTTTCCCTGTATCAGCATCTGGATCGCGGCAAACCACTCGATCACGTGCGTGGCTGGCTGTTCCGCGTAGCCCACAATCTGGGTCTTAAACGCCGCCAGCGAGTGCGCCGCGCTACGGAAACGCACACTGATGCGGATCATGAAGATCTTGCGGTCGATCCGAGCCCCAATCCCGAAGCGCAACTGGCCCATAGCCAGACGAAGCGCCGACTCCTCGCGGTAGTCGACGCGCTGCCGGAGCAGGATCGCCGATGTCTTTATCTGCGCGCCGAAGGGCTCCGGTACCGGGAGATCGCCGGCATACTCGATATGTCCCTCGGCGCCGTTCCGCTGTCGCTGACCCGTTCTCTGGCGCGCATCGCCCGTGCCAATGACGCTACGAATCCGGAAAGGAGCAATCGATGAAAACGTCGGCCTCCCACCTGTCCGATGAGCAATTGCTTCTGGCCGCAGAAGGGGAACTCTCGAAGCGTGACGCAAAACTGGTCGAGGCGCATCTGGAAGCCTGTTGGCAATGCCGCGCCCGCCGCCAGGAATTAGCCCAGGCTGTTACGGACTTTGTTCACTCGAATCAACAGGAATTCGACGTCCTGTTGCCCCCCGGTGCGGGCCCCCGCGCCTTGTTGAAGGCAAGACTCGCCGAAGTCGCTGGAGCACAGCCGGCTCAGCACCAATCGTGGTTTCTCTTTTCAGGAAGTTTGGCCGCGGCAGCGGCTATTTGCGCAATTGTGGCGCTTGCGTTTGCCCTTTCGCGTTTTAGCACAGTCAGCCACAATCCCTCACGCATGCACGGGGTCGTCTATATTCCCGATTCCCGCCTGACTCCCGGCGCAACGCTTCTCGAAAGCCGGCTGGCAGTCTGTACTTCGACAAATATAAATAACAAGGCCGTCCCGGCGAGTCTGCAGCGCGAGGTGTTTGAAGAATACGGAATCGCCGGAGCCGACCCGCACGCTTACGAGGTCGATTACCTGGTCACGCCCGCATTAGGGGGCGCCGAGGATATTCACAACCTCTGGCCGCACTCCAATTCCGCCACCGTCTGGAATGCGCAAGTGAAGGATGCGCTCGAGGACCGCCTCCGGGACATGGTCTGCGGGGGAAGCCTCGATCTGACCGAAGCCCAGCGGGAGATCGCCGGAAACTGGATCGCCGCCTATAAAAAGTACTTTCACACGGACAAGCCACTGGCAGAACACTGCAACCGCTGCGCTCGCTGAACTGGCGAGGCCGGGTCTTTTCACAATGTCTGCGTCTTTCGACGCACAGTGAGAGCGCCTCGTGATTCTCCCAACCAGATGATTTATGGCATGTCGCGTGCAATTGATTTGGCTCAGTGATTAGCAATATCATCGTGATGCCGGGGCCCGCAGCGATCAATCTCGAGGCCGTGAACACCGTCGCGCGATCGTTTGGATGGACTGTCGACATCGCCCACGATATCCGCAATGTAATCGCTGCGCAATCACAACAGAATACCGCTGCGCTCCTCTTTCATCGCGACGCGTTTCCCTCCTGTTCCTGGCTTGATGCCGTCCGCCTCCTCCGGAGCACCTTGCCCGAAGTTCGAACGGTCGCCTGCCATGGATTCTCGGAACCATTCGACTGGCCCGAGCTCTCCGAAGCCGGCGCATTCCACGCGCTCTGGCTCCCGTTTAAGGAAAATGAAGTCCAGCAAAGTTTCGGGTTTATCCGGGAAGCGGAGAAGCGGCTGGCCGAGTCCTCCGAAAAAGTCCCGTTACTTGTTCCCGCCACTGTTCCCGCCATGGATTTGACGGCATTACAACGAATTCACTCCGATCAGTCCCGTGTCGCCGCCACGGATGCCATCGCTGCGAACCGGGTTCTCCGATCTACGGTTTAGCTGCGGCGCCTGGATAAACATTGTGGGAATTCCATAGCATCCAGCCGTCTGACCCAAAGTCTTCGGCTGCGTTGATCTGCTCGTCGAGCGTCCGGATAACCACCGACCCGTCCTGATAATTCACAAGGTCCCATCTGTGTGCTTCGAAGCGCTACGGGAATAGCGGCTCGGATGGATCCGATGCCGAATAGTTTCTTGGAAATTGGTGGAGGCGGGGGGAGTTGAACTATCAGCACCTATTGATAACACGTAACTTATTGATTCTTCGATTTCGCTGATTGCGCCTTTTGCGTGGTTTGCGCGTTCGGTGTCACGATTTGTCACGATTTCTAACATGGGCTTCATGGAGTCGTCGGCATCCTCACCCGCTCCTCTGCCAGTCGGGTGCAAGTCCAGCCTACGGTAGACTGAAGCCACATCGGATATTCAGCTACTCGGACGATTCTCCCCTGCTCCGTTTGCAAAACAAGCCGTGGGGGTTCCCCGAACCGGGAGTTGTCATAAACGCGCAGCAGCACCCGCTCGATGTGGAGTTCCGGCGTTTCCAAGGCCACGTAGCCCATCACTACCCGGAAGCCATTTTCCCTTGCTAGCCTCGCCTGATAGAACGTGATTGAACTGAGAAGCGTTGCCTCAAGAGCGAAGGAGTTACCTGACCGGATGGTGAATTCTTGAGTTGATCGTTCCACAGGGCACCAGAAACGGTGCGGCAGTGCACTGGATACTGAGAGTCTGGGCGGCCGGATCGAAATTCCAGACAATGGTGATTCCGTCCGCGGATGCAGTCACGGTATTACCTGTAATGTTAATGCATGCAGCATGGGCTTTCCCCAAAATGCAGGTGAATGATCAAGGTCTCAAATGATCGTTTGTAATATTTTCGAAAAGCTGCGCTGCGCAATTACCCATACGGGTCTCCTTTTCCCGGCAGGGCCCTCCCTACTACAAACGAAAAAATGCTCGCCGTACAAATCTTCCGCGCTCGTTCGATCTCAGACGCGGCCAAAACGCGGAACCAAAGCGGTGCGCTCCCGAAAGAAGTCCGAGAAGCCGGTTGCGATGCCGAAATCGAGAAAAGCGGGCCTGAGGCATTCCGCGATGCGATCAGCGGTGAAACTCCTCCGGTCGACCGAGTTGGCAATTTGCCTTGCGATGACCGGACGGTCGGTAAGTTGCCTCACCAGCTCGGTAATTAAAGGAACCTCATCGATGCCCAGTTCCGAGCTGGACCGTTGAAACAAAACCTGTATTACCTCGGCCGCCTGTGCCCGAGTGCAATCCAACACGGCAGCGAGCCAGTTCTCAGGGTTCGGCCCAAGTACCGCGGCCGCGGTCCCCGCATGGCCTGCTCCGATGTGACCGCTCGCGGTAATCAGATTGTTAATGTTGACAATGCCTGTGCCAAACAGATCTGTGTCCCAGCCTCCGGGCGCCGTCGCGGACTGTCTCAACAATTGCTGAAACAGGTTCCGGGGTACGCTGCCCGCGGCCGCGGTCCTGCGATATGCCACCCACAAGGCAGCTATACCCGCCACCGCCGCGACTGCGAAAGATGTTCCACGTCCCGCGTGAAACTGCGTAGTCGGGTTTACTGGATCCGTCACAGCGGGAACCTCGAGATCCTGCCCGGGCGCGGAAATATCCACTTTGGCCCCAAAAGAGGAGCCCGGACCACCCAGACTATTAGTCCAGGGCAGTGCAGTGATGTTACTGGCGGCGATCGCCAGAGAGTATACAGAAGAAGCCGGATAAGTCACAAACGGAACGCAATTGCCCGCCGCGGTGACCACGATCACATTGCTGGCTGCGGCGTTCATCAGGGCAATTTCCGTGCACAGCTCAGGCGTGCCACCCAGACTCATCGTAATTACTTCGCAGCCCACCTGCGTCGCGTGCCAGATTGCTTGAGCAATATCAGTATTGAAAAACAGAACGACCGAGTCGGTGCACCGGACATCGACGAGTGTTGCCTCCGGAGCCACGCCAGTGAGCGGGGACAAATTATTTCCCAGTGCAACGGCGGCGGTTTCGCTCCCGTGACCGGGATTGAGGAGAAAGCCGGTGTGAAGAGGGTCCGTTGTATCCCCGGTTCCGGTCAGCACGTTGTATGACCGTTCGCGGTCAATCCGGTTGACATCCAGCGCAATGTGAGGGCGGATTCCCGTGTCCAGATGGCCGATGCTGACACCGCGGCCCAATCCCGCCCCCGCGGCCGCAATGCGGTCCCAGGCCTGCGTCAGCTGCATTGCTTCCGGAGCCCACTTGCCGAAACCCTCAACGCCGTTGATAGCGCACACGTCGATAAAAGACTGCGACCCGAGGGCCGGCCGCCGGGGAAGATCGGGTGTGACGCAGGAGTATCCGCCTTCGGCGCGAAGCCGCTGCGCGATATCGTATGGGTTCTTCGAAAGTTCCTTACAGGAGACGCCTGGCAGTCTAATCAGATGAAATCGTTCCAGGCCGCCGACGGAATTGTGCGCAGTCGCTCCGGCAAAAAGGGGCGCCGCCACGGCCTGTCCCCCGAGGACTGCCTGGGCAGTGCGAAGGAGACCAGTTGGTTCGCCCTCTGCCGTGACAATGAAGCGAAGTTCGCGATCATAGGATGGACCAGGCGCCGTAAAGTCCGGTGTCATTTTTCTTTCTCCCTGCAGCCCGACATAGCCTGCGTCAGAAAAGCTTCTCCAGGTTGTACCCCAGATGTACGCCGTGGCCAGCGCCCATCGCGGCATAGGCGCGCAGCACTATTTTGCCCTGCAGGCGTACAGTAGCCCCCACCCCCCCATCCTGCCGGTAGCGGGCCGCCCCAAGCGACTGCCCAGCCAATGCAGCGCTTCCGCCGTCATAAAACGTGTAGATCCCAACTGGATCGAGGACCTGAATTGACTTCGTATATTCGATCTGCACGAGCGCAAGATCGTTTCCGCGAAACCGATAGTCCGGATAACCCCGCAACGAAACCCGCGACTCTATATCCGACCCGCCGAGAGTCGGCTGGTAATAAAACGGAACCACATTCGCCGCGCCTGTCTGTGAGAACACAAGTCGTGTCTTAAAGTCGAGTTGCCCGAAGTCGCAAACATCCTTTGGCTTGAACGACTCCTCCTTGACTTTGACTGGCTTTCCGTTGGGGCCGGTTTTTTCGACCGTGGCCTCATGGCCGGCCCCGCCGCATAAGAACCGAAGAAAAGGGAAAGCTGTGGAACCCGGCTTGTTGTCGATGAACTTCAGGAAAACAGCTCCCAGCCGGATCGACTCGTCGCCCGTGAAGGCGAATTGACCGAATGAATAGTGTCCGGTGTTCAGGTCGTGGTACCACTCATAACCGGCTCGATTCTGGGCGCGAAACACGAACCTGTGTTTGATAAGTGAGACTGGCACGGGATTCGCGTCGACGGTTTCCTTGGGGTTTGCAGGCTCAGATATCCATGTCGCATCGGTGTCGGCGGCGAGCGCGGAATGCAGAAACCCCGGTTGCACAAAGATCCCGGGAGCGGTCGCCTCGCCAAAGTTGCTCTGCACCGAATTCGAAGCCGTATCCTGGGGCAGCGAGATTTGCCGATGCTCAACCTGCCCTTCCGCGCGTAGCCAGGTAGTCAGCGGCAGCCGGGCGATGGATCCTTCATACGTTTCCGTTTGTTTGAAAGCGTATTGTGTCGCTGCCGAGGTTGCACTTTCGCCGTAGAAATTCAGGTTCTGAACATTACGATGCGTCCCGTAGAACTGTATACCGAACACCTGGTGCGTGAGTAAGGGACCCAACTTCTGGTAAACAACTCCATTTTTGGTGAACTGCGTGTAATGCAAAGGCAGCCACGAAAAAGATCCAGTCGTGTACCAGGATCCGTTGGTCGAACCGGCAATCGCCACCTGGTAGTCTTTCAAAGTGACGGATGCTGTATTCAGCTTCTGTTTCGGGGGGGGATTGGGATCCTCAACACACAAATAAGAATTCTCGTGGTCGCCCAGGCGTTGACGCGTCGCGTCAGCATAGTTGGGTACAGTATTCCGGATGTCGGGGCACATCAGATTGAGATTGGGCAGCGCCACAGAAGGAGAAACGAAATGCGTTTTGCTCTCAAGAACACCTCCCAAGGCAAAGCCGTTTCCTGGCGGCACGCTGGAGAACGTGAAATGCGCGGGGGATGCCGAAAAGAGCGCTTCCACGCAATCGATTTTCAAGTGGATTCCCTCTGACCAGAATCCAGGACACGAATCGTAACTCTGCGCCTGCGCAAGCGCGGGGAAAAGACCGAGCAGAAAGACCGCGGTGGCAGAAACACAACGGCCCCTCATCCGCGTGAACCGCCTGCCCCTGCGGTCTTTCCGGCGCCCGACAACGCGACTGCCGCATCGCTCAGGAAACTGGATGCATCCTGAGCCGAGTAAATCTGGCTGGTCTGCATCGCGGGTTTGATTCCCAGGTGACTCATTGTGTATTCCATTGCCCTCGCCATACTGACCGCAAGGTCTGTGGGCTTTTTTACTGCCGGGGGAATCTTCGGTTGGGCCGTAGCGATAGCGAAGGCCCCACCCGCCGCCGCGGCCATATCGGCCGGGGGATCGGCGACCACCGGAGCCGGTAAAACCACTCGATCCGTGCGCATCTGATCAACCGGAAGGTTCAGTATGTTCTCGAATGTGGCGGCCTGCGCCTCCCTCCAGTTGAACGGTGTTTTGTCCAGACAAAACAGTTTTCGTACGGTGGCCACTATCGAGCAATGGTCGAACGGTTCGCTTAATATTGTGCCCGCCTTAATAAACGGCGAGACAAATACCGCGGGTACCCGAACGCCGAGCCGGTTGAAGGCAAATGGCGGGTCAGTGGAAGGAGGCGGGTCCGGCAGGCCGGCAAAAGCCGGGTTTTTTACCACCGCGGGCGGAAGCACATGATCGAAAATCCCGCCATGTTCGTCGTACACAATCAACAGAAGCGTCGTCTCCCACTGCGACCCGTCGCGCAGAGCGTTATAAACATCCGAGATGAGCGCCTCGCCCTGGTTGACCGGAAAATCCGGGTGCTGACTGGTGGCGAACACGCCGTTGGCAAAATCGTCATCGTAGGAAGGCTCGATGAACGTATATTCCGGAAGATCCCCTTTCAGACAGTCGTTCCGGAACTCACTATAAGCATGAAACCCCTGCTGGTGTCTGGCAAGGTAAAGGTTCGCCATCAGTATGGATGCCCCCGGGGCATAGATCCGGAACGATGACGGATTCTCCGGATCGTCTATCACCTCGAAGATCGTCTTAACAACTGCGGGCGCAGCGACTGCATCCTGGGTTACCGAACCCGCGGAACTTGCGGCGTGCGCGAAAAGGCGATTGGGTATCGTTGGGCCGGGAACCGATGAATACCAGTGGTCGCAGACAGCGTACTGCTGTGCGAGGGTCGACAGTACGGGCAATGTATCGGCGGTGAAACACTTCATCACGTTCGCGCCCTGCTCAACGTGATTGCTCACCAGGGCATAATCCTGAACGAATCCCTGCATCGTAGGTCCGCCGGGAATTCCGTCTTTATTACCAAAGATCTGGACGTTCACGTCAATGAAGTCGTGACCCGGATCGGGATTCAGATCGTGTACCGAATGTGCGTCGCGGCTCACAACGACCGGCAATCCGCCCTCAGCCGCCGAGGGATTGATTTCATTTCCGGTCAGTCCTTCAATCGGATATTCGGGACTCTGAAGGAACCCGAGCATATGGTCGAAAGACCTGTTTTCGAGCATTAATACGACAAGATGTCTGAACGGTGTCGGCATGACTAACTTCCTCGCTATACTGGATAATCATTAAAGCGCGAATCGTCGGCTAAATGGGACAAGCCCCCGCGCAAATTCAATGTCGCTCAACTTATCATCTGGATGTGCAGATGGTCATCGTGATGCTGGAGGGTTTGCACGCCGGTGATATTCGGATCGTTAAAATAGATCTTCGAGCAGTTGGCGTGCGCCAGAAAATTATTTACAAGCAGTTGGGTCAGGTCATGATTGTAGGCGGGGTCCTGCCATGTGACAGGAGCGTCTTGCCCATCGGTTCTCAATGGCCTCACGTCAACATTCCGCCCCTGCTGATGTCCGGTGGTGTGGCCAGGCATCGGCCCTCCTTGCGCAAGGCTGATATCTCCAACGCCGAAGGGTGAGTTGCCGTTATACTGCCACTGCGTCCCGATATCCACGACGGCCTGAATCGTTGCGCTTGTCCCGCACTGGTTTTCCGCCGGGGAATAGGAATAGTAACCGTTGCCACTGACTTGTGGGAGAAGAACAAACACCGTGATCACCGGGTCCGTACCCGGCTGGCCGTCCTCAGTGTATTAGATTCGCTTCGCTTGCTCTTAGCATCATGCATTCTGCTCCTTCCTTGGTACAGCAGGAAAAATCGTATCGCAAAATCGTCTCACTATGGAAAAAACTAATGGATTGCGGTTTATTCTGCCGCTTCTGCCCTGAATACCCACCTTCGCCGGCCCGAACCAAAATGTTTCCCTTTACAAATGGAACCTGTCTTCCATTCACAGTGAATAGGCACTCGCTTGCAAGAGGCCGACTGGAACCAAAAACAATATCTAAATCGGATGGCATTGGACGACTATTTGCGTTATCGTCAAACGATTCCCTGGATCATTCCGAAAAGGACCGCCGATGCCCCGTGGGCTTTCGACCACGATTTCGTCTTTAGATGTTACGATTCCGCTACGATGCAGCCTCAATAAACGGTTGACTCGAGCTGAAGCAAACGCCCTCTCGGCGCAGCCATCACCGTCGGATTCCTATTTTTCGCGCGAGTGGGATTACGAGGGATGGGAAGCAACGCATTTGCGTTTGCCCGGGCCGTTAGAAGCAGCGATTTGTTACGACAAACAGGAGATGTGATGGCGGGGATCAGGATCATCAAAGGCTATTTAGCGGCAGCGGCGGGCGGCGTTGGCAATTTTGAAGTGCTCTGGGACTCGGGCGCGAACTCGCTCTCCATTGCGGGTGGAGGTTCCGCCTCGTTCAGCGGCATCAGTCGTTTTGACTTCTTCGACTTTTCCGGGAACCTGCTTGCGGTGATTCCCTGCGTGCCAGATGTAAGCAGCTTTTCGCTCACCGGCAGCATCTCCGCAAAGTTTCAGCTCGGGCTGAACAGCTTGATTGGAGCCCCTCCGGGACTCGCCGTCGCCGGCACCCTGCTGGCGGCGAGCGGATCCCTGGGCTTCGTCTTCGGACCAGGAGGTACGCGCAACCTGAAGATTGGCGGCACAGTTGTGTTGCCGGCGTCGCAACCGGAGGACGATTTCAGCTTCGAATTTGTAGACACCCTCCAAGGACTGGCGATGACCGGCATCCAGAAGCCCGGAACGTTCCAGAGTCAGGGAACTCCCTGGATCGAGACGCCGCAGATCGGGCTGAATCGGGGAGACGCCACGCCGTTCGGAATATGCTGCCGCGAGTTCAACTCCGCGAATATCACCTGTCACGTGCGAAACCTCGATACCGGCTCCGGGATTCTGCCGGTCCTGACTATTCGTCGCCAGCTCTGCTCGCTTCCGACTGAGAATCAGACGGCGCCTTTCCAGCTCCCCCAGCCGATCGGTTTGTCGATCCCAACCGATGGCAAGGGTAATAGCAACGTTCACGCGGCGCAGTTCCCCACAATTCATTGGCTGACAGCACCACCGAGTGCCGATGGCTCTTATCCCGCGGCGCAACAGTGGCACGTGGAGTTGAGTGGCTTTCAGGGCGCGACCATCAACCAGTTCTGGACCCAGTCCGTCGTGGCGCCCTATCTCACTGGTTTGGCAGCTGTGAACGATGCACTGCCCATTTCGTTCCTGCCGTCCTTTCAACTTTCACCCACCGCCACAGCCGCCCAGGACTTTTTCTGGCGGCTCTGCATAAGCGTGCAGCAGCCGGCAGGTCCGGGCACGGCGCTGACTCATCTGTCGACCCGCTTGGTGCCTGGGGGCATACTCGCACCCGAGATCCCGATCCCGTCTTCATATCTGCCGGCGATCGTGCTCGACAGCTTTCGCACCCACGACGGCACCGGTCTCGCGTTTACCGGCGCACTCGGCCTGACCGACGGGAACGGCGCACAGATTACGGGGACGGCCTGGTACACGCAGTACGTTAAAGGCGATTCTAATGAGCTGCAATTCTCGCTCGCGGTGCAGCCTTTTGAGGAGTCCCTTGTTCGATTGGGCGCGCTTGATCTCTCGCTGGGAAACGCAGTCGGCTCGCCGGTTGTTAGCCATAAACTCGACGTTATTGTCACCTTCGACACCTTATCGCTGCATCGGAATTTCAACCTCGGGGCTCCCGCGGATTTCGCCTGGTTTCCGCGCGTCTACATTACAGGCAGCCTTCCAGCGTTCCGCTACGTGCCGGCCGGTGAGGATGGCCTTCCGCAGACGGCCTCCGATGCCATTCTCAACGACGACGATGTTCCGGCCGGAACAATAGTTGTTCCCAACGCCGCCAATTTCCAGCGCGACCAGCCCATCGTCATCGACTTAAGCAACAGCACGGGCCAGGCTCAGGACCAGGCTCAAAACATAGTGCTGACTGAGAGCAGCCGTGTCAGCGCTGTGCTGCCGCACAGCCAGAAGTTGATCGTGCGCTTGAACGCTGCAAGCGGGAGCGCGCAGCCTGGCGCAGTCATGATCATCGACCGGCAGCAGTTTCTTGTCGCGCGCGTCGAGTTCAAACCGGACTCCGGGGACGCCGGCGAAGAGGTAGGTGTCTGGTGCAATCTGTTCCCCGAGGGGCCCACCTGGCGCATAAGCCGCGGGGCCCAGGGCTTCAAGCTGCAGCTCCCGCCGCAGAGCCTCGGCGAGGAGATGGAGCAGATCACGAATCCCCCGCTGCTCGAAGGCAGGACACTGCAATACCGATTTTCGCCTTCGTTGAGCGCTAACCTGCTGGCTTCTTACAATCCGCAGAACTACGTTCAGCCCGCGTGGGATCTTCGCAGCGTTCTCGGCTATGCACAGGAGCGGGCGCCGGGCGCCAGCGTAGACCCCTCCTCCGGCATCGCCTTCAACCTGCTCTACGATCTCACCACTACCGTCACTCAGCCCAATCTGCGGCTCAGCGAGATGTTCGCCCGCTTGGGTGACTTTCCCGGACCGATGCCAGCCGGGCCGGAGCTCTCACGCATCCATCCGGAGTTCAGCAGCGCCCAGGTCACAGCCGTTGCCACCATGGCGTCGCGATGGTCGAATCGATATCGCCAGCTGCTTTCACGGCCTGCGGTTCTCGAATTGTGGGACGACCACCAGGGCGCTGACCTTTTGCTCGACGACGGCGTCACATGCCAGGTGCGCACCGACGTGCTCTACAATCCGGATGCGCTGCCTGCCCCTGCCGGAACGCCGCCGGTAATTCGCGGAGGCATCGGGTTGGGACTCGAAACGCCCAACCTGGTCGACGAACTTCTGCGAAATCCGAAGTCCGTCTCGGCACACCTGGCCAGTCCGCGCTTTTCCGCTCTGGGCGGTTGGGGCAATCAGAAGGCAAGCTTCGCCAAAGGTAAGATCATCGTCGAATCGCATACCTATATGGGCCGCCTGTCGACGCTGTCGATCACATTAGTCGGCCGGATCGGCGTGTACTGGAATCGCGCCCTGCACGTCACCGTTTATGAACGCAGCGTACTGCCCTCGCGCCAGTTTTACGGCGAACAGGAGCCGCTGCGGGGACGTCCCATCCTCCGTAAGGTGAAGGAATACGTCAAAATCATGGAGCCGGACCGAACCTATCCGGAGTCCGGTGCGTTGCCCCTGACTCGCGGCTTCGTCCAGGCCACTCACTTCAAGAGTATTACCATCAACGTCGACAGCGTGTGGGGCGGCGATGTCGGGAAGTCCGGATGGCATGTGCCGCTGTGGCGGCCCGATGCGGTGCCCGCTGACATCTACCCTCGCCCGAATATCACGCTCGGCGTCCTAGTGGACCCGGCCGTCGGCGTCGATCAGATGCACGCCGAGATCCTCGATCCACAGAAGCTTTGCTTCTACACCGACACCAGCGACGACACCACCGACGATACGGACAGCTGGACTTCAGTACTGAACATCGATTTTACCGACGCTGCACGAGTCCGGACGATCAACCATCCCCCGACCGGCAAGGTCGGAATCCTTGGACCTGTCGACCCCAGCGTCGAACCCGGCTTTGGACGCTTCTCATACCACGTGGCGCCGATCGCAGGCCAAACCAACCTGGTCGCGGAACGAACCGCCAAAGCCATCGGCGCTTCGCTCGCAAACGTTTCTATGATGCGTGGCAGTCCCTCGGCGACAGCAGTTTTGGCCGACGCCGCGGATCCCAATCAGGCTGTCGGCCGGGTTCGCGACTGGTGGACCGCGACCGTGCATCAGCTCGGGCAGGTGCCGTCCAGCGCTGGCGACGCCAAAGCGCAAGTCGCCAGTATCCTGAAAAATGGATTTGCCGCTCAACTCGGCAATGATCTCTCCCTGGTCAGCGGCAAGCTTTCTCAGTCCTGTCAGGCGATCTCGAATCGCCTGATGAGCGGTCTGGGTAAATTCACTTCAATAACCGAAGGACTGCTTACCGAGGCGCTGGAGAGCTTCAGCACCCGGTTGAAGACAACTCTGAATTCACTCGCAGGTCAGGCAGGAACGACCGCGCAGCAGCTTGAAGATTTTGTGAACGAGACCTTCGACGCCCTGCTGGGCACGTTAGCGCCGTTTACGCAGGGAATCACCGACGCCCAGACCACGCTTAAAACCGTGTGCAGCGACGTCACGACCCAACTCAAAGCGACCCAGGCACTCCTTGTGGTCACCAACGCCGACCTGTCGGATGCGGTCGCTCAGGTGCAGGATCAGATCGCTTCGTACACGAATACCATGACAGCGGTCTGCAGCGCGGTCGTGGGCAACAGCGGAAATAGCCTGGCCGTGGCCATGAACTACCAGTTGACAGCCGACCTTGCGGGCCTCGCAAGTATGGCCGCGACAGCCGGCTCCGATGTCACCGCCTTGCTGGCCTCGGTCAACCTGGAACTGTCCGCCTTGATCCAGTCAATCGCGGCGAAGGAAGCCGATTGCACTGCCGCCGCCGCTGCGTTGGGGCAGGTGGAGTTGCAAGCCGAAGTTGACCTGCTCGCTATGCGTGACAGCCTCCTGACGCTGATCGCGAACACAACCGCCCACCTTGATACGGCGCTGCTGACCTTTTACGGGCAGTACCAGATCCTCAGCGACGACGTTGCCGCGCAACAGAAGCAGATCGATCAGTGGATCGCAACGCGCTTTGCCAATCTTGACGCAACCGCGAAGTCGCTCTGCGATAGCTTCACGCTCGACCTCGCGTCCATCGCGCGGGGTCTCACAGCGGAGTTGCAGGGAGCCGTGACCGACGCCCTTTCCAGCGTGGTGGGCGACGCCGCGTCTTACGGTCCGGCACTTGCGGCGGTAGAGCAGCAGGTTGCCGGACAGCTCGCAGGAATCTGTCAGCAGGCGGTCGCCAACTTGCCCGCACCACCCTTGCCGACCTTCATTCTGCCTGACTCCTCGCTGCAACTGCTGCGCGCCTTCGGCGATCCGCCGCAGGTGCCATCGCTGGACTTTAACGTCGCTGGGGTGGCCACGCCGCTGGCTTACTTCTACGATGCAACCGGTCTCCCCGTGCTGATGACCGCCGCCGAGACGACGATCCAGCAGGCGGCACAGGGGCTTGCAGGGCTCAGCCAGTTCAACCTCTCCATGCCGGCGACGGGCCTGCTTGACCGCGTGCTGCCGCCTGATCTGACGAGCTTCGATATCAGTCGGATATTCCCGTCGTTTGCCGGGCTCAATCTGTCCGGACTCCTCCAGGGCGTAACACTGCCGGACGCGGCCAACCAGAACATCCGCATCGCGCACCAGATCGACCCCCAGACGCTGCGGGCCTCGCTGGACGCCGACATTGCGTTTCCGCTTGCGGGTTCGAACACCATCTTCGATATCGGTCCGGTTAACCTCACCCTCGTCGACGCCAATCTCGAAGCACATGTGCACGTTCAAAGCGGCGTCGGCCAGCAAACCACGCAAACTTCGAACGGATCTATTAACGGCCAGTGGGAGTTGAGCGTCGGCGGCATGTCGCTCATCGCTTTCATCGATACCACCCTCAGCTTCGACGAATCGGGTTCGCTGCATTTCTCCATCTCGCCTGCCAATGTTCAGCTGGCCCAGGTACTGCAGTTTCTCACCGATCTGATCGACGCGTTCGACTTCGGCGACAGCGGCTTCAGCCTCAACATCCTGCCCGATCCAAAGGTCCAGTGCATTCTCGATCTGCCGTTGCCGGACATGGGAGGTGGCGCATTCGCCATCATGAACCTGCGGCTTGGAGCTCTATTCGAGATCGGCGTTGACGCCGGGGGTTTCTATGTCACTGTCGGCGCGAATCTGGGCCGCCAGGTCGCCCCGTTCGACCTCACCATCTTTATTCTGGGCGGGGCCGGGTGGTTCGAATGCGACGTCACTTACCGATTCGGACAGGCGCTCACCGGCACGATTTCAGTCGGGATGGCCGCCTCCGCGTCCCTGGATATTGCGCTTGGCCCGATCAGCGGCAGCGTGGCCATCTATTTCGGCATCTTCGCCGTAATGCAGATCGGGCCCACCGGCGGTTTACAGCTTGGCATCATGATCCTGTTCACCGGTCAGGTCTCGCTGCTCGGTTTGATCGATCTGAGCATTTCTTTGCTGCTGGAAGCCGAATATCAGTCCGGAGGCGGCCTGACCGGGCGCGGCGTGGTCAGCGTCAGCATCAAAATCTGCTGGTGCTTCACACTCAACGTAAACGAGAGTGTGCAGTATACCTTCGGCTCCTCCGGACAGAAGTCCGTTTCCACGCAGAAAGCGGAGGCGGCGGCAATCGCAGCGCCGCCCGCCCCTGATTACACGGCGTCCGCGCTGAACTATGTCAACATGCTCGCCTAATCCCGAAGAGGACCCGTATGCCCAAGCAAGTTGCTCTGATATGCACAATCGAGAAAATTCCCGGCTACGCCGACAGCACGAGCGATCTTTACGCGCTGAATGTCTCCACTGGCCTGCAACCGCTCGCCGCCGGCGAGACGTTCGATCCTGCGCTCACTGGTGTGGTGGACCTTTTGCAGCCGTGGAAATGGACCGCGCCCGGTGCCGGCGGCTCGTTTGCCGTCGATGTCTGGTGCCAGACCGATCCCTCCGACATAACGAAGGGCAAGCATGTGAGCGGCACATGCCTCGCGCCGCCCGCACTGCTTAATGCGCCGCAACCCATCGACGGCAGCGCGCCCGTTCCCAATCCTCGCGAGGCTGCTGCTGCCTCACTGTTGGCTGAGCTACAGGGCGCGGCCGCTGCGATAGCGACCGGCGACCTGGTCATTTTTGACAACGCCGACCCGGGAAAACTCAATTCATCGGTGAAGGACGCTAGCGGCAGGGTCCGTCAGCACTGGCCCCACTTGTTGTCGCATGCCTCAACCTTCCCTCCGCCAGTGCCCCAGGCTCTGAACCTGGTTATGTTCTTCCGGTTGCCCACCGACGCCACAGTCAGGAAGATCTACGTCGCGCCAAACTTTGTAGTGAACGGCTTCACCTATACCTGCGCGAGCACGGCCCCAGCCGCGGCGCCCTCCCCCGTCGGCTCGCCGACGATCGGCGCCGGCACAAGATGGGCCTATCCGGTTACCGGCGCACAGGTCCCGGTCACGGTCTTCCAGCCCGGCTTGGACCTGAGTGAGCCCGCTCCCGAAACATGGATACAGGGCACCTCCGAGGATGGCAACCAGGACTGGCGCACCAACCTCGATCAACTTCTGCCCGACAGTTTCGACCTGGCCCAAAGAGCGCTCGACGCATGGCGCGCCCTGACTTCGACAGACATCAGCAATATCTTCGGCGTCCCGCCAAATTCTTCCGCTTCGGCAGTAACGGATCCAACGACGCTCGAGATTCTTCGCAAGGCGCTGCTCTCCGTGCTGCGCGACACCGCCGACTTCGGGCTGCGCCTGGCTCCCGACAATTCAAGCCTGGTGCGTTTCGTTCTCTCTCGTATCGGCCAAACCGACTCGCAAATCGTCGCCATTGAGAGTGCATTGAAGGTCGCTGATGCCGCGTTGTCATTCCAGTCGTGGAACACAACCTTGCTTGGCATCTTCCCCGGCTCGCTGGTCTTGCAGCCTGTGGCTTCGTGGCCCAGCGCTCGGTGCAGTCTCGAAATCCTCATCGCGCTACTCGAACCGCTGCAAACGCAGCTCGCCACCGACACCACGCTTGCGCAATGCCTCTACGCGGGCTGGAACTCGGTCGCGCTGCCAAACTGGTCGGCCATCAAAGGCGCGGTCCAAACCGAACTCCAGACCCTCGCCACATCGCACACCCTGCGTAAGCGCATGTTGCAAGCCAACGTCGGCGGTGCCGATACGCAGCTTGCCACGTGGAAGGCGATCGTCAACATTCCCGCGGGCGTGACCGATGAAGTGGTTCAGCTCAGGACCAATCTGACGAATCTGCTGCCCGCCTTCTTTGCCTCGCGCTTCGGCTTTACCCAACCGCCGGGAGCGCCCGCGCTGGCGGACGCAAGGCAGCCCGTTGTCTCCGGAACTGGCCTGCCCAAGTGGCAGGCGCTGCTCGCGGTGATGAGCACCAACATCGCCTCTCAGGCCGCGAACTTCGGTTCAGAAATCTTTCCCGCAGGACCGCAGCCCGCCAAAGAGCCGCAACCGCTCATTATCAAGGTTCAACCCGGTGCCCAGCCGGACAACGAAGCGGACGATCCGCTGCGCGCCATGAGCGGAGTTGGCGTCCTGCTGCTCGAGGATAATCAGACCGACTGGAGCGCGCTGAACATGGCGTCCATCTACGTCAACACCGCGCAAACTGCTGCGCCTTCTGCAACAGCGCCGGTGACACCTGTATGGGTCAAGGCCGCCGCCAACGTTCTCGCGCCCTACCGGATTCACATCCGCAACGGCATACGCCAAGCTGCCATCTCCTACGATAACGAGCCCCTCATAGCGAGGTCGCCGCTCGCAGACATGGCCGCCGAAGTCCCTGTCCAAATGGCCCCCTTCGCCACTCAGGCCAACCCGCTTTTTCAGTATCGCTACGAGCCGGATCCCGTCGCCCTCCTCGACAACACGAAGCTGGATGCGTGGGCTCGCATTTACGGCCTCAAGTTTGGCCACTGCTACTCTCTACTCCCGTTCCGCATGTTCAACAGCGGTGCGCTGCCGGTCGAATTGACGGATGGCAGGAACCCCCTGGCGCTCCAGCCGCCGAATCAATTCCCCTTCAAACCCGCGCCTCCAAACCCCGCGTCGCCAATCCTCGGTACGCCACCGCCCGTTACCCACGCTTGTTACATGCGGCGCGTTGCGGTCGCGCACCCCCGCATCGTAAGCCCCGATGGCTCCGACCAGAAGCTCGTGCTGCCTGAAATCCCAGCCACGGTCTTCCCGCTTGCCCGCATCCGCGACAAATCGGCGGCGGCTGCACCCAGTCCCATGCTCGACTCCGCTGGCAACCCGCTGCCGTTGTTGCTGCTTTGGAACAAAGGCAACAAGCCGACAGTCAACTCCTCATTTTCCTTCAACGTCCGGCCGCCGCTGATCAACTTCGAAACCTGGGACCGCTGGGTCGCCGCCCAGCCCGATCCCAGACCCGATCCCTCGTCGCCGACAACCCCTACACTGCGCAAGACCCGTGCTGCCGTCAACGCCGATAAGGTCCGCGCGTCCCGGAAGAACGAAGACGTTGTCATCCCGGCAACCGCATCGATCGATCCATCAATCAACGATCCGGCCATTTCGCATCTCGAATTCAGGCTCACCGCTATCTCGACCGGCGAGACCACCGCGCCGGCATCCCTGTACCTCGCCGTGCCGTTTCCCCAGCCCCTTCCCCTTCCTCTGAACCCGCTGGACGGATTCAGGCAGGTCCAGTCGGCGCCCTGTGTTGTCACCATCTCGATCGGCGCCATCGGCTTCACCCTCGACCCGACGCCTGCCGCGCCGAAACTGACGCTCAACGTCCCCCGCGGCGAGGTTTGGAAGCTAAGCATCACCCCTGTCGTCAGCAAAGACGCCCTCGCTCGCTTCGAGAAGTTTTCGCTGCCGATTGTCGATCAGTTTGATCCGAACCCCATCACGCCTGCGCCCGCCTTCGATAGGGTCAACCCCTATTACCGGGTGATTGCGGCTGCGCGGGATCTTCTGGTCGAAACCGCAGCTCCGCTCGTCGACAAGCCCGACGCGGTTTGGAAATCCCTCCAGCTCGCTTTTGACCCTGCAACCCGAACCCTCACTGCCAGCCTGGCGCCAGGCGCCCTCGCGCGTCCCGACCTCTTCTACGGCCTGGACATCACGCATCAGGCCTGGCGCTGGATGGGTCGCCCCTTCACTGAAACCTCATTCCCATGCGAACTTGGCACGGGTACAGCCACCGGAGACGATCTCAACTCGACAGCCCTGCTTACAAAGGCTCTCGCCTGGGAAGCCGAGGCCTTTGCGGAACGATCCCTCACCAACACCCACACGGAGTCCAGCAACGTCAATTACCCCGTCCTTCGGAACTCGGCCCAGGACTCACTGAACAATATCACCACTGTGCTCCGCAGCTACGCCACGCAATCGCTCACGTCGCGCGATCTCTCGAATGACCTGCGCGCACAATACTTCCTCTTCGCCATCGAAGCGCACAGCCGCTACGAAGGTCTCCCGCTCTTCGATGACGGTCAAAGTATCGCCGCCAGCGAAACGATCCCGTCCGACACGCCGGCATCGACCCCCTGGAGGCGGGTCTTCGTCCGTGCCAGCGCCACTCCGGCGCCG
>Ga0302320_10000663_pt1 | contig 81770 bp, 70 predicted proteins | sample Bog_T0_3_FD_202130 | JGI IMG/M metagenome (GOLD analysis project Ga0302320, IMG submission 202130) | Peat permafrost microbial communities from Stordalen Mire near Abisko, Sweden - Bog_T0_3 | ecosystem: Environmental > Terrestrial > Soil > Wetlands > Peat | place: Sweden: Abisko, Stordalen Mire...
GATTGGATGTACATCGAAAGTCGATCGGTTTTTGTGTCAAGAGGGCCGATGGCACGGTCGTAAGAGAGGGCAAGATTGCAGCCACACGGGAGGCGATCGGCGAGTGGGCCGGGACGTTCGATGCAGCATGGTGCTGCGGACTGGAGGCGACTATCTGCAGCCACTGGATTTACGAGCAGCTGAAGCAGTATGCGGCGCGCGTGCAGATGGCCAATCCCGCCAAACTGAAAGCGATCTCGGCGGCCAAACGGAAAAACGATGCGCTGGATGCACGCACGCTGGCCGATCTTCTGCGGGCCGATCTGTTTCCCTGCTGCTATGTTCCGCCCATGGAGTACGAATCGCTGCGCTGCTATTTGCGGGAGCGTGCCTTACTGGTGCGGGCGCGGGTGATGTTCAAGAACAAGACAGCTGGTCTGTTGATCCAGCGGGGCGTTCCCTATGAGACGAAAAAGCTGCATGGCAAACGATATTTCGGGGCCTTGCTGGAGGACCATGCCGGGCTGGTAGAGGATCTGAAACCACTGCTGAAATTCAACCGGACACAGATCGAGCGGCTGGAGGAGATGGACGATGTCATCACCCGGCAACTGATAGACGAGCCGCTGCTGAAGGAAAGAGTCCAACGCCTGAAAGCCATCGATGGTGTGGGCGACCTGACAGCGCTCTGCTGGGCTGTGGAAGTGGGCGAACCGAGCCGCTTCCCCAACGAACGGCACGCCATCAGCTATTGCGGATTGTGTGCCGCCGAGCGGGAATCGGCCGGGATACAAAAGCGCGGGCCGCTGTCGAAACAGCGCAACGCCTTTTTGCAGACCACATTGATCGAAGCGGCGCACATGGCGATTGCGCATAACGACAAGCTGCGGAGCATTTACGATGCGCAATGCCAGCGCGGGCCGAAGAATCGCGCCACACTCGAGGTGGCGCGCCGGCTGGTCCGCTGGCTGCTGGCCATTGACCGCCAGTATTTCGCTGCCCTCAAAACTGCCGCGGCATAAGCGGCCGGCGTTTTTGAGGCATGGCAAATCTATCCAGCGTATGCATGATTTCCTCTGCCGGTGAAGCGGAGGCGGGCTCTGGTGGCGACCAACCCGCCAAGGAATAGCCGGCCAAACTCATCCGACGTTGCCGGAGTCACATCCAGCCTGGCTGGTGACGGGACTCTGCCAGACCTCGCCCCGTGGGGCTCCGCGGCCTGATTCCACAGGCACGCGACATCAACCTGTTTCGAGGCTGGCAACGCGATCCAAACTCAATCTTCTGGACGCCAGTGCCATTCGGCGATCCAGCATATGAATGTCTGGTCGTAGACCTCCGGTCTAACGATCCATCAGATCCTGCTCCAGGCAAAGCTGCCCTACTCCCTTAACGGGTCTTCCACTCGACGACCTCGCGGCGCCCCCTGCGCCGCAGCAAGAAACATTCACTCCCTATTGACAATTACCTAACATGAATGCCCCACGTGGCGCGCAAGCGTTTTCATCACAGATCGGAAGCGCGTAATTGGAGTGGTCCTGCACCTTCGCAAGTGACGCTGCGCGCCGCTACCTGCTAAGATCAGGACAGTTTTCCCGGAATGTCCAGCCATGCCACAATCCCCTTCGGAGTTGCCCCGTACCCTCGGTGAACTGCGCACCAGCGCGTTCCCCGAGAATCGCTTCGCTCGCCGTACGGTAAAGGACGAGCTTCGTTCCAATCTGATCTGCAAGCTGAAGCGCGGAGAAAAGCTCTTCCCCGGCATCGTTGGGTATGAGGACACCGTGGTTCCGCAGATCGTCAACGCTATTCTTTCCCGGCACAATTTCATCCTGCTGGGGCTGCGGGGACAGGCCAAGACGCGCCTCATCCGCATGCTGACCACGCTGCTCGACCCAGCCACGCCCTACGTCGCCGGCTGTGAGATTCACGACAATCCGTACCATCCGATTTGCCGCCGCTGCAAGAATTTGCTGGCTGAGAAGCATGACGAGACGCCCATCGCCTGGCTCTCTTCCGACGACCGCTACGTGGAGAAACTGGCCACGCCCGACGTCACCATCGCCGACATGATCGGGGACATCGATCCCATCAAAGCCGCGCGCCGCGGGCAGGATATCTCGGACGAATTGACCGTTCATTATGGCCTCGTCCCACGCGCCAACCGCGGCATCTTCGCCATCAACGAACTGCCCGATCTGGCCGGGAAAATTCAAGTGGGCCTGTTCAACATCATGCAGGAAGGCGATGTGCAGATTAAGGGTTATCCCATCCGTCTGCCGCTCGATCTGCTTCTGGTGTTCACCGCCAATCCGGAAGATTATACGGCGCGCGGGAAGATCATTACGCCCCTTAAGGACCGCATCGGCAGTGAAATCCGCACCCACTATCCGGCCACTCTCGAGCATGGAATCGAGATCACACGCGCCGAATCGTGGCTGGATCGCCAAGCGGATATCGAAGTCCGGCTGCCTCCTTACATCGCCGAAATTATCGAGCAACTGGCGTTTTCGGCTCGCGAAGACAAGCGCGTCGATAAACGCTCCGGGGTCTCCCAGCGGCTGCCGATTTCAGTCACAGAGAATGTGGTCTCGAACGCCGAGCGCCGCGCGTTGCAAAATCAGGAGGATGTCGCGGTGCCGCGCGTTCTCGATATCTATGCGGCACTGCCGGCCATTACGGGGAAGATCGAGCTCGAATACGAAGGCGAACTGAAGGGCGGGGACGCGGTGAGCCGCGAACTGATCCGCGCCGCCGTGGGCCGGGTTTTCGATCGCTACTTCGAAGGCGTCAACATGCAACCGGTGGTGCAGTGGTTCGATCTCGGCGGTTCGCTCAAACTGGGCGCCGACGTCGATTCGGAAGAGATGGTGCGCCAGCTCAACTCCATTCAGGGGCTGATGGAAAAGACCCGCGCGCTCGGTCTCACCGCCAATGAGCCGGCCGCGGTACGTGCCTCGGCGGGGGAATTTATTCTGGATGGCCTCCATGCCCATCGCCGCATCAGCCGTTCCGAAGAGCGCGGTTTCGTCGCCGAAGAGCGCAAGCGGCCCGCGGCGGAGCCCGAGGAAACGCCCCGAGTAAGACAGAAACGCCAGTTCAATTAGCCGGAGAAGGGATCGAACATGAAGTGGATCACGTTCTCCAAATTCAACGAGGACGATTTCGGCATCGACGCGCAGGACCTGATGAATGCGCTTGCCAATTTCTTTCTCGAAAGCGGCTTCAATAACCCTTACATGCAGTTCTCCGAGTGGAATAAGAACAACCTCGAAGATCTGAAACGGGCCATCCAGCAGGCGCTCGAAAACGGCGAAGTGTTTTCCGACGAACGGGTGGAGGAAATGCTGCAGAAGCTGGCCGCCATGTCGCCCGAACAGATGGACCAGTTGCTCGAAAATCTGGTGCAGAAGCTCGCCGCTGAAGGTCACATCTCAGTGGATCGCGACGAGAATTCGGAATCAGGACAGGGCGGTGCGGAGGGAAGGGAATCGCAGGCACGCTTCGAGGTGACCGACAAATCGCTGGATTTCCTGGGCTTCAAAACGCTTAAGGATCTGCTTGGATCTTTGGGCAAATCGAGCTTCGGCCGCCATGACACGCGCGACCTCGCAACCGGTATCGAATCCTCCGGATCGTCGAAGCAGTATGAATTCGGCGATACGCTCAATCTGGATATCAGCGAGACTCTCTTCTCGGCGGTGCGGCGCGAGGGCGTGAAGGTTCCTATCGATCTGGAGTATTCCGATCTGCACGTCCACCAATGCGAGTATCAGAGCTCCTGCGCCACAGTGCTCATGCTCGATTGCAGCCACAGCATGATCCTTTACGGGGAGGATCGTTTCACTCCCGCCAAGCGCGTCGCCATGGCCCTGGCGCATCTGATCAAGACTCAATATCCGGGCGATAGTCTGCGTTGCGTGCTGTTCCACGATTCCGCCGAGGAACTCAACATCAGTCAGCTGGCGCGCGTGCAGGTGGGTCCTTATTACACCAACACGCGCGACGGCCTGATTTTGGCGCAGAAGCTGCTGCAGCAGGAGCGCAAGGATATGAAGCAGATCGTCATGATCACCGACGGCAAACCCTCGGCTCTGACGCTCGACGATGGCCGTATGTACCGCAACGCCTTCGGGCTCGATCCGCTGGTGATCAGCCGCACGCTCGAAGAGGTGAATCGCTGCAAGAAGCAGGGCATTATTATTAATACCTTCATGCTGGCGAGCGATTACGGGCTGATCAATTTCGTGCAGAAGGTGACTCAGCTTTGCCGCGGGAAGGCCTATTTCACCACTCCGCACACACTCGGCCAATACCTGCTGATGGATTATATGAACCGCAAGACCAGGACCGTGCACTGAAATCGATCCTGGTTCATGGGCATCGCGGCGCTCGCGCTCGCCGGCCGGAGAATACTCTCGAGGCATTCCGTTACGCGATCAAGCAGGGCGCGGATGCGCTGGAACTTGACGTTACGGTTACGAAAGACGATGTGGTGGTCGTCTCTCACGATCCCGTCGTTGCCGGGGGAATTCCGATCCGTACTCGGATTCACGATGAGTTGCCCAGAGAAATTCCGACTCTCGACGACGTCTTCGAACTTGCCCGGGGCAATGCAATTCAATTCGATGTCGAGGCTAAAATCTTTCCCGACGAGCCGGAACTGACGCCTGGGCCGGAAGAATTCGCCGGATTAATCCTGAGTTTAATTCGCAGGCACGCCCTGGAAAATCGGGTTATTCTGCTGTGTTTCGACCCTCGAATGCTGCGCGTTATGAAGACACTCGAACCCTCGATTCGGCGTTCGGCGCTGTTTGAAACACTGCGGGACTGGATGGAAGTCGCGCGGGAGTTTGAGGCCACTTGTCTGGGTCCGGAATACCGTCTGGTGACACCCGAGCGTGTGGCGCAGGCTCATGCGGCGGGACTTCAGGTGGTTCCCTGGACGGCGAATAATCCGGAGGATTGGGGGAAACTGGCGGCTGCCGGGGTGGATGGGATTATTTCAGACGACCCGGGTGCGCTGATTGACTGGCTGAAAAAACAAAAAGGGCACGATCCAGTTAGATCGTGCCCCTGAGACGCGGCTGTCGCCGCATGTCCTGTCCTTACGCTTTAGTTTCCGCTATCGGGGTCGCCGCCGAGAGTGCTGCCCCAGACGGTGGAGCTACCCCAGACCGTGGAACTGCCCCAGACTGTCGACGAACCCCACACAGTCGAAGTGGCGGGCAACGGCATCCACAGCGAGGAGAACGGACCGCCCGAACCCCAAACCGTCGAGCTGCCCCACACGGTGGAAGAACCCCACACCGTCGAGCTTCCCCAGACCGTGGAACTGCCCCAGACCGTGGAATCGGCCGCATTCCAAACGTTGGAACCCCATACGGTTGAGGAACCCCAGACCGTCGAGCTGCCCCATACGGTGGAACTGCCCCATACAGTCGAACTGCCCCAGACCGTCGAGAAATTCTCGACTGTCACTTCGTTGGTAGCCGGATTCAGGACGGCGACCGGCGAAGCAGCTACATAGCTCGCGGGGAGGGTGTAATCTCTGGGATCAAGAGCTCCCTCCAGCGCCGCGGTCAGATCGAGATAACCGGCGCCCACCGTGAAAATATCGTTCTCTTCGACAAACTTCATCGGCGTGGGAGTCTCATCCGTGGTGGTGATGGTATAGGTGGTCTTCGGCAGCTTGTAAGCCGTCTTCATCAAGCGGGCCTTCACCTGATTGTTGGTCAGGCCTTCGCCATCCGCGAGCAAAGCGGCCACAGCGCCGCTGGTCACGCCCGCAGCCATACTGGTACCGCTCAGAACCATGTAATTCGGCGATCCGAACGGCGCGGGAACGATAACCGCCTGGGGTTCCTTTGCCAGGGTCGAGCCGGGATCGAGAATGGAGAAAATCTTATTCCCCGGCGCCACCAGATCGGGCTTCACAACATGCTCGACCAGCGTCGGGCCCTTCGAACTATACGTGGTGATCACGTCGTCGTTGATGGTCTGGGTGCTTTCCGTATTCATGGCGCCCACCGTGATGACGAGCGGATCGTCGGCCGGCGAAGCGATCGTACCGTATCCATGAGTGTTCGCGGTTAAGGCACTGACACGGCCCTCGTTGCCGGCGGCCACTACAACCGTGATGCCCGCCTGCCAGGCCGCTTCCACCGCCAGGCACAGAGGATCATGCTGCGAGGGCTCGTAAACCGGGCGCCCCAGAGAGAGGTTGATGACCTTGATGTTGTACTTGTCCTTCAGAGTGATCGCATCGGCGATCGCCTGCATCACCAACGCATCGGTCGACAGCCCGTTTTGGTCGAGCACCTTCAGGTTGATCAACTGCACTCCCGGCGCCACCCCGTGGATATCCTGCGGGTAGAACAGAGAGTTGACGCCGTTACCGGCAACGATGCCGGCAATATGCGTTCCATGGCCGAACTGATCGTTAGTGGTCCCCGATCCGGTGTAGTCTTTCGAGTAAACCACGGCCGAACCGAGCAGATTCAGGTCCGAGTTAACCGTGATGCCGCTGTCGATTACGGCGACGCCGATCCCCTGGCCCGCGAGGAAATTCAGCGGCAACCCGGGAAGCGGCTCCTGAATGGCCCAAGGCGTGAAATCGTAAACCGGAGCCGAAGTTCCAGTCGCGTAGACCATGTTGTTGGGCGCCACATAGTCGACACCCTCCTGTGTCGCCAGCGAAGCAGCCTCACCCGCGCTCATGCGGTACAGGGCGCTATGCGGAAGATCCGCGAGTTTGGTTCCGACTTTGACCGACGCGGTGTTTGCGCCATCTGAGAATTCGACGATTACCTCGACGCTGCGTGTCGCGGGTACTGCCCTGAGCCCCGGCGCCAGCGTTCCCCCGAACGCCGCGCAACTCATCGTGGAGATTATCAGGAACTGTGTGGACAATTTACGAGCTAAGCGTGTTGTATCCATGCAGGACTTATTTAAGCAGAGATTTGTATTGAATGCACACAATTTTTTTATCTGTTTACCTTCGATAGTTCACCATCTTTACAGTTAAAGTATTTTTGTGACAGGGTGTCACTAAATCCATCGCCCCGGCCCGATTCGGCATCGGATAATTCCGGTAGCGAGGGTCAGATTTAGTACTCAAGTGGTATAAGAAACAACAGTTAACAGTACTATTCGGTATATCAGTACTATCCAGAGGCCAGGCGGGAACCCGTTGCGCGGTTGTCACGACCCTGAAGCGAATCCGTGACGAATTAATTTGAATTCATTTGCGGGATTATCCCGCTCAATAAACAGCGAATTTACACTCTGCAAGTGGATTTGGTACGCGCTCAACCTCGGGCAGCTGTCCGTTTCCAAATGGGTATAGACTGCTTAGGCGAGGCGCCGATGTTTAAAATCCCGATTCTCTCCGGTTGTATTCCCGCCCTGTTCTGCGCAGTCTCCGTGGGGAGCGCGATGCCGGTGGATCTTTCCGCCATGCGTCCCGGCCCGGTGCGGGTACAGGAGACATCCGGCGCCCTCACGGTCGACTGGCCCGACGAAAAGGGCCGTGCCTGGTCGATCGAATTCCGCACCGATGGAAAGGCGGAAGTGATTCGCCGCATCGCCGTCGCAGGCAAAGCGATCCTCGAAAATGGCCAGCCGGTCTATTTCGCCGACACCGGCATCCGGCGCGGCGGATGGGACCAGTTTTTCGATTTTCCGCCCAGCCATCCGGAAGGAATTCACCGCTTTCAGCATGAATTCAAACCCACCTCGGTCAAGGCGCGGACCGAGGGCGATCGCGTTGCCGTCGAATTCAATGGCCTGGCGCTGGGCATTTTCTCCGGATCGGTGGTCTATACCATCTACCCCGGCAGCAGATTAATCCAACAGGAAGCGGTGCTTACCACTGCGGCGCAGGACGTGGCGTATTTTTACGATGCCGGTCTCGATTACCAACCTGCGGAGGATCGCCGGCCCGGTAACAATATGGAAACTTACGTCACTTACTACGATCCGTCGGGCCCGGATCTGCACACGCTGCGGACACCTGTAGTCTCCGAACGCAATCCCATTGCAGTGAAGTACCGCGCCATCGCCGCGCGAGTTGCGAACGGCAGCGTGGCCGTATTTCCGCCTCCGCACCAGTATTTCTTTGCGCGCGACTATACGACGAACATGGGCTACGCCTGGCACCGGGCGTGGCGCGGCCATGTGGGTCTGGGGATACGGCAATTGCCGGACGATAACAGCCCGTACTATCCATGGATGAACGCTCCGCCCGGGACCGCACAGCGTATGAGCCTTTTCTTCCTTGTCTCCGACGCTCCACCGGCGGCCGCGCTCAACGACGTGCTGGCTTTCACCCGCCATGACCATTTCCTTCCTCTGGGAGGCTTCAAGACGGTGGCCCCGCACTGGCACTTCGCATTTACCGAGCAGGCTGTCGCCGGCGGACCGCGCTGGGTCCCGGCCTGGCAGCCCGTCCTCCGCGACCTTGGCGTTAACGCCGCGCTGATCATGGACTTTCATGGCGACCTGCATCCACAGGACCCCGGGCCGCTGCGCTTCGCCGAAATGCGCCAGTACTACGACATGTGCCGAAGCCATTCAACCGCCGACTTTCTCATCATCCCCGCTGAAGAGGCTGACAACTACTTTGGTGGGCATTGGGCGCTGGCATTTCCCAAGCCGGTCATCTGGGCCATGAAGCGCGATTCAGGCGCATGGAAATCGTCAGATCCAACCTATGGGACGGTTTATCGAGTCAAAGATGCCGCCGAACTCCTGCAATTGGTGCGCGAGCAGAACGCTTTTGTTTACGAAACGCATCCACGCACGAAAGGCTCGACCGGATATCCCGACAAAATCCTCGACACTGAATGGTTCCAGGATTCACATTATCTTGGCACCGGATGGAAGGCCATGCCGTCGGATCTCTCCTCGCCGCGGCTGGGCGAACGGGCGTTCAAAGTGGCCGACGATCTGGCGAACAAGGGTTTTCACAAGAAGCTTTTCGGCGAAGTAGATGTTTTCCAACTGGACAGCTCGCATGAGCTTTATGCACACATGAATGTTAACTATGTGCGTCTCGGCGAATTGCCCGCGTGGGACGATTATTCAAAGGTCCTCGATGCGCTGGCCAAAGCCGACGGATTCATCACCACGGGAGAGATTCTGCTTCCTGCCGTGCAATGGAAGCCCTCAGCAAAGCGCCTCGATGTCAGCGCGGACGTGCAATGGACGTTTCCTCTTCGTTTCGCCGAAATTGTATGGGGCGATGGCGTCGAAACGCACCACAAGATTATCGACCTGGGAAACTCGCGCCAGCTCGGAAGGCAGCACTTCGAATGGGCATTAGATGAAGCCACGTGGAAATGGGCCCGGCTGGCCGTCTGGGATGTGGCGGGCGACGGGGCTTTTACCAACGCGGTCTGGAAATAGTTCGACGATTCGGCCAGAGTTGTTGCGCCGGGTGGCTCTATGGGGCGTGGCACTGTTCATCGCGTGCTGGTTCCTGTATTTCGCGGGCAGGGGAATATGGGCGCCGATTACGGGCGACGACCTGATGAACCTGCACGGCTACCTGCTCCAAACGCCGCGCACTCTTTTGCTGGATAATCTGCGCTACTGGTCAACCGCCTACAGGCCGCTCGGAGGTTTGTTGTATGTGGGACTCTACCATTTGTTTGGCTTCACATCCTTGCCTTTTCGGTTGGTCTGTTTTGCGCTTTTGGGATTCAATCTGGTGCTGCTGTTTCGTTTCTGCCGCCTGCTCTCGGGGTCGAATGAGGTAGCTGCGACAGCGACCCTGCTAGTCGGTTACCACGCCTGGTTTACCGATCTTTATTACAGCTCCGGCACCATCTACGACGTGCTGTGTTTTACGTTCTTCTTTGCGGCGCTCGATCTTTATATCTCGATTCGACGGGCATCGCGGCTGCCTTCGCTATGGGAAACGCTGCTTCTGATCGTGCTCTATATATCCGCTTTGAACGCCAAGGAAATGGCGGTGACGCTGCCCCTGTTCCTCGGCATTTACGAATGCCTGTATCATCCTCAGCAGCTTCGCCCGATTCTGCGCTGGCCCTTAAAGGAGGGGCGCACCATGGTGCTGACCGGGCTGCTCACCATACCTTACGCGATAGTGAAGACGACCGGCCCCGGCAGCCTTGCGGAACAGCCGCTCTATCATCTGACGATCTCGCCGCTGCGATTTTTCAAAACCTTCCATCTGTACCTGAATCCCTTGTTCTACCGCGACCATTTTTTCCACGATTCGAATACGGGAGAGCTGCTCGCGGCCATGCTGGTGTTTGCCGTGTTGCGCCGCTCCCGCTCGCTGCTGTTCGCCTTGTTTTTCCTGCTGCTGAGTATGTTGCCGGTGGCTTTTATCCCTCACTACTCGGCGTTCTTTCTCTACATTCCCATTGCCGGTTGGGCGCTGTATGGGGCCGATACCTTAGTTTGGGGGCGCAAAGTTCTGCTGCGCGGTATTGCCGGGAGCGATGCGCCGGGGCTCGTTATGGTCAGCCAGGCATTCCTTTTTCTGGGGCTTGCAGCCATCCTGGTCCCACTGCACAAGCGTGAGAGCCCGGCGGTAATGCGTCTGTTCCTGAGCCAGGAGCCTCCCGTCGGCGAATTAACGTCCGGATTATTGCGGATTCAGCCGCATTTGAAGCGCGGGGCGCACGTATTGTTCGTTGACGATCCCTTTCCGAAGGATCAGTATCTTCTCGTTTTCATTACGCGCCTTGTGTATGGCGACATGACCATTGAAATCGACCGGACGGCTGTGCAACCGCGCAGCGACGCCGAGTACAGGAACTATGACGCGGTGTTCCACTTCCGCGCCGGCCACCTCGCGACGCCGGATGCTACCTTGGAGCGAAATCAATGAATTCGGTGCATCTCGAAGCCGGCCGTGTGGAGATCCGTTCGGTGCCTCAGCCCGGCCGGCCCGCAGGGTTTGCCCTGATCCGTCTGATCGCCGGCGGCATCTGCAACACCGATCTCGAGTTGCAGCGCGGATACTACGGGTTTTCGGGCACACCGGGACATGAGTTCGTGGGTGAAGTAGTTGCCGCGGACACGCGGGGCTTGATCGGCAAACGCGTGGTGGGCGAGATCAATCTGGCATGCGGCGATTGCTCGTGGTGCAGGCGCGCTATGGGCCGGCATTGCCCGCACCGTCGCGTGCTGGGGATCGTGGGGCATCCCGGGGCCTTCAGCGAATTTCTGACCCTGCCCGAGCGCAACCTGCATGTGCTGCCAGATTCGCTGGCGCCGGAGATCGCGGTTTTCGTCGAGCCGGTGGCGGCTGCGTGCGAGATTCTCGACCAGGTGGCGATCCCGTGCGGCAGTGCCGTGGCAGTGCTCGGCGATGGCAAGCTCGGGCTTCTGATTGCGCAGGTCCTCCAGGCCAACGGATACCGCGTCCACCAGTTCGGGCGTCACCCCGAGAAACTGCGCATCGCCGAACGGGCCGGGGCGACCGTTGAGGTGGCGAGCGAGAAGTTGCCGGAGGCCGAGTATGAATGGGTGGTGGATGCCACCGGATCGTCGGCCGGTCTTCGCGCCGCGACCCGCATGGTTCGGCCGCGCGGCACGGTGATTATGAAATCGACCGTGCATGGCGAGGTGTCCATCGACACCGCTCCTGTGATCGTCAATGAGATTACGCTGGTCGGCTCCCGCTGCGGCCGCTTTGAGCCCGCGCTGGAACTGCTGCGATTGGGCGCTATCGATGTGACTTCAATGATTGCGGATACCATGCCGCTCGGCAGTGCGCCGCAAGCGTTTGAGAAGGCTGCGCGAGCGGGGATGCTTAAGATTCTGCTTACGAATTAGTGGCCTGGCGCCCCACGTAGATGCGACCGGAGGCCCAGATCGGAAATCTGCGGGATAAGCAAAGCGGCCTGTCCATTGCGGCAGGTTAACTATTGGGATCTTGAGACAGCCCCAGGCGCCTGCCTATGCTGAACGCAGGAGTCCTCATGCTTTCTATCGCTGCATCCGCGCCGATGCGCCTGCTGATGGCGTTTTCATCGATTTCTCTGGCCAGCTTATGCCTGGCGCAGACCACGACAACGCCATTGCCGCTGACGGTCAAGCCCGACTCGCTGATCTTCACGCAGACGGGAAGCGTGCCTCCACCCGCGCAGACGATAACTGTTACGGCGAAAAAGGGGACGCTGGGGGCCCTGACCGTTACTCCTTCCGGCGGCACATGGCTCACTGCCAGCGCGAGTGGAGCCACGGTGTCCGTATCCGTGAGCACGGCGAGTCTGGCTGCGGGCAAGTATAAGGGAGCGGTAGCCATTGCCGCCAGTGGATTCACCACGGTCTCGGTGCCGGTAGCGCTGACGGTTACGGGCGATGACGTGGTGGTCGACCCGGCGACGTTGACTCTCAGCGCCGTGGTCGGGGGAGAAGCCGATCCCAAGCCGAAGATGGTGAACGTATATAACGAGATTGGCTCCAGTTTCGGCTGGACGGCCGCGGTGGACCAGAGCTGGCTGGTGGTTACTCCCACGTCCGGCACAGGCAAGACAGCGTTGTCGGTCTCCGTGGATCCCACCAAACTATCGAGCGCGGGGAGCTTAACCGGCCATATCACGGTGACGGATACCACCAATTCGACGAAAGCGACCGTGACGGTGAATCTGACGGCAACCGCCGCTGTGCCGCCGAGTTTCCAGATGGGTCCTTATCTGAACCAGCCAGGAGTGCTCTATTTCGAGTCGGACACGAACCTGGGAAAACCGGCGCCGAAGATCTTCTACGGGAGAAATCTGGGCGGCGGGGGCTCGCTGAGCTTCACGTTGTCGGGCACGGTGAATTCGCCGGCGGGTGGAAGTTGGTTGTCGTTTACGCCGAATGCCAACAACACGCCCGGGCTGACGACGGTGACGGTGAATCCCGCGGGGCTGCAGCCGGGCAGTTACAGCGCGACGATTTCCGGCGTGGCTAAAGAGCCTGCCGGCGTTAGCGGAGGCACGCTCACCAGCCAGGTGACGGTTTATCTGGGCTTACTGGGCAACCCGGGAATTCATCTGGATCGTAAATTCCTGCGCTTTACAGCTTCGACGAAAACCACTCCCGCCACACTGTCGCCGGCGTCGCAGACCGTCACCTTCGTGACTAACTCGACGACGGGCTATCCTTACACGGCAGCGGCCACGACGGCTTCGGGCGGCAATTGGCTTTCGGTTTCGCCGGCCAGTGGAACGGCCAAAAGCGGGGGCACGATTACGGTATCGGTGAGTCCCACGGTGGTTGCCGGGCTCGCGCCGGGCTTCTACACGGGTGAGGTGCAGGTCAATTTTACGGGCGGAGCGCCCACTGCGCAGCGCACCATCGGCATTGGATTGCGCGTCTACAGCACGAGCGATTCGCCGCGTCTCGTCGTCAGCCCGGGTGGTCTGGCATTTACGGCGACGGCAGCCGGTCCTAACCCGGCGGCGAAGAGCGTTAATGTGCGGGCCGAATCGGCGGCAGCGGCGGGGCTGTCGTTCACCGTAACTTCGGCGGTTGCGACGCCTGCCGGGGGCAAATGGCTCAGCGCGGGAGCGGCATCGGGCACCGCGACAGCGTCGGCGACGGCGGTTCCGATTAACGTAAACATCGCTGGATTGGCTCAGGGTACTTATGCAGGCACCGTGACCTTCACCCCCGATCCCACGAGTAACGCCGCGCCGCAGATCGTCAACGTGAATCTGGTGGTGGGGGCGGATTCGAACATCGTGACTGCTCAGGCGATTAGCCGCGTAGGGCAGCCGTCGGCCGCTGGGCCAGCGATATTAGCTCCGGGCGCCTTGGTAGCCACCATTACGGACCCGCCGGATAATTTCACGGGATCGACGGATTCCGCGCTGAATGTCGGGGTCAGCCTGCTCGATTCGTCGGGCAATGCAGTGCCCGGCGCCACGGTAATCCTGAGCAGTTCCAATGGAGAGCCGGATGTGACGCTGGACGACCTGGGGAACGGCAGTTATTCGGGCCTCTTCCAGCCGGCAGTGAGCGGCACCGTCACGTTGAGCGTGGGGGCACAAGCTACCGACAACTCCGGCAATCTGTTCCAGGCAGCCCCCGCCGTGGTCACCGGCGACATCGTCTCTGCCGGAGACGTATCGACACCGGTTTATACCAATGGCGCGGTAGGGTCGGCGAGCTTCGCTCCGCAACCCACGCCGATTACGCCGGGTGGCCTGATTTCGCTGTTCGGGACCAATATTGCAGGTTTGGGAGGAAGCGCGCCCAGTGTACCTCTACCGGCGACTCTGGGCGGGGCTACGGTGACCATTGGGGGAGTTGCGGCGCCGCTGATCGGGGCCTATCCGGCAAGCACGCCTGGCGGGCTGGACCAGATTAATCTGCAGGTGCCGCTTGAAGTAGATGGCCAGCCGGAAGCGGACGTGGTGGTAACCAGCAATGGAGTGATGGGCGCGCCGCAAACCATGACACTGGGTCCGGCGCCTGCATTCTTCACCCAAAATGCGACCGGAGCGGGCGATGGCGCGTTTGTCCACACGGATGGCGTCACGCTGATTACGCCGGCGAATCCGGCCGCGGCGGGAGAGGTGATTATTCTTTATGCGACCGGTCTTGGCGACGTGCAGTCGCCGGTGCCGAGCGGGTCGGCTGCTACCGGTGTCGATAGTCTGACAGGCAGTGTTCGTGTGACCATCGGCGGTCTGCCAGCGACGGTTTCCTACGCTGGGCTGGCGCCGTTCAGCGTCGGCGAATACCAGATCAACGTTACGGTGCCCGGCAATCTGCCATCGGGGGAGAACAACGTCATTGTATTTCTCAACGGCATTCCGGCGACGGGGCGGGCCACTGTAGCGGTGAAGTGATCTCCCTCGATTGAATTGAGAGGTACAGACAAGCGCTTCGTGGCCGTGTAGTCTTCAGACAGCGTGAAGAGATATCTCTGCGCTCTGGTGTTTGCCGCCGCTATCGCGGGGCTGGGCCAGGCAGCAACGGTTGCCGCTTCCGGGGCCGCTGTTTCCAAGTCACCCGCAGCGAAAGCTCCAGCGGCGCAACGCGTCTTGCCGGACGCGCAGATTGAGCGAAATATTCGGGCTAAGCTGGCGAAATCAAAAATAAGCCTCACCGATCACTTTACTGTTTCGGTGCAGAACGGCGTGGCCACTCTGCAGGGTAAGACCAACGTGATTCAGCATAAGGGCGTGGCGACGCGACTGGCCAAAAGCGGGGGGGCTCTTGCGGTGCGGAATCAGATTCAAGTTTCCGATGAGGCCAAGGCTAAAGCCGCAGCCAAACTTGCCAAGTACCGCACGGGGCAGGGTGAGCCGGTCCGTGCCACGGTTTTGCAGGCCCAGAGCAAATAGCGTGTAGCGGGGCAGGCAGGTGAAACGCGGCTGTCGCCGCATGTCCTTCCACAATAGAATCGTAGGGATGAGGATCTTGTTGGCGGCCTTGCTCGCGGCCGTGTCTGCTATTGCACAGGCGCCGCGGCCCGCGCCCGAATTTCATTTCCATATGCTGCAGGGTCCGGATACCCTGCTCAGCAGCTTCAAGGGCAAAGTGGTGATGGTCGCATTTCTGAACACCGGATGTACCCATTGCCAGCACTTCGCCCAGGAGTTGAGCCAGTTTGAGAAGGAATACGGGCCGAAGGGCGTCCAGGTTGTGGCAGCCGTTTTCGATAACGGCGCCAAGGCGGGGTTGCAGAGCTTCAGGGATCAGTTCGTGCGTGGATTCCCCATCGGATATTCCGACGAGAAAACGGTGCTCACCTGGCTCGGGCAACCTGTGGAAGAAGGCTACTTCGTCCCCATCGTTGTGTTTGTGAACCGGCGTGGCATGATCGTGAGCCAGCACCTCGGCGACGACAATCTTTTTCAAGATCCGGAAGCTAACATCCGGCACAAGCTGGATCTGCTGCTGAAACAACCCGCAAAATAGCCGACGCTCAGATTTTGGCTTCCGCCAGGGTGCGGGCTACCACGGGCTGGGAGCCGAGTTCAAAGAATCCGTTGGCGGAATCCTGCAGACCCTGCGATACCTCCGCGATACGGGCGAAGCAATCGAGCCGCTGTTCCAGAGTCAGATCGGCAACTTTCAGCATGGCGAAGAGGCGAGCCAGGACGGTGCCCTGCCGCGCAAAGGACTCCCAGATGGCCCGATGATGCTCACAGAGGAACTGATCCGCGGCGCTCTCGGCCTGAGCCAGTTCGGCTCCCGACCAAGTGGAATAATCGCTCAAATAGTTGCCCGAATCGCGCGAAGAATCGAAGGGTGTGTCCATTTTTCCCTGAATCCGTGTGCTTAAGTCTATTTGTATTTTAGCGCACGTTTTGGGCGGGCGGAGTGGGAAAATTTTATCTCTGTTTCAACTGTGATACGATTCCGGTCGAACGGGAGGCGACCGTGAAAAATTACGAGACGAAGGACATCAGAAACGTGGGGATTGTAGGTCACGGTCACAGCGGGAAGACCTCCGTTGTGGCCGGGCTCCTTTATGCGGCGGGGGCGACAGCGCGCCTGACACGCGTCGATGAAGGCAATACCGTTACGGATTGCGACGAGGAGGAGATCAATCGCAAATTGACCATCTCCACTTCGATCGCGGCAATCGAATGGAAGAAGACCAAGATCAATATCTTAGACACGCCCGGTTTTAATATGTTTATCAACGATGCGCGCGCGGCCCTGATCGCGGCCGATTCCGCCATCGTGGTGGTGGATGCCGTGGCCGGCGTCGAAGCGCAGACCGAGCGGATGTGGCACGCGGCGGAGGAGTTCCATCTGCCCCGCGCCATCGTGGTAAACAAGCTCGATCGCGACCGCGCCAGCTTCGAGCGCACCATGGAAAGCATCCACGCGCGCTTTGGGCGCAATGCGGTTCCCATCCAACTGCCGCTCGGCAACGACAAGGACTTCCGAGGCGTGATCGATCTGATCCGCATGAAGGCCTATGTCTACACCATCGACGGCGACGGCAAGGGCAAGGAGACCGAAATTCCGGCGGAGTACCTGGAAGCGGCCCAGCATGCGCACGAGGAACTGGTCGAAGTAGTCGCGGAGGGCAAGGATGAGTTGATGGAGGAGTTCTTCGAGAAGGGAACTCTGCCCGAGGAGCACATCATCAGCGGCATCGACGAGGAGATGCGTGAGATGCGGATATTTCCGGTGCTCTGCCTTTCCGGCCTGCACGATATTGGATCGGACTGGCTGCTGGAATTGATTGTGGAAGCATTCCCCTCACCGGCCGACCGGCCTCCCGCCAAAGTGATCCTGAACGGCAAGGAAATTGAAAGGAAATGCGCGGATTCCCAGCCCGCCGCGGCGTTTGTGTTCAAGACGACGGCCGATCCTTTTTCGGGCCGTATCACCTACTTCAAAGTGCTCTCGGGGTTGATTAAGAACGACGCGCATCTTTTCAACGGCACGCGCGGCACGGAAGAACGGCTGGCCCATATCGGCGTGCCGCTGGGCAAGACAGTTATACCTGTAAATGAGTTACACGCTGGCGATATCGGCGCCGTGGCCAAGCTGAAAGAGACGGTCACCGGCGATACGCTGACGGACAAGGCGTCCCAGGTGGCGTTCCCGCCGGTGAAGGTGCCGGAGCCCTCGATCGCGTTCGCTGTCGAAGCCAAGAGCCGCGGCGATGAAGACCGCATGGGCAACGCGCTCCATAAATTGCTCGAAGAGGATCTTTCCCTGCGTTTTTATCGGGATCCGCAGACCAAGGAGTTTCTGGTGGCGGGAACCGGGCAACAGCATGTCGAAATCGCCGTCAGCCGTCTGAAGAGACGCTATGGCGTGGACGTCACCCTTAAAGCGCCCAAGATTCCCTATCGCGAAACCATCCGGGGCACCGCCGATGTGCAGGGGCGGCACAAGAAGCAGACCGGTGGACATGGGCAGTTCGGCGATTGCTGGATCCGCATGGAACCGCTGCCGCGCGGCGAGAAGTTCCAGTTCGCGAATGAGGTGTTCGGCGGTTCGATTCCCAAAAACTATATTCCAGCAGTGGAAAAAGGAATCGTCGAAACGGCCGAACGCGGCTTTCTGGCAGGCTTTCCGATGGTCGATTTCAAGGTGACCGTTTACGACGGCTCCTATCACGATGTGGATTCTTCGGAATTGGCGTTCAAGCTCGCGGCCCGAAAAGCATTCCGCGCCGCCATGCAGACGGCCAAGCCCACGCTGCTCGAACCCATCATGAACGTGGAGGTGCAGGCTCCGGTGGAATATGCGGGCGACCTGATGGGCGACTTGAACGGGCGCCGCGGACGCATCTCAGGGATGGATACGCAGGGCGGGACGCAGATTGTCCGCGCTCAGGTTCCGATGTCGGAAATGCTTAGTTATCAAAGCGATCTGACCTCTATGACGCAGGGAAGAGCATCGTTCTCAATGGAGTTCGACCACTACGACTATGTGCCGCAATTACAAGCCGATAAGATCATTGCGGCAGCCAAAGCGGGCCGGTCTGGCGAGGAAGAAGCGGACGACGAATGACGATTACCGGAGGTTACCGGGCCTGGGGCGTGGCCACACGCCTCATATAGTGTGTCAAGTTGGATCGGTATTGTTACACACGCAGGTTGACGCAATCGTAAGCTGTGGGGTAGCCTGAAGGAGGTGTCGCTGCCAATCGGGCGGCGCAGCCCCGCAAAACGCGCCCTGTCTATCTATTTTTGAGGAGATGATATTGACCGGTTATCCTACGTTTTCGCGTTTGTGTTTTGGTTTCCTTCTACTCGGCACTTCGCCTTACTTTTACTTATATAGTCAGCAATCCAGCTTCCAAACTTCATTCTTTTCACCCGCAGCCATTCACGTGCCCAATACGGGCGTCGTGCCGGACGTTGCCGAAACGGAACATCTGCCTTACATCAAGCAGGTTGCGAAGGACAACAGCAAGAACCCCACAGCATTCCTGCCGAACGCCTCCGATCTATTGATTCAGCAGGCAGAGGAAAGTTTCCGCAGCGGTCGGAGATATTACAGAGATCGCGATTTCGACCATGCGCGTCAGGAATTCGACACGGCGATCGACGACATGTTGAAAGCCTCGGAAAATCCTACCAGTCGCGCCCTTTACGAATGCAAGCTCGAAGAGATGGTGGATGCCATCCACGGCTACGATCTTTCGGGCATGGGAGCGGCCGTGGTGGAGACGGAACCCCAGTTCGACAAAGCTCCGCTCGAAGACATTGTGCAGATGACCTTCCCGGTCGATCCGCGCATCACCGGCAAGGTCCAGCACGAGATTAAGAATACGGCATCGTCGCTGCCCCTGGTGGTGAACGACGTGGTGCTCGGGTATATCAACTATTTCAACGGGCGGGGACGCCGCACCATCGAATACGGCCTGGCGCGGGCGGGCAAGTACAGCGCGATGATTTCGCGGGTCCTTGCGGAAGAGGGCGTTCCGCAGGAACTGATTTATCTCGCCCAGGCTGAATCGGGTTTTCTGCCACGCGCCGTCTCGCGGGCCGCGGCGGAAGGCATGTGGCAATTCGTGAAGTTCCGCGGCAATCAGTATGGATTGATGCAGACGCCGTATTCGGACGATCGGTTCGATCCCGAGAAGGCGACGCGCGCCGCCGCCCGCCATCTGCACGATCTCTATAACGAATTCAACGATTGGTATCTCGCCATTGCCGCTTACAATTGTGGCCCCGGCTGCGTGGAGAAGGCCGTGGAACGGACCGGTTATGCGGATTACTGGGAGCTTCGCGCCCGGCGCGCCATTCCCGCCGAGACCACGAATTACGTTCCGATCATCCTTGCCATGACGATCATGGCCAAGAACGCTCCGGAATATGGCCTCGACCAGATCACGCCGGATCAGCCGACCGAATACGACACCATCCAAGTGACGGCGCCTACGAACCTGGCGCTGGTCAGTGATCTGACGGATACGCCAACGACGGAACTGCAGCAATCGAATCCCGCGTTATTACGCGCCGTCGCGCCCGGCGGATTTGAGTTGCATGTTCCCAAGGGGACCGGCGAGCAGGTTTCAGCCGCGCTGGAACTGGTTCCGGCCGAGCAGCGCCTTTCTTCGCGTATGCATCGAGTGGAATCGGGTGAGAGCCTCGCGGCCATCGCGCGCCGCTACAACGCTTCTCCGAAGTCGATTGCCACAGCGAATAATCTTTCTGGCGGCGAGCCTGCCCCGGGAGATCGCCTGCTGATTCCCGCCGCGTACCACGAGCCGGTGGCGCCTGTTCGCGCCGGCAGAACCGTGGCGGCGCGTAAGCCAGCCACACGGACCGTGGCATCAGTTCGGAAAACCGGCACTGCGCATGCTTCGACGGTGTCGGCGAAACGCTCCACGCCGCGTACCGCCGGGGTCGTAGCACAAGCGAGCCGCACTGCGCATCCGGGGGATTAACCGCTCGGTTCCGCGAAGATCTGTTCCTGTAGGAGCCCGATATGGTTGATCGGGCTCTTTTTTTTGGCTTGACATGTAGCCAAACACTTGCGATCAAATCAAAAAGGGTTATGCTATTGATGTCCGTCCCAAAACAGGAGACTCACTGAATGTTCGATGATCTGAAGCTCGCCCCGAAAGACGAAGACGAAATGGAAGATTTCCGCGACTACGACGACGAGGCGGACGATCTGGATTCCAAACTCGACGATTACGAAGAGGCTGAGGAGGATGACGATGACGACGTGGAGGAAGTGATCGTCGTGGTCACTGCCGTCCCCGCCGAGCCCGGTGCTGCCGAACCGCCTGCGGCCGAAGTTCCCCCTGCTGCCGCTCCCACCACATCGAGCGAGGCACCGCCGCCGCGCAAGCCGGCAAAGAAGGCCAGCAAGGCTGCGCCGGCGAAGAAGGCCGCGCCTGTTAAGAAGGCTGCCCCGGCAAAGAAGGCAGCGCCTGTAAAGAAAGCTGCGCCCAAGGCTGCTCCGAAGAAGGCCGCGGTGAAGAAGGCAGCGCCGAAAAAGGCCGCGCCTGTTAAGAAGGCTGCGCCGGCAAAGAAAGCGCCCGCAAAGAAGACCGCTCCCGTGAAGAAGGCGGTCAAGAAAGCCGTAAAGAAAGTGGCGCCTAAGAAAGCGCCGGCCAAAAAGGCTCCGGTGAAGAAGGTGGCGCCAAAGAAAGCCGCGCCGAAGAAAGCGGCACCGAAGAAAGCGGCACCGAAGAAAGCTGTCGCGAAAAAGAAGCGTTAGGTTTCACGGCGGGGCTCGGCCCGATTACCGGTTGAGCCCCGCCAACCACTTACTGTTCTTGCTGAACCGGCTTGGCCACTACAGCCCGGCATTTCTCGAATAGCTGGATCAGCGCGTCCGCGTACTCCTCGGTCGACTTCGCCGGCTTGCCCGAGAAACCCGCCGCCGTGGTGTTCCCCTTTCCATATCCGGTGGTCACGGCAATGAATTTCATCAATTCCAGCGCCACTTCATCCCGGCCCTTGGCTGCACTCTCCTGCGCGGCCTCGGCCGCTGGCTTCGTTTCCTCTGGTGTCATTTTTCCTCTCTGTTCTTTCGGTAGTCCGCGCCCGACGGGCCGCTCCGCATGCCGGTAAATGCGCGCCGGTTCATCCGCAAAATGAGGGGCGGCGCCCAGGCGCACCTGCTCGAAGCCGACGACGGCAACTTTTACATCGTCAAGTTTCAGAATAACCCCCAGCATCGTCGCATCCTGATCAATGAAGTGATCGCCGGCGAGATTCTCAACTATCTGCAGATCTCCTCGCCCGAATACCGGTACATCCGCATCTCGCATGAGTTTCTCGAAAGCAACCGCGAGGTGCACATGCAGACCGGCACACGCCGCCTCGAAGTGGAGCCTGGATGGCACTTCGGATCGCGGCATCCCGGCAATCCGGAAACCATGGCCATCTACGATTTCATCCCCGACGCGCTGCTCGGCCAGGTTGCCAATTCTGAGCAGTTCCGGGCGGTGCTGGTATTCGATCGCTGGGTAGCGAACGCCGACGGCCGCCAGGCGGTATTCTTTCGCGCGCAGCTTAAAGACTGGCTCGCCGCGCCAGGTGTACCTCCACGGAAACTGGGATTCGTCACGCTGATGATCGATCACGGCTTCGCCTTCAACGGACCCCATTGGGACCTGCCGGATTCCGCCATCACCGGACTCTATCCGCGCCGCATGGTTTACGAAGGCATCCGATCTCTCGACGATTTCGATCCCTGGCTGACGCGCGTCCTCAACTTTCCCACCGCCGTGCTGGACATGGCTCTGCGGCAGATTCCGCCCGAATGGATCGCCGGTGACGAGGGGCCGCTCGAGCGCATGCTCGAAGCCCTGCTGCGAAGAAAAGAGCGAATCGCGGACTTGCTGGTCGATTGCCGCCAGGCGCCGGGAAACCCCTTTCCGCGCTGGCTGGGGTAAGGTGAGACGGGTTAGTCCTGTGCCGCCACCACCGAATCGGCGATGACGCGAGCCGTTTCGGGCGCCAGCAGGATTCCATTGCGGTAATGCCCGAAAGCTGTCCAGGTCCACGTGCCCTCGATGCGGCCGATGGCGGGCCCCTCTGCTTTTATACCTGGCCGGAAACCGATCCATTTTTCGTCGGGTTGCATCGACATGAGTGCCGGCAGCAGACCGCCGGCGCGCCGGTGTATATCCTCGACCGTGCTTTCATCTATGGAGCGATCAAAGCCCACATGCTCGGTCGAAGTCCCCGCGATCAGGAAACCCGAGCGCCGCTGCACAAGATAAGTGCTCCGGTGACGGAGAATCGGATCGAGAACTCCGGGCGCCAGCCGGTACCCGATCAAATGCCCGCGCACCGGAAACGTTCGTGGCAGACGCGGGAAAAGGTCCGAGCTCCACGCCCCGGCCGCGATGATGCATCCGTCGTCCTGGTACTCGCCGCGCGTGGTTCGCATTGCGCGACCGCTTGAGGACACCTGTACGACAGCTTCGCCCTCATGGATCCACACGCCACGGCGTCTGCAGGCCGTCAGCAGCGCTCGGGTAACCTCGCGAGGATCCACCACTGCGTCCTGTGGGTAGAATCGCGCAGGCGAGCCATCGTAGCTCGAAACTTCCGAATGGATACCCAACTCTGTCTGCAACGCGGCGCGCCGGTTGAGCGCCTCCGCCTCTGCGTCAGTGCGGGCCAGTTCGAGCGCGCCGCATTGCCGGTAATCGATGGCACACTTCGTCTCTTCTTCCAGTTCCTTTACGAAATCCGGAAATTGCCTCAGACTGCGCAGCGCGCTCTCCGCGATTTCGGATGGGCCCTCAATCTCCGCGCCCGGCGCCAGCATCCCGGCTCCCGCCCAACTGGCCTCGCAGCCGGCATTCTGCGCATCGAAGATCTCGACGCGCACGCCCCGCTGCGCCAGTCTCCACGCGCACGTAAGACCGATAATTCCCGCCCCCGCAATCAGCACGATTCCATGTTACGTTACGGCGGTCAGGGTACTCGTAAAATGGAATCGAATGGCCGACGACACGGTGGAAGTCCTGATTCTCGATCTTCTCGAGTGGCTGACGGTACGCGAAAGAACGTATGAAGAAGTGATGGATGCCTGGCGCACATCCTGCCCCCGGCTTCCGGTGTGGGAGGATGCGAACGAAAGAGGGCTGATCGCGCGGGAAGTGGTAAACGGGCGCTCGATCGTCAGGGCCGCCCCGGCTGGACTGGCCCTGCTCGGCCAGCGTGCGGCGATCGGGAAATAACAGGCGCGGGATTATAAGCCGGTTTCTGTACCCTTGCGGGCGATAGCCATTCATCCTGGCCGTACATTACTGCACGGCTCCCGTCTGTACGCTTGCGCGCCAGACTATAGCGACCTACCCGGAAGTTTAACGGAGCGGGCCGCTCCTCCTCCCCTATTTGGTCTTGCTCCGCGTGGGGTTTACCCTGCCAGCCGGATTGCTCCGGCCGCGGTGCGCTTTTACCGCACCTTTTCACCCTTACCGGCCGATCCTTGCGGATCCGCCAGCGGTATATTTTCTGTGGCACTTTCCGTAGAAACCCCTTTGAGAAGTTCCCCCCGGCCGTTAGCCGGCACGCTGCCCTGTGGAGACCGGACTTTCCTCTCGCGTGAGCGAGCGGCTATCCATCCGACGCCTGTCCTATTCAGTCTCGCACGTCTCGAATGTTAGAATCGTGAATGGCCGTTTTTCAAGGCCATCTCCACTGGATCTGGCGGCGTAGCTCAGCCGGTTAGAGCGACGGTCTCATAATCCGTAGGTCCGCAGTTCGAGTCTGCGCGCCGCCACCAGAACTATTAGTATTCTGCTCACACGTTGCCCCGGGATGGGAGCCCGGTTGGACGCCCTGAACGCGCGGAAAAATTGAGGCGTGGTAGGAGGAACCAGGCAATCGAGGTGGCAAGAGGCCTCCCGCGCTGCCTGCTCCGGCCACGATCGCCGTCTATGGGTTGTCATCGCGCGTTCCGCGTTTCGAGGAACTGGTCAAGAGCGTCATTGAGTGCTATTCTGCGCTGGTGCAATACAGGTCCAGGGCAGGCCGGAAGCGTCGGTGGAAACGGCTCCATGATTTTGCCGAAATCGCCTTGAATCCCATGGCGCGTCGCGGTAATTCTTTATCGGAGTCTTTGTTTGCCTTCATTGAGGTGGCGATTGGCTCCTGCTGCGGGTACCTCGTTTTGAGCACTCTAAACGGATGGTACGTCGCCACCAGGGAGACGTCCGAGTTCGTGCTTCGTCCAGCGCGGATCATCTTCTTCATGCCGCCCTGCATGGCATTTCTCGGCCTCGTTTTGTTGTTTCACGACAGGATAAAGGAACGCCTCTTCAATGACGCTCTGAAGCGCGAGATTCCGAGGTCCTGGCACAATCCAGTGCTGCCCGACTTTCTGCACAAAATCTCTATCGTGTGGTCCACCAGTTGTTTGGCTTTATCCCTCGCCCTGATCCCCGTGCACAGCCGGTTCACTGGCGAAGAGATGACGACTCAAGCTCTATGGCCAATGCCCGAACGGCGCCACCCGTACACCGACATCAAAAGCATTGCGTTGGCGTACTATTACTCGCCGCGAGGCGCCCATTCAAAAGGAGGTTGGTCAAAGGAGCGCGCGCTGTATTTGCGGTTTCGCGACGGCGCAATCTGGACAACGATGAATGGGCTGGCCGAGGCCACCCTTGCGCAGCGGGAAACTTTGGCGGATTTCGTATCCGGGCGCAGCGGAGTTCCGGTTGAGCACCCGCCGCTCGGAGACAGCCGTCGCGGCTCTACGCGTTCTCGCATTGACCCGTGACTAAGTCTGTAGGCAGGCAGTTGAGCCGGTCGAGGGAACTGACATGGTAGGATATTCCTACCGGAGGAATATTGGGCATGTCGACCCCGCCAGTTGAATACATCGTGAATACGCGCATCGGCGAAAAAGGGCAGCTTACGATTCCGAAACAGTATCGCGACGACCTGGGGCTGAGCTCCGGCGCTCCGGTTGCGGTCCTTCGCATCGGCGAAGGCCTCATGCTGATCCCGGAGCAGAATCGTTTTCGCCGCCTTTGTGAGGCAATCGCATCGGTATTCGAAGAGCGCCAGATCAAACCCGCAAGCCTGATCGAGACTCTGCCGGAGGCGCGTGAGCGCGTTTTCGCGCGCCGGTACCCCAAGGCCGGCGCGAAAGACCGAGGGGCGTCGCGACTCCGCGGCAAGGTCGATTGAAGCAGGGAAAGCGCGTTCGGCTTTTCCTCGATTCCAATGTTCTGACCGCCGGCATCGTTTCCGTGTGGGGGCTGGACAAAGCGGTGCTTTCTCTGTGCGCGGCGCGAATTTGCCGGTTGGTTCTGGCCGAAGCCGTACGCGAGGAAGTTGAGGAAAATCTTTTGACCCGCCTGGGAGGCGCCGACCCCTCTCAGGCGAGCCGAGTATTGGACGACTATACCCGTCTTATCGCGCTCATGACGCCCGAGATCGTGCCCTACCCGAGCGCTTTGGAGGTCGCCGATTCGCGCCATTTGATTCGACATGCCGCGGACGTTCCCGTGCTCCTGTCCGCTATCGCGAGCCGCCCCGATTGGTTCCTGACGCACAACGTCAAACACTTCACGCCGGCCGTCGCCAAGCGCACTGGTCTCCGGATCGCCACGCCCGTCGAGTTCTTTCAGGCGCTCTCGAAGAGTATTTCGTGGTATCGGTGACCGCGCGGCTTCAACTTCGTCCGACCACACCAGCCAGCGGACTGCTCGCGCTCGCGTAGAGCTTCTTTTCCATGCGTCCGGCCTCGAAAGCCAGGCGGCCGGCTTCGACGGCCAGCTTCATCGCCAGCGCCATCTTCTCCGGATAGTCCGCCGCCGCGATGGCCGTGTTCATCAGGATGGCGTCGGCGCCGAATTCCATGGCAATGGCGGCGTCGGATGCCGTTCCCACACCCGCGTCTACGATCAGCGGGACTTCGGTAATCATCTCCCGCATGATGCGCAGATTGGTGAGGTTCTGAATGCCGAGGCCCGATCCGATAGGCGCTGCCAGAGGCATCACGGCGGCGGCGCCCGCGTCGATCAGCCGGCGCGCATTCACCACATCGTCGTTAGTGTAGGGCAGGACCACGAAGCCCTCTTTGGCCAGCACGCGCGTGGCTTCGAGCAATCCCGCGTTATCGGGAAACAGCGTTTTTTCGTCGCCGATGACCTCCAGCTTCACCCAGTTGGAAAGTCCCACTTCGCGTCCCAGTCGCGCGGTACGGATGGCGTCGTCAGCCGTATAGCAGCCGGCAGTGTTGGGAAGGATGAACATCTTCTCGCGATCGATGTAGTCGAGCAGGGATTCTTTCGAGCGGTCGGTGAGATTCACGCGGCGCACGGCCACGGTGACCACTTCGGCGCCCGAAGCCGCGTGGCAGCGCGCCATCTCGGGAAAGCTTCGGTACTTGCCTGTGCCGATCAGCAGCCGCGATTCAAACGTTCGCCCGGAAATGGTGAGTGACATACTTTCAGTTTAGGACGCTTCCATTTTGAAACTGCTTCCATGTTGAAAATCGGAATTCTGCTGTTCGGGGTCGTCGCCGCGCGGGGTCAGTGGAATGTCATGCCGATGCCGTCGTCGATTCATGCAGGCAGCGGGGCACCGCTTACCATCGAACAGAATTTCAGTGTCGCGCTCGAAGGCGTTTCCGACCCGCGGCTCGAACACGCTGCCCGGCGACTTACAGCCAGGATCGCGCTGCTGACCGGCATGACCTTCCGCGATGGCGGCGCGGCGTTGGTGTTGCGAACCGAAAGTGCCGGCAATGCGGTGCAGTCGGTCGATGAGGATGAGAGCTACCGGCTGACCGTGAACGCGCAGGGAGCTGTCATCACCGCCCCCAATCCTCTCGGAGCCATGCACGGCCTCGAAACCTTCTATCAGCTGATAACGAACGACGCGACCGGCTGGGTCGTGCCCGCCGTAGCTATCGAAGACCACCCGCGTTTCGCGTGGCGCGGCATGCATATCGATGTGGCGCGGCACTTCATCCCGCTCGATGTCATTCGGCGCAATCTCGATGGCATGGCCGCTGTGAAGCTGAATGTTTTCCACTGGCATCTATCCGACGATCAGGGTTTCCGCATCGAATCGAAGCGTTTCCCGAAGTTGCAGGAACTGGGGTCGGACGGCCTGTATTATACGCAGGACGGGGTGCGCGAAATAATTCAGTACGCGCGCGATCGCGGCATCCGCGTGGTGCCGGAGTTCGATATGCCCGGACACGCCGCCAGTTGGCTGGTCGGCTATCCCGAACTCGCTGCCACTCCTGGGCCTTTCCAGATCATTCGGACCTGGGGAGTTCACGATCCCACCATGGATCCGGCCAATCCCGAGGTTTACACATTCCTCGACGCCTTCATCGGGGAAATGGCTTTGCTTTTTCCCGACGCGTATTTCCACATCGGCGGCGATGAGGTCAAGAACAAGGCCCAACAAGATCTGCAGGAGGGCTTTAATCAGCAGGTGGAAAAGATCGTTACCAAATACGGAAAGCGCATGGAGGGCTGGGACGAGATCCTGAACCCCGCACTGCCGAAGAATATCGTGATCCAGTCGTGGCGCGGACCGAAGTCGCTGGCGGAAGCGGCGCGCCAGGGTTATCAGGGAATTCTGTCTTCCGGCTATTACCTCGATCACATCGAGCCTTCGTCGAAGCTGTACCTTGTCGATCCGCTGGGCGACCAGTCCGCAACGCTCGCTACTGAAGAGAAAGCCCGCATCCTCGGGGGTGAAGTCTGCATGTGGACCGAGTATGTCTCGGCAGAAAATATCGAATCGCGCATCTGGCCGCGCACTGCCGCTATTGCGGAGCGCTTCTGGTCGCCGGTGGAGACTCGGGATGTCGCCGATATGTACCGCCGCCTCGACCTCGTGGATAGCGAGCTCGACCAGCTCGGGCTACGGCACAATTCCAACTATCGGATCATGCTGGAACGTCTGGCCGGATCGACGGATATCGACGCACTTAAGGTGCTCGCCGATGTCACGGAGCCAGGCGCCCTGGCGTTGCGCCACCACGTGAATCCCGATGCAACGCAGAGCACGCCGCTGAATCGTCTGGTTGATGCCGCTCGTCCCGACAGTGCGGTGGCCAGACACTTTAGCGGGCTGGTGGATCGCTATCTGGCAAACCGAAACGAGGCTGCGTCGCGCAGCGAGATTCGCCAGTGGCTGACTCTGTGGTCCGGCAACGATGCAAAGCTCGAACCCTTGATTGCCAGGCGCCAGATCCTGAAGGACGCTGCGCCTGTCTCGCAGGTCCTGTCGAAAATCGCCGCGGAGGCACTCGCGTCTGCAAAGATGAACCGGGCGGAACTCGAAGCTGCGCAGAAGCCAATCGGAGATATGCGTCTGGCCGTGGCCCAGGCCATCGCCCGGCTCATCGAGGCTGAAGGGCGCGTCCGATCAAAGCAGTGACGACGGCGCTCTTGTAGTCCGAGTAGGCCAGCAACGACCGAATGCCGCTCCGGAAGGCCGACCTTTTGATTTCCGCATATTCGCGGGCTGCCTCCGGATTGGTTCGAAGGTAATCCCGCAACGCGAGATTGGAAATCCAAATGGAACCACCGCGTGCCACCAGCGCGAGGTTGAAGGCAGTCTCCGCTCTGCGCCGGAAATAGAGGCGCCCGGGGACACCGGCTTCGCCCATGTCCTCGTAGCCAAGGACCACCAACGCCGACCGCACGCCAGCGACATCCTGGTGAGGCTCCACGCCGAGCATCACATCGATGATTGGTTTCGCCCGAAGACCCTCTACGGCTGTGCTGCCAATATGCTCGATGGCAATCTGCTCGGGCAGTCCGGCCGCGATCCGTTCAGCCTCAAATGCGAACAGCACCGGCCAGCGCGGATCCCAGTCGCATAAGTGAATCGGCTCATCGAGCATCAACCCACCAGCATTACATGCAGGTCCATCACATTAGTTCCCGTGGACCCGGTAATTACTAAATCCCCCAACTCGGCGAAAAACGGATAGGAATCGTTCTCAGCCAGAGCCTCGCGGGCGCTGCGTTCCGACCGGCCCACCGTTTCCCCATCCGCCACCGCGCCGGCAGCGTCAGTGGGGCCATCTGTGCCATCCGTACCCACGCTCATGATCAGAGTGTTTTCCAAGCCTTCGATATCTATCGCCGCCGCCAGGGCGAACTCCTGATTCCGCCCGCCTTTGCCCGATCCGCGAATCGTCACAGTCGTTTCGCCGCCTGAAATTATACAGGCGGGCGAGCGCAGCGGCTGACCGGAGATACGAATCTGCCGGGCAATAGCCGCATGCATCCGTGCCACTTCCCGCGTCTCGCCTTCAATGGTGCTGGCCAGAATCAAGGTACGGTAACCCAGTTTCTTCGCAGCCCGCGCGGCTGCCTCAAGCGATTTCTGATTGTTTCCAACGATGATATTTTCTACGTTTTCAAAGAGCGCATCGCCGGGCTTTGGCGTTTCGCCTTCCCCTGCCTCCAGCCGCTCGCGAACGCTGGCCGGCACCTTCGCGCGCAATCCATATCGATCCAGCACGTCGAGCGCGGTCGCAAACGTCGAATCGTCCGGCGCCGTCGGGCCCGATCCGATCACCCCCAGATCGTCCCCCACCACATCGGAAAGGATCAGACTCACCACATGCGCCGGCGCCGCGATCCTCGCCAACTGGCCGCCCTTGAAGAGCGAAATATGCTTGCGCAGCGCGTTGAGTTCATGAATGGTGGCGCCCGAGGCCAGCATCAGCTTCGTTGTTGCCTGCTTCTCCGCGAGCGTTATGGGAGGCGCCGGATACGGAGTCAGCGCGGAAGCACCGCCCGAGGCCAGGAAGATTACCAGATCCCCGGGACCGGCCTGCGCGCAAAGTTCGGCGATCCTGCGCGCCGCCTCCACACCGCGCACGTCTGGAACCGGATGCCCGCACGGACGCAATTCGATGCGACGGCATCTCGCCGTGTCACCGTCCTTCACCGCCACGCAGCCGGCAAAGATCCGCTTGCCCAGAACCTTCTCCGCAGCGCGGGCCATGGTGCCACCCGCCTTGCCCGCACCGGCGACGAAGATGCGCTTGTAGCGATCCAGATCGCGTCGTTTGTGCAGGGCTTCGGAAACCGCTGCAGTGGGATCGGCTGCTGCCAGAGCGGCCTCAAGAATGGTCTTAGCGTTCTTACGCAGGTGTCGCACGTCGCTCCCATATTACTGAGCGACGTGCGACGGCGACACCAGGCCCTCTCAGAACCGAACTATGCCTCTGATCTCGACGAAGCGCGGCGAACTGCCGGCGCCCACGAACGATCCCAGCAGACTGGTGGGAGGTCCAACCGCCGCGATGCTGTAGCCGAACTGCGGGTTCGCGATGTCGTTGACCGGCTGATCGAAATTCGGGTGGTTGAACAGATTGTAGGCATGCGCGCCGAACGAGAAGGTGACGTGTTCCGTAATGGCGACGTCCTTCATGAGGCCCATATCGACGTCAAAGAAGTGCGGGCCAAACAGTGAATTGCGTGCCATCGTCCCGAAGCCGGTGAGGGCGCCGCTGGGTGCGAATTGCGAGGTGGTGAGACACGGAGAATTGACCGCGCTGGTGCAGGCGCCGGAAAGACCGTGGATGGGCGAAGCGAAAATGCTGCCGGAGTAATTCAGGCCCAGCAGCGGGGCCACGTCGGCTGTATCAACCACGGTGAAGGGTAAACCGCTGCGGAAGAACCAGTTGCTTGAAAGCGTCCAGCCTCCAAAGATCCGGTTGGGGCCGTAACGGAATCCAGCATGGCGGAACATATCGGTGAATACGAAATTCGCACTGATGTAATGCCGGACGTCGTAATCGGAATTCCCGTAGTTGGCTTTGACGTTGAATGGGTTCTGCGGGGTGTTGATGCTGGGGTCGGTATCCAGAAGGCCAAATTGCTCATTGGAGATTCCGCCGTTCGACACGTCGTCAAGTGCATGGCTCCAGGTGTAATTGAAGGCAAACGAGATCCCCGAAGCAAAACGCCGCTGCAGGGTCACAGTCAGGCCATCGTAATTCGCCACCCCAGCCGAGAGGTATTGAATCACCAGACCGAGAGCGGGGTTAGCCGGGGAAGTCGGCAAACCAGCAAATCCGCCGGGGCAGACGCTTGGCGGGCAGTAAGCATTGAGACCCTGATCCGATATGGGGATGTGGGTGCCATGCATGCCCGAGTAATTGGCGCTCAACACCATCTTGCCGGGGATCGCCTGTTGCCATTCAAAGTTCCATTTGTAATAGGTCGGTTGATGGAAATAGCTTGGGAAGGAAAAGAAAGTCGGGGGCGAGAATCCGGGTACAGTGGTGGAGATTGAATTCAGACTCCCCCCGGAGTGGAACTGGTTGAGGAGAGCCTGATTGGCTTGCGACGCCGTGGTGAAAAGGCTTCCCGGTACTCCGGGGGCAATGTTACCGTTGCCCAGCGTGAAGGCATTGAGGCCCGGGGCATTGAAGGCGGCGTCTTCGGCTAAAACGCCCGGCAATTCATCGGCAAAGATGCCGCCGCCAAAACGGATCACAGTCTTTTCGTTATGGTTGGGCCTCCAGGCTACTCCAAACCTTGGTTCCCAGACTACGGCCTGCGTGTTAGGATAGGCGTCGCGCTGACCGGCAAGGATGATTTGGTTGTACGGCGTGGAGGCGGCGGTCGGGTTGGGTGTGCCGGTGAAGGTATTGGCCAGATGGGAGAAGCAATCCGCAGCGCAGGTCGGATTGGCGTAGCTCTCGAGGCGCAGATTGAGTGAAAGGGTCAGGTTTTCTGCAACCTTCCAATCGTCGGCTACATAACCGCCATAGGTATTGAAGCGGAAGCCCTGTTCGAGCGACGACGGGAAGGCTTGCTGGAGGCTGGTATCGGGTCCCCCGCCGTTAAAGAAGTCCTGAATAGTCGTCACGATCAACCCGTGGGCGGGCCCGCCCAATGACTGGAAATCCAGATCGGTGATGTTGTCGTGCAGCCAGCTAAAGCCCATCCGGAACGTGTGGCTACCCACCACGTGAGAAAAATCGTCGATGATCTGATACTGGAAGACGCGCCGCCCCTGTGGAAAGAAAAATCCCGGCGGGACCGGAGGCTCACCGTAAGCGCCCACCGGCGAGAACGGAGTGCCGGAGAAGCCAAGAAATGTGGGCAGCGCAGCCAATGCGCCGGATGGGTCGGTGGGTGTGAACAAGGCCGCATAAAAGTAAGTGGATCCGCTGAACTGGTTCACTGTGTTGGGTCCGAAGGTATGTATCTCGGAGATCTGCCCGGCCATTTGCGGCTGATTGCTTTGTTCGTTGTAGGTTGGTCCAAACGGACTGGTAAAAGTCGGCTGAAATCCATTGTCGCGCCAGACACGGATATAGCCGCGATCCTTATCGCTGAAATTCTGATCCACTCGACCCGAATACTGATATTCCGTGTTCTTGTTGGGCGGCGTGGTGCGGAACTGCAGCGCGCAGGGCACGCCCGCCGGGAGGCCGGTAAAATTCTGGCAGCCTCCGCCGTTCGCCACTGGTACCGCCGACGCCACTCCCGGCGCGTTGTTGTAAATGGCGAAGACCTGCTTGTAGAAGGGAACCTCGCCGGCATTGCCATCACCCGCCAGATTGGCCAGGGTTGCCGCTTGAAATTGCGGGCTGGGGACCAGCGTGAGTGTGCTGGCGGTCGGCAGTACGTTGCGCAGGCCTTCGTAATTGGCGTCGAAGAACGTACGGTTCTTCTTGATGGGGCCGTTCACATTGGCAGAGTATTGATTGAAGTTGTTGAAGGGAGTCGGCTGGCCTACCTGATTGCTGAAGAACTGGTTGGCATTCAGGGCGCGGCCGTTCCACATATAGATCGCATCGCCATGGAAGTCGTTAGTTCCCGACTTGGTTATGTAAGTGATCTGCGAGCCGGCATATTGACCGTACTGTGCGGAATAGGGACTGTTTATTACGCTAGCCTCGGCGATGTCATTGGAACCGAGCAGCAGGTTGGAAGCGCCGCTGTTGTTGTTGCCACCGAATGCGTCGTTGAAATTTCCGCCATTGATGGTGAAAAGGTTGGATATAGCGGGCATCCCCAGCGCCGAGAAGTTACCATAGCCCGCCTGCGTATTCATGATGACGCCCGGCGCGGTCTGCGCGATATAGGTGATGTCGCCCCCTGGATTGGGAAGAGCGGCAATTGTCCTGCTGTCGAAGGTGGTTGCCGCGTCGGCGTTTTCCGTTTGCAGGTCGGACGACGTCTCGACCACATTGACGGTCTGAGACGTGCCTGCAACGGATAGCTGCATATCCCCGGAGGTCGGCTGTCCCGCACTGACAATCAATCCAGTACGCTGTTGCGCTTGAAAGCCCGCGGCAGTTACGTCGACCTTGTAAGTGCCAGGAGGAAGGAAGGCGAACCGATAATTTCCATTGCCCCCGGTGGTTGTCTTCTGAGTTGCCCCCGTATTGACGTTAGTCAGAGTGACAGAAGCGTTGGGGACAGCCGCGCCTTGCGGATCTGTTACCAGCCCGGTAATATCGCCGGAGATGATTGACTGTGCGAGCAATGACATACTGAACATAGTCAGCAGGAAAAAAGCAATTAATAGCACTGGTGTTCGTCGCAACATGATTTAGCTCCTGGGAAAAGGCGTCAAAACGTCTTTGCGTTTCGCACGACCTGTTCCATTGCCGAACCGAACCTATGTCAATGACAAATCAGTGAGCTGAGAATAATCGGTTTATATCGGTCTTATTGAATCTGGAACGCGTTTGGTGTCGAGCTATTACTATCCATAAGTGGTAGTGCGCGTTCTCACATCACCGCTGGGTACTTACCAGGTTCCGAATCTCTAATTCTTCCAGCAAATCACTCGCTGCATAAACCCTGGCCAGCGCTTCGACGAGCCCTCTTGCATCCACATGCACCGCGCGCGCTTGTTCATTAGTGTAAAGAAATACATTCGGCAAGTTCTCGAGATTACCGTCGAACGTGACGCCCACTAACTCCCCTTTGCGATTCACAACGGGGCCGCCGTAATCGCCACCCCCCGTGTCGCAGGTGCTGACGAAATCGAGCGGCGTAACGGGATGCAGATTGGGCCGGACATCGATCCATTTCTGATCCACCTGCCACGGCCCATCGTTATTGCGGCGATAGTAGAGTCCGCTGAATGTCGACGCGAATGGCTGAGGCACGGCGGCCCGGTCCGTGTAGCCGCTGACGATGCCAAATTCAACCCGCGGGGTGGATGTCCCGTCGGGATAATCCGCCGCGCCGAACAGCCTGAAGCGGTACTGGGCGATCTTTTCGGCCGCCGAGGTTTCGAGCGATCCGATAATCTCCTCGTGTTGTTTGCGCAGGTGAAGCGCCTGGGGTTCGAGCAACTGCGCCAGATGAACCACTCCATTTTCGCCTCTCCCTTTGGCTGACTGGACCATCGCCTCAGCGGCTTGTTTGGGCGTCCGTCCGGCGAGGATTGGTTTTAACGGCGCTTCCTTATCGCCCAGCGCCTTCAACTCTTCCAGATACTGCGTCAGCATCAGGATCTCGATCTGGTCGTCGATCGGCTCGCCGGATTTCTCCACAGTCTCCCCGCGTATACTCTGCCGCGCCATCTGAAACAGCCTCGAACCCGGCGCCGCCTGCGCTTCCAACATCTGATACGGCTTCTCGTAAGGAGTCCACTTCTTGTACGCCGCGGCTACGTCGTCCCAGACCTTGGCGGAGGATGTGCCGAGCTTCGGGTCGTTCTCGACGGCGCGCCGAATCTTCTGCTCGAAAAGCGTCTTGCGGGTGACCAGCCGATCGTCGCGCAGACCGATGAGTTTGCCCGCGTCGCTTTTGAACGTATTCAGAAACGAAGTAAGCGTCGCCTGTGCGGCGCGTGAATTCTCTTCGCTGGCGGCCGCGAAAGCATTCAACTGCTGAATGCGCGTCTGTAATCGGGTCACCGCCACGGGCAATGCCGTATCTCGCAGATACGTCAGTTGAGCGGCCGTGGCAATGCGCGACGTCGCGCCCGGATTGCCGGTGGCAAACACCAGATCCCCTTCCTTCACACCCTCTTCGCTCCACTTCAGATAATTCGGCGTCTGCGCCCGTGTCCCGTTCTCATAGGCGCGCAGGAAGGCAATATTCAGCCCATACCGCAGATATGTGATGCTGTCCCGCTCCTTACCAAAGAACGCCACGGAATACTCTGGCGCGAAGACCAGGCGGATATCGGTATAACGCTTGTATTGATAGAGGTCGTAACGGCCGCCGGAGAAAAGGCGAACCATGGAACAGACGTTGCCTGTGCCAGCCGCGCAATCCTTTTCAATACGCGCGATGGCGGCGCTGCGCTGTGCGAGCGACTGCCCCGGTTTCAGCTGCGCCGTAACGTCTTCGATTTTGAGCAGGACGCTGGCATCGAGACCGGGGCAGCGCAGTTCCGCCCGGTCGGTAGTCGGGGAGAAGCCGTCTTTCATGAGGTCGTGGCCCTGGGAACTGGCGCTCGCGAGGCATGCCGCCGCGGCCTGGCGGCTGCTGAGAAGCAGGCCATTCGGAGAAACGAACGAGCCGGAGATCGATCCGTCGGTCGTTTGCACAGACGACATCCGCACGGACGCCAGCCGCAGGCGATCCAGCAAACCCTCGGACACATCGAAACCGTATTTCTGCTGGATAGAGGTGCGCGGGAACTGGTTATAGGGCCACAGCCCTTCGTCCCCCACCACCGGCACGGTGAGGGCAAGAAAGAAGAGTATCAGGACTGGTAATCTCACGACAGAGTGATTTTCGGCCATCGCGGACGTGAGGTCAAGCTCATACAGCGCCCCGACGCCCGTCAGTGACCTGCGCCGGATGTGAGAAACTGACGGGTTGAGTGCAAAATTACGATGTTTTGCAGCTGCTTCCCTCCTTCTCCTGACATCGGCGAGCGCTTCGCCACAGGCGGGCGCGGCGGCGTCAACATCGCCACCCGCCGCCGTCCAACCTCCCGAGAATCTCGATTACCAAATCGAGTGGCGCCTGATTCCGGCTGGGGTCGCGCACCTGACGTGGGCGGCGGTGCCCAACTCACCGGCTAACAATTCCGAGATCAGACTGCATCTGGAAACTGCCGGGCTGGTGTCCCGTCTATTTCGCGTCAGTGACGACTACACAGCTCTTCTGGCTCAGAATCTATGCAGTCAGAATACGTTTTTATCCGCCCATGAGGGTAACCGCAACAGAGAAACGCGCGTGACCTTCGATGCGCAATCCCGTAAGGCCAGTTCGATTGAAAAGGATCTGGGGAAGAACACCACCACTGCGCATGACGTGGCAACTCCCGCCTGCGTCCACGATGTGCTGGGCGGGTTGCTCGTGTTGCGGAATCTGCGGCTTGATCCCGGCAAGACCGCGCAGATTCCCATCAGCGATGGTAAGAAGTTCGTGCAGGCGAAAGTCGAATCGCAGATGCGCGAAGAGCTGAAGACTCCCCTGGGCACATTCAAAACCATTCGCTATGAGGTGTTTCTCTTCGACAACGTTCTGTTCAGGCGCTCCGGCCATCTGCACGTCTGGCTGACCGACGACGCGGAAAGGCTGCCCGTGCAGTTGCAGGTGCGTCTGCAGATCACCATCGGCACCATCACATTCAGGCTCTGGAAGCCCGAGGCCGCCAAACCGGAAGGCCCCAAATCTGAAAACGCCAGGCCGGATTCGGCCAAGCCATGAAGTGCGTTGCGGTTTTCCTGTTTGTTGTATTTCTCACCGCGGCGTTGGCCCAGGATTCCAGCGCGCCGCTGCTCGGCGAGAAGGCGGCGCGGGAACTTGCTACACGCATGGTGCAGTTAATGGAATCGACCGCCGTATCCGTGCCGGACCTGGTCCATGCCAGCGAACCAGTCAGGCAAAACGCCGAAGCGACCGTCGCTTCATTAGCGCGCGCTGGCCAGGACGCCGCGCTCACCTGGCAGTTCATCAGTCAGGTGAAAGCCTATCTGGCGCTGAGCGACTCGATCCCGCGGCCCGCTCAATTCCCCCCGGCGGCAGATCAGCAATTTGCCGAATTGCGCGAGGATGTCCAGCGTATGCAACGGCATTTCGAAGCGATCCTCAGGGAAATCGACGCGGGAACGCAGGCGCACGATGCCGATCCAGACAATCTGAAGCGCTACGCGGAGGCCGATTCTAAGGTATTGCCGCCCGGTAAGCTCGGCCGCGTGGTCTTCCTGGGCGATTCCATTACCGACGGATGGCGGCTCAATGAGTACTTCACCGCCAGCGATTTCATCAACCGTGGCATCGACGGCCAGACCACTATCCAGTTGCTGGGGCGCTTTATCCAGGACGTGGTGGCGCTGCACCCGAAGGCGGTGCTGATTTTCGGCGGCATCGACGATATTGGGCATGGCATCGCGCCCGGCGGAATTGAGGACAACCTCACCATGATGGGTGAGCTGGCGAAGGCTTACGGGATCAAGCCGCTGTTCGCCTCCATCCTTCCCGTGAGCGATTACCACAAAGATGTCGATCCGAAAAACGAGCGGACGCCGGCGCATCCGTCCAACACCATTCAACAGGTGAATCGCTGGCTGCAGGACTATTGCAGGAAAGAAAACTTCACGTATGTCGATTACTATGCGGCCATGGTTGACAAGGCTGGACAGTTGCCGGTGGACTTGTCGGACGATGGATTGCATCCGAATGCGAAAGGGTATCGCGTAATGTCCCCGCTTACACAGCAGGCGATCAACCGCATGTTGACCAGTTCGCAGCCGCCGGTTGAAACGCCCGCCAAACGCCGCTTGCGTCTGTTTGGAAATTAAATGGCGCGTCGGCCGGAGATGATCTGAACCAGCGCCACGGCAATCGCCAGCACCAGCAGAATGTGGATGAATCCTCCCAGAGTGTACGAAGTGACCAGTCCCACCAGCCACAAGACCAGCAGGATTACAAAGAGAGTCCAAAGCATCGCGGTTACAGATTAGCAATTTCGGGTCCGTTCCTGACGGGGACATCGGGTACCATAGAAGACGGAGGAATGGCCGAGTGGTTGAAGGCGCCGGTCTTGAAAACCGTTAGAGTCGAAAGGCTCTCGGGGGTTCGAATCCCTCTTCCTCCGCCATATTAAATCTTTTTCTGTCAATCAGATACCAAAAGCCGCGTGTGTATTACGTGCGAACGGCCTGAAAAGCATTAGCTCTAAGCTGCTGATTCTGGGCCGCTTGCTTGTGCCATATCCTGCCCTTGCGCTTTCCTGCCAGCGTGCCTTGATTAGGGCAAAGGTCGGAGCGGCATCAAGTCTTATGCTCGCCTCGTACTGGATGCAAAAAACGGCCACCCGATTTTCGAAGGAGAAACTGACGGCATTCGAGACGAAGCCGAGATGAAAGCCAACCTGACCCTTGCCCACCGGCACCTCGAAGACGCGGCAATGCGCCTGGGTAAAGCGATTCAGGCGAAAGATGGTGGAATATCCATATACGGCAAGTAGCTGCATACGACAAGGTAGCTGCGATGAAAATCCCCCCACAATGGGGGATTTTTTTTGATCAGATGGTAGAATTCAGAGCGCATGAGCTTCGACGGGCCAACGATAGCGATGATCGCCGCAACTGTGATTGGGCCGATTGCTGCTGTTCAAGCTCAAAAGTGGGTAGAGAAATTCCGCGAACGTCGGAACGAGAAGATGCGCGTCTTCGCCGCGCTAATGTATACGCGCGGAACCCGGCTTTCCCTCGAACACGTGCAAGCTCTCAATAGGATCGAACTTGCGTTCCATAAGGACCCGAAGGTGATGGCAGCGTGGCGCGCCTATCTCGACAACCTTAGCCAAACCGTCACCCCGGAAAATCAAACGTACGTTTGGGGTGAGCGCGATAGGCTTTTTGTCGAAATGCTTTTTCAGGTATCTAGCCTTCTTGGATACCCATTCACCGCGACTGATATCAAGAACAGCACATACCGACCGACAGCCCATGGCGACCTCGAAATGGCGCAACTGAAGGTGATGGGCCTCCTCGCAAAGATGGCGGATGGTCAGGATGGACTCCCAGTGCGGACAATCGTGACGCAGGAACAGGCCGCTCAGCAAGAAGCGCTTCTCAAGCTGCTCGCTGGCATGGCTAATGGTACCGCCGCATGGCCAATCCGCGATGTGGACAAGAGCGCGACTGATGGCTTCAAGTAGCAATCAGCTTGAAGAACCCGCGTGTGAGATACGTGTGAAAATCCGTGGAAGGTGCGATTCGGGCGTATCGTGCGGAATGCAGAATCAACAACTTCAACGGAATCAACACACGAGGGCTTAGCGAATCCCTCTTCCTCCGCCAATCCCGACTTACACCTTATTTCGACTGGATCTTGATTTCCGTCCACGCTGGTCACTTTCAGCCCTGCAGGAAACAAACGAGTTTCCTCGACTGGCAGCATCCCTGCAGCCACTGGAACACACGGACTAGCCATAAGGCTGGCGTGGGACCTGATGTCCTCTTGGTGCGAGCAATGGTGTCAGAATAGTTCCGTTTTGGAAGGATATTGACAGGACACGTCGCAGCACGGAGAGCGGCGGTGGTTGAGACTATCCACCCATTTCTCGACGGCAACGGACGACTCGGACGTCTCCTCATCACTTTCCTGCTCTGTGCCGGCGGCGCGCTTGAATCCATTCTGTCCCGGCAGCCAGACTTCGAGGTCATAAGTCTTCGCCGAACTGCATAGTTGATCTGCCTGTCTGAGCCGATCCTCTACCTGAGTCTGTATTTCAAATCCAATCGCCAGATCTATTACGATCTCCTCACGAGCGTTCACTCCTCCGGAAACTGGGAAGTATAGATCGAGTTCTTTCTGACGGGCGTGAAGGAGACTTCCGAACGGGCGATCCTCAGCGCGCGCCGCCTGATCTCCTTGCTGGATGCCGACCGTAAAAAAATAAAAGCCCTTGGTCGGCCCGCAGCCTCCATCCTGAAGGTATTTCACTACGCCCAGACGCATCCGATCCTCTCTATTGCTCCCACAGCGGAGAAGACCGGATCGACCTTTCCCACTGTCGCCACCGCTATAGATCATATGCAGCGAATCGGCATTCTCTACGAAATCACCGGCAGGCAACGCCATCGACTTTTCGCGTATCGCGCCTACATGGACATTCTCAATGAGGGAGCCGAACCCCTTTGATAGAGGTATCTCTTTCCCAGTTTGTCCACGTCGAGATTCCTCTGAGCCGGGCCGCGATGGAAGATGCTTGTCCGAAAGAACGGCGAGTCTTGAAGCAGTTTCACAGTCCTCTATATATGGGACCTTATATGGATCTTAGGCCCCCTACCGGACGCGACCGCCATGTACCGGTCCACAACGGAGAATCAATGGATCAGGACTCCCCGGACCGCGTGGGACCCGGTTTCAGCCTGAAGTGGTGGCGGGAGCAATCTCGTGGGGGTTCAAGTCCTCCCCTTCCTTCGTATCTATATCGGCCGGAACGCCGGCTCGGGCATCGGCCGGCGGCTCAACCCGCCAGCGCCATCGAGAGCCGGGTCGCCACTGAATCGATTTCGTCGCCGGTCAGCCCCGGGTCGATGGGAAGCGCCAGGGTTTGGCGAGCGGCCAGTTCGCTGTGCGGCAGATCGCCTTCGCGATAGCCCAGGGACGCGAAGCACTCCTGCAAGTGAAGCGGCACGGGGTAGTAGATTTCGGTGGCTACGCCGAGCTCGGCCAGACGGGGGCGAACGGCATCGCGATCGGCACTTCGATCAGCGAGGCGAATGGTGAATTGATTATAGATGTGCCTCGAACCGGGACGCTCGGCAGGCAGTCCGATTTTCCCGGCGCACCTCGATCCCAGCAACGCCCTGTATCTCGCCGCGTTCGATTGCCGGTGCGCCGTCCAATCGTCGAGATACCCCAGCTTCACCAGAAGAATTGCCGCCTGCAGGGTGTCGAGCCGCGAATTGATGCCCACCACGTGGTGATAATACTTCGGTTCGCTGCCGTGGCACCGCAGGATGCGAAGCTTCTCCGCCAGCACCGCATCGTTAGTTGTGACCATTCCGCCGTCGCCGAATGCGCCCAGATTCTTCGATGGGAAGAAGCTGAAAGTCCCGCACCATCCCATGGATCCCGCGCGGCGGCCCTCAAATTCAGCGCCGATTGCCTGGGCCGCATCCTCAATCACCGGGATGCCGAAGCGCCCGGCGATTTCGTTAATGCTCTTCATATCGGCGCACTGCCCGTATAGATGCACGGGCAGGATTGCCTTGATCGACTTGACCTCGGCGGCCGACCGCGAATCGAGATAGCGAGAAAGGCAGGCGGGGTCGAGATTATATGTTTCGGGATCAATGTCGAGAAACACGGGAGTAGCGCCGAGGTGAGCCACGCTTCCGGCAGTGGCGAAAAAAGTGTAAGAAGTGGTGATCACCCGATGGCCCGGGCCGGTGCCGAGAGCCATCAGAGGCAGCAGAATGGCGTCACTGCCGGAAGCGCAGGAAACGGCGAAACGCGTGCCGCAATATTCGGCAATGCGTTCCTCGAGAGCGCGCACCTCAGGGCCGAGGATAAACTGGCCGTGATCCAGCACCGTGGCAATGGCGGCATCGATTTCTTCCCGGATGGTTGCCGTCTGCCTGCGAAGATTCAGTAAAGGCACGGCGGGGAATATTTCAGTGTGAGTATTAGCCACCTGAATCTATCCTTTGCTGCAGAGTGTAATAGATGACGAACAGTAGCAAGGCCGTGGCGATTGCGTAGGCCGTCAGTTCGCGCTTGGACCGTTTCCAGCGCAGGCGTCTTCGCAGTTGCATGATCTTCATCTCTTCCCGCGTGCGCAGCCTCTCGGACTTTTCGCCGGCACGGTACGCGTAGAAGCGGTGGTTGCAGGCATGACAGCGATAGGGGATCTGGCTGAAAAAATGAAGAATGCGGTCTCGTATTCCGGAACGATGCGAACGATGAGCGCGATCCTCCTTGCATTTGGGGCAGATCATAAGGAGCGGATTAACGCTTCGCCTCCCAAAATTGCCACCACTTACGCCGCTCGGGTGGGGGAATTCGGTCGCTGGGAACGAACTGGCCGCGAATAATGGCGCCTGGATTCTCCGTAAAGAGAAGCTCGGCGATGTCACTACCGTATTGCGCCGCGACCGCAGCGTAGGCTTCGTCGAGGCGCGGATGCCTGTGCACGGGATCGTGGGCGTCGCTGGCGATCACATGGACCATGCCTTTCGACAGCAACTGATGGGCAGTGGCCGCGGCACTCTTGCCGAACCCGCCCAGCACCGATAAGGCCGTGACCTGCACGAGACAGCCGAGATTCACCCATTCATCCAGCCGGGAGGTTTCCTTTCGGAGAATGGGATTGCGCTCGGGGTGCGTCACGATGGGCACCAGATCGGCCCCAAGCAATCTATCGAGCACCTTCGTCATGGAACCGGCAATGTGCAGATCGGAACACTCGACGAGTATATAACGGCGGCCGTTGATGGAATATTTCGCGGGATTTTCGAGGGCTTCCGAGACGTTATCGAAGCTCAGGTGCAGATCGCAGCCCCGATGGATGATGGGTTTTCCCTGCGTCTTTTCAGTAAGGGCGGAAATCCGTTCGGCAATCAGCGCCGGTTGGTATTCGAACTCGCCATTGGAGTGGGGCGTGGCGACAATGTCGGTGGTGCCTGCCTCGGCGGCGATGCGCAACATTTCGAGGCTGACATCTTCGGTTGGCGCGCCGTCGTCCATTCCCCATAGGACATGACTGTGAATATCGACCACTGCTACCAGAGTACGAAATCGCTCCTTTCGACGGAATGGGCACGGGCGCGGAGTGTTTCGCCTTTCATCAGGAGCGAAAGCGGTCCCAGGCGGGCGCCGTCTTTCATCTCGGTGTCGTAGAGAAGGATTGAGTTCTGCCCGATTTCGCAGTCCGCTCCAACGCGCAGCCGGGAGCCCTTCAGCACGCGATCTTCGAACAGGTGAGTCTGCAGAACGCAGTCCCGGTTGAGGATCGCACGGTCGCCGACCTCCACGAGATCGAATTCAATGAAGCCGGTCGAATCGAGATAGACTTCGCGTCCCATGCGGCAGCCGAGCAGGCGAAGATACCAGGGCAGAAACGGCGTACCCCGCAGCGCGTCCAGTCCGATCGGGGAGGCCATGAATTCGAAAAGCGCGTTGACGAATTCCCAGCGCCAGACGAACGCGCTCCAGAATGGCCGCTCGAAAGGCCGGTAGCGCCCTACCACGATCCATTTGATTGGCACCACCGCCAGCATCACGGCGAGCGAGCAGATCGCAAATATCGCCGGGAGCAATAACAACGTGGATGCCGGCCCGATTCGGTCCCACAACTTCAGCGCCGCTTCGAGGACGCCCACGGTAGTGACAATGAATCCCGCCCCAGGCAATGCAATGCGCAGGAGTTCCCAACATGCGCGCGCCCATTCGAGCTTTCGCGGGGGCCGATAAGTCGCTTGTTCCGGAAAATCAGCGCTGGGCTCGCGGTGCGGCAGGAAGATGGGAGGAGAGCCCAGCCAACAGGCGCCCGGGCGCGCCGACTCTTTCGGATCGGAAGGGGCAACGGTGAGGACGCCCACCAGCGACCCCGCGCCGAGCGTGGTTCCCGCGGGGATCACAGCGCCATTACCTACAAATGCACGGCGGCCGAGCCGTGTAGGCGCGAGCGTCAGCCAGCCACCCTCGACGCGCGCCGCCCCCAGCGACACCTCGTCGGCGACGAAACAGTCGTCCTCTATATCGAGCAGGTCCGGAGTGGTGGCGTTGGCGGTGGAGAGTTCGACGTAGCGGCCCAGCCTGGCGCCGAGCGCCCGGTACCAGGACTTCAAGAAAAGCGTGGCGTGAAGCGGGCCCGCAACATCGACGCCGAGAGCAAGCAGTTGTTCCACTACCCAGTTACGGATGTAAAACGACCCATGCACCGGGTACCTGCCGGCGCGGGCACGGCCCAACAGTAGCCATTTGATGAGCGCTACCTCAGACGTGACACAGACGATGAAGAATAATCCGACCAACGGTGTTGCGAGATAGAAGAGTGCCTGGGCCGGATTCAGGAGCGTTAAGATCGCCACTCCCGGCAGAAAGGCGGAAAGCTCGACGAGTTGAAAGAGCAGGACAAGCGCAGCGTACAGGGCGGTGACGGCGGTGCGATAAATGCGGCCGCGAACCGGCGGACTTTCGAGGGGCGGCGCGTTCTTCGAAAGGAATCCCGCCGGAGAGCCCGACCAGGTCTCTCCGGCCGGAATCCTCGCGCCAGCGGGAAGCAACGATAAATCCTCCAGCCGCGCGCCGTCTTCGATTACGGCTCCGGGACACAAAACCGAACGCGTCCCCACCAGGCAATTACGACCTAACGACACCGGCCCGATGACAAGCTCGCCATTCTCTACGGTGTAGCCGAGCAGCGACGCCCCTTCATCGACGCTCGTGCCATCGCCGATGGAAATCAGGTCGAAGGCGGCGAGAAGATTCGTCGCAATATGAACATGCTTGCCGATCCGCGCACCGAGCAAACGGTATACGAACGGCAGCAGCGGAGTGCCTCCGAGGATGTTCAGAGGCAAGCTTCGCAGCAGCGTCTGCACCAGCCACCAGCGCAGATAATACATGCCCCAGAGGGGATGGCGGCCTTCCCGCACACGGCCGAGCACGGCCCACTTGGCGAGGATGGCAATGAGGATCAGCACAGGCAGAACCGCGACCGCCCCCGCTAGTGCCCACAGAGCCGACTCCAGAGGCGGGCGGTGCCGGATCAGGAGCGAGTAAAGGAGAAACGGCGTGATCCATTGCACACCCCGAAAGGCGAAGACGAAATACAGACTGGCCGATTGGACGATCCCAGCGACAAAGTGGCGCCCTCGGCGGCAGGGATTTCTCGACGTAGCGGCGCACTCATCTACCAGTTGCCCGGCACGCGAATCGATGACGGCGCTGAGCCGGGATATAGTCGGATGTTCGTAGACGTCGCGCACCGTGAGAGACGCGCAATTAGCATCGGTGCGCAACTCCGAAACCATCAGCGCGGCGAGGAGCGAGTGGCCGCCCAGATCGAGGAAGAAATCGTCGTCGAGGGAGACCTGCAGAGGCCGAAACAGTGCGCTCCAGACCTCCATCAATCGGGCGGCGGTCCCGCCTGAGGGAATCGGTGGCGGCGAATTTCCATGCGGTTTCGGCCGTTCGCGAGGTTCCGGCAGCGCGGCCCGATCCAGTTTCCCGCTGGGCAGCCGCGGCAAATCCGCAATGCTCTCGATCAGCGACGGCACCATCCAGGCGGGCAGCCAGGTGCGCAAATCGGAGCGCAGCCGCTCGCCATCCGGAAGGTCGCCGTTGCGCGGCACCACGTAGCCGACGATCTGCGATTCTCCACGCGCGTTCTTACGCAGCGCGCAGGCAGACGCCCGCACCCTTTTGTCCCGCAGCATGGCGGACTCGATTTCACCCAATTCCACGCGAAAGCCGCGCAACTTCACCTGGCCGTCGGCACGGCCCACGAACTCGATGTTGCCCGTCAAGTCGAGACGGCCCATGTCACCGCTGCGATACATGCGGGCGTCTTGTTTGAAAGGATCGGGCACGAACCTGGCATGGGTCTGATCCGGCAGCCCCCGGTAGCCGCGCGCGACGCCGGCGCCGCCAATGCAGATTTCACCGGTCTCACCACGCGGGACGGGGCGAAGTTGGTCGTCGAGAAGATAGATCTGGTAACCGGGAACGGGCCGCCCGATGGTGACAGGCTGGCCAGGATACGCATCCGCATACGTGGCAATGACTGTGGCTTCGGTGGGTCCGTAAGTGTTGACGATGCGGCGCCCCGGACGTGCCCAAAGGCCAATCAATTGGCTCGAACACGTTTCTCCGCCCAGAATCAGAAGACGCAGCGCGGGCAACTCTACCGCGTCCGGATCGAGCATCCCGAGGAGAGTGGGGACGCAGGAAAGCACGGTGACGCCGTGGCGCGCGAGGTATGGGGAAAGGTCGGGGCCGGCGCGGGCCATTTCCGGAGTCGCGGCAATGAGAGTCGCGCCCGCCGCAAACGCCAGCCAGATTTCTTCGACCGACAGATCGAACGAGAGCGATGCGCCCTGGTAAACGCGGTCGCCGGGCCGCACGCCGAAGATCTCTGCCTCGGCCCGGAGGAGGTGGCAAGCGTTGCGATGTTCCACCATCACGCCTCGGGGCTGGCCGGTCGAGCCCGAAGTATAGATCACGTAGCAGAGGTCCTGGGGACCCGCGCAATCTTCGTCTTGAGGCAAGGGCCGGTCAGGCTCGGCGTCGACCTCGATGTTGCCCATATCAGCCGTGGTTACGGTTACCGTGGCTGCGGAATCTTCGATGGTCCACGCAATGCGATCCGCCGGGTACTCGGGGTCGATGGGCACGTAAGCCGCGCCCGCCTTGAGGATTGCCAGAATCGCGATATAGGCGTCGATGGATCGGGGCACGAGCAGCGCCACGGTAGTGCCGCGCCTTACGCCCTTCCCGCGCAGATGCCGGGCCAGCTGGTTGGCGCGCCTGTCGATCTCACCATAGGTCGCCGAGCTGCAGCCAAAGACCACGGCGATGTCGTCCGGCCGCGCCGCAGCCTGCGCTTCGAAGATCTCGTGAAGGACCACCCAATGTGTTGGATGGACGGGCCGATGCAGTAGGTTCCGTTCATCGAGCAACGCAGCTTGCACGATAGGACAGTGCGGGAATCGCCGGAATTTCTCAGGAAAAGCGGCGCGCGTTGAAAAACTGTTGCAACAGGGCGGTGGATTCCGCTCCCAATACGCCTTCGATAATCTCCACGCGGTGGTTCAGCAGCGGCGAATCGGCGATCTGAAACTTGCTCCGTACTCCTCCGAAGCGCAGGTCGCGCGCGCCGAAGACCAGGGTGGCCAGGCGGGCCGCCACCAGCGCGCCGGCGCACATGGGACAGGGCTCGAGCGTGCAATACATGGTGGCTTCTTCCATGCGGTAATTACCCAGGGCGAAGGCGGCTTCGCGCAGCGCCAGCATTTCGGCGTGGGCTGTGGGATCGAGGCGCTCGATCGGACAATTTCGGCCCTCGCCGATAATTTCACCCGCCGCCACGATAACGCAGCCGACCGGCACTTCGCCCGCCGCCTCGGCCTGCCGGGCAAGGTCGAGGGCATGTCGCATCCAGATCTCATGGCCGCTATCGATCATGTTTCATTTCATTGGAACATTCGGTGAGAATTTTCCGCCGTTTCCGCACTGAAGAGTGCAGGAGAGGCGTATCAAACTCGTATTTCTATGCCTGCTCGCGGCTATGGCGGCAGCGCAGGATCCGGATCCGGCTTACCAATCGCTCACCCGCGCCTTTGACGCTCTGCGCCAGCGGGACTACGACACGGCCATCGCTGCTTTTCAGAAGGCTGCGGAGCTTTCGCCCCAACGTGCCGATATTCGAAAAAATCTCGCTTACGCGCTGCTGAAAACCGGAGAGAATGAGGCCGCCCGTGAACAGTTTGGGGAAGCTGCGCGCATCGATCCGGCGGATTTCCATGTGGCTCTCGAATATGCTTTTCTATGTTTCGAGACTCGGGAAGACGCCCCTGCCCGTAAGGCGGAAGCCCGGCGCATTTTCGCGCGCGTTCGGGATTCTGCTGCCGACGCCACTACACGCGCCACTGCCGAGCAGGCGTTCCACAATATCGACGGGCCGCTGGGTGAAGAAATCGCTCGCTGGCAAAAGGTTCTGGCCACGTCCCCGTCCACTTTCAGCGCCCGCTACGAATTGGCGCAGCTCGCCGAACAGCGTGACCTGACGGACTTGGCGGCGGCCAACTATCAGGCAGCGTTCCAACTGCTTCCGGAGCGCAAATCGGTGTTACTGGAACTGGCCCGCGTCGAAAAAGCCCGCAACAATCCTGAGGGCATGATCGCGGCTCTGCTGGCTGCATCGCGAGGAGGTGAACCGCGCGCCGCCGAACTCGCCCGCGAGCAATTGCCGGAACGCTACCCCTATGTGTATGAGTTCCGTAAAGCCCTCGAACTCGATCCGAAGAACGACGCGCTGCACCGGGAACTGGCTTATTTGCTGCTGAGGATGTCCGAGGAGAAACAGGTCGCTCCGGCTGAAGCGGAGCGCGAGTTTCAGGCGGTGACGGACGGCTCGCCGACGGACTATCTGGCCGCGGCACAATTGGGCCTGCTCTATCTGGCCGATCATCGCGACGACCTGGCGATGCCGCTGTTGAAGAACGTCCTTGCACACGGCGATCCCGCTACGGCCAACCGTGTGCGCATGGCTTTGCACATGCCGCTGGTGCTGGAAGACCGCGTTCCGGAGGCCGCTCCCGTTCTCGATCCACGCGTCCTCGCCGAGCGCAGTTATCAGGCCGGCTTCATGAAAGACGCGGTGCGCTACTATTCGCTGGCTCGGGAGGCGGACCCGGCGGATGCCTCGATTGCGCTGAAGCTGGGTTGGACGTACAACCTGCTGCATGACGACCCGGCCGCGCTCCATTGGTTCGACATTGCACGGCACAGCGACGATCCGGCAGTCTCGAATGAAGCGCAGCGCGCATGGAAGAATCTCCGGCCGGGCACCGAGCGCTTTCGCACCACGCTATGGATATACCCGCTGTATTCGTCGCGCTGGAGCGATCTCTTCGGATACGGACAGGTAAAGACCGAAATACGCCTGGCGAAAATGCCCTTCCGCCCCTACGCCTCGATACGCTACCTGGGCGATGCGACAGGTTTGTCGGGCGGTTTCGCGGCGCCCAGACTGTCGGAGAGCGCGTTCATATTTGGCGCCGGAGTGGCGACCCAGCAATGGCGCGGCGGCAACGCCTGGTTCGAAGTTGGCGGGGCGGTCAGTTACACCACCGGCTACCGCTGGCGGGATTATCGCGGCGGCGTCTCTTATGCGAAGACAAGAGGCGCATCGCTCGCCGCCGAGCGTGACGGGCCATTTCTCGAAACCACCGGCGACAGCGTTTTTATCAGCCATTTCGATAACGATCTGATCAACTATGCGCAGAACAAATTCGGCTACACGGCGTCAGTGGGGCGCTTCAGAATGCAAACGTTCTGGGCTGCCAATATGATCTTCGACGTGAAACGGCTGTATTGGGCTAACTATGTCGAGACCGGCCCCGGCTTTCGCTTCCACCCCCCGGGCGCGCCCCCATCTTTCTCAATCACGCTGAATGCGGTGCACGGCGTGTATCTGGTGAACGAAGGGAATCCGCGCGGTCCCAATTTCAACGATTTTCGAGCCGGAGTCTGGTATGCATTTACGAGATAGACTGACCTTGCTGCTCATCGCGTTTGCGGCCTCGTGTGCCGGCGGAACCTTCGCCCTCATCGGTCCGCAGGCTGGCTCGTGGCCGTCCGTACTCTCCGCGGCCGGCCACGTCTCTGGTCCCACCGCTTCTGCAGACATCTTTGTAGCGCCACCGAATACTCCGTTTGCCGCCGACTGGCAGAGAAAGGTGAAAGGGGGCGCCGCGCTGATTCTCGAAGGCTCGTCGCCACTCGCCGCCAGTTTCGGATTCCGACCGGGTTCCGATACGTTTTCCGTGATCCATCTGGTCGATGTTCATAATCCAGGTCTGCCGGTCATCTGGAGTAAGCCGGTCGAAATACAACGTACGAAAATCCCCGGGAGTGCTACCGTATTCGCCAAAGAACGATGGACCGGCGCGCCCCTGATCGCCGGCTTAAGGCTGGGCGCGGGCGCTGTACTGTGGGTCGGAATTGCGCCCGGCGACGCAGGGTATGAGCGCTTTCCGTACCTGATGCAATCGCTTACCGACCTCGGCTTCCCGCCATCCTTCCGCAGTTCGCGTCTGTGGGCTTTTTTCGATTATTCCTACCGCATGCGCGCCGATCCGGATTACCTCGCCGAGCGTTGGCGCAAAGCCGGCATCGCCGCCCTGCATGTGGCTTCGTGGCACTTCTACGATGCGGACCCGGAGCGCGACGAATACCTCAAGCACCTGATTGAAGCGTGCCATCGCCATGGCGTGCTGGTATACGCGTGGGTGGAATTGCCGCATGTCAGCGAGAAATTCTGGAACGAGCACCCGGAGTGGCGCGAGAAAACGGCCGCACTGCAGGACGCTCAGCTCGATTGGCGCAAGCTCATGAATCTGCAGAATCGCGCCTGCGCCGCGGCGGTGCGCGCCGGATTGAAACAGATGGCAACGCGCTTCGATTGGGACGGCATAAATCTGGCGGAGCTTTATTTCGAATCGCTCGAAGGCGCGGGAAACCCGGCGCGCTTCACTCCCATGAACGGCGATGTGCGCGCGGAGTTTCGAGCTCAGGCGGGCTGGGATCCAATTGAGATCTGGGGCCGGCACAACGACGCAGCGTCCCTGCGTCGGTTCCTCGATTTTCGCGCCGATCTCGCCAGGCGGATGCAGGAAGAATGGCTTGCCGTGGCGGAAGAATTAAAGGACGGCCTCGACATCGTCCTCACTCATGTGGACGACCGCTTCGATGCGGGCATGAGAGATTCGATCGGCGCCGACGCGAGTCGCGTGCTGCCGCTGCTCGACCAGCACCCGTTTACGTTCCTGATCGAGGATCCGGCAACCGTCTGGAACCTGGGACCGCAGCGCTATCCGGAGATTGCCAAACGCTACCAGCCCCTCACCACGCACATGGACAAACTGGCGATCGATATCAATATCGTGGATCGTTATCAGGATGTGTACCCGACGAAGCAGCAGACGGGCACCGAACTTTTCGAACTGGTGCATCTGGCTTCGACGGCGTTTTCCCGCGTGGCGCTGTATTTCGAAAACAGCATTCTGAAACCGGATCTTCCATTGCTGGCGGCGGCGTCGGCCGTGGTTACAAAGTATGCGAAGAGTGCGCACGGGGTTTCGCTCGATTCTCCGAACGGGGTGGAGTTAGTGTGGAACGCCGATGGCGCATTGGTCGATGGCGAAGCGTGGCCCATGCAATCGCCACACATCGTGCGCCTGGCGGCAGGCGCCCACACCGTGGAACCAGCCCCGAAACGCGAGGGACTCTCGGTTTTGGACCTCAATGCTACTTTGCGTTCGGCCTCGGTCGAAGGCAAAGGGATATCGTTCGATTATTCGAGCGCCAGCCGTGCCATCGTGCGATTCGATCGTAAACCCGCTTCGATGGAAATCGACAGCGCACCATTTCCAGTTTCATGCCTCGACTCGAGCGACTGCACTGTTCTGCTTCCCCGCGGCGACCACCGCGTCTCCGCGGAGTGAGCTGGGTCAGGTGCGGTGTATTGAAATCGACTGGCAGGGCAAATGCAGATAGCCGCGCACCCGCCCGCCATCGTCTGCCGCAGTTAGCGCAATGGCATCCTCCACGTAGTCGCAAACGTCGAAATGCTCCAGCGTTCCTTCGCTCACGGCGACCGATACGAAATACTGGCCAGCCGCCAGTTCGGGCATCACCCAGTGAAACTCGATGGTGTTAACTTCTCCCGCCTCCATCGCAGGCATCGGATAATTCTCGCGCGCAGTGTTGGAACCGAAAATAGTCTCGCCCTTCGCGTTGCGGAGCAGAAAGCCGGCGATCGGCGAGAGCACCTGCGCCTTGACCTGAAAGCTGACGCTTAAAATAACGCCCTGGCCCGCGGAGGTCCGCAGATCCGCGCCCGTGATCGCGACATTGCCGTTGCCATAGCGATGGCTGCCGCTCACCTCGCCCGCGATCTCGGTTGGACGCGCCACAACGTGTTGCATGCGCGCTTTCGACTCGCGTGCGCTTTCGCGGGAGATCATGGCGCTCAGGTAGCCAGCCACCACATCATCCGCCTGACCTATGGCGCGAACGGCGCCGTTCTCCAGCCACAAACATCTCTCACAGAGAGCTTTCACATCGCCTGTGTCATGCGAGACAAACAGAATGGTGGTTCCATAGGCGCGCAGTTCGTGGATGCGCCGCATGCAACGCTGCCGAAATGCAATATCCCCCACCGCCAGGGCTTCATCCACAATCAGGATCTCCGGATCGACGTGCGCTGCAACCGCGAAGGCCAAACGCAGCACCATGCCGGTCGAATAAGTGCGAATGGGTTGATCGATGAAATCCCCGATGGCGGCGAAGCGTTCGATGGTTTCGAATTGCGCCTCGATTTCATTGCGCGTTAATCCGAGAATGGACGCGTTCAGAAACACGTTCTGCCTGCCGGTGAACTCGGGTGCAAATCCCGATCCTAATTCGAGCAGCGCGGAGAGCCGGCCATGCACTTCCACCGCTCCCGACGTCGGCCGCAGAATGCCGGCGACGATCTGCAACAGCGTGCTCTTGCCCGAACCATTGGCGCCCACTACGCCAAACGCCTCGCCCTTTTCGACGGTGAACGTGACGTCGCGCAAGGCCCACAATCCGCGTTCGGAGCGCACGGCTCCAGGTGCGATCGCCTGCCGGAAGCGAGCCCATTGCGAATCGCTCAATGGGTAATTCTTCGACAGGCCGCGGGCTTCGATGGCAATCACGGCAGACGCTTGTGGGCGCGCAGCACTACGCGTTCGAAAGGATAATCGGTGGGACGCAGCAGGCCGCGATGAAACCCTACCTGCTCCACCTGCGCAAAGCCGAGCTTCGAAAGCATCTGCGTGAGGCAAGCGAGATTCGGATGCCACCACGCGACCTCATCGTCATGCGGATCGGATCCGCCGATGTACTTCATGGCGGGAGGCTCCTGCGGACCTTCCGGCAGCACTCCCGCAAAGACCAGCGTGCCGCGGCACAAAGGCGTGAGCGCCGCCAGCGCCTTCAACGGATAGAGAGTATGAATGAGAACGTCGCCGAGGAACACAAGGTCGAAGCCCTCGCGCACGCCCGTGCGTTCCAGCGTCAGGTCGTACACCGTGGAATAGCAGCGCTCCACGCGCGAGCCAAGCCTCTCGCGGCAGAAACGGAACGGACCTTCGAGCAGATACCAATAAAGGTCGCGCTCGGAATGCCCATGGCGTATGAATTTTTCCTGGTCGAGAGTATCGGGGAAAATCATGCGCTCGATTTTGCGCAGTGAACCTTCCACGTCCTGGCCGGGGAATCGGTCCAGATCGCGCAGCGACGGCAGTTCGACAGACACCACGCGCGCGCCGCGCCGCTCGAATTCGAAGGCAAAAAAACCGGTCGCCGAACCCACATCGAGGACCGTCATGCCTCGCATATCTTCGGGAAATTGAAACGATGAAATGGTCTGGCGATAGTCGTACATGCCGGGCGTGATCAGACCGTCGCCCAGATCGATCGTGTGATACCAGTAATAGCGGTCCGCGTGGGCCAGCCCCAGTTGCTCCGCGCGTTCCGTGAAGCGGCGGGCTTGCTCGAGAAACTCTGCGCCGTCGCTCATGATTTGTAGGCCACCGCAACCACGCGCTTGCCGCGCGCATGTTGTTCATAGGCTCCGGGCGGCGGTTGCAGAATTTCCGCGCGCGCGAATCCGGCGTGGCGCAGCATGAAGAGCAGGGCTTTGGGCGAGGGACACATAGCGATGGGCGTAACTCCGGTTTCGCGATTGCCCGCGTTGAATTCGCCGCTTTCATCCACCAGCGCGACGATCCCCTGATAGGGCCGGGTCCATTCGCGCGCGCCCCATTCGGTGAACCCCTCAACCTCATCGACAACCTGCGTCTCGATCACGCACATGTCGTCAGTAACGGCCGCCACCTGGCGCAGGCAAAGCATGGGATCTTCCACGTGATAGAGGACGCCGAGGAACAGGGTCAAGGGGTAGCTGCGCCCTTCGTCGCGCGCCAGCGTTTCCACGCGGCCCTGACGGTATGCGACATTGTCGACACCCATGGCCTCGGTCACGAAGCGGGCACGCCGGAGATTTTCTTCGCGGGCGTCCACGCCGGTGACGCGCATGCCGCGGCGCGCTATGGCCAGCGAATAGAAACCTTCATGGCATCCGATATCGAGGCATTCGATGCCGTTTGTTCGCGTGCCGAAGTGGGCAGTCACAGCGCTCTCCAGCATCGCCAGCCGGGTCGAATGAATTTCGGCGACCTGCGGAGGAATGGCGGGCGTGGTCGAAAGACCGTGACCGAAATCGAAGGCGTAAAACCAGGGGCCGAGCTCTTCGATGCCGCGTTGAATTTGATCCTGAAGCATTCTCTAGAGTAGAAGATCCCGCATCAGGATCGCTGGATGGACACCCTTCGTGCCCTGCAATTCGGCCACCTGATGCCGGCAGGATGTACCGGTCGCAACCAGCACGTCGCCCGCTTCCATCTTACGCACGGCAGGCAGCAGGCGGCGCTCGGCAATGGCAACCGAAACGTCGTAGTGCTGGCGCGTGTAGCCAAACGAGCCGGCCATGCCGCAGCATCCCGCATCCAGATCGACGACCTTCGCCGATGGAATCTTCGAGAGCAGCGCCACCGTCGCCGGCAACAATCCCAGCGATTTCTGATGGCAATGTGCGTGAAGCAAGAGCTTACCGGAGGCCTCGCGCAACGGCAGGTCGAGACCGGCCGCAAATTCGTCGAATAGCAGGCAAGCCGCGGCTACGGTGCGGGCTTGTTGCTGCCGCTCGCCGCGCAATAAATCGACGGCGTCGTCTTTGACCGCGGAAAGGCAACTGGGCTCGCAGAACAGAATCGATTCTCCGCGCGCCGCGATCGGATACAAACCTTCCACCACCTTGGCGGCATGGTTCCGCGCGTCGCTCAGCAATCCCTGCGAGATCAGCGGACGCCCGCAGCATCCGGGGCGCACGATATTAACCGCGCATCCGCCGCGTTCCAGAATCTCGACCGCTGCGATACCGATCTCGGGGTCGTAGTGGTTGGTAAACGTGTCGTTGAAAAGCGTGACTGATTTGCCGGAACGCGCCGCATGCGTGCGCGCCCATTTGCCAAACGTATCGCTGCGCCACGCGGGCAGTGTGCGGCGCGGATCGATATCGAGCAACTTCTCATTGACCCAACGCGCCGGCGCGGTGGCCATCAATCCATTGGCAATCGAAGCGAAACGACTGCCCCACACGGCTGCCTTATGCACGTTGCCCAGCGCCCTGGCCTTCGGCGGCGTGCCGTGGCGCGTGTAGTAATCGGCCAGAAACTCGCTCTTGAAGCGGGCCATATCCACGCCTACCGGGCATTCGGCTTTGCAGGCCCGGCATTCGAGACACAGATCGAGAACCTCATACACGCCGTCGTCGCCGAGTCCGGATTCACCGAGGCGTCCCGTCATGGCGAGGCGCAGCACGTTGGCGCGCCCGCGCGTGGATGCAGACTCTTCGCGCGTCGCCATGTACGACGGGCACATGGTTCCCGAGAGCTTCTTGCGGCAGGCGCCGACGCCGCTGCACATCTCCACCGCGCCTGCCATGCCGCCGTAATCCGAATAATCGAAGTACGTGAAGGGATGCGGCGTTTCGTAACCGGCTCCATAGCGCAGGCTGTTCGTGATGGGGGGCGCGTCAACAATTTTGCCCGGATTCAAAATTCCCTCGGGATCGAAGGTGCGCTTGATTTCTCGAAACGCTTCGTACAGCACGGGGCCGAACATCTGCGCCATGAACGGGCTGCGCACCAGTCCATCGCCGTGTTCGCCCGAAAGCGCGCCGCCGAATTCAAGCACCAGATCCGCCACCGCGCCCGCCAGCGATTCGAATTTGCGGACGCCGTCGGCAGTCTTCATGTTGATGACCGGACGCACGTGAAGACAACCGACGGAAGCGTGCGCGTAGATGCCGGCCGTAGTCCCGTGCGCGCGAACCAGTTCGAGAAAGCGGCCGATGAAGGCGCTCAGCTTTTCGGGCGCGACCGCGGTATCCTCGACGAATGAGATGGATTTAGCGTCGTCCTTGACAGCCATCGAGAGACCTAACGCGGCTTCGCGAAGACTCCAGATTCTGGCCTGCGCGGCGGGTTCCGTCTCGGCGTAGTAGTGATAGCCCAACCCCTTGGCGCGCAAATCCTGTTCGAGCGCGGCCAGGCGCGGCGGGAGATCTTCTTTGCGATCCGCATAAAGTTCCACGCACAACATCGACGCCGGGTCGCCCTTCATGAAGACATTGCGAATGCGGTTCAGCCCTTCGTTCTGGCGCGTGTTGTCGAGAATGGCTTTATCCATGACCTCGACCGCCGACGGGTCGTGAGCGAGAATTACGGGCGATGCCGCGAGAGATTCGAGCAGGTCCTCGAACAGGATCACCATCACCGCTTTGAATTTCGGCAGCGGCACGAGGCGCAACTTCGCTTCGAGCACGATGCCGAGCGTTCCTTCGGAGCCCACCATCATTCTTGCCAGATTCGCCGGCTTGGCGGAATCGACAAATTCGTCGAGGTTGTAGCCTCCCACGCGCCGCAGGATTTTCGGATAGCGCCGGTCGATTTCGTCGGCAAGGTCCGACGCGAGGCGGAGAACTGTGCGGTAACAGGCAGCTTCGAGCGAATCCCCCGATGGCAGTTGGTCGCGCGGCACATCGCGAAACTCGGCAATGCTGCCGTCGGCAAGCAGCACGGTCTGTTCGAGAACGTGGTCGAGCGTTTTGCCATAGAGCACGCTGCGAGCTCCGCTCGAATTGTTGGCCATCATGCCACCGATCGTCGCGCGGCTGGCGGTGGAAATATCGGGCGCGAACCGCATGCCGAGGGGCGCGAGTTGCGCGTTCAGTTCATCGAGGACGATGCCCGGCTCGACACGGACCCAACGCTCCGCGGCATTAATTTCGAGGACGCGGTTATAGTATTTCGAGATATCGATCTGCAGGCCCTCTCCGATGGCCTGGCCGGCTTGGGAGGTTCCTCCGCCGCGCATGGTGACCGGACATTTGAACTGCCTGCATACGGCCAGCGCGTTGACGATGTCTTCGCGGGTTTTCGGGATTACTACGCCCGCCGGTTCGATTTTGTAGACACTGGCGTCGGTGGAATAGAGGGCGCGGGAAATCTTATCGAAGCGGACCTCTCCCTCGATGCGGCTTTCCAGTTCGCGCTGAAGCGTGCCGGTCTGTAGTTGTACGAGGCTCACGTCAATAACCCGAGGAGGCGTCGACAAGAGTGTCGACGCGGCACGCAGAAGTGCGTGCGCCACATCTGCTGTATGCGATACGATCCAATGACAATCCGAAGGATATCAAGCTGACCAAACAAGAAATACCTACACCTGCGCTGTTGCTGGATCTCGACGCGTTCGAAGGGAATCTCGCGCGCATGGCTGCGGCGGCGAAAGATGCGGGTAAGAGCTTACGCCCACATGCCAAGGCGCACAAGTGCGTTTCGATCGCGAGGCGGCAAATAGCGGCGGGAGCTTGCGGGATGTGCGTCGCCACGGTGGGCGAAGCCGAGCTTCTGGCGCAGGCGGGTATTGGCGAGTTGCTGCTGACATCCCCCGTGGCCGATCCGTTAAAGATCTCCCGCATTGTGGCAACCGGCGCGATGGTGGTGGTGGATCATCTTCGCCAGGTCGAGTGGTATGAGCAGGCGGCCAGCGCGGCCAACGCTCAGGTCGCGGTGCTGATCGATCTGGATGTGGGCGACCATCGCACCGGCGCGGCCTCACTCGAACCCGCTGTCGATCTGGCGCTGGCCATCGACCAGGCAAACCACCTCTGGCTGCGCGGCGTGCAGGCCTATTCGGTCGGCGCCTCGCATGCCAGGGATGTCGAAGAAAGAAAGCGCATTTCCACCGATGCGTTCACGATCGCCGCGGAAGTACGCGATGCCATGGCGCACCACGGCCTCCACACCGACATCGTTTCCGGCGGCAGCACGGGCACCTGGGATGTCGATCTGGCGATTCCGCATGTTACTGAAATCCAGGCTGGCTCGTATGCGTTGATGGACCTCGCCTATCGCAATGCCGGGGTCGATTTCGCCAACGCCCTGACCGTGCTGACGACAGTTATCAGTGCGAATCACGCGGACTTCGTCACTGTCGATGGCGGCTTCAAGGCGTTCTCCACAGATCGTCCATTCGGTCCCGAACCGGTCGGTCTGAGTGGCTCCGCAACTTATCGCTGGGCCGGCGATGAGTTCGGCCACGTCGATCTTAAGGAGTGCGCGACCAAGCCGCGTCTCGGAAGCCGCATCGAATTCATTCCCCCGCACTGCGATCCGACGGTGAACCTCCACGATAGAATTTACGTCTGCCGGGGCGACCTGGTTGAAGACATCTGGCCGGTAATGGATCGCATGCGCATATGAAAATTCTTATCGCTCTGCTGACGGCATCGGCCGCATGGGGCCAGCTTGCCGGTGTGATCGACATCCATGTTCACAGCGCGCCGGATAGTGTGGCCCGTTCGATCGATGCCATCGATCTGGCGCGCCTCGCGAAGTCCCGCGGCATGCGCGGCCTGGTGCTGAAGAACCACTGGGAATCCACGGCGTCGCTGGCGTATATCGTGCGCAAGGAGGTTCCCGGCATCGAGATTTTCGGGGGTATCGATCTGAATCGCGCGGTGGGTGGATTGAATCCCGACGCCATCGAGCGCATGGTTCTGATCACCGGCGGATGGGGGCGTGTGATCTGGATGCCCACCTTCGACGCGGAGAACCAGGTCCGGTTTTCGAAAGAGGCCCGGCCGTTCGTGGCCGTCTCGCGCAATGGGGAGTTGGTCCCGGAGGCAAAGCAGGTGATTGCGCTGGCCGCCAAATATCGCCTGACACTGGAGACCGGACACTCATCCCCGGCGGAGGGACTGATGATTATCCGCGAGGCGCACCGCCAGGGCGTGGAGCACATTGTGGTGACGCACGCGATGCTGGCGCCGGTAAGGATGAACACTGCGCAGATGCGCGAAGCTGCCGGTCTCGGCGCCTACATCGAGTTTGTATATAACGGACTTTTCGGTCCGGAGAAACAATACGAGCCGCGCGATTACGCCAATGCGATCCGCGCGATCGGAGCGAAGTCCTGCATTCTGGCGAGCGACATGGGGCAGGTGAAGAATCCGCTGCATCCCGATGCGCTGGCCGCTTTCTTCGCCAGCCTGCGCAAAGAAGGCGTGGCGCAGGCGGATATCGATTTGATGTCGAAGACCAATCCGGCTCGCGCGCTGGGGATCAACTGAAATCGTTCTTAAGCACTACGCGGTAGCGCGCCTTGCCCGCTTCCACATGCGCCAGCGCTTCGTTCGCCTGGCTCATGGGAAACTGTTCGGTGATCGCATTGATATTGTGCAGGGCGCAGAACTCCAGCATCTTCGCCATGGTCGCGGCGCACCGCCGGCGCCAAACACGTGCGCGCCAACCACTACGCTCTTACCGAACCGCGACCGTGAGGGAGTGGTCCTGAGCCTCGAGCCGAACTTGATCGTTGAGGGAGCTTACGCGCTGCATCAGTATAATGCGCGCTCATGGGCGGCGTGTTAGGAGCCCGTACGCGCCAATTATGAGGAGCGCTAACAACGTGACCCTCACGACTATTAATTCAAGCGCATCGAAGAAATGGTTAATCACGCAATCCTCCTTTCAAGCCTTCGCTTGAACAGGAGAACTCAAACCCATGCCACCGCTTTAAGCTCCCAGTGTCAAGCCCTTTTCCTCTACTTTTCAGTGCTTTCAACAACTTTTTTCACCTCGTTATAAGACAATTCGACGCCCGCGCCCTGCCAAATTATTAAAATTGTGTAATGAGGCTCGCTCCGACAGTTCGCAACGGTTTCGTCCCTTCTCCTGCTAAGATTTAGGTAGTTCTCTCCACCGAGCGGCCTCTTCTTGTATTCTCCGAACGCGGCCCGCCACTCTCTGCCGGGAATAGAGAGATGGCAATGCAATCAACTTCGGTCACCTGCCGCGTTTCGCGAACCCTCCTGTGGGTGATAGCCGGGCTCCTCGCGCCGAACGCTCCAGCGCAAACGAACGGAGCGCCGCCCGCAGCTCGGATTGAATTCGGAGCCGCTGCTCCCTCAGACCGCTCGACAGTCGAGATTCGTTCGGAAGAGATCTTCTCTCGTTTCTCAAGAAGGGTGCTGCTTCTGACCTGTGATCTGTCAACGGACGAAGAAGCGCAGGCCAGCGGGGTCTTGGTCTCCGCGAACGGTTTCGTCGTCACAAACGCCCACGTAGTTGAAGGCTGTCGTAGCCTGACTGCGACGTACATAAGCGGAACCTCGCGTCGGTCCTACGAGGCGGCGCTCAAATACTACGACAAAAAAAGCGACGCGGCAGTGCTCAAGATTGAAGGCCAGGGCTTCGACTTCTTCAATGTGACTGCAAGGAATGTCCACGTGGGAGAACGCGTCTACGCTATCGGAAACCCACGAGGACTTGAACAGTCCATGTCGGAAGGCATCGTCTCGGGTCTTCGAAACGAGGACGGAACGTCCTGGATTCAGCATTCTGCGCCAATCTCGCCAGGGAGCAGCGGAGGGGCATTGATAAGTTCGCGGGGAGATCTCTTGGGGATCAACTCATGGTACGGCGAAGAATCGCAGAACCTCAACTTCGCCGTCCCGGCTTCTACGCTGGCCCTTGCGTATACGGGCGCGCGGTCGCTGAGAGGCTCTTTGAGATTCCCGGGTCTGTCCACGGTCTCCACAGCCGCAGCCCCGTCTCTGGCTGTGCCACCTCCGAACGTTCCCCTCCCCGCGCCCCGACCTGAGCCGGGAGGCCCGGTGGTCTCCGGCCCCATTTTTATGGACCCACCGGTATTGGAAGCAAATTGGCCGCCTCCGTCCGAGCAGAGGGAAGCTGTGGCTCAGCGCCAAAGGCTCACAGTACAGGAGGCGCGGCAAAGGGTTTTGGATCTGGAAAAAGAAATCTCTGACACGCGGGCTTCAATGCCTGTATTGTTGCCGAAGGATCAGTTCGAATCAACTGCAGACTACGCCGAGCGATATCAGGCATGGTATGACGCGGTAGAGCCGCACATGAAGCCGTTGCAAACTAAGCTGCAGCAGTTCAAGCAACAGTTTTTCCTCGACAGCAGCGTGAAGCCAGTTTTTTTGAGCTATGACGCCGATGCCGAAGTGATGACAGCCTATACTGGCGGAAGCTGTCTTTTCAAAATACCAAAGGCCTCAGCGAAAGAAATGCATGATTCGTGGAGCAGCGTGTCGGTGGCGCGGAACCTGGCAGAGGGCGATGTAACTCCGATCCGCGCCGATCAAGCACGCGAGGCGCAACCAGCCTTGGCACTGGTATCGAAGGATCAGATTTATATCGCATTTGCCTCCAAAAACGATCAGCGCCCCTCGGTCATCTCCAAGGTGGATCCGGTGTGGGATCCGGGGTTGATCACCAACTCTATGGTCAAGCTTTCGGTCCTGGTCGACTTGGATGGGAGGCCCGAGGATATCAGGATCACCCAGAGCGGAGGGAAGGGCTTCGACGAAAGAGCCGTCGAAGCCCTTAAGCAGTGGCGATTCAGGCCCGGCTCCCGAAATTGCGTGCCTGCGAAGGTTCGGGCATCGGTCGAAATGACGTTCAGAGAGATTCGTTAGCGGCCCGTATGACTGCGGCCCAGATTGCGGAAGCCTGCGGCTGACGCGCGAGGCTATTCGTTGACAGCTGAACAGGCCGATTACCAATCGGCCGGACCCAGAGGGTACCCCTAACAACCTGCCCCACATAATTTCAAGTAAGATCGTTCTTGAGCACTACGCGGTAGCGCGCCTTGCCCGCTTCCACATGCGCCAGCGCCTCGTTGGCCTGGCTCATGGGGAACTCTTCAGTCACCGCATTGATACCGTGCAGGGCGCAGAACTCCAGCATCTTCGCCACAGTCGCAGGCGCGCCGGATGGACTGCCCCCCACCGACCGCTGCGCCGCGATCAACTGAAACACATTGATGCTCAAAGGATCGGGCGTAACGCCAACCACATGCAGCTTGCCTTTCGGACGCAGCGTTGAAAGATAAGCATTCCAGTCAAGCGACGCCGTCACTGTCGAGAGAATGAAATCGAACGAACCTTTGGCCCGCTTCAAGGCCTCCTCGGAATGCGAATCGATCACGTGATGTGCGCCCAACTTCTTCGCCTCGTCGCCTTTGGATGCGGATGAAGTGAACGCCGTCACGTCGCAGCCCCACTTGTTAAAGAACTGCAGCGCCAGGTGACCCAGGCCACCGATGCCGATCACGGCGACGCGATGCGTGGGCAGCACGCCCTCTTGCAGCAGCGGATTGAAAACCGTAATCCCGCCGCAAAACAGCGGTCCGGCCTTAGCGGCATCGATGCCCGCGGGCAGAGGAATCGCCCAGATCCAATGACAGCGTACACGCGTGGCGAATCCGCCGGGGCGGCCGATAATGGTCTGCTCCAGAGTGTTGCACATGTTGTGGTCGCCGGCCTGGCACTGCGGGCAATAGAGACAGCTGCCGGAATTCCAGCCCAGCCCCACAAGTTGACCGCTTTGGACCAGCTTGGCGCCCGCGCCCATCGCGACCACCCTGCCAATTACTTCATGGCCGGGCACAAAGGGAAACTGCGACATGTGCCACTCGTTAGTCAGCATGGCTACGTCGGAGTGGCAGATGCCGCAATAGAGAACTTCAATTTCCACCTGTTCGTCGCCCAATGGTCCCGGATCGTACGAAAAGGGCTCCAGTTTGCCGTTAGCCTGCGAGGCGGCAAGCGCGTGAATTTCACTCATGGGTCAGGGATGCATGAAGGCCGCCGTTGGCTTCCGAATAACGAAGGGATTATAGTGTATTCTGCATGAACCGCCGAACCTTTATAGCGACCAGCGCAGCGACCGGTCTGGCCACCGGCATTGCCGCCCACCTCAAAGCAGCCGACGAAAAACCGCTGCTCATCGATTCGCATGTCCACGTCTGGAAGCACGATCCGGCGTTTCCATTTGCGCAGGGAGCGCACCCTCCCGCCGAGGACGCCTCCGCCGAAATGCTGCTCGATCTGATGAAGGCCAACGGCGTTTCGCGAACCGTGATCATTCAGGTAATCCATTACAAATGGGATAACAGCTATCTCGCCAGCGTCCTCAAGCGCTATCCGCAGACCTTCAAGGGCGTCGCGCGGGTGAATCCCGAAGACCCGGCCGCTCCGGATCAATTGAGCAAGCTCACCGAGGAGCAGGGTTTCCGCGGAGTGCGTCTGAGCCCTTCCGCCAACGCCGACGGCGACTGGATTCATGGGCCGCTCATGCCGCCGTTGTGGAAACGCTGCGCCGATTTGAAGGTCCCGATGACCGTACTGATTCCTGTGACCCGGCTGCCGGAAATCATGCCTCTGATTGAGAAGAATCCCGATCTGACCGTCGTTATCGATCATCAGGCCGATTCACCGCTCAGCCAGCCGGAGAAGCTGGATCTGCTGCTGGCTTTGGAGCGATACCCGAAAGTCTTCGTGAAGATCTCGCACATGTGGACGCTCTCGAAGCAGCCTTATCCTTATCCCGACGCTTTGGTCCAGGTGAAGCGTCTCTACGATAAGTTTGGCGCCAAGCGCCTGATGTGGGGAACCGACTGGCCGATTTCGCTTCCCAAGCAACCTTATGCGAAGACGGTTGAGCTGTTCCGCGATCATCTGGATATCGGGTCGCGCGAGGATCACGAATGGATCCTCTATCGGACGGTTCAGCAGGTCTGGCCTTTCGGGTTATAAAACCTGCGCCGTTCATCAATCTGACATTCTCCGGGCATAGGATGGGAGCGTGCCTATTGAGATTGCCGAGTTAGATCGCTTACAGCAGGAATACAAAGCGGCGACCGAGCGATGGATCGCCGCCATTCGCGCCGAGGAAGCTCTCGCCACCCCCGACCATTCCGTGGCCGCCTGGGACGTTTGGGAACAGGCTGGCTTCAAAGCGCAGGAAGCTGGCGAGCAGGCTGCGGCGGCGAAGGAAGCCTATCAGGATGGGCTCCGCAACATCGATTTTGATATCCCCCGCGGCGGACTGGCCAAGTCCCTATAAGAGTGGGGCAGATTTCCGATCTGCCCGCCACTCCTCCGTCGGCCCTACTTAGGCTGGCTGTTGTCCCGGCGGACCCACTTATACGCCGGCAGAGAGTTTTTCCAGAAGTACTTCTCCGCGGCAGCCTGTCCCTTGGCTATGAAATAAGCCCTGACAACCTTTAACTCCACCGGATACTCGGCCCAGGTATCGCTGTTAGGCCAGTCGCTCCCGTAAATCAGGCGATCTTCTCCAAAGACATCCCACAACTCATCGATCTTAGTCTTGTAATAAGACGGATCTTCCGGCACCTTGCCGTTCACCTTTTCGACCACGCCCGATACCTTGCAATAAACCTGCCGGCGTTTACCTAACTCGCGCAGATTGCCTTCATACTCGCGCCGCGCCGCCGCTTCGGTAGGTTTCACCAGACGCGGCAGGTGGTCGATCACAATGCGCAGGCTCGGCACTTTATCCGACAGCCGCACCAGATCCGCAATCAGACGAGGATCCGGATTCGCCGTGTCCATCACCAGATCCGCATCGGCCATCGCCTTCAGGCCCGCGATGAAATGGGCATTGCCGATCATCGCCGTGAAATCGCGGTCCCACAGATTGCCATACCGGATACCGCGAAACAAAGGATTCTTATGGAGCGTGTCCAGCTGCGTGCGGAACGCCGGTTTATCGGGCTCCAGATCCCCGATGGTTCCCACCACGATTTTGTCCTTCGCCGCGATGTCGAGCACCCACTGGTTATCGTCGAACCACGGACTGGCCTCAATCTCGATCGCGCCCACGATACCCAGCGGCACGGCGATCCTGCGATATCGATCGGGCAGCGCAGTCTTGTACAACACGGGATCGTCCTTCGGCGGCCACGGCACGCCCTGCGGCCGCGAGGGATCGAACAGATGGATGTGGCAGTCGATGATGGGAATCGAATCGGCCGCGTTCGCCAGCGGTAAGGCGGTCGCAGCGGCGGCGCTGGTCAGAAAAGTTCTGCGGTTCATGGCAGATACAGTTGTATCAAAGCTGGGCTTTGCCGGTGGCGATCAAGCTGCGAAGACTGCCGTTGATGTAAAAGCCCCATGCGCTGGAACAGGCATTGAAACACTCGGCTTCGGGAACCAGACCGAGGTGTGTGAAGCGGATTTCGGTCTTGCCTCCCTTTTCAGAGATTTCAAAAGTAATCTCCGTGCCCGTCCACTCAGTCTTGTCTTTCGTAAAATTCAGGCGGGCGTCTGAAACCAGCCAAACCACTTTCTTGCCGGGAATCAGTTCCGTCAGCTTCTGTTTTGAATAATGGAGGTCCTGATACCGATAGGTAAACTCGTCGCCGAGTTTGCCGGTGCCTCCTTCGATTTCTCCCGACCACCATCCACGAACATTGTTAATGGCGGCGAAAGCTTCCTGCGGCGTTTGGTCGACCGTAAAGGTCGTCGTGAAATTCTGCGCGTTCATGATTGTTCTCCCTTTGCTCTAATTCCAGTTGTCGATTTTGACGTCGTTCGGATGCGGCGCGCCTTTGCCGGTTTCGAGAAGCGACTTCAGGCTCATCAGAAATATCGCCCACTTGGTGCTGCAATGGTGCATGAACTCCACCGGCTCCTTCCAACCCTGATGCCTGAAGAGCACGATGCTGAAGTCGCCTTCCTGTTTGAGCTCCCAACTCACCTTGGTGCCGATCCATTCTGTGGGCCCGTCGACCACTTCCCAGAGCACGCGGCTGGCGGGATGCAGTTCAAGAACTTTCATGTCGAAGCCGCCGGCCTTGAAGCGGAATTGCAGCACTCCGCCGACGTTGGTTTCCCCCTGGGTGTTGTCGGTCCACCAGGCGGCAAGACCCTCGCGCGTGGTCAGTGCGTTATAGACATCGTTCAGGGACGTGCGGATTCCGACTCTGTGCAAAATATCCGGCATATGCGATTCCTCTTTCTATTTCTGTTTGTCTTTGTTTCCGTCCGCCTCCACGTCTTCCTGCAGGCGGAGCAGCTTGTCCGCCCAGAAGTCTGTGTAGCGGCTCACCCAACGCTCGTAAATCCGACGGATCGGGACGGCGTTCAGCGAATTCACGCGCTGCCGACCTTCTTCGCGCGTGTTGATCAGACCGGCGTCGCGCAATACGTCGATGTGCTTCATCACCCCAAAGCGGGTCAGATGCGGAAACGCGTCGACGATCTCGGTGGTTCGCCGGGGGCTCTGACGCAGCAGGTCCAGAATGGCTCGACGAGTGGGGTCCGACAGAGCCTTCCAGACCGGGTCGAGGTCGTCCGGCATCAGGCTGGTTGACTCGCCGAGCACATCTTGTCGATGCTGTCGAGATAATGGCGCCAGCCCTTGCTCACGCCTTCGCGATGTGCCGGATCGATGGTTCCAATGGCCCGGTGCCGCAGCGTGACTTTGGTTCCGCCGGCGATCTGATCCAGACGTACCTCGATATGATTCAAAGCCGGGTAGGACATGAACAAAGGACCGCTCAGTTCCAGCAATACCGGCGGCTTGATAACCTGTACGTGACCCCAGAGGTGCCCGATCCCGTTGCCGCGATCTCGGAACCATCTCCCACCCGCCCACTGCTCGAGAATCATCTGCATCGATTCCCCGTTAGGGTGGGTGCCGCCTTCTCCAAACTGGCGTAAAACGCCTTTGAATACGTCGCCAATATCGGCCTTCACTTCGACCTGCTGTTCGACGTCAAGCATCATGTCTTCGAGTCTCATAAGTTCGTTCTCCTTACGTGACTAAATACTAACGTGACTAATTGGAAACGTCAAGTGTTCTTGAAGTTTTTTTTGCGGAGTATGGGGCTGCTGTCGGTCGCCGAGAACCCGATCCGGGAGTGCGGCCCGTAGGGGGTACAGTTTGAATGCTAGCGGACCTGCGGCGCAGGTATGGGAATGAATACGGGGAGCGGTAAGCAGCGGTGCCGACCGCGTACCTGCTACCCTTGGTCGCCCCGATCAGCCGCTCCACATCGCGCCCGGTGAGGTGCTTCCGGTCGCTGTCACCCGCGCCGACGTTTCTGGTTTTGCGCCCATTCATCATTTTGTCGAGAGCTTGCCTCCGTCAGAAACCCGGAAACCCGCGCCAAACGGGCCTGTGCCTTTCAGAGTATCGACGAAATGGTTCATTTTGTCGAGAGTGAGGGCCGGAAGGCCGCCGCGAGATTGTTGTACTATCCGGCGATCCATGTTAGCCTCCCCTTATGGAGCCTATGGTGGCGATCCCGTGCTTTTCCAGCATGTTTTCCGGCTCTATTCGCATCCGGCCATCTACATCATGTCGCTCCTGACCGGCGGTGGGTTGTGGCTTTGGAAGTGCCGTTCAAGCATTTGAAAACTGCGAAGAATATATTTGAGAACACTGGGACGCGTTCCGGCGCGTGCGATGCTGTTGCGCGTCACGCTACGTCCGGCCGTCAGTGCTCGATACTCGCGCAGCCGTATTTCGTAACGCCGCATTTTGATCCTGACCTTTGAAACACGCTTGTCCAACACGCAAACCAAATGATGCGTACGTCAATGACATCGACACTCGACCCTGCTACGAGATAGGCCTGAATTCTCCCCACGCAATGGCCTTCGTATTTGACTTCAATCGGCCTTTCCCGTTTACCTGATATGGCGCGGTGGGAGGCCGACCACTTTTCGGGGGCGCTTCGTGCAGAAACACGACGGTCATCACTGCATCTGCAACTCCTGGACGTGCTGACGGCGAACCTTGATTTTCCGCTCGTCCTTCCGGGCCGCCGCGAGATCATAGGCAAGTTGCATGCGTAACCACGTCTCTTCCGTGCTGCCGAAGGCCTTCGTGAGGCGAATTGCCATCTCCGGGCTAATGGCCGACTTGCCGGCGATGACGTTGTTCAGAGCCTGCCGGGTGACACCCAGGATTTTGGCCCCTTCGGAAATCGACAGCCCCAGGGGCTCGAGGCACGCGCTCCGTATACTGCGGCCCGGGTGCGGCGGATTTTTCATGGTCATGGGTATTTTCTCGTTCCTCGTCTAGTGGTAGTCGATCAATTCAACATCAAATGCATCTTCTCCCTGAAACCTGAAAATAATGCGCCAGTTTGCCCGCACCGTCGCTGCCCAGAAGCCGCGGAGCTCGCCCTTGAGCGGATGCAACCGATAGCCGGGGAGGTTGAGCGCTTGCGGCGTCGTGGCCTCATTGAGGCGGCCCAGAATATCTTCGACATCTTCCAGCAAATCGGGACGCACCCCGCGCCGGTCGCCGCGTTCAAAGAGCCGTTTGAGGCCCCGGTGTTTGAAGCTTCTAATCATCAGGGTACACCGTAAGGCAGCACATGCCGGATGTTAAGTATCACTTTACATCGTCGCAAACGGCGCGCGCGAACCCGGTTCCGGGGAGAACAGTTGCGTCACAACTGGACGATGCCGCGATTGAGCGCCGCCACCGCCGCCTGCGTCCGATCGCTCACATTCATCCGGCCGAGAATCGCATTCACGTGCCACTTCACAGTGCCTTCGGTAATGCCCAATCTGTCGGCGATCTGCTTGTTGCTGAGGCCCTTTACGATCAGTTCGAGGATCTGCAGCTCCCGCGGGCTCAGGGCGGAGCTGGGCAGCCGGTTGGCGATGGTGTCTTTCACCGATTGGGGCAGAACCTGGCTCCCCGCACGCACGCGCCGGATGGCGTCGAGAAGATCGTTATGCGGCATCCCCTTCAGCAGGTAACCCTGCGCGCCCGCCTCCATAGCCTTATGGATGTCTTCGTCGCCCTGATAGGTAGTCAGCACGATAAACACAGCGGTGCGGTGCCGGGCGCGAATCTGGCGGATGGCGTCCACGCCGCTTTGCTCAGGCATGCGCAGGTCTATCAGGGTAACGTCGGGCTGGTGCTGTTCGAACAGCACAACGGCGTCGCGGCCATTGTTGGCCTGCGCCACCACGGTCATATCCGGCTGCGAATCGATCATGGTCGCGAGGCCCAGACAGACCACCGGATGGTCGTCCACCAGCATGACGCGAATCTTTGCCGTCTTAGGCGGCGTTGTTGCCTGTGCCGTTAGTCCCTGTTCCCGCATGTAGTTTCCTCAAAATGGGCACCCGCGCGATCACACGCGTTCCGTGCCCCGGGCTGCTCACCAGCTGAAAAGTCCCGCCCGATTGCTCCACTCTCTCGCGCATCCCCACGATTCCATAATGTACATCCTCACGCGCGGGTTCGGGCGTAAATCCGCGGCCATCGTCGACCACTTCGAGTCTCACTTCGGCCGGATCGTAACAGAGCGCCACTTGGATCTGCTTTGCCTGTGCGTGCAGCACAGCGTTGCGAATGGCTTCGCGGGCGACCAGCAGAAGATTGCGATTGGCGTTCTCGTCAAGCGGCGCCGGCGTGCCTTCCACGTCCGCCCGCACCGGGATGCCGTCGTTGGCGGTAATCTGCCTGGCGAAATCGCGCAGAGTATCCGAGAGTCCATGGTCTATGCTCGAGTGCCGCAGGTCCCACACGGCCTCTCTGGCCTCGTTCACGGTCTGGCGAATCTGGCTGGCGGCGCGCTCCACCATTTCCCGAACTTTACCGCTGGCCGAAGGCGGCATGCTGCGGGCCGCTTCGAGAAGAGTCGACACGCCCACGCATCCCTGAATGACGGTATCGTGCATCTCGCGCGCCAGGCGTGTCCGTTCGTTCAGGACCAGCGCGTACCTTGCCTTAGTCTGCCGCGCATAGAACAGGAACACGCCCCAGACGAGCAAACCGATGGCTACCAGGCACGCGGCATAGAACCAGCGGCTCTCGTAAAAATGCGGCTGCCAGACGATTTGCAGATCCGCCTCCGACAGACGGGCCGGCTGCGCCCCATCGCGCGCCACCACGCGAAAGCGGTATTTGCCCGGTGGCAGGTTGGTGTAATAAGCGGCGCGCCTTTTGGGCGAAGGCGTCCACGTATCGTCGAAGCCCTCCAGCATGTACTTGAACGTTTCCCGATCCGGCGAAAGCAGATTGGGAGCGGTGTAATCGATCTCCAGTTTGCCGCGGCCCGGCGGAATCGTCACCGCACCCGAGACCGGCACCGCGCGGTCGTCGGCGAGGATGGATTCGATCAGCACGGAGGCCGACGGCACCCTCCGTAGTTGTCTGGAGTCGATGCGCACCGCGCCCTTGACGCTGGGAAACCAAAGCGCGCCGGAACGTGTACGGCACCCCGCGTCCTGCCATCCGCCGTTCATCTGGCTCGAAAGCAGACCATCGTCGGTTCCATACGGCACCACCGCGATGGGGCCGGCACGCCCCTCCGCCACCGCGTCCAGCTCCTTGCGCTCGGCGGAGAAGATCCCCGTGGCACTGCTCATCCAGAATCTGTCCTGCCCGCCTCTTTCATCCTCGATGATCTGATAAATGGAGTTGCTGAGCAGGCCGTCGCGCGTCGAATACCGTGTAATCCTGCCATCCCGTATGCGCAGCAACCCATTGCCCTGCGTGCCCAGCCAAAGCGAGCCGTGCGCGTCCGGCAGGATGGTCCAGATGCGCTCGTTGCCGAGCTGCGCGAATACGGGATCGCGCACAAACTTCCCTTCGCGCACACGGTTGAGCCCGCCATCCGTCCCCACCAGCAGATCGCCGTTGCGATCCTCCGCGAGCACGCGAACACTGCCGTAGGCGAGGCCGTCTTCCAGATAAAACGTCTTCATCGCATGGCCGTCCCAGCGGCTGAGTCCGCTGCCCGTGGCGATCCAGATCTGGCCCGCGCGGTCCTCGAGGAATTGGCGAATGTTGTTGGAGCGCAGGCCTTCGCCGATTACGAAAGCGCGCGCTTTTCCTGCGGCGATGCGGAGGATCCCCTGGTTCAGGCTGCCCAGCCATTCGACGCCCGCCCGATCCACGTAGACGTTGCGCGGGCCGAATTTTGCCGCTTCGCGCGGCAGTGTGAACGGAACCGCGCGTTGGCCTTCGAGCCGGTATAACTGGTTGGTGATGGTCGCAATCCAAAGCGTGCCGCCTGGGTCTTCGTAAACTGTCGCCACGTTGTCGTCCGCCAGGCCGTTGGCGCTGGTGATGGTCTCGACCGTGCTTCGGGTGAGCCGGAGCAACCCATCCTGCGTGCCAACCCAGAGATTCTGTTCCCGATCCTCGAAGACCGAGAGGACCGTATTGTCCGGCAAAATATCCGACGCCCGATAGGTGGTGGTCGCGCCATCCGGTGCGATACGCACCAGCCCTTTTCCGAGCGTCCCGATCCAGATGTCGCCCACATGGTCCTGGCAGAGGGCGCGCGCGCCAATGGAGTCCAAACCGCGGATTTTTTCGACCTTGCCATCCACCATGCGTTCCACGCCCTGCGCGGAAGCGATAGCCCAAACGGCCCCGTCTGCAGCCCTGAGGATGGCAAAGATACTGCCGTCATCCGCATCTTCCGGCCTGGCGCGCACAAACCGATCGTTTCGCACCACGAAAAGTCCATGATTGGTGCCCAGCCATAACTCGCCGCGGGGGTCCTCATACGCCACCCGGATCATGGGGTTCGGCAGCACGTCGAGGCGCCGGAATTGTCCGTGATCGAAGCGGAAAAACCCGTGATCGGTGCCCACCCACAAGCGCCCTTGCCGGTCTTCCGCGATGGATCTGACGAACCCGTTCGAGAGTCCTTCCTTAACGCCGAATTCCGAAAAAGCGCCGTCCTTAAGGCGCGCGATGCCGCCGCCTTCGGTGCCGATCCAGAGCGAGCCGTCGCGTCCCGGACAGAGTGCGAGGATGCTGTCTTCGTGGAGCGCTGGAGTGTTCGAGCGGTCGAAGACCACGAAGCGGACACCGTCGAAGCGCACCAGGCCGCCAGAGGTGCCGATCCACAGGTAACCCTCGGCGGTTTGCGAAATTATCTGGACCTTGTTCTGTGGCAAGCCGTCCTCGCTGCGCCAGACGCGGCGGCTATACTGAGCCGGTGCGGTTTGCGCCGATGCGGCGCAGCAGAAGAGCAACCCGAATATCAGGCATCGTGGATCCATCCGGTTTAAGTCTATTCCAGATTCGCCAGGCTCCGCGTCTAACCGGCTTCTTCGCGAATTCTGACTCGCCGTCCGTCGATGGTAATGCGGCCGTCCGCCATGTACTGAATGGCCTTCGGATAAATGAGATGCTCCTGCTTCAGTATCCGCGCCGACAGAGCTTCGACAGTATCGTCGTCGAGCACGGGCACCGCCGCCTGAACCACGATGGGGCCGGAGTCCAGAAACTCATCTACAAAATGAACCGTGCATCCGGTAATCTTTACTCCGTGGTCGAGCGCCTGGCGCTGCGCATCGAGTCCGGGAAAGGCCGGCAGCAGCGATGGGTGGATGTTGAGCACGCGGTTGGGAAACGCCCGCACGAAATCCGCGCTCAGCAATCGCATGAAGCCCGCCAGACAGACTAACTCGACTTCGTGGATGCGCAATTCGTCGATCAACAGCTTGTCATAGGCTTCGCGTTCGAGGCCCTGCGACGGGATCAGGCGCATCGGGATGCCTCGCTGCCGCGCGATCTCAAGGCCGGGAGCGCTGGCTCGATTACTGATCACGATGGCGATCTCGGCATCGAGTTTACGCTGGGCGATCTGGTTCGAAATAGCCTCGAAGTTGGAGCCGCGCCCCGAGATCAGAATGCCGAGGCGCACGCTTACCGGTACTCCACCCGGCCCTTGCCGCGCCGCTGCCTGACGATCTCGCCGATGATCCAGGGTTTCTCACCGGCGCGCTTCAGGGCACGTTGCGCGGTTTCCAGCTTGCGTTTCGGAGTTACGAAGATCATGCCGACACCAAGATTGAAGGTGCGGCGCCAATCGTCCTCCGGCACTTGTCCGATGTCACGCAGCATCTCAAATATCGGAGGCGTCTTCCACGATCCGGTATCGATCGCGGCGGCCAGTCCTTTCGGCAGAATGCGCGGCAGGTTGTCGGTGATGCCGCCGCCCGTAATATGAGCGGCGCCCGCCAGAGCGGATGCTTTAATCAGAGCTTCAATGGCCTTGAGATAACTTCGATGAACCTGCAGCAATTCATCGGCAAGGATGGAGCCGGTCTCCGGCAGTAAAGACTCCGGAGTCAGTTTCGCGACATCGAATAAGAGCTTCCTCGCCAGCGAGTAACCATTCGTGTGCAGACCGGTGGAAGGCAGGGCGAGCAGTATGTCGCCGGCCTCGATCTTCGCCCCCGTCACGATACGGGACTTCTCGACCGCGCCGACGATGGTGCCCGCCAGATCGTACTCTCCGTCGGCATACATACCGGGCATTTCGGCAGTCTCGCCCCCGATCAGCGCGCATCCGTTGGCCCTGCATCCACGGGCCATTCCGGAGACTACCTGGGCGGCTACACCGGCGTCGAGCTTACCCACCGCTAAGTAGTCCAGAAAGAAGAGCGGTTTGGCGCCCTGCACGGCAATATCGTTGACGCAATGGTTAACGAGGTCTTCGCCGACCGTGTCGTGGCGCCCGGTCGCGAAGGCGATTTTGAGCTTGGTGCCGACACCGTCGACGGAACTAACCAGCACCGGGCGTTTCATTTTTGGCAAGGCAAAGCAGCCGCCGAAAGATCCGATATCCGTCAGGACACCTTTGGTGAAAGTGGCGCGCGCCATCTTACGAATGGAATCGACCGCGCGATCGGCCTCATCGATATTTACGCCGGCATCGCGGTAGGAAACAATAGTTGCCATCTGGACAGGAACGCACCAGTATAACGAACCGTTACCCCGGGCTTTCGAGCAGAAAGGTTACCGGACCGGTATTAACCAGCTCCACATCCATGTGGGCCTGAAAGACACCGGACCGGGTTACCAGGCCCTTGCCGGATACGGTTCGGACAACATACTCGTATAACTCGCGGGCAACTTCTGGCGGAGCCGCGGCGTCGAAGCTGGGACGTCGTCCTTTACGGCAATCCCCATATAAAGTGAACTGTGAAACCAGCAGCAGTTCCGCGTTGACGTCGAGTGCGCTGCGATTCATGCGGCCCTCCGAATCGGGAAATATACGCAGGTTGACCAGCTTGCCGGCCAGATAGTCGGCGTCTTCCGTCTTATCTACCGCTGCAATACCGACTAAGGCCAGAATCCCTTCACCGATACTCGCCGCTAACTTGCCCTCGATGTGAACGCTCGCACGTTTGACTCGCTGAATGAGAAAGCGCATATACTAATTACAGAGTAAGTGAAAGCTGTCCATGCTATATTAGCCAGGGAGAATTCATGCCACGAGGAAAGTCAAGTCAGAATACGGACATTCTAGAGTACGCATTAGCGCATCTCGAGAAAGAACGCGCTGAGATCCAGGCGAAAATCGATCATGTCCGAAAGCAGTTAGGCAGCGCGTCCGCCGCTTCCTCTGCTTCCGCCTCGGCCTCGTCGGCTTCGCCCGCAGCGCCGCGCAAGAAGCGTGTCCTGAGCCCCGCCGCCCGCAAGCGCATCGCCGCCGCGCAGAAGCGCCGCTGGGCCGAGCATCATAAGAAGCTCGCGGCAGGCGAATAGCGTTACGGCCGGGTGCTGGGAACCGCGCGCAGTTGAGCGTCCTCGAGGCGTTTAGCTTCCTGCCACGTATAGATCATCCGGCTGACCACGGTTACATTCGACAGCACCGCGAGTATCCAGAGTACCTGCGCCATGCGATTGAACAACGCGCCGATGATAATCAGTACTACCCGCTCCGGCCTCTCGAGAAAGCCTACCTTGCAGCGGGGAATCGTGTTCTCCGCGCGGGCCCGGGTGTAACTCACCATCACGGTTCCGGTCATAACAACAGCGGTCAGGACGATATAACCAAACCGGTTGATGCGCGCATAGTAGACCAACAGTCCCACCAGGACTCCCAGATCCGAATAACGATCGAGAACGGAATCGAGAAAGCCCCCGAAGCGGGTTACCCGATTGGTTTCGCGGGCTACCCGGCCGTCCACCATATCGAAGAGCCCGGCGCCGATGACGACCACTCCACCCCATACGAAGCTGCCCGCCGCGAAGAGGAAGCCCGCCCAGATGTTGATCAGCAGTCCGATAGAGGTCAGGACGTTCGGATGCACCCACGACAGCGCCGTCACCACGACCTTAAGAACGGGGTTCAAAACCACACCGATGACGCGCGAAACAGTCATAACTACTTAGCTAATTCGTGCATCGTCTGGAATTCGAGAATCTCCATTTCCCGAGCGCCGCCCGGCACCTGGAGCTTCACAGTATCGCCGACTTCCTTGCCGAGCAGCGCCCGGCCGATGGGCGACCCGGTAGAGATCCTTCCGTTGGCCGCATCCGCCTCTTCGCTGGTGACGATGTGATAGACGATCTGTTCGTCTTTTGTGAGATCGAGCACAACTACGCGCGAGCCAAGCCCCACGCGGTCGCGGGGAATCTTGGTCAGGTCGATCATGGCGAACTCGGACAAACGCTTCTGCAACTGTCCGAGACGGGCGTTGACGAGTCCCTGGCGCTCCTTGGCCGCGTGGTACTCGGCGTTCTCGCTCAAATCCCCATGCAGACGCGCCTTAAGGATCTCCTTCGGCAGTTCGTTGCGCAGTTCGTATTCGAGCGCGGCGATCTCTTCTTCCAGCTTTTTCTTGATATCCAGCATTGATGAGGCAAAAACCTCTGGGCTTCATTATAGCGAGAACGCGGGCGCTCTCTGGCGTTCCTTAACTTCGCATCCTTAATATCAGGTACAGTCCGGCGAGCGAAAAGAGCGCGTCCGGCGACCAGGCGGCGACGGCGGGCGGCAGATAGCTGACGTTACCCATTTGTTCGAACAGCTTCTCGAGACCGAGATAAGCCATACCGACGGCAATACTGACGCCGATGCCGGCCATAGCGCCACGATTGCCCACGAGGAATCCGAAGGGCACCGAGATCAGAGCCATGATAAGGGCGAACATGGGATGGGCGAACTTCTCGTAATACTGGACCTGAAGCTTGACGGTATCGAAGCCACGGTCGCGCAGTTTCCTGATGTACTGACCCAGTTCGACATAGTTCATCTGCTGACTTTGCTGTACCGGAATCAGAAAGTCATCGGGCGTCTCGGTGATCTCCGGGAAAGAGGTGACGGTGAAGTTATTCAGCTTGCACTCGATGACTCCGCAGAGGTCGCGGGCCGTGCCTTGTTCCCAGACCCATTGCTTGATATTAGGCTGCCAGCGGGCGCGGTTGGCGCTGATTTCGCGCTCGAGTTCGAATGTCTTCGGATTCAGCTCAAAGACATACGGTTCGATCATCATCTTTTCCGCCGCGTCGAAACCTATGGTGTAGAAGATCCGGTAGTTATCGATGATCCACTTGCTTTGCGGGTGCAGATAGGTCTGGGCGGGACGGCCTTTGATTTCGTTTCGGATCTCATCCTGGATGCGGTTGGCTTGCGGGATCCACGAATAGTCGGCGCCGAAGAGCGCGAGGCTTAGTACGCCGCTCATCAGAAGCACCGGCATACCCAGGCGGCGCACGCTGATGCCGCAGGCTTTGAAAGCCGTAACTTCATTATTTTTGGTCATGACGCCGAAGGTCACGAGGACGGCGAGCAAGACGCTGACCGGCAGAGTCTGATAGACGAGGAGGGGAGTCAGGAACAGATGATAGACGGCGACGCGCGACAAAGGTATCTGGTTCTTGACGATGTCGCCCAGCAGGTCGAAGAAGTTGAATACCTGGGTCATGGTTATCCAGGCGGCCAGCCAGAGGATGAAATAGAAGATGAAGTTCGAGAGGACGTAAGTGTCCATCAGTTGAAAGAGCACGATGCGCATGCCCCCGCTGCCGCTGGCGGAAGCGGCTGTAGCGCGGGCCCGGCGCTTCTTCATGATGGAGCCCGAGACGGCAGCATACCAGCGTTGCACCGCCATGCGAAGGCCGCCGATCAGATCGCGATCGCCGGGGATTTCCATTTGCGCAATCATGATGATGCCGGCAACTCCGAACACCATATTGGGCAGCCAGGACGCCAGGGGGACAGGCATGGACCCGGAGCGGGCGAGGCCGGTGAGACTGATATAGGACACGTAGTAACAGAGGAACGCCAGGAAGATAGCCCACACATATCCCGCGGAGCGGCCGCCGCGGCGGGATGACGAGCCAAGCGGAATGCCTACCAGGGCGAGCATCAGGCAACCTACCGGGAGGGCGAAGCGGCGGTGCAGTTCGACGCGCGAATCGGTATTCTCCTGCGAGCGCTTAGGATGCGCTTTGATGAAGGCGAGGAGCACGCGCGTAAGCATCTCATGATAGGCGTTCGCCTTCTGCTCTTCCTGCGGGTTCTGCTGGAGAACGGCTCTGCCCTGGGGAGCGCGCGAATGGTTAGGCGCCTCATGCACGCTCTCGTTATTCATATCGAGCTGGATGCGATTGTGCGCCTGGTCGGGGACGGCGATGGCCTCCTGTGCGAGGGTGATTTTCGGGCCTACGGTTTCTTCTTTCAGGCCGGTCTTGCGTGACGAAGGCGGGGTGAGGTCGGCGATGAATACCCGCTTCCATAGTTCGGTTACGGGGTCGACATCGTCGACATAGAGAACCGTGGTGTCGTTAGTGAACTGCTCCTGAAAGACGCGCGGCACCACGTCGGCGGTGATCTGGGAGGCGCCGGCTTTATTGCGCAGCTTGTACTCGGCGCGGATGGCGAGCGGGTTGAGCCAGACCGCGCAGGCGCCGGAGAAGAGCATGGCAAGGGTCGCAAAGACGACTACGGGGGGGACAACGATGCGCGAAGACACGCCTCCGGAGCGCATGGCGATGAGCTCATTATCGGCAGACATGCGGCCGAGTCCGATAAGGATGCCTACCAATACTCCGAACGGGACGCTGAGCACCATGACCGGCGGCAAGGCCAGCACGCAGAGCTCGAGAAACATGCGGGTGTTGCCGGTACGGACGAGCAGTTCTACGAGGGGCGCAATGCCCTCGATGAAGATCACAAATGTCGCAAGGATGGTCGCAAGGAAAGAGCTGGCGAGAATCTCGCGAAAGACGTACCGGCTGAGAATCTTCATCGCGACGCGACGGATGGCGGAGGCGCGATGGGCAGATTTTGCTGCTCGTCGTCGTTTTTGGTCAATTCGAGATCGTCAATCAGGACCGAAGGCGCCACTACGGAGACCTGCGCGGAACCGGAACCGAATCCCAGCAGGGCAAACGGCGCGTCGTTTTCGAGGTAGTTGAAGGTAATGCTGTCGTCGCCGGCGGCGAGGATGTCTTTGAGCGACCGGGCATTGAGGCCGCGCAGACGCACGCCGCGAATCAGTTCCTCATGCCCGTCGGTATAGAGGCGATAGACGTAGAGCGGCATGCTGACGGCATGTCCGGAAGAGCCGGCGCCGGCGAGCATCTTCCTCGCTTCGTCGATGGAAGCGGTGGAAGGGAAATCCATCTTTTTAATGACGATGCCGTAGGCGAGACCGCGCTGCTGGCAGAGATCGATCATCTTCCTGCGGAGGTCGCCGAGGGAGCTGGTTTCACGGGCCTTGACGATGAGGTTGGTGGGGATGGGTCCGGCGCCTGCCAGACGCGCGCGGCCGTTCGATACGTTGTAGCCGCGAACGGGCTCGCGGGTGCGCAGGAAATCTTTGAGAACGCCTTTCTCGACAAGGGATACGGGCTTTTCGGGAACGCCTTCGTCATCCACTTCTTCATGTCCGAAGAGGGGCAGGGTGGGGTCGTCGACGACGTCGAAAAACTCGGGCATGATGCGGACGCCGCGGCGGCCTTCGAGTTCGGTGACGGATGCGCCGCCGGGCGTTCCGGGCTGTGCCACGGGCTTACGCGCGATGTGGAGATTACGGCCCAGAATCTCGGCCATCAGCTGGGGCGAGGCGGCGCCTTCGAAGAGAATGGGTCCGGAATAGTTATCGCCCATGGGTGCAGCGGCGGCTTTGGTGACCTGCTCGCCGACGGCGCGGGCGGCCTTGACCAGATCCGCTTCGGGGAACATTTTAGAGATGTCGTCGGTGTAGAAGAGGGCGGAATCGCGCACGATCATGCCGTCCGGCGCCTGAGCTGAAGCGCGGATCTGCACGGAGCCGACATCTTCCTGCTGGCGCACTTCGGTGCCTTCGCTCGACAGGAAGCGGTGCAGGCCGTCGATGGCGCGGTATTCGACGAGCGAGGTGCGCAGGGTGGGGAAATCCGTGAAGACGGCGGAGACACGGCGGGTGCGGTCGGTCCAGGTCTTGCTGTCGAAGGCGATGGGTTGGTAGTCGCGAATCAGGGTGAATTTGGGGGCGGGGGAGAAATCGGGAAGGTTCTCGCTGACGGTGACGCTGCGCAGGGCGGCGCGTTTTCTGGCTATGGCTTGCAGGGAACCTTTGTAGGCGGAGTCGGTGGCGAGCCAGAGGTATTGACGGACTACGAGCGGGTCGTCATCGAGGGGGAAACTGCGGAGGTCGTAGCTGGGTCCGCGGGAGCCTCCTCCGGCGAAATTGGTGTTGTCGAAGTTGTAGTCGCCGACTCGGATGCGGACCTGGGGGATGCGGAATTTGGAGTCGTCCTGGGACATGAGGGCGCCCAGAGAGGCGGTGGCGGACCAGTTGCGGCCATCATCTACGGCGTAGCTTACGAAGTAGGGTTTGTCGAGTTGGTTGAGGCTTAGGGTGGTGGCTCGTTTCAGCTCGGCTCGCATGGCTTCGAAGATGGGATCGGGTTGCTGGGCGGCAACGGCCAGGGAGAAAGCGACCGTACAAAGCGTAAATGCGCAGGCGAAAACGCCTACTCGACGTCGCGCGGCGCCTGTTCCACATCTACTTCTCATTTTTGGGATCCTTTCAGGGGGGAGGGGAGGAGGGGGAGCAGGTCTTGCCCCGAAGAGGTTTTTTCGATCTCTATTTCGGAGATCAGGATGGCGGGCGATACGGCTGAGACCGACACGCTGCCCGATTCGGCTCCACAGTAGCCGTTGAAGACTTCCAGTTGGTCGGAGGTGGCCATGATTTTCGCGAAGCTGGCGAGCGGCGTGCCCACGATATCGGCGCCGCGAATCAGCTCATCGGGCCGTCCGTCGGCGTAGACTCGATAGACGATTACGGGGATGACTTTGAAGGCCTGCAGTCCGGCGCGCTGGGTGGTGGTGAAACCTCCGGTGATGTCGTCGAAGTAGAGGCCGTAAGGCTTGTTCTGCTTCTTGATTTCATCGAGCAGCATCTGGCGGAGTCGCTGGTTCGAGACGCTGCGTGTGCTCGACACGATCAGGTTCGATTGCCTGGAGACGACTTCGAGACCGGGCTGGCGGCGGCCGTGTCCGTTGGAACGATCGAAACCGTCGATGGGCGAGCGGGACATCAGGAAGTTGCGCAGAATGCCGTTTTCAACCGCTTTGACGGGCTGGCCGGGAACGCCTTCGTCGTCGTACTCATACCAGCCGTTGAGGTCGATGCCGGAGATTTGTTTGCGGGTGGGGTCGAAGGTGACGGAGAGAAAATCGGGCAGAATTTTTTCGCCTACGCTCTTGGTGAAGGTCTGGCCTTCGGCTTCATCCTTCTGGCGGTGACCTTCGATGCGATGGCCGAAGATCTCGTGGAAGAAGACGCCGGAGGCGCGTCCGGAGAAGATGGCGGGCCCAACGAAAGGCTCGGCTGTGGGCGCGGCGATGAGCGCCTCCACGTTGTCGCCGATCTTCTTTACTGCGGCCCGAACCACTTCAGGGGAGGGAAGTCCGGAGGGCTCGAAGGCTTCGAAGGTCTGGAAGTCGGAGACTTCCATGCCGTCTTTAGCCTTACCCGAGGCCGAGACGATGATGCGGGCAAAGCCGCGGCCCTGTTCGATGCGGGAACCCTCGGTGGAGACGAGATAGCGATTGTCACCGGTCATGGTGACCTTAACGCTGGAGGAGAGGAGGTCGGGATAATTGCGGAAGCCGCGGGACCAGTCGCGCGCCATTTGGGTCCAGTGGGCGGAATCGAAGGCGCCGTGGTAAGTGGCCTCGGTGTGGCTGTAGCTTTCGGCGGGAGAGAAGTCGTTGGACTGATCGCGGTCGGCGGCCTTGACCTGCTGATTGGTTTTGATGCGGATGAGGCGGTCGGCGGCGGCGCGGTAGACGCGATCGGTTTCGAGCCACATGCGGGGGGCGAGGGCGCCGGGAACGTCCTCGATGGCGACGGGGGTTCCGGAGGTGAACTGGATGCGATCGCCACGGACGCGGCGGTAATTATCGAGCTTCTGATCGCCGACGCGGACGGTGACGTCTAGGTAGCGATTATGGCCGTTTTCCGAGAGATTGAGGACGCCGAGGGTGGCGCCGACCTCATGCGTGTCGAGATCGGTGACCTCGTAGGCCATGAAGTAAGGGGCGGGATCGGCCTTCTGTTTGAGGGCCTGATAGTTGCGTTGGAGCTCCTGATTCATGGTGTCGAGGAGGACGCTGTCTCCGGCGCCGAGGACGGCCGCCGACAGGGCGAGGAGCGCCGTGATCTGGATGGTTTTCACAAGATTTGACGATAGCATTGGATGGTCACACGTGGAGCGGTGGGCAGATATAAGGATACCTTGACGGGGGATTGGGTTGCATGGGATGGGAATTTCGGAGTGGGTGGCGGCTGGGAGTGCCAAAATCGAAGCCACCGAGTTTTGGGTAAGTGGTTTGTTTTGAGCGATAAGGTGGCTTCCTTTTAATGTGCCGGCCGGTTTCGGGGCGGGCCGAGGGCGGGGCGAGAGATTCAGGACGGCGGGATTGATGGTGTGGTTGGCGGCGGGATCGTTGGTTGGTGGGCGCACGGCATCTCCAGGCCCGAATTTACATGGTGGGGTTGCGAAAGGCCTGGGGTTGAGGG
>Ga0302320_10000664_pt1 | contig 81738 bp, 60 predicted proteins | sample Bog_T0_3_FD_202130 | JGI IMG/M metagenome (GOLD analysis project Ga0302320, IMG submission 202130) | Peat permafrost microbial communities from Stordalen Mire near Abisko, Sweden - Bog_T0_3 | ecosystem: Environmental > Terrestrial > Soil > Wetlands > Peat | place: Sweden: Abisko, Stordalen Mire...
GGCGTGCACTTTATTATCCGCTTTTCTCCCACCACCTACCCCCTTGCACAGTGAGCGTCAAGCGGATAATCCGCGCCCTGCAGCAAATCAATATCTAGTGGGTGTGGGTGAAAGGCGGATAGGCATGCTTTGGCCCGGCGGGATCAGCCGAAACGCCGGGTCAGTTCGGCATCAAGATCGCTGGCCTGCCGGTCGCTGAGATCAAGCTCCAGGTGGGTGGCGGTGGGGCTCACGGCCAGGACGGTGCCGGCAACGATCCCGAGGTGAGGGGTCGTGAGTTCGAGAGTCCGGCCGACCGGAACATCGAAACCACGGTCGAGCACGGCCACGCCGCTCCGCGAAATGTCGTTGAGCACACAGTCGATCCGTTGGCCGCCGATCCCGGCGGTGACCACCTGATTGACCGTCAACCGACGGCTCACGCGCGGATCGGCGGCGGTCTGCATGATGTCGATCAACCGTTCATGCATCCGGTTGACGGTGTCGCGGATGCCCGCCGATTGGCGCATCTGGAGATTCGCCGAGTCCCCGGAACGCTCCGACGCCGCCGCGACGTCGCCAATGTTCCCCGAGACGCCGCGGGTGACCACGACCGCGGCTTCGGCGTTGCGCGCGATTTCCTGGGTGGCGGTCCCTTGCTGCTCCACCGCGGCGGCGATGCTGGCCGCAATCTCGTTGATCCGCTCGATGGTCCGGCCGATGCTCCGAACCGATTCGGCCGACTGTCCGACCGCCGACTGAATGCCGCCGATCTGTTGACTGATCCGATCGGTGGCCCGCGCCGTCTGGTTGGCCAGGTTCTTGACCTCGCCTGCGACCACCGCAAAGCCTTTGCCGGCTTCGCCGGCGCGCGCCGCCTCGATGGTGGCGTTGAGCGCCAGCAGATTGGTCCGGGCGGCGATGTCGGCAATCAGCTTGACCACTTCGCCGACCTGCACCGAGTGGGCGACCAGGCTGCTGATGGTCTCCTGGGTCCGAACCGCTTCCGCGGCGGCGCTGTTGGCGATCGTCGAAGACCTGGCGACATGGCGGGCGATCTCGGTGATCGAACCCGACAGTTGCTCGGCCGCCGCGGCCACCGCCGCAACATTCTCCGTCGCCCGCGCCGTGGCGCGGACCGCTTCGGCCGCCTTGCTCTGGACATCGCCGGCAACGCCGGCAACATCCTCGGAAAGCCCATGCAGGGTTTCGACGCCGATCTTGACCATCGACACCGCTTCGGTGACCTGGGTCTCCATCGCCATGGTCAGGGCGACAATCTCGCTTTTCAGCTTGCGCTGGTTGCGGCGGTTGACGGCGTCGTGCTCCGCGCCGATATGCCGCAGATCAAGGGCGTTCTGCCGGAACACCGCCACCGTCCGGGCCATGGCGCCGACCTCGTCGCGCCGCGACAGAAAGGGAATCGCGCGCTCGACGTCGCCGCCGGCAAGACGGTCCATGGCGGCCGTGACCCCGGCGATGCCATGGACGATGTGCCGCCACAGGAACAGCGTCACCAGGAACGAGGCGAGATAGGCCGCAAGGCCGGCCAGGAGAAGAATCCGGTTGGCCCTCTGGGCCGCGCCGGCGTTGTCGGTTTCAACCGCCTGAACCGTCCGGCTCTGCTTGGCGCCGATATCATTGACCTGCCGCTCGAGGTCGAGGTAAGCCGCGCCGGCATGGGGCAGCATGGCGAGTGCCGTAGCGGCATCGGCGTCGAACATGTCCAGGATATCGACCGCCGCCTTGCGATAGGTGGTGATCGCCGTGGCAATGGCGTCGAGATCATGCCCGGTGCCGTGCACCCGGCCGCTCACCTGCTTGAAAGAAGCCTCGACGTCGTCGAGCTGACGGCGACAGTCGGCGACCAGCGCCATGGCCCTGGCCTCGCTGACCCCGGCATTGATCAGCGCAGCCGCCTGATAGAGCAAACCGTTGCCGCGGGCGACGGCAACCGTCAGCTTGCCAAGGTCATCCTGCTTCTCGAACTCGGCAAACAAGACACGGGTAATGGTATCGCTCTGATGCTGAATCGTCAGGGAGGACAGCGCCAATAACGGCAGCGTGGTTATCACAAACACCGCCACGATGAGAAGTAGTTTCACCCGTAAATTCAAATTTTCTACCAAAGTTCCCATCGTGATACCTCCATAACCTATTTTGTGGCGAAGTCGATACCGATACCGATACCGATCTATTTATAGGCGCCGGAAAATATCACCACGTCATCAACCTTGAGCACATAGCTGGTCTTGTCCATAATCTTCCTCGTAACCGGATTCGTAAATTTGTAGTCGACCCAGCCGCTGCCCGCGGTGCGCGCGAGGTCGAGAATCTCAAGGCCGTAAGCCTTGCCTTCGATGTCCTTGAAGTCGGCGAGCGACTTGCCGATCATTCGGGAATTGAAACCATGGGCGATGCGCACGCCGTCGGACAGGTTGGCCGCCACCACATACAGGTCACGATCGACGAATGCACCGTTACGGTCGTTAAAGGCGGCCAGCGCCTTGTCCCGGCCATTCTCGTGCCAGAATGCCGCCGCCTTTTCGACCAGCGCCTTGGCTTCCGCCGCGGTGCCGAATTCCGCCGCGGTCCCGCTGTTGGTGGAAAGACCGAAGAAGATGACGACGACGGCCAGCACCGCGACTTTCAGCGTATTCATAACTTATTCTCCAGCTTCAGGCCGGTTTCGGGCCGGTTTCAAGGTTGATGGGGTAGGCTCTGCCGCTGCTCCAGGATTATGCTCAGCTTTTGTGCCAACTCCTGTTCCCGGTAAGGCTTGCTGATGACCACAAAGCCGCTTCCGCAGCAGTCGCGGGTGATGGCATCTTCGGAAAAGCCGGAGGTCAGGGCGACCTTGATGTGCGGCCAGCGGCGCCTGATCTCGCACCCGAGATCGATTCCGTTCATCTCTCCGGGCATCACGATGTCGGAAAAAACCACGTCCACCGGTTGCCCCCGCTCCAGTACCTCCATGGCCTCGGCGGCATTACCGACCGTTGAAACCCGGTAGCCGAGTTCGGTCAGCATATGGCCAACGACTTTGCGAACCATAGGGTTATCTTCGACCGCCAGGATGGTTTTACCCGAGGCTGCCGCCGGCGCACCGGGAACCACCGCCCCGGTGGCGGCGCCGCTGTCGGCGGCACGCGGCAGATAGAGCCGAAAGGTCGTGCCGTGGCCGGGCGCGCTGTGGACGCTGATGTGGCCCCCGGACTGCTTGACGAAGCCGTAAACCATGGCGAGCCCGAGGCCGGTGCCCCTGCCGGTCTCCTTGGTGGTAAAGAATGGCTCGAAGATGCGGGCAGCAACCTCGGCCGGCATGCCGCATCCCGAATCCATGACTTCTATGGTGATGTAGTCCCCCGACGCCAGCACCGGGTTGTCGTCGATGTCGGCCGGATCGATGGTCCGGTTCTGCATCGAGATGGTCAGCCCACCGCCATCCGGCATGGCATCGCGGGCGTTGACCGCGAGGTTCAGAATCGCGGAGTCAAGCTGAGCCGCGTCGATCAGCACCGGCCACAGCCCCGGATCCTCGCGCAGCGTGATCTCCAGATTGTCATCGAGGGTACGGTGGAGAAGCTTTACCATATTACGGACACATGAATTAACATCAACCCTCGTCGGTTGCAGTGTCTGACGGCGACTGAAGGCCAGGAGCTGGCGGGTGAGATCGGCGCCGCGCAGGGCCGCCGCCAACGCGCTCTGCACCATGTCGCGGGTCTGGGGATCGCCCTCCGGCAGCCTCGCGATGAGGTCGAGATTGCCGATCACGATGGTCAGAAGGTTGTTGAAATCGTGGGCGATGCCGCCGGTCAGGCTGCCGATGGCCTCCATCTTCTGGGCGTGGCGCAGATGCGCCTCCATCCGTTTGCGCTCGCTCACGTCCTCGGAAACCACCACCGCCCCCTGAAAGGTGCCGTGGCCGTCGAACAGCCCGGCCACCGCCCCGCGCAAGGAAAGCACGCTGCCGTCCTTGCGCCGACGGAGGCGCTCAATGTTGTGCAGCACCTCGCCGGCCGCCAGCCGCGCGAGCACGCTTTCCAGTGACGGGCCGTCATCAAGGGCGGCCGGATAGGACTTGCCGATGATTTCCGCCGCGGGATAGCCGTAGATGGCCTCGGCGGCGCGATTCCAACTGCGCACCGAACCGTCGGGGTCAAGCATGACGATGGCGACCGGCGACGCTTCGAGAATCGCCGAGAGCATCTGGTTGACCTTCCGGCGTTCCTCGACTTCCAGTGCCAGTGCGCGGGTGCGTTCGACGATCCTGGCCTCCAGACCGTCGGCCTGGTCCTGAACCACCTTCAATGACCAGCTCAGGCAGAGATGGTTGCGCACCCGCGCCAGCACGATGGGGGTCGACACCGGCTTGATGATGTAGTCGACGCCGCCGACCGCAAAGCCTCTGGCCTCGTCCTCGAATTCGCTCATGGCGGTGACGAAGATCACGGGAATCTGCCCCAGCCTCGGGTCTTCCTTGAGCCGCCGGCAGACTTCGTAGCCGTCCATCTCCGGCATCATGATGTCGAGCAGGATCAGGTCGGGGGCGTGGCGCCGCGCCGCTTCCAGCGCCTGCGCCCCGGTCTTGGCGAACACGAGCTGGTAGGAGGCCGCCAGGATGCCGCGCATGACCTGAAGATTGGCGGGCTCATCGTCGACCACCAAAATCTTCCATCTGCGGTCTGCGGGAAAATCCACAGGGGCGGCCGCGCCGGCGATTGCTGCGGCCGCAGCGGTCGGCCCGGGCACCGGCGCCGGCATCTGGTCCTTCATATCGTTCCCCCCTCTCTCCCTTTCGCCCGCTCCCTCAGGCATGCCCCCGGCCTGGGCAAACCGCCTCAATCGGGCAGCGCCGCCCGGACGCGGTCAAACGCCTCTCCGGCATCAAGGAACAACGGTAGCAGTTCGGGATCAAAATGCCTGCCAGACTGTTCGCGTAAGTAGCTGATCACGGCCTCAGGATCCCAGGGCTCCTTATAAGGGCGACGAGATATCAAGGCATCATAGACATCGGCCAGGGCAACGATGCGGCCTTCGATGGGAATTTCCCTACCAATTAACCGGTTCGGGTAGCCGCTGCCATCCCATTTCTCGTGATGGCTGAGGGCAATCCGGGCCGCCATCTGCATCAGCGCCGAGCCGTTGGTGCCGATGATGGCACCACCCCGTTCGGGGTGGGTGCGCATCACCGCCCATTCCTGCTGGTCAAGCTTGCCCGGCTTCAGCAGAATCTGGTCTGGAATGGCGATCTTGCCGATGTCATGCATCGGCGCGGCCTTGCCGATGGCGTGGCAGGCCTCGTCACTCCAGCCGATGCGGCCGGCCAGAATTTCGGCGTAACGCCCCATCCTTCTGACATGGGCGCCGGTCTGGTTGTCCTTGAATTCCCCGGCAATCCCCAGTCGGTCGAGAACCATCGACTGATCGACCAGCGCGATGTGCGTGCGGATTCGCGCCCGGACAATCGGGGCCGAAATCGGCTTGGTGATATAGTCGACGCCGCCAACCTCAAAGCCCCTGGTCTCGTCCTCGGTCTCGCCCATGGCGGTGACGAAAATGACCGGGATGTGGTCAAGGGCCGGGTCGGCCTTGAGACGGCTGCACACTTCGTAGCCGTTCATCCCCGGCATCATGATGTCCAGGAGGATCAGGTCGGGATGATGCCGTCGGGCCGCTTCCAGCGCCTGCTCGCCGTTCTTGGCGAAGGCGAGCCGGTAGGCGTCCGACAGGATGCCGCGCAACACCTGAAGATTATCGGCTTGGTCGTCGACCACAAGAATTTTCCATATTTTGTCCATTTTTTTGCCCACCCCCTAATGGACTATGGGATATATATCGACTGACTCTCTCGCAAAGTCGGCCACCAGCGCTTTCGCTTCCTCGAAATCGAAGTCATCGATCAGTCCGCGCAGGCGCGCGGTATCGTCAGGCGAAAGACTGGCTGAAAGCCGATCCAGGACCGGTTCGACGATTCCGGGATCGTCGGTCTCCAACGCCACCAACACCTCCTCCAAGGCCAGCCTGGTGCCGGGCAGGCCGGACGGACGGTCCGCCCCCGGGGCCGCCTCCGGCGGGTGATGGCAAGGTTGCCGCCCGAGCCGATCGATGGAGGTGGCGGCAACGGTCAGGGCGGTGGCCAGTTCGCCGATCAGGTCCTGGACGCCTGCGCTGCGCCGTGCCTTGAACGCCTCGTCGATGGCGGCGGCGATCCTGGCCACCTCGGACACCGCGAGATTGCCGGCAACACCTCTGAGGGCATGGGCGAGATGACAGGCGGCGTCGTGGTTTCCGGCGGCATGAAGCGTGCCCAGGCGGTCAGCGGCGTCGGTGTACCGTGCGCCGAAGCTCGCAAGCGCGGCCGAATACTGCGCCGCATCGTTCCACCGTCGCATCCCCTCCGCGGTATCGATGCCGGCCAGCCGGGGCAAATCCGCCGCCGCGCCGGGCAACGGCGCCGCGACGATGCCGCTGGCCGTTTCGCCCTGTCCCGCGGGAACCACCCTTTCGATCAGCCGGAACAACCCGCAAAAATCGATCGGCTTGGCGACGAAATCGGTCATGCCGGCTTCGAAGCACTGACGTCGCTCGGAAGGCATGACGCTGGCGGTCATGGCGATGATCGGCACCGGCGGTCTGGTGCCGTTTTCCCGGCCCCGGATCTGCCGGGTCGCGTCCAGGCCGTCCATCAACGGCATATGGACATCCATCAGAATGACGTCGAAGACCTGAGTTCGGGCCAGTTCCACCGCCTCCCGGCCGTCATGGGCCACGGTGACGCGATGGCCCTGGCCGACCAGGCGAATTTCCGCCAGTTCGGTGTTTTCCGGAATGTCGTCGGCCAGCAGGATCCGGAAACGGCGCGGGGACGGAACCGCGCTCTCACCGGCGACGCCGGCTTCCCGGGGGTGGCTGCCGCCGGTTGCCGGCTCCAGATGAAGCGTGACGTGAAAGTGACTGCCCTTGCCGAGCTGGCTTTCCACCCAAAGGTTGCCGCCCATGACCTCGGCCAGTTGCTTGCAAATCGAGATGCCGAGCCCGGTCCCCCCGTAGCGGCGGGTGGTGGAGGTGTCGGCCTGGATGAAGGGGTCGAAAATGCGCCGGACCTGTTCCGGTGTCATGCCGATGCCGGTATCGGACACCGTAATCCGAAGGGTCTCGGGCTCCTCCGCCTTTGCCACCGCGACCGTTACATGACCGGTCTCGCTGAACTTGATGGCATTGCCGACCAGATTGGTGATGATCTGCCGGATCCGGTTGGGGTCGCCGACATAGCAAGGCGGAAGCCCGGCCGGATATGACATCGCCAGTTCCAGCCTTTGTTCTTGGGCCTTGATCCGCAGCATGTCCAGTGAGTTCTGCAGAACCATCGGCAGATTGAAGACCACCCGCTCGAGTTCCAGCTTGCCGCTCTGAAGCTTCGAGACGTCGAGAATGTCGTTGATCAACAGCAGCAGCGATTTCGCGGCCGTGTGTGCCGTCATCAGATGCCGCCGCATGGGGTCTGGCAGCTCGCTCTCCAGGACCAGTGCGATGAAACCGAGGACGGCGTTCATCGGCGTTCGAATTTCGTGGCTCATGGTGGCGAGAAAGCGGCTCTTGGCTTCATTTTCGGCCACCGCGGCATGGGCGGCACGCTCGGCGGCACGGGCCAGTTCTTCGGCCCGGGTCCGGTCGGTGATGTCGAGGGACACTCCGAGCACGGCCGGTTGCCCGCCCATGGCGAACGGAACCTTGCGGGTATGGAGAACGTGCGTGACCCCGAAGCGATCGGTAAACCGCTCGTCCGGCAGCGTCACATCGTCGCCCCGTTCCAGCACCGCGCCATTGGATCGGCGAAACCCCTCCCACTCTGCCGGACTGGGATGAAGGTCGTCCTGACCGCGGCCGACCAATCGGTCCGGATCGACCCCGTAGAGCCCCGCCAGCGCCCGATTGGCCAGCAGGTAACGATGGTCCCGACCTTGAACAAAAATGTGAACCGGGGCCACATTGATCACCTTGGACAGCAATTCGCCGCTGTGACGAACTTCGTCGAGCATCCTTTGCAGGGCGCGCGACAGGATGCCGACTTCGTCAGGACCATCGCTCGCCGGCAGATCCTTGAGCCCGCCCTGGCCAATCTTCAGCGCCGCCGCGGTCAGACGGCCGAGACGCCGGGTGAGGTTCCGACCCAACAGGAACGCCGCCACGACACCGATCAACAGAGAGCCCGCGAAAACGGCGGCAAACAGCTCTTTCAGTCGTTGGATCGGGGCAAAGGCTTCGGCCCGGTCGATCTTGACCACCATGCCCCAATCCGCCTCGGGCAGATACTCGGTGACCGCCAGGACCGGCACGTTCCGATAGTCGAAAAGATCGAGGAACAGGCCGGCTTCGTGGCGGACCGCGTGGGCCATCGCAATCCGCTTGTTGGTCGGCAGCATGACCCGGCGCATTCCGGCCTTGGAGTCGAAGCGGAGCGGCGTAATGAACAGGATGCTGCCATCGCTCTGCAATTGACCAAGCACCACCTCGCCGGTTGCGCCGAGCCCGGACTGGCGGTGGAACAACTCCAGGATGGTCGGCTCCCGGACCTCCATGACCAGGGCACCAAGGGTGCGGTCGTCCAGCCGTAGCCGTCCGACGAGGCGCAAGGCGAAATCATCGACGCCGTCCAGGCGGATCGCCTGAAGCATGCCGGCGTCCCGGGCCGCCGGCGCGGGTGACCGGACTTCGGCAATACTTTGCCCGACCCGCTCCTCGCGGGTCGAGGCGATCACCGTACCCTCCGGATCGGTAACCGAAAGCGACCAGATCAGGCCGTCACCCTGGGATGCCGCCAACAGTATGCCGCGCATGGTCTCCCGCTGGGTTGCCCGGTCATTGCCATCCAAATAGTCCCGAAGGGATTGGCGCAGTTGGCTGCGGCTGGTCATGGCCGACAGGATCCTGAGATTGCCGGCAATCATGTGCTCAAGGCATTGTTTTTGCAGGGTGGCAACCGAGCGCAGCCGCTCGAACGTCTCCATGCGCAGGGTTGCCTCGGCCTGGACATAGAAAATGGTGCCGACGCCGGACAGCATCAGGCTCAGAAGCAAGGTAAACGTGATGATGAGCTTGGTTCTGATGAGCATCGGGCCCCCCTGCCACCGAACTGATACGCCACTGATTTGGCGTGTTTCATCGAACATGATCCGAATCGTTGATCGCGGCGCCGGTAAGGGTGGCTACGAAATTTCTTGCGCCCTCGAATTCAAAGTCATCGATCAGTCCCTGCACCTGCGCGGCGTCGCCCGGCAACAGGCTTGCCGAAACCCGCTTCAGTACCGGCTCGACCGCTCCCGGATCGTCGGTCTCCAACGCCGCCAACAGCTCCAGCAGCGCCGACGGCGCCACCGTTGCGCCTGCCGGACTGTCCGGCTTCCGCGGGCTGTCGCCGGCGGGTTTACGAGAGCTTTGCAGGAGTTGCCCGATCGACGCGGCGGCAACCTCCAGGGCATCTGCCAGTTGCGGGATCAGGCTCTCGACGCCGTCGCTGCGGCGTCTCTTGAAGGCGTCGGTGAGGGCGCCGGCAAAATGCGCAACCTGTGATATCGAGAGGTTGCCGGAAACGCCTTTCAGCGCGTGAGCCAGTTCGTAGGCCGCCTGCCAGTTTCCCGCGGCCTGAAAGGCCTCAAGCCGCCGCGCGGTATCGGCATATCTCGCGGCAAAACTGCCGAGCGCCGCGCGATAGCGGTCGGCATCGCTCCAACGCCGCAATCCGCCGGTGACATCGATCCCGTCCAACGGCGGCAAAGTCGGGGCCGTCGGGTGCAGCGGGACTTCCGCGGTTCGCACCGGTTCGCCGCTCCCGGCCGGAACCACCTTTTCCAGCAGCCGGAACAGTGCGGTGAAATTGACCGGCTTGACGATGAAATCGGTCATGCCCGCCTCGAAACAGTGATGGCGTTCCGCGGGCAGGACGCTCGCGGTCATGGCGATGATCGGTATCCGCGGCCCGGCCCCGTCTTCCCGGCGCCGAATCTCGCGGGTGGCGTCAAGCCCGCTCATCACCGGCATCCGGACATCCATCAGGATCACATCGAAAGCCTGGGTCCGGGCCAGATCGACCGCCTCCCGGCCGTCACGGGCCACCGTCACCCTGTGGCCCTGGGCCGCCAGCCGGACTTCTCCCAACTCGGCGTTTTCCTGAATATCGTCGACAAGCAGCACCCGGAACCGGCGCCGGGACTGGACCGGAACCTGGATCGTCACGCCGTGGTCGGGACAGCCGGCAACGCAGGAGACCAGAGCCAGCCGCAATGCGACGTGGAAGGTACTGCCGACGCCCGGCTGGCTGTCCACCCAGATGCGCCCGCCCATCATTTCCGCGAGTTGCCTGCAAATCGAGACCCCGAGCCCGGTACCACCGAACTGGCGCGTCGTCGAACTGTCGGCCTGGACAAACGGTGTGAAGATGCGTTCGGCTTGTTCAGCGGTCATGCCGATGCCGGTATCGGCGACCGTCAATTCGATCAGGCCCGGTTCCCCGGCCGCCGCCACCGAGACCTTGATGCTTCCGGTGTCCGTGAACTTGATCGCGTTGCTCACCAGATTGGTGGTAATCTGCCGGACCCGCTGGGGGTCGCCCAGATAGCAGTGGGGCAGGCCAGGCTGCGCGTAGAACCTGAGGTCGAGCCCCTTATTGCGGGCCTTGATCTGCGATATTTCCAGCACGCTGCGCAACACCATCGGCAAATTGAAAATAATCTCCGCCAGATCAAGCTTGCCGTTTTGCAATTTGGAAATATCGAGAATATCGCTAATCAGCATAAGAAGGGCTTTGGCAGAAATATAGGCCGTGGTCAGTTGCTGGCGGGCGGTATCGGACAGATCACCTTCCAGGACCAGACCGAGAAATCCCAGGACGGCATTCATCGGGGTGCGGATTTCGTGGCTCATATTGGCGAGGAACTGGCTCTTGACCGCGCTGGCCGCCTTGGTTTCGGCCAAGGCCCGCTCCAGTTTTTCATTGGTCACGCGCAGTTCGGTGTCGGCCAGCTTGAGCGGGGTCACGTCGGCGACCAGCACGAAAAAGCCGATCACCGCCTCGCCCTTGCGGTCTGGAATATAGTGGACCAGGACGTGGCCCAGGTCGCCGGACGGTTTGCGGATCGTCTGCTCGAACCGTTGGGGCACCCCGGCCAGCACACCATCGATCGCCGGAGACGCCAACCTGTGGCTGTCCTCGCCGAGGAGATCCCGGATCGAGAGCGCCGGCATCTCGTCGGGCGTGTGACCGAACCATTCGACATGGCCAGGATTGGCAAAGCGGCAACGCAGGTCGCGGTCCCAATATCCGACAATGCCCGGCAGATTATCGGTGACGGTGGTCAGGAATTTCTCGCGTTCCTGCAATTTTTCATTGATCTCGACGAGCTGGTCTGTGCGCTCCCGGACCAACTCCTCAAGATGTTCCCGCTCCTCAAGATGTTCCCGGTAGCGTTCCAGCTCGGTGGCGGCCTGTTTGCGTTCGGTCACGTCGCGGGCAATCTTGGACACGCCGATGACGCCGCCGGCGGCATCCCGGATCGGCGAAATCGTGACCGAAACATCGATCCGACGACCGTCCCGGCCCAGCCGCACCGTATCGAAATGGCGGATGGTCTCACCGCCGCCGACCCGCCGGAGGATCTCCCGCTCTTCCTGCTCCCGCCCGGGTGGGAACAGCATCACCATCGCGCGTCCGATCACCTCATCGGCCCGGTAGCCGAACAGCCTTTCCGCGCCCCGGTTCCAACTGGTGATGATGCCGTCGAGGGTCTTGCCGACGATGGCGTCGTCGGAGGACTCCACGATCGCCGCCAGCATGGCGCAGCTTTTCTGCGCCTGCTCCAGTTCCACCACCCGGAGCCGGCTTTCCTCGGCCATGGCCTCGGCCTTGGCGGTGGCGCGTGTCATGAGCGCGTCGCGCCGCAGTTTCGAACGCACCGTCACGATCCAGCCCAGCGCCGCAAAGATCGCCAGCAAGGGAGCGAGGATCAGCGCGGTCGGGAACCAGCCGCCATACCCTGCCTGAATTTCCCTGGCCATCAGTGCAAAAACGATCACCAGCCCCGCCAGCGGCAGGAATAAAGTCAGAAAATGTAGTCGTAGCGTATCGCGCGCCATCATCGCTGGAACTCCAGGAGAAGCTCCACTTGAATTATATCACCATATGAATTAAGTCAAGATATCTCTGAACGACGTCCGCGATAATTGCTTAAAATGCTTTATTATGAGTGGATTAACCATAATATGTACTTTATTGGTAAATGATACGACGCCTAATTAATAAACTTCCTTCTTGATTCCAGGGGCAGGGTGGCCATCTGCTTATTATCGATATGTTAGCGAAATATCGACGTCCTTGCGGTGTCCCGGGGCACGCCCTCCCACTCACCACTCTCCATTGATGATGGCATTCGCTCGCGATACACGACAGACGGCTCGCTTTGGTTGCGGCTGCGAGCGCGAGAAAGCACCTGAGGCCGCAGAAAGAACGAACCGCACTCTCGAGTCGCCCGGTAAAGCGACAGCGACGAAGAAACTCCTGAGAGTAAAATATTGCCGATGACTATGCGGCATCTGCCGCCCTTATTCCGATTGGACAGCCATCTCAAGGCAAAGACCGGACCCAAGGTATCGAGCGAGATAACGGGCGCCGGCGACACCGGTTTACCGGCTTTCGTCGCAAACGGTGCGCAATATCGCCGCCGACTGCGCCGCCATCATCCCGAAGAGCATGGAAATCGCGTTTGTGGGGGCCGAGGGCGCGACCAACGCCGCCGAAATCTACCAGTCCCGGGCCGACTGGCTCAACCGGGAATTGAGCAAGGCCATCGTCGGCCAGACCAGCACCTCAGAGGGCCAGCAGGGCAGCCACGCCATCGGGCGCGTCCACCGTCAGGTCCAGGACGACATCGCCCGCCACGATTGTCTGGTGATCAGCGCCACGCTCAGCCACACCATCGTCAAATGGATCGTCGACCTGAATTTCGGACCCCAGACCCGGCACCCCTGGCTGCATCTGGGTGAGGCCCCGGCCGCCGACCTGACCCAACTGGCGGGGAGCCTGGCCGCGCTGGTTCCCTTGGGCCTGGACGTGGCCACCGACGATGTGCGTGACCGGTTCGGGTTTGCCAAGCCCGACGCCGGCGCCCCGGTGCTCAAGGCGCCCCCGGGCGCGCCGCCGCTTGACCTTCCCCCGGCGGCGGGGAGCGGGGACGGCCAGTCCGGGCTGTCGGCCCTGCTCTCGGCCGAACCGCAGCCGACCGGGCCGGAGCGGCTGACCACAGCCCTGATCAGACTCAGCCGGGTCACCGAAAGGGCCTGGCTCGACGAAGCGGCGGCGCTGCTCGATGCCAGCCGGGACCTGGACGAGTTCGCCGACCGCCTGCCGGAGTTGCTGGCCCGGCTCGGGTCGGCGCGGCTGGCGGGACAGGTCGGCGATGCCCTGACCGCGGCCCATGTGGGCGGCATGGCCGACGTGGCCGACGAGGTCAGGGATGGCTGACGGCGCCGCCGATCCGTGGAGCCTGCCCCCCAAGGAGGCCATCGACTTCTTCCGCGGCAAGGTCAATGTTCCGACCCGGCGATGGGATGATCTCTCGCAGTCGGAACACGACTATGGGTTCATGGTCGCGGGCGCCCGCAAGGGCGAACTGCTCACGGACTTGCGCCAGGCGGCCGATGCCGCGTTGGCCGAGGGTCAAAGCAAGCAATGGTTCCGGGACCAGTTCTACAAGATCGCTGAACGGCACGGCTGGCAATACTACGACAAGCCCGACACGCCGCACTGGCGCGCCGATCTGGTCTACGGCACCAACCTGGGCGTGGCCTATGCCGCCGGGCGCCACGAACAGATGACCGACCCGGACGTGCTGGAAGCCTTCCCCTATTGGCGCTATGTCCACAGCGGTTCGGCCCACCCCCGCCCGGCGCACCTGGCCTGGAACGGCACGGTGTTGCCGGCCGACAGCCCCTGGTGGGCCACCCACAGTCCACCCAATGGCTATCACTGCGGCTGCCGCAAGGAGCCGGTGTCGGAGGTGGGGTTGCGGCGGCTGGGCAAGACCAGGCCCGACAGCGCGCCGACGACGGCGTCCAGCCACTACGGGATCGACCGGGGCTGGGCCTATACCCCGGGCGAGAGCCGGCTGACCCCGATGGCGCGCGAGGCCCTGGCCCAGGCCGATGCCCGCCGGGCGGACAAGTGGCAGCAACTGACGCCGGGCGACTGGCGAACGGCCGGCCGTCCCGAACGCCTGCCGCCCCGGCCGGCTCCGGCGCCCCTGGCCCCGGTTCCCGCCGATCTGGATCAGGCCCGCCAGTTTGCCATCCAGGCTTTGGACGGTGACGATAAGGTCTTCCGTGTCGATGGGATCGATTACCCGGTCGCGGTGTCGGCCACGGCCCTTGCCGGACACAAGCCCGAAGACCTCAAGCGCCTGAAATTCCTGTCCTGGTTGCCCGAGCTTCTCCAGCGGCCGCAGGAAGTCTGGGCCGGCTTCGAACGACCGACCTTGACCCCGGAGGAGGCGGTAGCGGTGCGGCGCCGACAGCAGACGCCCCCCCGCGCGCGCTTCTATCTCAGGCTGATCAGCGTGGTTGCCGAGCCGGGCCGTTCGGGGCTGCCCTTCCTGGTGGTGGCCGGCGTGAACCGCCTGGGGATAATCGAAGCCTTCACCGTCATCCCCATGGGGGACGTCAATTATCTGAACCGGCAAAGGCAAGGGACGCTCCTGCGCGCCGACGACGGGGCGCATAGCCCTCGCTCTCCAGGCGGCGGAGCGGGCTCCACGCCGCAAGCCAACGGGGCCGCCTCCCGGCTCACGAACGTGTCACCGGGAATATAGGAGACCCCCATGGCCGGTGCCAGCATCATCGTCGAAGACCAGGCCGTGCGTGAGGCGCTGGCCCGGTTGCAGACCCTGAATGCCGGCGGCAAGGCCCTGAAGTGGATCGGCACCGAAGTGGCCGCCCAGGTCCGCCATCGCATCGACACCGGCGGCCCGGGGCCGGACGGCACCGCATGGCACCCGCTCAATGCCGCCTACGCCGCGAACAAGAAGGGCGCCGGCATCCTGAAGGGCCTGGCCATGCGCGGCGGCTTGCAGGGCTCGATCGCCTGGGCGGTGGACGGCGACAGCGTCCGGATCGGCAGCAACAAAGTCTATGCCGCGATCCATCAGTTCGGCGGCACCATCCGGCCGGTACGGGCGGCGGCCCTGGTGTTTCACCTCGGCGGCAAGCTGATCCGCGCTCACGCCGTCACCATTCCGGCCCGGCCCTATCTGGGCCTGTCCGCCGACAACCGCCGCGATCTGGAAGAGCTGCTGATCAGCCAGATCGAGCGGCTGCTGTCGGCATAGGCGCCCGAATGCGGATCGCTGCAATAGAAGCCCGTGGAGTGGCCTGAAGAGGAAGGAGGTCCGAAGGTGGCGGCGATTTCTTTAAACGCGAAATTAAACGCTCCCTGTGCGACGGCGGCCTATCTGCCCGGACCGGGTCCGGGTGTCGTTGCTCTCCGGGCTCGTGGCTTATGGTGGCGTCGCCTGGATCAAAGAGTGCCATGACCACCCCTTCTGCCCCCCCCTCCCTGCTCGCCTGCCTGTCGGTCGAACTCCCTGGCGGCACCGACCTGCCCGAATGGGTCCGGCTGGTGCCGGCCGGGCAATTCGTGACGATCGATGGCCGCGGGTTCCGGGCCGACGCGGCTCTGCTCGCCTCGTCGGTCCGCCTGCCCATCGCGGTGGATTTCGACCACGCCACCGAACGCGGCCCGACCACGGGTCAGCCGGGGGCGGCCGCGGGTTGGGTCGAGGCGCTTGAGGCGCGGGACGACGGTCTCTATGGCCGGGTCGCCTGGACCAGTCTCGGCAAGACGGCGCTCCTTGACCGGCGCCATCGACCCCGATCAGGTCCCCAGCCTCCCCGAACTGGTCGCAGCACGCGCCTCAGCCTGAGCGCCCGGGGTTTTGCCCCTGTTACGTGGCAGACTGCCAACCCCTTGATTCCGATGGTGGGCGCGACAGGGATTGAACCTGTGACCCCTCCCGTGTGAAGGGAGTGCTCTCCCGCTGAGCTACGCGCCCGCCGTCCGCCGTCCGCGGTGGCAGCTTTCTACGGCTGCACCGGACCCGTTGTCAAGGGATCACCGAGCGATCGAGGAACGATTGCGCGGTCACCGCAGAGGGGTCAATGGCCGCTGTCGGCGGCCTCGCGTCCGGCGGCGAAGGCCTCGCGGTTGAGGGCGGCCAGGGCCGGTTTGCGGGCCTGGAAACGCTCGACGATTTTTGCCTCCAGCGTGGCCGCGGGGAAAGGCAGGGCGTCGGCCAGCGCGCCCAGCATGATGGTGTTGATCAACTTGCGATCCCCCAACCCGGCAGCGATCTCGCCGGCCGCAACCACCCGCACCTCGACCCCGGCCGTGGCCCCGGCGGTGCGCAACAGGCCCACCGCATCCTCGGGATAGGCATAAAGGCCGCCCGAGACCACCGGCGGCACCAGCCGCTGGCTGCTGGCCACGATCCGGCCGCCCGGCCGGAGCTGATCACACCAGCGCAGGGCCTCGGCGATCTCGAAGGCCGCGAGCAGGTCCACGGCGCCGGGCGCGATCACCGGCGACAGCACCCGCGGCCCGATCCGAACATGGGAGGTGACGACGCCGCCACGCTGGGCCATGCCCGCCACCTCGGACTTCTTGACATCGAAGCCGTGGTCGATGGCGGTCTGGGCCAGCACCTCGGCGGCGGTCATCACGCCCTGGCCGCCGATGCCGCAGACCAGGATATTGAGGGCGGGCAATGCGCTCATGACCGGGCTCCGGCTTCGGCTTCGGTTCCGGCGGCGGTCGCCATCGGCACGATGGCGCTGTGGGAACAGACGCTGACGCACATGGTGCAACCGGTGCAGGCCCGGCTGTCGATGGTGGTGAACGTCACCTCGAACGCCTCGCCGTTCAGGGTCCGCCGGTCGCGCCGGCGGACCGAAATCGCCGGGCAGCCCAGATCCATGCAACTTCCGCAACCGGTACAGCGGTCCTCCAACACCTGATGGGGCGTCCGCCGTTCGAATTCGGGGATCAGGGTGCAGGGCCGGCCGGTGATCACCACCGACGGCTCGGGCACCCTGATTTCGTCGCGGATGGTGCGGAACAGCAGCGGCAGGTCGTAGCTGTCCACCACCTTGATCCGCTCCGGTCTGACCCCGAGGGCCTCGACCAGCCGGGCAAAGTCGACCCGGGGCGCGGTGTCGCCGTGGACGTCGTGGCCGGTGCCGGGATGATTCTGGCCGCCGGTCATGCCCGTGGTCCGGTTGTCCAGAATCAGGGCGGTCACGTTACCACGGTTGTAGACGATGTTCAGCAGCCCTTGCAGCCCCATGTGCAGGAAGGTCGAATCGCCGAGCACGGCCAGCACCGCCTTGCCGGCGTCGGAGGCGCCGCCGGCCTTGTCGATGCCAAGCGCCATGCCCATCGAGGCGCCCATGGCGATGCAACTGTCCAGCGCATGCCAGGGATGGCCGGCGCCCAGGGTGTAGCAGCCGATGTCGCCCATGATCACCACCTTGCGGCGCATGGCGAACAAGGTGCTGAACACCCCAATATGGGGACAGGCGGCGCACAGGGTCGGGGGACGTGGAAACAGGCCGTCTTTGACCGCGGGGGTCCGGGCCGGCGCCCGCCCGGGCTCGGGCACGCCGATCAGCCGGCGGACCGGCGGACCCAGCACATCCGCGGTCAACTCGCCGATGCGGGGCAGGATGTCCTTGCCGTGGACCGCGAGCCCGGCGGCGCGCAACTCGTTCTCGACCAGCGGCTCGGTCTCTTCCACCACCACCAGCCGGTCGACCCGGCCGGCCAGCGCCCGGATGCGCGCCAGCGGCAGCGGATGGCTGAGACCGAGCTTGAGCAGCGACGCCTCGGGGAACGCCTCGCGCAGGTGCAGGGTGGCCGGTCCCGAGACCACGAAGCCGACCCGCCGGTCGCTCCCCGGTTCCTCGAGGGTAAGGTCGCAGGTCTCGGCGAACGCCGCCAGCCGTTTCTCTCGTTCCAGTTGCAGCGGCAGCCGGCGGCGGGCATTGGCCGGCACCATCACCCAGCGGGCGGGATCGAGGCTGAAGCCGGGAACCGCCCGTTCCTCCCGGTTGCCCAGCGCGACCAGGGACTTGACGTGGCAGACGCGGGTGGTCAGGCGCAGCAGCACCGCGGTTTCGAACTGTTCCGACAGTTCGAACGCCCGCAGGGTCATGGCGTGGGCTTCGGCGGAATCCGCCGGCTCCAGCACCGGCAGGTGGGCGAAGCGGCCCCAATAGCGGGAGTCCTGCTCGTTCTGGGACGAGGACATGCCGACATCGTCGGCCACCGCGATCACCAGCCCGCCGAGGACACCGGTCAGGGTCAGGGTCATCAGCGGATCGGCGGCGACGTTCAGCCCCACATGCTTCATGGCGCAAAAGGCCCGGGCGCCGGCCATGCTGGCCCCCAGCGCCACCTCCAGCGCGACCTTTTCGTTGACGGACCATTGGGCGTGCAGGTCGGGATAGCGGGCCAGGGTCTCCAGAATCTCGGTGGCCGGAGTCCCCGGATAGCCGGTGGCGACCCGGGTTCCGGCCTCCCAGACCGCGCGGGCGATGGCTTCGTCGCCGGACAGCAGATGGCGGGCGCCGGCATCGGCCCTGACCGCAATGCTCATTTCTGGGTTTCCCTTGCTCCGTTGCCGATTGCCGAAGGCTGGGATCCGTCCTTGGGCCGACAAGGTCCCGCCTTGCTTCCGCCTCCGGTGTCACGCCCGGTTTCCCTCAGGAACAGCGCAGATCCGGCCGCCGTTTATGCCAGTCCCCCGCCACCCTGACAACGGGATTTCGGGGCGGCTGATCCCTCGCGGTTTCCGCGGGTCCGATGCGGGCGCTCCGGTGTGGGCGTCATGCGCCCGGTTACGGCAGGTCGTTGGAAGGAAGAAATTTGTGGGCTCTGCCCACACCCGCAAAGGGCCGGGTGGCCCTTTGAACCCGGGACGTCTTCTCGGTGCGGCTGGCGGACGGCTTGCCGCGATCACTCCTTGGGGCGAAGATCGATGCAGCGCACCGCCTTGCCCACCGAGCGGTCGATGGCCCCGACATCCACCACCCGCACGGTGGCGGAGATGCCGATCATCGACTTGATGTGGTGGCCCAGGTCGCGGGCACAGGCGGCCCGGGCCTGGGCATCCTGGTGGGCGAATTCCCGCCGGGCTTCGACCACCACCTCAAGGCTGTCGAGGTGGCCCTTGCGGTGAAGCTCCAGCAGGTAATGGGCCGAGAGCCGGCGGTCGGCCAGCAGCAGTTCCTCGATCTGCGAGGGAAAGACGTTGACCCCGCGGATGATCAGCATGTCGTCGGACCGGCCGGTGATCTTTTCCATCCGTCTCATGGATCGGGCGGTGCCGGGCAGCAGGCGGGTCAGATCGCGGGTCCGGTAGCGGATCACCGGCATCGCCTCCTTGGTCAAAGAGGTGAACACCAGTTCACCGTACTCGCCGTCGGGCAGCACCGCGCCGGTCACGGGGTCGATGATTTCGGGATAGAAATGGTCTTCCCACAGATGCAGGCCGTCCTTGGTCTCGACGCATTCGCAGGCCACCCCCGGGCCCATGACCTCGGACAGGCCATAAATGTCGATGGCCTGCATGTCGAAGGTCTGCTCGATCTCCCGGCGCATGGCCTCGGTCCAGGGCTCGGCCCCGTGCAGGCCGACGCGCAGCGACGAACGGCGCGGGTCCAGCCCCAGGCGGCGGAACTCGTCGCCGATGGCCAGCATGTAGGAGGGTGTCACCATGATCAGGTCGGGCCGGAAGTCCTCGATCAGCCGGACCTGCCGTTCGGTCTGGCCGCCCGAAACCGGCACCACGGTACAGCCCAGCCGCTCGGCGCCGTAATGGGCGCCCAGGCCGCCGGTAAACAGGCCGTAACCATAGGCGACGTGGACCAGATCGCCGCGGCGTCCGCCGGCGGCGCGGATCGAGCGGGCGATCAGGTCGGCCCAGGTCTCCAGGTCCTGCCGGGTATAGCCCACCACCGTCGGCTTGCCGGTGGTGCCGCTGGAGGCGTGAATGCGGGCCACCTGCGGGCGTGGCACCGCGAACATGCCGAACGGGTAATTGGTCCTCAGGTCTTCCTTGGCGGTCAGCGGAAAGCGCGCGAGATCGTCCGGCTGCCGCAGGTCGTCGGGATGGACGCCGGCTAGGTCAAAGCTTTGCCGGTAATGGGCGACGTTGTCGTAGGCGTGGCGCACACTCCAGCGCAGCCGTTCCAGTTGAAGGGCGGTAATCTCGTCGCGACTGGCGACTTCAATCGCCTCAAGCTCTGGCCTTGCCCCCGCACCATCCGCCACGCCGTGCCCCATCCCGAAAGGACCATCCCCGATCTGGCCGCCGTTTATGCCAGTCCCGGGGCACCGTGACAACGGGATTTCCCGGCGCGGGGGGTTGCTCGCGGCCTGGAACGCGGCATCCGGCCTCGATGACGCGCGCTTCGCCAAACGGTTCACCCACGGCCTGGACATTGGCCCGGCCACCCTCGGCCGGCTGCGCAAGGCTGCGGCCGGAGCGGCCCAGGCCCGGACCTTCGGCCAGATGATCGAGGCGAGCCACCCGCTCGCCGCCGCCATCCAGGAGATCGGCGGCGACCGTTGGCCCGAGATGCTGGGGAGGTTGGAAGACCAGGCCGAAAGGGTCGGCCCGGGCGGTGGCACCGGACACTTTTCGGGGCTGGCCGCCGGCGATCGTCCGGACCACGGTTCGGAACTATGGTCGAGGCCAAGGGCCTCGGGTATGCGACGCTTCTGAGGAAGAACGAGCAGAGGACCCTTGGTCAATGGGAAGCTCAAGCCCAACGTCAGGTCTCCGCAGCCCGGGGACGCCCGCTGGTCTGGTTTTTTGCCGAAAAAAGTGCTGCGGACGCCGCCAGAGAACTCTTCAAACGGGAACATCTCAATATTGCCGTCATCTACATGCCACTACCGGGAGCCAAGCCATGACCACGTCACACGATACCGGGAAATTTAATATCGACTCCTTCTGGAATGCCGGGCGTCCAACCCGCCGCGACCGTAGGGACCGGCAGCGGACGCGGTTCCGGTGGGTGCGGTTTTGATGCGTTGACAGAACCGGGTCGGGGCTTATCCTGAACCCTATGGGTGGCGGTAACGGCGTCTCCGCATCGGTGAAACCGCAGGGGTGAACACGAGTGTCAGGGGGAGGAGCGGCGCGGTCGAATCGCGATCGGTTCGTCGGATTCGCGTTCGCCGGCGCGCATTTGCTGCTGGAAACCGACAATGCCGGGCGCATCACCTTTGCCGCCGGGGCGCGCTGCGGTCTGGTTGCCGGGGCGCTGGACCAGATGATCGACCACAGCCTGTTCGAATACTTTCCGACCGAAGAGCATGCGCTGCTGCGCATGCTGTTGCGCCGGCTGATCCAGAAAGGCAAGCTGGACGTAACTCACGTCGTCATGAAGTCGGCCGCCGCCCGACCGTTTTCGGCGTTTCTTGGCGCCTGCCGCCTGCCCAATCACCCGGACCGCTGTTTTCTCAGCGTGAGCATCCGGGGACAGCCGACCAACCGGGTGGCGGGGCGGGGTGTGCCGGATCTGGCGACCTTCGTCCCGGTTCTGGAAAGCCATCTGGCCGCCGCCAATGCCACCGAGATTTCCCAGGCGCTGTCGATGGTGCTGGTCGAGGGTCTCCAGTCGGTCAAGGGCAGCGACCGGATTCGCGAGTTGCTGGAAGCCTATTTCCTCTCAGATCGATCTCCATCGGCGGCGATTCCGCGGTCCGGCTCTCGGACGATCATTACGCGGTGCTGCATGGCGAAGAGGGCGCCCTGGAGGATATCCGGCGGAATATCAACCAGTTGCTGGCGGAGGCGCAGGCCGAGGACCTGACCGCGTCCACCCGCATGTGGCGGGTCAACATCGGCAGGAGCGAGTTGCCGCTGTCCGACGTGGCCCGCGCCATCGGCTTCACGCTCAAACGCTTTGCCAGCGAGAATCCCAAGGGCTTCGAGACCATCGACATCGATCAGGCCGTCGAAGACCTGCTGGCCACCACCGTCGAACGGGTCTCGCGGGTCCGCAGTACCCTGGAAAAGCGGAACTTCCATCTGGTGTTCCAACCCATCGTGCGCCTCGCCACCGGCCAGGTGCACCATGTCGAGGCCTTGATGCGGATCGGTGACGGCGATTCGCCGGCGGAGTTCGTCGCCTTCGCCGAGGGCATCGGCCTCAATACCGATCTCGACCTGATGGTGGTCCAGGCGGCCCTCGATATTCTTCATGATGCGTATCGAAAAAAGCAGGTGATTCCCGATATCGCCGTCAACATCTCGGCCCAATCGCTGAGCAGCAGGATTTTCGTCGATCAACTTGAAAAAATACTGCAACCGTTCGGCGACGTCTCCAAGAAGTTGCTGATCGATATTACCGATCCGGCCAGCGTCGGAGATTTCTCGCTGTTGAAGGCGGCGTTACTTCGGCTGCGCAAGCTAAACCTGCGGCGCTGCCTGGGCGATGTCGGGACCGGCAATGCCTCGTTCATGTCGCTCAACGAGCTTGCCGTCGACTTCGCCAAACTTGACGGCAAGGTGGTCCAGAGCGTGGTCAGGGAAGGACGGGAGCGGACCATCCTACAGTCTCTGCTCCAGATTTGCAGCCATCGCGGGATCATGATCATCGCGGAAAAGGTTGAGACCGAGCAGCAACGGCAGGCATTGCGGACTCTGGGGGTGCCCCTGGGACAGGGATTTCTCTATGGCCAACCGACACTAGAAATGCCAACGGTGGATCTGCAACTGAAGCCGAAGGACAAGTGAGGACGACCGAGATCCGGGGGTGGGAGAGGCCCGTCGGCAAGGCGATCGTTCATAATGAACGGGACCGGCACAATGAACGGGACGACGGTGTCGGAACTGAAGTACCATGGGCGGCATTCGGGTATCGGCCCGTCCGATACCGGGACGGACCGACCGGCCTGACGGAAGGGGCATGATTCAAGGGGGGCGCCGTGGGTTTGCAACCGTCGCGTCTTGTGCCGAAGGGGTGGTCGATCATCCTTGGCGTCGTTGTCGCCCTGGGTATTCCGCCGGTCGATGGGGTGGTTCACCGGAGCGCCGCGGCCGCGCCCGGTCCCACGCTCCAGGCCGCGCCGCCCGCCGCGGCGCCGCGGCAAGTCGCCACCGTGTTCGCGGTGGAGCGGTTCGGCCGCTACGCGGTCACGCTGGCCAGCGTCAAGGGCGCGGCGTTGCAGTTGATCGACCGCATGGCGGGTCCCGAGGCCGAGGACGGTGTGGCCGGTGAGCGTGACGGCCGGATCGATCTGTTCCTCGGGCCGGGCAGTCACAAGGCGGTGATGTCGTTCGCCCCCGGCGAGCCCAATCCACCGGAACTGGCGGTGCAGCCGTTCCAGGAACTCAATCAGGGCACGCCGCCGCAACTGGTGGAACTGGCGCTGGTTCAGACCGAACTCGGCGACGTGCAGCAGCGGTCCTACTGGCTCGACATCCGCCAGCGCCGGACCGTGTTCATCGAAGCCGCCGGCCGCCATCTCCAGGACCTGCGTCTGTGGAAGGACGGCACCTGGCTGGAGGAGGCGAGGCCCACCGCCTCCCGGTCGGAACGTCGGCCGGGTCAGCCGCTGGCGGTGCGCCAGTTGATCGCCGATCTCGGCCCCGGCCTCTATCTGCTGACCGCCTACGGCGGTGATGGCGAGACCTGGACCGAGGCGGAGGCCGCCAATCCCCTGGTGCTGCGCTGGGGCATTCCGGCCCTGCCGGAAACCGGCCGCCGCGCCTTCGTGACCGGACCGTTCGGTTTCGACCGCTGGCTGGTGCCACCCGCCGCCAGTGACTTCCGTCTGGAGGTGCCTCGGGGCGAGACCGGTGACATGGATGTCGCAACCCTGCACGACGGCGTCGTCAGCGACCCCGCTCACGCCGGCATCGACAGGACCACGCGCGGGTCGGCGATCGGGCTGAGCCGCCAGCCCCTGTCCCGCGGCGCCGCTCATCTGGTGACGGTCCGGCGGCCGGTCGGAAGCCCGTATGTGCTCCAGCACTACGTGGCCGTGCATGATGCCGGCTTCACCGTGCCCGGCGACGCCGACTATCTGATCGGCACGCTCCGGCCGGGCCATGGCGAAGACGATGTCGACCTGACCGCGGTGCTGACCGGGACCACCGGCGGGGCCGGGAAGGCCGAAGCCAGCGAAAGGATCATCGCCCGCCAGACCATCAGGCTGGGTCACGACAGCCCCTGGCGCCGCCGTTTCACTCTGCCTGATCCGGTCAGCCTGTTCGTCGACGTGACCCAGCCCGGTGGTTACAAGGTGGAAACCACCGGCGTCGATGCCGAGGTCCAGTGGCAGCCTTTTGCCCTGACCGGCGGCCCCGACCGGGCACCGCCGCCGCAGCCAGGCGGCGGGGTGTGGGACCTGGACGCCGGGCTTTATGTCCTGCGGGTGCTGCCGCGTGCGGGCGGGCGCGGCATCGTCGGCCTGTCGCTGCATGGCGAGGCTTCTCCCGAAGCCGCCGAGCCATCGCCACCGCTGCCGGGCGCCAGCTTTGCTCCGCTCCGTCTGCAACGCGACGTCCGCTACCGTCTCAGCCTGAATGAGGCGCCCGGTTCCGGCTTCGGCATGGTGAAGCGCCTGCTGCCGGCGGACCTGACCGAAGACCTGCCGCTGGTGCTGGCCGCGGGCGAGAGTCGCACGCTGCCGGTGTCGCTGCCCGCGACGGGCATGGTCCAGGCGCCGACCGACGACGGCACCGCCCTGCCCCTGAGCCTCGATGGCGCCTCCGCCACCGGTCAGGTGACGGCCGCCGCCGGCGCCCATGCGGCCCACGTCACCAATCCGACGCCGGCGCCGGTGATCGCGTCGCTGCGCTTCCAGGCCGGCACCCCGCCGGCGGCGGCCGAGCTGTCGCCGCTGCCGGCGGAAAGCCTCGGGAAGCTGCCCGGGTTTCCGGTGCTGGAGGCGGGAACGCCGCGCTTCCTGGATCTCCGGGTCAGCGAGGACGCGACCTTCGCGGTCAAGGTCGGCACTCCGGCGCTCTATCGGGTCGAAACCACCGGCCTGCTCCAGACCAGCGGCGCCCTGCGGACCCAGGTGCAGCCGTCGCTGGCCCAGGCGTCGGCCAACGGCGTCGGCCGCAACATGCTGCTCCAGCAGTATTTACGCGAGGGCCTGTATCGACTGACCGTCGGCACCGAGGGCGACACCTTCGGCCATCTGGGCGTCACCCTGACCGCATCGCCCATGCGCGACGGCGGCGCGCTGACGCCGGGTCTGCCGGCCCGCGTCACGTTGGGCCCCGGCGAGGGCGTGATCTACACCTTCGATGTCCCGGAGCCGGGTCCCTACCGCTTGCAGGCACTCAGCCTGGCCGGGGCCACCGCCATCCGGCTGGAGGACGCCGAAGGCTGGCCGCTGACCACGCCGGACCAGACCGGCGATCTGCGGCGGGACATGGAGCCGGGCCGGTACCGGCTGGTGGTGCTGCCGCAACCGCTGCCGGGTCGCCTGCTGACCCTGGTCGAATCGGAGCGGACGCCGCCCGCGCCGGTCGGCCACGGCCCCCACCCGTTGCCCCTTGATGGCAGCGTCGCCAACCGCTGGGAGGAACCTGCCGACGGCGGTCCGCGCCGGCCCGATGTCTGGAGCTTTGCGCTGTCGGCCGAATGCGATCTCGCGATCACGCTCGGCGACCTGATGCAGGGCGAGCTGCGGCGCGACGGCGAGGCGCAGCCGGTGGCGTCCCTGTCGTTCCGCGAACCCTGGCACGGCCGCCTGGCCGCCGGGGCCTGGCATCTGGACGTCCGCAGCGTCCGGCCCGACAACCGCCTTGACTACACCGTGGCCACCGCCGTCACGCAACTGATCCCGGGACACAGCCGCACCGTCACCGCGCCGGCGCTGGTGCCGGTGGCGCTGGGGGACGACCAGCGGGTCGAGATTTCGTCTTTCGGGACCGGCGAGGTCCGGGCCACCCTGCTTGATGCCGCAGGGGTCGAGGTGGCGCGGAGCGGCGCGCGGCCCGACGATTGGAACTTCAACATCACGGCCCGGCTGCCGGCCGGCCACTATCGGCTCAAGGTCGATCCGCTGGCCGGCGCCGCGGTGACGACCACCGTGAGCCTCCGGCAACTGGCCGAGGTGGTCGATGCCGCGCTCGCGGCGCCCGGCGACCGCACGCTGACCGATGGCCTGCTGCACGCCATTCCCCTTGAACTCAAACCCGGGGACGGACCTCTGGTGGTGACGCAGGCGCGTTCGGCCGACCCGGTCGGGCTGGCGCTGGAACGGCGCACGCCCGATGGCGTCTGGCAGACCGTGGGCACGACCAGCGGGCGTGCCGCGCATCTGGCGCTGGCCCGCGATCCGGCGGCCCCGGAAGTCTATCGCCTGCAAGTCTGGTCGTTGGACCACACCCGCCTGCCGATTGCCCTTGCCCTCCGTGCGGTGGCGCCGCCGCCGTTCCCGGAGCCGGCGCTGGCCGCCGGCCTCGATCCGGTCGCGGTGCCCGGGCTGGAGCCGGCGCTCGGGGTTGCCGTGGTCAGGTTGGAGCGACCGGGCCTGTTCCAGCTCGATGCACCCGCGCCCGGCCTGATCTGGTCGGCGGCCGGTGACGGGCGGGTGCTGGCCAACGGCCCTCAACCGGTCGTGGCGGGCGGTGAGTCGCTGTGGTTTCTCGAAGATCTGACGGCCGGACGCCTCCGGGGCCACCGGGTGACGCCCGATGGCGGGGTGCCGCTGTCCCTGACCCTGCCCGCCGCGGAGACCGTCGCCCTGCCGGTGGCCCCGGGGCCGTCCGGTCCCCGGCTGTGGCTTGCCGAATCCCGGCTCGGCCAGCCCGGACTGGCGGTGGGACCGCGGAGCGGGGTCGTGGACGGCCGCCGTTCGGGTCTGGCCGCCGGTGTCGCCGCCGCGGTGCTGCCCGATGCCGGCGCCCCCGAAGCCGCGGCGATCCGGCTGTGGCGGGCCGACGCCGGCACCGGCGACCTGTCGCTGGTCCTGCGCCAGTTCAGCTTCGCCGCGCCGACTCTGGCGGCACTGGACTGGGGCGAGGGCGACCGCGCGCTCGAGGCCGGGGCGGCGGTCGAACTGTCGCTGCCGTCCGGGCCGAAGCGGTTGCGGCTGGCTTTGCCGTCCCAGGTCGCCGCCGCGCTGGTCAGGGACGGCGCCGTCGACCGGCTGCTGTGGTCGGAGGGGCCGGGCACCACCCAGAGCCTGGACAGCGCCGCCGACCGTCTGTTGCTGCTCAATGCCGGCCCGGCCGCCGGACGGCTGTCGGTGACGCTCACCCCGACCGGCGAGGGCACGGGCGGCCTGACCCTGTCGCGGGGCGTCATGCTGCGCCAGTCGGTGCCGACCGCCGGGACGCTGCTGGTCGAGGTGCCGCTGACCGACTCCGAAAGCGGCCAGGGGTTGGTCGTGCATCTCTCCGGTCCGGTGACGGAGGCGCTGCTGCTCCAGCGGGACGGCACGGTGCGGAGCGACACCGGGACGCTGGCGGTGGCAGGACCGGCGGTGCTGCTGCTGCGCCACGGCCCGGGCGCCCTTGCGGCCTGGCTCGGCAACGGCGACGAGCGCGACTGGCTGGAGGCCGCGGGCAAGGCGCCGGCCCAGCCGGTGCCGGCGACCCTGGCGCTGTCGGGCGCCGAAACGGCGTGGCGCTTTGAGGCGCCGCAGCCGGCGCTGCTGCACCTGACCTCGGCGGTGCCGGTGCTGTCGGGGGTGCTGCGGCCGGGCGGTGCGCCGCCCGAGCTGACGGTCTGGCCCGAGGGCGCCAACCTGCATCTGTTCCTGGCAGGGGACGGGACAGGAAGCGGAACGATCGTCGGGCTGCGGCCGTTGCAACAGGGGTCGCTGGCCGGCGCCGTCCGCATCGTCCGCAGCGAGGCTGTTCCCATCGGCGATGGCCGGGGACCGAAGCTGCGCCTCGCCCCCGGCGACGCCCGGTTGTTCGGTTTCGTCCTGAGCGAGGCCGGAGCGGTCGGCGTCGGCGTGCGCAGCGACGCCGACAGCGCGCGGGTGCGCCTGCTCGAGCCCACCGGCCGGGTGCTGGCCGAAGGCACGGTGGCCATGTCGGAGCTGCCGGCGGGACGTTACTTCCTTGAGGTGGAGAACCGCTCCGACGCCGCCACCACGGATATTCAGCCGGTGCTGGTCGGGGTGACCCGACCCGGCCACGGCCCCCCCGAAGACGTGAAGCGCCATTACTGGGACCTCGTGACCGAGCCGGAGGACGGGCAGCACCATGAGAACTGATACCCTGGCCCGGTCCGGTCCGCCCGCCCTGCTGTTGCTGCTGTTCCTGCTCCTGCTGCCCGCGGGGGCAAATGCCGGGGCGGCCGCCGCGTCCGCCGATCTGCTGCGCCGTCCCGCCGGCGCGGTGCTGGTGCCCGAGCATTTCCTGCGCCAGTGGGACCCGGTGACGGTGTTCTTCGACGGCGAGGCCGGTCCCGCCGACGGCGGACCCGAGGACCATCCCGAGCGTTTGCTGACCCTGACCCCGGCCCAACCCGGAGCCTTCACCTGGCTCGACGGCCATACCTTGCAATTCCGGCCGGCGGTGGCGTGGCCGCCGATGGGGCGTTTCACCTGGACCGTGCAAGGCCGCGAGGCCGAGCTGGTGACGCTGATGTCGGCCCCGTTCGCCACCCAGCCGGCCGATGGCGCCATCGGGCTGGAGCCGGTGGAATCCATCAGTCTGAGCTTCCGCGAGCCCATTGCCGCCGATGAGCTGAGCCGGTTGCTGACCCTGGAGCTGCGGCCGCTGCCCGGCATCGACCAGGGGGCGGCACGGGTGCTGGATTTCCACGATTTCCAGGTGCGGGCGCTGGAGCGCAGCCGGCCCGCCGACCCCGCGGTCTACGTGATCGCGCTGGCGCATCCGATTCCCTGGGGCATCCGGACCATCCTTCACCTCCGGCTGTCTCCCGAAGCAGGCGAGGACGCCGAAGAGCAGCGCATCGCCTTTTCCACCGCCGCGCCGTTTCATGTGACCGGTTTTGGCTGCCGCGGTGTCAGCTATCCGGCGCTGGCCGACGGCGCCAGCTACAGCCGCGAGCGTCCCTTGCTGTGTCCGGCCGAGGAACGCTCGGTGGTGATCAGCTTCTCGGATCGGCTGGCCGAGGTCGGGCCGATTGCCGGCCGCGATTTGGTCCGGCTCAGTCCCCAGGTCGATGGCCTGCGTTTCAAGACCGTCGACTCGACGCTGGTCGTCACCGGCGCCTTCGTGGCCGACACGCTGTATCAACTGCGTCTGGAAACGGCGGCGCTGAGCGACCGCCAGGGCCGGCCGCTGACGCACGCGGCCCCCAACCAGCTCTATCTGTCGTTTCCCGGGCTTCCCGGCTTTGTCCGGTGGCAGAAGGGCGAGGGCATTGCCGAGCGTTTCGGGCCGCAGATGGTGCCGGTCAAGGCGCGCGGCGTCGAACGGGTGGACCTGCGCATCCATGCCATCGATCCGCGGGACCGCGCGCTGTGGCCGTTTCCGGAAAACGGCGTCGAGGTCGACGAGAGCACCCGACCGCCGGCGCCGGGCGAACAGCCCGGACCATGGACCTCGTCCTCGGACGTGGATCACGACGACATCGCCGGTTACATCCGCGCCTTCGGCTCACCCGGCGCCTCGGAACTGGTCAGGCTGCCGCTGAGCCGGGGCGACACCACCGAGAGCTTCGGCCTTGACCTGGGGGCCACCCTGGCACACATCGCCGGGGCGGGCCGGCCGGGTCATTATCTCATCGGCATCCGACGCCTGGACGCCAAGCCGGTCCGCCGCTGGATGCGCCTGCAGGTCACCGACCTGTCGCTGACCGCGGTCGATGAGACCGATCATGTCCGCTTCGCCGTGACCTCCCTGGCCACGGGCCAGCCGGTGGCGGGGGCCACCGTCAGCGTCGAGAGGGTGGTCGACGGCGTCTTCAGGCCGGTCGGGTCGGGGGTCAGCGACGGCGACGGCCTGATCGACTGGAAGGCGCCGGGACCGTCCGAAGGTGACCATTCCGCCATCGGGCGGGTGGTGGTCAGCAAGGATGACGATGTTCTGGTGCTCGATCCCTCACACCCGCCGCGGGCCTATGCCGAGGGCGGCTGGCGCAACGAAGACGGGTCGTCGGACGACGACGAGTCGTCGGACTGGAGCTGGCTCGCCTGGCCCGGGGCTGACCTGTCGCCGCGGATGGCGCCGCCCAGGAATCTGTGCCACATCTTTACCGAGCGTCCGATCTACCGGCCCGATGATCCGGTTCAGATCAAGGGCTATGTCCGCCGCTATCAGGCGGGCAGGCTCGAGATTGCCCGGCCTGCGGGCTCTCTGGTGGTCGAGGGGCCGGACGGCTCGGAATGGCGCTGGCCGTTGGCGTTGAACGAGTACGGCAGCTTCTATCATAAGTTCGACGACAAGACCGTTGCCACCGGAGTCTATCAGGCTTACGTCGAGTTCTCCGGCGCGGCCGGTGACGGGACGGCACCGGCGGCCGCGGACGACGAAAACGCCACGCCCGCTCCCGAGTCCGGCGCCGCGGCCGCTCCGTCGTCCAAACCACCCAGCGGTCCGCACTGCCATTTCGTGCGCTTCAAGAAGGAAGCCTATCGCCTGCCCCGGTTCGAGGTGCAGTTGCAGGCGCCGCTCAGCACCGGTCTCGACGCGCCGTTCCCGGTGGGCCTGACCACCGAATATTATGCGGGTGGGGTGGTCGCCGGCCGGCCGCTGCACTGGCGGGTCAGCCAGGTGCCCTATACCTGGATGCCCAAGAGCCGCCCCGGCTTCGTGTTCTCGGTGGACCAGCGGTTCTCGGGGAACCAGCCGTTCCGCTCCAGCCCGGTGCTGGAGCGCGACGACAAGACCGACGGGCACGGCGCCGGGCACATCACCCTCGACCCCACCCTCGAAACCACCGCGCAACCGCGCAAGTATCTGGTCGAGGCCACCGTGGTCGGCGACGACGACCAGACCGTGACCAACAGCCAGGAAATTCTGGCGCTGCCGCCCTTCGTCCTGGGGCTGAAGGTCCCGCGTTTTCTGGAACACGCCGACCGCATCGAGCCCGAGGTACTGCTGGAGGACGCCCAGGGCAAGCCGCTTGCCGGGCAGCCGGTCACGGTTCGGCTGATCCGGCGCCAGTGGAACTCGATTCTTCAGGCCGGTGACTTTACCCAGGGTCCGGCCAGGTATGTCACCGAGGTGATCGAGGACACGGCGGCCGAAACCACCATCACCAGCGGTACCGAACCGGTCAAGGTCGCGTTTCCGATCCAGGGGGCGGCGGTTTACGTGGTCGAGGTGGAAAGCCAGGACCGGCTCGGCCGGTTGCAAACGGTCAAGGTTGATCTGTTTGCCGGCGGCGATCGCCCGGCCACCTGGTCGCGCCCGCCGGCCGAGGTGTTTTCGGTGGCGCCGGACAAGGACAGCTATGCGCCGGGCGAAACCGCCCGGCTGGTGCTGCAAAGCCCGTTTCAGAACGCCCGGGCGCTGGCGGTGGTCGAGGAGCCGGACGGCCACAATCTGTACTCGTGGGTGACGGTCAGCAATGGCTTCGGCACCTTCCCGCTGCCGATCAAACCCGAATACCTGCCCCGGGTGCCGGTGCATTTCGTGCTGATGCGCGGCCGGATTCCCGGCGACGACGGCGAGGCGCCGATCCACGCCGACCTGCGCAAGCCGGCGACTCTGGCCGCGACCCAGTGGGTGACGGTGACGCCGGTCAAGAACATCGTCAAGGTGGCGCTGAGCTATCCGCGCAAGGCAGCGCCGGGGCAGCAGATCGAACTCGGCGTCCACCTGAGCGACGATCAGGGCCGGCCGCTGGCCGGTGAAGTCACCCTGTGGCTGGTCGATCAGGCGGTGCTGGCCCTGGCCCGCGAGGCCAGACTCGATCCGCTGCCCCAGTTCATCGTTCCGCGCAACAGCGTGACGGTTCTGCGCGACAGCCGCAACATGGCCTTCGGCCTGCTGCCACTTCAGGAGGAACCGGGCGGCGACGAAGGCGACGACGACAGTCCGCTGCTGCGCGCCACCGTGCGCAGGAACTTTACCCCGGTGCCCTATTACGAGCCGAATCTGCGGATCGGCCCCGACGGCAGTGCGACGGTGCGGCTCACCCTGCCCGACAGTCTGACCAACTTCAAGGTGCGGGCCAAGGCGGTCAGCGGCCCGGCCCGCTTCGGTGTCGGCACCGGAGACATGCAGGTGCGCCTGCCGCTGATCGTCGAGCCGGCGCTGCCGCGCTTCGTCCGGCCCGGGGACAGCTTCGAGTTGTCGGCGATCGGCCGGGTGGTCGAAGGCGAAGGCGGGGCCGGACGCGCCCGGGTCACGGTGACGGGCCTGGAACTGGCCGGGTCCGGCGAGCAGGCCACCACCTGGACGCGGGGCGCGGCCCAACGCCTGGACTTCCCGGTACGGGTGCCGACCCCGGCCACCGCCGCGAACGGCGGGCCGGCGGCGGATCATGTGGACGTCTCGGTGGCAGTGGAACGGTCGGCGGACGGTGCCCGTGACGCCTTCCAGGTCAGTCTGCCGATCCGGCCCGACCGCGAGCCGGTGGTCACGCGGACTCTGCTCGCCCTTGCTCCCGGGACGCCGGTGACGGTGCCGGCCCTGAACGAGGCGGCACGTCCGGGCAGCATCGAACGCTCGCTGCTGGTGGCCTCCGGGCCGCTGGCGACCCTGGCCGGCGGTCTCGACGCGCTTCGCGGCTATCCGTTCGGGTGCACCGAGCAGCGGATCAGCCAGGCCCGCGCCAACATCGCCGCCCTAAAGCTGGGTTCGGCGCTGTCGGGGGCGGCCGGGGCCGATCAGGTTACGACCTCGGTCCAGGCGACCGAGGCGTGGATCACCCAGGCCATCGACGATAACGGTCTGGTCGCCTACTGGCCGGGCGGCCGGGGCTATGTCGCGCTCACCGCCTGGGCGCTGGACTTCGTGGTCGAGGCCAGGGCCGCCGGCCTGCCGACGGATCAGAGCCTGCGTGACCGGCTGGTCCAAAGCCTGAAGCAGTCGCTGCGCTCGGATTACCACGCCTTCGTCGATGGCCAGTCCTGGGCCGAGCGGGTCTGGGCGTTGACCGCTCTGACCGCGGCCGGGCTGGGCGATCCCGCCTATGCCGCGGAACTGGCCCGCAAGGCGCAGTTCCTGTCCCTGGAGTCCCGGGCTCAGGTGGCCTGGGTGCTGGCCCGATCGCCGGCCACCCCGCCCGCCACCGTGGCCCAACTGGAAAAAGGGCTGTGGGCCGGCATCATCACCCGGCTTGACCATGGCCACGAGGTTTATGGCGGGTTGCAGGACAATGGCGCGGCCGGCGGCAGCGGGTTGATCCTGACCTCCGAGGTGCGGACCCTGGCCCAACTGCTGAAAGCAGGCGAGGCCGCGGCACCGGCCGACCCGCGCAACCGGCTGCTGAGCGCGGCGCTGTTGCAACTGGCCCGGGGTGACGGCTGGGGCAGCACCAACGCCAACGCCGAGGCGCTGCTGGCGCTGGCCGGCGGCCTTGCCGGCGACGGCACCCAGCCCCGGCGCACCGTAACCCTGGCCTTCGGCGACGACCGGCGGGCGGTGGCCCTGGGCGGGGCCATCCCGGCGGCGACGCTGGCCATCCCGGCCGGCGACGGCACCATCGCGGTCACGGGTCCGGCCGAGCCGCCGCTGACGGTGGCGCTGCGCAGCGCCTGGCTGCCGCTGGCCGACGGCAGCACCATAACGTCCTCGGCGCGCGGCTTTGCCGTCGACCGGGAGCTGCTGGTGCCGGCACCGGATGGCTCGACCGCCCGCCGAATCGTCCTCGACCGGCCAGCCAGTCCGGTTTCGCTGACGGTTGGCGAGGTGGTCGAGGATCATGTGGTGGTGGCGAACGCCGTCGACCGTAACCATGTCGCGGTGGTGCTGCCGCTGGCCGCCGGCCTGGAGCCGTTGAATCCCCATCTGGCCACCGCACCGCCCGAGGCCCGACCGTCGCAACCGCCGACGCTGGCCCCGAGCTATGTCGCCTTCCTGGACGACCGGGTGATGTTTGTCTACGACGAGTTGCCCAAGGGCACCTATCACTTCCGTATCCGCTGCCGCGCCACGGTGCCGGGGCGTTTCATCCAGCCGCCGGCGGTGACCCGTGCCCTTTATGACGACGCGGTGGCCGGCAACGGCAATGGCGCCGTGGTGACGGTGACGCGAACCGAGAACTGAACCGGGACGGCCCGATGATCTCCCTCTGGTCGCGCCGGCGTTCCGTTGCCGCGCTGACCGCGACCCTGACCGCGACCCTGACCGCGGCCCTGGTCCTGGCCGGGACCGTCGCCGTGGTCACCATCGCCTGGCTCCGCTCGGATCTGGTGGCGCCGGCGCCGACCTTGCTGCTGCTGGACCGCCATGGGGACTTCCTTGGCCAGCTGGGGGCCGGGGATGCCGGCGACGTCGGATACTGGCGGGTCGATCCCATCCCGGAACGGGTTGCGGCGGCGGTGATGGCCATCGAAGATCGCCGCTTTGCCTTCCATCCCGGGGTGGATCCGCTCGCCATTCTACGTGCGGCCGGGGAACGGTTGGTTGGCGAGGGGCATTCCGGCGCCTCGACCATCGCCATGCAGGTGGCCCGGATGCAGGACCCCGGCCCGCGCACCCTGCTGCGCAAGACCCTGGAGGCGGCAACGGCGGTGGCCCTGACCCTGCGCCATGGCCGCGCCGCGGTGTTGCGCCACTATCTGCGGCTGGTGCCGTTCGGCAATGGCAGCCACGGCATCGCCCATGCCGCCCGATGGTATCTCGACAAGCCGGTCGAGGACCTGAGTTGGGCCGAAATCGCCTGGCTCTGCGCCATCCCGCAGTCGCCGACCCGCATGAATCCCTTCAGCGCCGACGGGCAGCGACATGCGGTGGCGCGCGGCCACCGCATCCTGGCCGCCCTCCGCCGCGACGGGGTGATCGGCGCGGCCGGGTTCGCCCTGGCCGAGGCGCAGATCGACCACTTGAACCCGCCGCATCGCGAACTGCGGCCACCGGTGGCCCTGCATGCGCTGTTTCACCTCGAACGGGACCTGCAACGGCAGCACTACCACGGTGATCCGCGGCTGGTGACCAGCCTCGATCTGGGTCTCCAGCGGGACGTGACCGAAATGGCCCGCGCCCACATGGTCGAATGGCGCGACCGCGGCGCCGAGCAGGTGTCGGCGGTGGTGCTGGACCGGGCCAGCCGCGAGGTGCTGGCCTGGGTCGGCTCCGCCGACTACTTCTCGAAAGCGGCCGGGGCCATGGACTTCGCGGCGATCAGCCGCTCGCCGGGAAGCGCGCTCAAGCCGTTCCTCTACGCCCTGGCCCTGGAGCGCGGCCGCATCAGCGCCAACACCATCCTGGCGGATCTGCCCGACCGGGTCTGGGGCATCGAGAATGCCGACCACGACTATCTCGGGCCGCTGCTGCCGCGTCAGGCCCTGGCCAATTCGCGCAACGTGCCGGCCGCCTGGCTGGTGCGCGAAGAGGGTCTCGACGAGGCTTACCTGTTCCTGAGCACCCTCGGGTTGCATGATAACGGCGCCGCGGCCGACCGTTACGGCCTGGTGCTGGCGGTGGGGGCGCTGCCGACCACCCTCGAGCGTCTGGTCCGGGCTTACGGTGCCCTGGCCGATGACGGCCGGCTGGCGGATCTGGTGTGGTGGAAGGGGGAGCCCCATGACGAGCCGCGGCAGGTGCTGTCACCGGCGGCGGCGCGGCAGATCACCCTGTTCCTGGCCGACCCCGCCGCCCGCCTGCCCAGCTTTCCCCGGCTGGGCGCCAATCAGGATGGCCTGCCGATCGCCGTCAAAACCGGCACCTCCCAGGGTTATCGAGACGCCTGGGCGGTGGCCTGGACCACCCGCTATCTGGTCGGGGTGTGGACCGGCCGGGCGCGCGGCGCCTCGATGCGGAACGTCTCGGGCGCCCAGTCCTCGGCCACGCTGGCCCAGACCATCCTGCTCCAGATGCACCGCGGGCTCGGCGATCTCACCACCGGGCATGGTTTTCCACCACCCCAGGGCTATCGGCCGGTGGAATTGTGCGCAGAGACCGGCCTGCGCGCGGTCGGCCGCTGCGCCGAAACCATCGTCGAATGGTTCCCCGCCGGTCAGACCCCCGAAGAGGACGATACGTTTCAGCATCTGCGCGTCGATCTGCGCAATGGCCTGTTGGCCGCGCCCTGGACGCCGCCGGCCTATGTCGGCGAACGCCTGTTCGCGGCCCTGCCGCCGGAACTGGCGGCCTGGGGCGAAACCCATCACCTGCCGGCGCCGCCGCTGGCCCTCAGCATGCTGGATCGCCCCGAGATCGGCCCCCGGCCGGCGGAGCCGGCGGCGCCCGGTGCCGCCGCGGCGCCGGTCCGTCTGACGGTGGTGGCGCCCCGTGACGGCCTGCACATGGTCCGCAATCCCGAAATTCCCCCCGAGGCGGCCCTGCTGAATCTGCGGGCGGTGGTTGGTCCCGGGGTTGATCGACTGGTCTGGCTGGTCGACGGCCGGCCCTGGCGCACCGCCCTGCCCCATGATCCGGTTCACTGGCCCCTGATCCCAGGTCACCACCGCTTCGAAGTCGCCACCCCCGATGGCCGCAGCCGCTCGGCGGCGGTGTCCATCGACGTGGAGTGAAGGCTTCCTTAACTCCCGGTTTCCAAGGGCGCCGGGATACGACAAGCCGTTGAAAAAAGTTTGTGGGCTCTGCCCACACCCGCAAAGGGCCGGTCGGCCCTTTGAACCCATGACGTCATGAGGTCAAGGAGACGAGCCTCCTTGCGGGTGCACAGTGCCCTGCAAAACAGCCTCACGCCTGCCTGGCGTCAATAATCTCGCGGCGGATGCGGCGGGTACGGGTGAAGACATCCTGGAGAATATCGCCTTCGCCGCGGCGGATCGCGCGTTGCAACGCAGTCAGGTCTTCGGTGAAGCGTTGCAAAATATCAAGCACCGCCTCACGGTTGTTGAGGAAGATGTCGCGCCACATGACCGGGTCCGAGGCGGCAATCCGGGTGAAGTCGCGAAAGCCGCTGGCCGAGAACTTGATCACCTCGGATTGGGTCGATTCCTCAAGGCCGACCGCGGTGTCGACGATGGTATAGGCGATCAGATGGGGCAGATGGGAGGTGATGGCCAGCACCCGGTCGTGGTGCCCGGCCTCCATGATCTCGACCATCGAGCCGACCTGACGCCACAGGTGCCCGACCCGGGCGACCGCCTCCGGGTCGGTGTCGGGGGCGGGGGTGAGAATGCACCAGCGGCCTTCGAACAGCTCGGCAAAGCCCGCGGTGGGACCCGAATGCTCGGTTCCGGCGATGGGATGGGCCGGCACCAGGTGGACTCCGGAGGGCAGCCGCGGGCCAACCTCGCGCACCACCAGTTCCTTGACCGACCCCACATCGGAAACGATGGCGCCCGGCGCGCAATGGGGGGCGATGGCCTCGGCCAGCCCGACCAGCGTCCCCACCGGAGTCGCCAGCACGATCAGATCACAGCCCTGGACCGCTGCCGCGGCATCGGTTCCAGCCTCGTCCACCAGCCCCAACGCCAGCGCCTGGCTCACATGGTCCGGGTTATGGTCGGCGCCGACCAGCCGGCCGGCCAGCCCGTGCCGGCGCATGGCCAGAGCCAGCGAGCCGCCGATCAGGCCCAGCCCGATCAGGGCCACCCGCCGGAACAGCGGCGTACCGGCCATCGGGGCGCCGGCCACCGGGGCGCCGGTCATCGGCGGTGCCTTCCCGGGCTGCCGGGAAATGCCGCCAGGGCATCCACGGTCTCCTGCATCTCGTCCTGGGTTCCGATGGTGATCCGCAGGCAGTCGGGCAAGCCGTAGGCGGCCATCTGCCGTACCAGGATGCCCCGGGCCTTGAGGTACTGGCGCACGGTTGCCGCGTCGGCCCAGCCGGCCAGCGACACCAGCAGGAAGTTGCCCTGGCTGGGATGGACCTTGAGCCCCAGCGCCGAGAACCGTTCTCCGGTCCACTGGCGGCAGCGGTGGTTGTGCAGCACCGCTGCCGCCACGAAGGCAGCATCGTCGAGAGCGGCGACGCCGGCGGCCTGGGCCGCGACATTGACGTTGAACGGCCCGCGAATCCGGTGGAGGGCGTCGGCAATGGCGGGCGGGCACAGCGCCCAGCCCAGCCGCAGGCCACCGAGCGCATAGACCTTTGAGAAGGTCCGGGTCATCACCACATTGTCGGCGTCGCGCACCAGCCCGATGCCGGACTCGTACTCGTCGGCGGTGACGAATTCGGCATAGGCGGCATCGATCACCAGCACCACATCGCCGGGCAGGCCGGCATGCAGGCGTCGCAGTTCCGCCGCCGGCAGGGTGCTGCCGGTGGGATTGTTGGGATTGGCCAGATACAGCAGACGGGTGCGCGGGGTCACGGCGGCCAGCAGGCCGTCGACATCGGCCACCAGCCCGGGTTCGGGCACCGCAACCGGCGTGGCCCCGACGCTGCGGGCGGCGATGGGATAGACCAGGAACCCGTGCGCCGTGTGCAGCACCTCGTCCCCCGGGCCGGCGAAGGCCAGCGCCAGCAGGTGCAGCAGGTCGTCGGAGCCGTTGCCGCAGACGATGCCGGCAGGGTCCAGCCCATGACGCCGGGCCAGCGCCTCGACCAGTTGCCGGCTGGCGCCATCGGGATAGCGATGAATCTGCTCCGCCGCCGCCCGGTAGGCCGCCACCGCCAGCGGGCTTGGCCCGAACGCCCCCTCGTTGGCGGCCAGACGGATCAGCCGGGTAACTCCGGGGACGTGGGCATCGCCCCCGACATAGGGGGCGATGCCGGGAATTCCCGGCCGGACCGCAGGCGCGGTCCGTTGGAGCCCTGCCGCAGGTGCGGTCATCGGAAGGAGTCCCCGGCCTTGCGGCCGTCGGGGGCCAGGGCCAGCGGCACCGCATAGCCGCCCATGGTGTTGAGACGCATCGGCAACGGCGCCACCCGCTCGGCACAGGCGGCCAGCCGGCGGTCGCCGGTGCCGACGAAACCGGCGATTTCCGCGAGATGCACCGACCCCGCGCCCGCCCCGCCGAGCCAACTGCAAAAGCTGATCGGTGGCAACCCCACCGCCTCCAGGGCGTCCTTGAGCCGGCCGCGGCTGAGATCCTCGCCCAGCTCGATTCGAATCAGCGAGCGGTCGACCTGGAGCGACTCCGGGCCGGTGGCGGTGGGCTCGTGCACCACCAGCGCGATCACCAGCGCGTCGCGGTCGTCACCCCGACCGTTGCCCCGACCGAAAAAGGGCAGACGCGCCACCACATGAGGCGTCCGCTCGTCGTCGCCATTGATGAAGCGCCACCACGGGTCGGCATCGTCCTCGGCCGGGAACGGCACCACACCGACGCCCGCCGAGCCTTCGGTCACCGCCCGAACCGCCGCCACCGGGGTATTGACCACGGTCATCGGCGTCTGGCTGCCGAAATGGTCGCGGGCCATATCCCAAAAGCCGCGCCGTTCCTCCGGGGCATAAACCGCCACCCCGAACCGGCCCTGAAGCTGGGTCAACCCCGAAATCAGCTCCCGCCACAGGCGCAACACCACCGCAACGGGTAGGTCGCCACGGTGGCGGGCCAGCAGGCGGCGCAGAATCACCGCTTCCCGGGCCGGACGCAACACCGGGTGGCCGACACCCTTGAGGGCACCAACTTCCCGCACCACCTCGGCACGCGCCATCAACAGGTCATGGAGCGCATCGTCGATACGGTCGATCCGGGTGCGCAGGTCCTCTAGGGACGGACGGGGCGTGATCATGGCTTGGCGACCGATGAGGAGAAAGCCGCCCAGTAGTATCCCGCGCGTCAGCCAAAATCAAAGAAAACGTTGACACCTCCGGGGCTTGGTTCATAGCTATGGGGTACCCTCCTTGACCCCCGGCGTCCCTCCTCCCATGGCCACAGCGCAGCCCATCCCCGAGTCCGCCGCCGGCTACGACCACCGGCCGCGTATACGGCTGGCCGTGGACCGGCCGATGCCTCTTGATTGCGGCATCACGTTGCGGGACTTTCCGGTGGCGTATCAGACCTACGGTGCCCTGAACGCCGACCACTCCAACGCCGTCCTGCTCTGCCACGCCCTGACCGGCGACCAGTACGTGATCGGCGAGAACCCGGTGACGGGCAAGCGGGGATGGTGGGAGATCATGGTCGGCCCCGGCCGGCCGATCGACACCGACCGCTTTTTCGTGATCTGCGCCAATGTGCTGGGCGGCTGCATGGGCACCATCGGCCCCATGGACACCGACCCCGCCACCGGCCGCCCCTACGGCATCCATTTTCCGGTGATCACCGTCGGCGACATGGTGCGCGCCCAGAAGCTGCTGGTCGAATCTCTGGAAATCGAGCAACTGTTTTGCGTCATCGGCGGCTCGATGGGCGGCATGCAGGTGCTGGAATGGGCCGTGAGCTACCCCGAAGCGGTGTTCGCCGCCGTGCCCATCGCCACCGCGCCCCGCCATTCGGCTCAGAACATCGCGTTCGGAGAGGTCGGCCGCCAGGCAATCATGGCCGACCCCGAGTGGTGCGGCGGCGACTATGTCTCTTTGGGCCGGCGGCCCGAGGCCGGCCTTGCGGTGGCGCGCATGGCCGCGCACATTACCTATCTGTCCGAGACCGCCCTGCACCGCAAGTTCGGCCGCAACCTTCAGGATCGCGCCGCCATCACCTATGGCTTCGATGCCGATTTCCAGGTGGAAAGCTATCTGCGTTACCAGGGCAGCGCCTTCGTCGACCGTTTCGATGCCAACTCCTATCTCTACATCACCCGGGCCATGGACTATTTCGATCTGGCGGCCGAGCATGGCGGCGTGCTGTCACGGGCGTTTCTCCATCAGGGACGGCCGACGCCGGTGCGTTTCTGCGTGATCAGCTTTTCCAGCGACTGGCTGTTTCCCACCGCGGTATCCCGGGAAATCGTCCATGGTCTGAATGCCGTCGCGGCCAATGTCAGTTTCGTCGAGGTGACCACCGACAAGGGCCATGACGCCTTTTTGTTGGACGAACCGGAGTTGCATCAGGTGATCCACGGTTTTCTTGACGGCTGCGCCGCCCATCGGGGCCTGCCCCGGCGGCGCTGGAGTCCCCGATGACCGCGTGGCTGGATCCGACGCTGGCCGCGGGGCGTGAACCGTCACCGCCGGCCGGCCGCGGCGCCCCGCCGATCCGGGCCGACCTCAAGCTGATTGCCGACATGATCGATCCCGGCGCGCGGGTGCTGGATGTCGGCTGCGGCGACGGCTCGTTGCTGGCCTATCTGGTCCAGACCAAGGGAGTGGACGGGCGCGGCCTCGAATTGTCCATGGATGGCGTGAAGTTCTGTGTCAACCATGGATTGTCGGTGATTCAGGGCGACGCCGATACCGATCTCAAGGACTATCCCAGCGACGCCTTCGACTATGTGATTCTAAGCCAGACCCTTCAGGCCATGCGGGCGCCGCGTGAAGTGTTGCTGCATCTGGTCCGAATCGGCCGGCGGGCGGTGGTCTCCCTGCCCAATTTCGGCAACTGGCGCATCCGCCTGTGGTTGCTGGTGATGGGACGGATGCCGATTACCCAGCGGCTGGGCTATCAGTGGTGGAACACCCCCAACATCCACCTGTGCACCCTGACCGACTTCGTGGCGTTGTGCCGGGACGTGGGCATCCGCATCGAAGATACGGCGATCCTCGATCGCTTTGACCGGGTGCGCGCGCACGGGTCGGGTGGGCTGGCCAATCTGATCGCCGAGCAGGCGGTGTTCCTGTTGCGGCGGTATTGAGGGCGGGGGCCTTCGGCGACCAGGGCTTTGCCCACCAAGGGCGGCCCTTGGAACCCTGGACTTAAGTCATGCGGGTCCAGGGGCGTCACGCTCCTGGTGGGGGTTTGCGGGCAAAGCCCCCAATGGATCATCCTTTACGCCCGCTGGTATTCCCCCCCCCCCCCCGCCGCCCCGGCCCCCTTGACGGTTCAGGCCAGTTCTTCGGCCTGGCCCTTGATTCGGGCCGCGAGCGCCGCTTCGAGGAAGCGGTCGATGTCGCCGTCAAGCACCCCGCCCGAGTTGGACGTCTCGACCCCGGTCCGCAGGTCCTTAACCATCTGGTAGGGCTGGAGCACGTAGCTGCGAATCTGGTGCCCCCAACCGATATCGGTCTTGGTCGCCTCCAACGCCGCCGAGGCCTCCTCCCGCTTTTTCAGCTCGGCTTCGAAGAGCCTCGCCCGCAGCATGTCCCAGGCCTTGGCCCGATTCTTATGCTGGCTGCGCTCTTGCTGGCACTGAACCACGATGTTGGTCGGCAGATGGGTGATGCGCACCGCCGAATCGGTCTTGTTGATGTGCTGGCCGCCGGCCCCGCTGGCCCGGTAGGTGTCGATCCGGCAGTCCTTTTCGTTGATTTCGACCACGATCTTGTCGTCGATGACCGGACTGACCGCGACGCTGGCAAAGCTGGTGTGGCGGCGTGCCTGGCTGTCGAACGGGCTGATCCGCACCAGCCGATGCACTCCGGCCTCGGTCTTGAGCCAGCCATAGGCGTTGGTGCCCTTGATCTGCACCGTGGCCGACTTGAGTCCGGCCTCTTCGCCGGCGCTTTCTTCCAGCCACTCGGTCTTGCAGCCATGGGCTTCGGCCCAGCGCAGATACATGCGCAACAGCATTTCGGCCCAGTCCTGAGCCTCGGTGCCGCCGGCACCGGCGTTGACCTCCAGGAAGCAGTCGTTGGCGTCGGCTTCCCCCGAGAGCAGGCTTTCCAGTTCCAGCTTGGCCGCCTTGGCCTTGAGCCCGGCCAGCACCCGTTCGGCGTCGGCCGCAACCTCGGCGTCACCCTCGGCGTCGGCCATCTCGATCAGTTCCAGGGTTTCGCTCAACTCCTGTTCCAACCGCCGGTAGCCTGAAACCGCGGTCTCCAGATGGGTTCGTTCCCGCATCAATGTCTGGGCGCGGGTCGGGTCGTCCCACAGCCTGGGCGCCTCGGCCAGGGTGTTCAGTTCGTCGAGTCGACGGAGGGCGTTGTCCCAGTCAAAGATGCCTCCTCAGCAGGGTCAACGAGTCTCTGATCTCGTTGGCCGCTGCTTCAATTTCCGCACGCATCGCGGGCTCCTTTCGGCAGGAAAAAACAGGCCACACGCTTCCAGGGACAAAGCCTCTGGAAGCATAAGGCACTGCAAACTATAGCGTCGTCTTCGGGGTCAGTACAGCCCGCCGGTGCCGCTGGACGACGGCCCGCTGGGGCTGGCGGGCTCGACGAAGCCGGCCGCCGGCGCATAACCGCCGCCCACCGATGGCCCCGGACCGCCACCGTCGCCGCCCGGGGAGGTGTCGGTGTCGAGGCTGGGATCACTGTCCGGGTTGAGGGCGGTTGCGCCGGTCTCGCCGCCGCCCTGGCCGACATTGCCGCCCAGCACCGTCCCCTCGTGTTCGGCACCGGGTTCGGTGCCGGGCAGAAAGGCCTCCCAGATCGCCTTCTTTTCCCCGGGATCGGCCAGCCGGCCGTTTTCGGGGTTGACCCGGACCAGCCTGACCCCGGGCGGCACCCGGAACGGCGTCCCCGGAGCATCGCGCAGGGCCTCGACGATGAATTTCTCGAAGATCGGCACCGCCGTCGAGCCGCCGGTCTCCTTGTCGCCCAAGGATTGCGGCTGGTCGAAACCGACATATAGCCCGACCACCAGATCGGGGGTAAAGCCCATGAACCAGGCGTCGTTGCTGTCATTGGTGGTGCCGGTCTTACCGCCCAACGGCCGTCCCAGCGCCGCGAGCCGTTGGGCCGTGCCCCGCTGCACCACACCGGTCATGATGTTGACGATCTGATAGCAGACCCGCGGATCCTCGATCTGCTCCCGGTTGTCGGGAATCTCAGGCGCATCCAGGCCGGGACTCCAGGCCAGACCGCCACAGCCGGGACAGGGCCGGTCGTCATGGCGATAGATGGTCTTGCCGTTGCGGTCCTGAACGCGGTCGATAATCGCCGGCGTGATCCGTTTGCCGCCATTGACCAGCATGGCATAAGCGGTGGTCAGGCGCAGAACCGTGGTATCGGCGGCGCCCAGCGCCATCGGCAGGTAAGGCTGGAGGGTGTCGACGATGCCGAATTTTTCGACGGTGGCTTTGACCTTGTCCATGCCAACCTTTTGCGCCAGCCGCACAGTCATGACGTTACGCGACTTTTCGATGCCGACCCGGAGCGGGGTCGGACCGTAGAATCTCTGATGGTAGTTTTCCGGCCGCCAGATCGGCTGGCCATAGCCGGGATCGTATTCAAAAGGCGCGTCCAGCACCAGCGACGAGGGCGTGAAGCCGTTATCCAACGCCGTCAGGTAGACGAACGGCTTGAACGCCGAACCGGGTTGGCGCAGCGCCTGGGTGGCGCGGTCGAACTGGCTCATGGTCGGACTGAAGCCGCCGCTGATGGCCAGCACCCGGCCGGTGTGGGGGTCCATGGCCACCAGGCCGCCCTGAACCTCGGGAATCTGGCGGAGCGCGAACAGGTCGGCGGCGGCTTCCTTGCCGGCCTGCGCTTCCTTACCGGCGCCGGCTTCCTTGGCGGCGGCGGGTTTGCGCTCGCCCAGTCCGTCGCTGCCCGGAAGATCCACCAGCACCACGTCGCCGGCCTTGACCACATCGGCCGGGCGGTGGGGTTCGGGGCCGACGCCGCCGTCGTCGCGCTCGGGCCGTGCCCATTTCATTTCGGCAAAGGGAATCCGGCCCTTCTGGCCGTCGGCGAAACCGATCGCGGCCTCGCTGCTCCGGGTGTCGAGCACCACCGCCAGCCGCCAGTCCTCGCCGCCCTTGGGGACCGCCACCGCCGCCAGTTGCCGCGCCCAATTGTCGAGGCCGGCCAGATGGGTGACGGCACCGCGCCAGCCGTGGCGACGGTCATAGGCGATCAGACCGGCCCGCAGGGACCGGGTGGCGATGTCCTGGAGCCGGGGATCCAGCGGTGTCCGCACCGACAGCCCGCCTTCCAGCAATTCCTTGTCGCCGAACAGACGGATCAGTTCGCGGCGGACTTCCTCGGAATAATACTCGGCCGTGACCTGCTCGGTGTTGTCCCGGCGGCGCATTTCCAGGGGTTCGTCCGCGGCGGCAACCGCCTCGGCGTGGGTAATGTAGCCGTCCTCTTCCATCCGCCCGATCACCCAGTTGCGCCGGGCCAGGGCGGCGTCGTGCTGACGCTCGGGGTTGTAGTTGTTCGGTGCCTTGGGCAGCGCCGCCAGATAGGCCGCCTCGCTGATGCTCAGCTCGTCCAGCGACTTGTTGAAGTAGTTGAGCGCCGCCGCCGCCACGCCGTAGGACCGGTTGCCCAGGAAAATCTCATTCAGGTACAGTTCAAGAATACGGTCCTTGGGCAGCGCCTGCTCGATGCGCAAGGCCAGGATCGCCTCCTTGACCTTCCGGGCCACCGACAGTTCGTTGGTCAGCAGAAAGTTCTTCGCCACCTGTTGGGTGATGGTCGAGGCGCCGCGCGGCCGGCGGTCGCTGTGCATATGTTCGACATTGCTGACCGCGGCGCGCAGGATACCGTTCACGTCGATGCCGTGGTGGTCGTAAAAATTCTTGTCCTCCGCCGCCAGAAAGGCATGGACCACCCGCCTGGGCATGGCCGCAATGGGCACGAAGACCCGGCGTTCGGAGGCGAATTCGGCGAGCAGACGGCCGTCGCCGGCCTGCACCCGGGTCACCGTCGGCGGTTCGTAGTCGGCCAGCCGATTGTAGTCCGGCAGGTCGCGGCCGTAATGATACAGCACCCAGTAAAGGCCGCCCATCCCGGCCAACGCCAGGAAGAACAGCAGCGCCGCCAGTCTCAGCAGAATTTTCCGCATGCCCGATCCACGAATGGCCCGATCACCGCCGTTGCCGTCCCGGAACGGCCGACGACGGATCGTCCAGAGCGGTTATAGCGCAGGCGGGTCGGAAATCTACCGACGATTCGGCAACGGCAGCCACGACCGGCAAGCACCGGTCACGACCGGCGACCGCCGCCGAGCCAACCGAAATAATCGTCGATGGCGTGAAGCAGCGAACCGGCCAGCCGCTGGCGGTGCTCGGGCTGGGTCAACAGTCCGACGTCTTCGGGGCTCGACAGGTAGCCCATCTCGATCAGCACCGATGGAACGTCGGGCGCGGTCAGGACCGCGAAACCGGCCGAGCGGTCGGGCTTGGGCAGCAGCTTTTGGAAGTGACCGACCTCGTGCAGCACCAACCCGGCAAAGTGGTGGGAGTGGTTACGGGTGTCGCGTTGCGCAAGGTCGATCAGAATCGTCGCAACCTGATCGTTTTCATGGCTCAGGTCGATGCCGCCGATGGCGTCCGAGCGATTTTCCTTGGCCGCCAGGGTCTCCGCCTCGTGGTCGGAGGCCCGGTCCGAGAGGGTATAGATCGACAGGCCGCGGACCTGGCTGCCGACAATGCTGTCGGCGTGAAGAGAAATGAACAGTTGGGCGTCGGCCTCCCGCGCGCGGGCCACCCGTTCGCGCAGCGGAATGAACTCGTCTTCCTCCCGGGTCATCATCACCCGGTAGCGGCCGGTCGCCTCGAGCTGGCGCCGGACCTCGCGGGCGGTGGCCAGCGTGATGTCCTTCTCGTGAACGCCGTTGAAGCCGATGGCCCCGGGGTCGACGCCGCCGTGACCGGGATCCAGCGCAATCATCGGCTTGCCGCCGGGTGCGGGCCGGTGCGGCTTACCCGGGACCGCAGGCGGCGTCACCAGTGCCGCAAGGTGCGCGGGCGGCGGATCGGACGACAGATCGGACGGCGGGTCGGGCGGCCCATCGGGCCGGGGGTCGGGCCGGGGATCGGGCCGGGGGTCGGGCCGGGGATCGGGCCGGGGATCGGGATGATTGACCGGAGCCACCGGAGACGGCGGCGGGATCGCCGCGGGCGGGGGGTCGGTCAAAGCGACCGGGGTCGGTACCGTCACCAGCGGAATCGGCGGTGACGGTGCCGCGGCACCGGGCGTGAGGCTGGCCGGCAACACCGGCGGGGCGGAGGGGGCCGGCGGCGGGTCCGACGCGATGCGGGGGGCCGGCGGCGGGGGCGCCGGCGTCAGGCTGGCCACCGGCAACGGCCGGGGCGGCGGCATACGGGGATGGGGGGGGATGGTGGGCTGGGGCACAGCTTCGCCCGGCGGCGGGCCGGTGTCGGGCCCGTCCCCGACCTGGCGGAAGTCCTTGGCGCTGATCGGCTCGACATCCAGCACGAACCGGGTCTGGTGGCCCTCCGACGGCGGAATCACCACGGCGCCGTGGATGCGCACCGGTCCGGTGGTCTCCAGCACCAGCCGCGCCGCCCCGGGTCGCAGCCGTTCCAGATGATAGCCGCGGATCGCCCCGGCCCCGGCCTTTCGGGTTTCACCGCCGGGCCAAAGCACCTCGGGCAGGTCGACCACCACCCGGTAAGGATCGCTCAGCACGGCGGTCCGGTAAGTCACCGGTCCCCCGATTTCCAACACGAAGCGGGTCATGTTGGGGTGAAGCCCCAACCGGGCGCCCATCACCGACAGCGCACCGCCGGCGCCGGCCGCGGGCAGCGCCACCACCACCGGCAACACCAGCCCGGCGAGGGCGGCAACAATACCGGCCATCGCCAGCATGGCCCTCAAGCCCGGCAGCATCCCTGTCCGTGTGTCCCGTCGCCCCAATCCCGTCGCCCCGTTCCCGTCGTCTCCGGCGCCCGGCCGCGCCCAGTTACCGGCCGCGCCAAGTCAGCAGCCCCGCGCCATACCGGACATAGCGGAGCAAATTCAAGGCGTTCAATGAAAATACGGAACCGGCGGTCCGTATCGTCGCCGGCTGTGTCGACAATGACACGATCTTGCGGTCGAAGTCCACCGGCCGGTCAAAACCCGCCGGCCGTCTGAAGCCCGGGCGCCGCCTCAGCGGAAGACCACGGTCCGGCTGCCATTGAGCAGCACCCGGTGCTCCACATGGTACTTCACCGCCCGGGCCAGGACCACGTTTTCGATGTCCCGGCCCACCGCGACCAGCGCCTCGGGAGTCAGGGAATGGTCAACCCGTTCGACCTCCTGCTCGATGATCGGTCCCTCGTCCAGTTCCGCGGCGACGTAATGCGCGGTGGCGCCGATCAGCTTGACGCCACGGGTATAGGCCTGGTGATAGGGCTTGGCGCCGCGGAAGCTCGGCAGAAACGAGTGGTGAATGTTGATCGCCCGGTCGGCCAGTTTCGCACACAAGGCCGGCGACAGAATTTGCATGTAGCGCGCCAGCACCACCAGATCGATGCGCTCGCCCTCGATGATCTCCAGCAGCCGGGATTCCTGTTGAATCTTGGTCTCGGGCGTCACCGGCAGATAGTGGAATGGCACGTTATGCCATGCTGCCAGTTGGTAAAAGTCGCGATGATTCGAGACAATCGCCGGAATTTCGATATCAAGACTGCCGGTTCGGTAACGGTACAGCAGGTCATTGAGGCAATGTCCGAATTTCGATACCATAATAAGCACGCGCTGCTTGCGAGCCGTTTCATTCAACCGCCAACTCATGCGAAAGCGGTCACCGATCGGAGCGAATTCCGCCTCCAGGATGGCCGCCGCCGGGCCGTTGGACGGCACCGTGAACGACACGCGCAGAAAGAACAGGCCGGTGTCGCGATCACCGAACTGGGCGCTGTCGACGATGTTGCAGTTGCGTTCGGCCAGGAAGCCCGAGACCGCAAAGACGATGCCGACCGTATCCGGGCAGGAAATCGTCAGAATGAAGGTGGCGCTTTCGGGAGACATGAGGGTCGGTCCTCGGCAGGGGGGCAAGGGCGGCTTTGTGGCGAACGCGCGGGCGCCGGGTCCCTGCTTGGTATCACAGTCCACCCCGGCCGGCAAATCCGCCTCCCACCCGTCAGCGGTTCTCAATCCTGGTGGATCGGCGTCGCCCCCTTCGTCCTGACCTGCAAAAAAAATCGTCCCGGCCCGCCCATGAGAATTGCTGAAACGACGGCCTTGCTCAGGCCCACAGGTCAGAGTGTGACGAACACTCGAGTCTGCCAAAAAATTCCCTTTGGAAACATTAGGTTTTTTCCTTCAAAACCGAACGTGGCGGGCATTCTTTGTCAGCGTCTCAGGGGAGGGGTTGGAAGCCGTGGCGGCTGAAGATTGCCAGCGCGGCGGGAGAGTGCAGATAGGCAAAGAAGGTGGTGGCGACCGTGCCCCAGCCCCGCTCGGTGAGTGCAGCGAAGTAGACCACCGGCGGGTGACCGTCGTCGGGGAAGGTCCCGACCACCCGGACCCCCGGTTCGGCGGCGGCGGCGGTGCTGGAGACGATGCCCAACGGCGCCTGCCCCCGGGCTACCGCGGACAGGGTTGCGCGCTCCGACCGGGTCGTAACCAATCTTTGCTCGACCTCGGGCCACGCGCCCAACGCCATCAAGGCGGCGCGGCCATACTCTCCGAGCGGCCCGGTCGCGGGATCGCTGACCGCGAGGCGACCGCCGTCAAGCGCGTCGGCCAAAGACAGGCCCGGCGCCATTGTCAGCGTCAGTGTGCTGTCCGCGGCCGCAATCAGCACCAGACCGTCGCCTAGCAGCTTGATCAGGCTGGCCGTGCGGATGACGCCACGGCCGGCAAGCCGGTCCATGGTCGGAGGATCGGCGAGCAGCACAATGTCGGGGATGTCGCCGGCAACAATCCGGCCTTCCAGAATCGAATCGGCGTCGTAACTCTCGATCACGGTAATGTCGGCCTGACGATCACGATAACTGGCAACGACCTCGGCCAACACCAGACGTGCACCCGGCGGCGCAAACAACCGAACATCGGCCGCAACCACCTCCCGGCCGATCGTGACCATCGTCACAGCCATAATTCCCGCCACCATGGCGGTCGTCACCCACCGCACCACCCCCAACCTCCGACCGGACCCACCCGACCATCGTCGATACACTACGCCGACCCGGGAATCCCTGCGACTCTTTCACACTCTTTCACAGATGAAGTCCACCCGTCCCTCGCCCGCGCCGGACGTCCACGGCCGACCGACTGCCCCAACCGGACTTTGGCGGTTCCGACGCCAGCCTAATGCTGGTTGACGTAATCGTTCTCCAACTGCCTGATCAAACCGGCAGAAAGGTAACCGGTCGCGATTATGCCGGACTTTTGCTGGTAATCGGCGACGGCATGGCGCGTTGCCGCCCCAAAACTCCCATCTTTGCCATGGGTGTTAAAGCCGAGACCGGACAACCAGACTTGAATTTGGCGACGTTGCTCGGTCGTCAGGTTCAGTCCCTGCTCCACCATTTCAGGAGTCGGCTGAAGTCTCGGCGTCACGGCAACCACCGGAACCCCCGAAGTCACCGCTGGACCGGCGTCCACCTTGAGCGGGGCCGGGCCGGCGGTGGCCTGAACCGGTTGCCCCGCAGGCCGGACAGGGCCGGTTGCGGGTGGGATCGGTTCATCCCTGGGCGAAGGCGGCCCGGCCGTCGGCGGGACCGGCGGGGCCGTAGCCTGGACCGGCGGGGCCGTGACCTCCACCGGCGGGGCCGTGGCCGGAGCGGGCGCGGTCTGGATCGGCGGGGCCGCGACCTCCACCGGCGGGGCCGCGGGTTGGGGCTGGGGCTGGGGCGCGGTGGCCTCGGATGTGGAGTGCGACGCGGTGCCGAACAGGATGCCGCCGACGATTCCGGCCACGGTCACGAAGGCCGCCAGCGCCAGAACCAGTCGCGACCTGACCCACCAGGATGCCGCAGCCGGTGGCGGCACCGCGGAATCGCGAAAGGAAGCCGCGGCGGGAGTGGACGGCAGCACCGTCGGGCGGGAAACGGCGACGGTCGGACTGGTCAGCGGCACCACCGTCGGCCGGGAAAGGACGACGGTGTGCTCGGATGTGACGTCCGATTCCGATGGGTCCGAAGCGGCATGCTCCGGCAGCGCCAGACCCTCAAGGTACTGTCGCAGAACCGCTTCCGCCGCCTTCTGGGTCCCCAGCGGCGCAAGGGCCTGACCGAAGGCTTCGATGGAGGCGAACCTGTCCTCCGGGACCTTGGCCAGCGCCGTCATCAGGGCCGCCTCGATGATCGGGTCGCTCTCGCCATCAAGGGCAAAGGAGCGCAGGGGCGGCGGCAGCTTTTCCACATGGGCACGGATCAGATCGTATTCACTGGAATCATCGAAGGGAATCCGCCCGCTGGCCATCTCGTAGAGAACCACCCCGAGGCTGTAGAGATCGCTGCGCTCGTCGCCGGCACCGCCCTTGAATTGCTCGGGCGCCATATAGGCCAGCGTCCCGACCATCTGCCCGTCCCTGGTCATCCGTTTCGAGCCACGGATCCGCGCAATGCCGAAATCCATGATTTTGATCAATCCGCCCGCCGTGACCATCAGGTTCGCGGGTTTGATATCCCGGTGAATCACCCCCATGCCGTGTGCATACTCGATGCCGGAAATCACCTGGGCCATCACCGCCCGGCATTCTCCGGCATCAAGACGCCCGCCCTTGCGCAAAATATCTTCAAGGGTATGTCCCAGCACCAGCTCCATCACAATGTAGAGCCGGTCACCCTCCGCATGTAAGGCAAAGACCGAGGTGATGTTCGGATGTTGCAGGCGGGCCATATTGGTCGCCTCGGTCCGGAACCGCTCGACGAAAGCCTTGTCCTGATGAAATTCGGGACGAAGGGCCTTGATCGCCACCGGCCGTCCCAGCATGGTATCAACGCCCCCCCAGACATCGCCGATGCCGCCCCGTCCCAGGCGCCGGGTGATCTGGTAGGGACCGATCGTGTGGTCGATCATGACCCCGCAACTCCCAAGTTTGACTGGCGAACCGGTTGGATCAGAGACACCGGCCGGGCCCGCCGCCCCGACGCGGCAACCACCGCAAAGACACCGACCGAAACGTTATCGTGACCGCCGGCCGCCAGCGCCGCCTGGCACAAGGCGGCACAGGCCGCCGCCGGGGCGTTCGCGGCGACGATGGCGGCGAGCGCCGGTTCCCTGACCAGATCGCTGAGACCGTCGGAACACAGCACGAGCCGATCGCCCTCCCGCAGGGCAAGCGGCTCGGGCCAGATTTCCGGCTCGCATTTTTCCTGCTTGCCCAGCGACCTGAGAATCACATTGCGATTGGGATGAACCGCCATTTCTTCGGCCGTGATCAAGCCGTCGCGGCGCATCCGTGCCACCAGCGAATGATCGGTGCTGATCTGTCGCAACACCGAATCGCGCAGCAGATACGCGCGGCTGTCGCCAATGTGCGCCAGCGTCGCACCGCCATCCTGGACCACCAGGGCGGTGCAGGTGGTCCCCATCCCCCGACACGCCGGAACCCGGGCGCCATGATCCCGGATCGCCCGGTTGGCGGCGGCGAAGGCGACCGCCAGCGCCTCGGGAATGGTTCCGGCGGTGCGATAAAAAACCTCGGTGATGGTTTTCGCGGCCAGGGCGCTGGCCACTTCACCGGCGGCGTGTCCGCCCATGCCGTCGGCGACCAGCGCAATCATGCCGCGCCGGCTCCGGTCCTCCCCCGCGCCGGGAATCAGCCAGGCGACGGTGTCCTCATTATGCCCCCGCACCAACCCGACATGGGTGAGCATTTCACCACAGGCCGAAAGCCCGGGGCACCGACCCGAAACGTACCCGAAGCGGCTGGCCCTGGCCCGGAATCGGGGCTTCAACCGGGATATCACGGTCGAAAAAGCCCGCCACCACGTCGCCTTCATCGGTGCAATCCCAGCAAAGCGGTTCAAAAAGCCCGTCCCGTGGCGTCAGCGAAACCACCGCAACCGGTAACATCCCGTTTGCCGGTCACCGGCCGGTTGCACGCTCTCATTTGCGCTCGTCGGCTTTTACGTCTGTTGGTTTCTTACGCTTGCCGGCCGCCCGCGACCGCGAAGGTGCCACGTTCCCAGGCGCAAGGGCAACCAGGATTCCCTGCCAGGATTCCCGGCCAGGATTCCCGGCCACGCCTCGGGACCAGTCCGCTGCTCACCCGATACCCGGGGAACCGGGCCGAATGTCAGGTCTTTCCGCTCCTGGGAAGGAACCGGGTCCGGGTGTCGCGAGGGCCCAGGCCGCCGCCGGTGCCACGGCGCGACGGTGATTCCCGGTTGCCGGGAGCCCCTCAGGTCCGAATCAGCCCCGGAACCGGCGACACCGCGCCACTGTCGGGAAAGACCATGGCGTCAAGGCCCGCCGTCGCCAAGCCAAGGTGGTCGCGCAGCACGCCTTTGATCACCGCCCTCAGATCGAGGGTCGGCATCAGATCGCGCCCCTCGAACAAGGCCGGCCGGGCCAGACCGGGCCAGTCGGCGAGCACCCGGCCACCGGCCACCGCACCACCCAGCAAGAAGGCGCAACCGCCGGTGCCATGGTCGGTGCCGCCGGTGCCGTTGGCCGCCACGGTCCGGCCAAATTCGGTGACGACCAGCACCGCGGTCCGGCGCCAGACCGTCGGCGCCAGCGTTCGGGCAAAGGCCGCCAGTCCCTCGGCCAACAGCCCGAGAGCGTCGGCGAGCCGACCCCTGACCGTGCCCTGGCCGGTATGGGTGTCCCAGCCGCCAAGCTCCATCACCGCCACCTGCGGACCGGTGTCGGGATTGAGAAACCGGGCCAGCACCGCGGTCAGGTCGGGAAAGCGGTTGCCCGGTCGCGGGGCCGTGGCCGCGGCCGGCGGCATTCCCGCAACCGGAGCCATGACCGAAGCCGGCGCCGGCACCGGTTCCGGGGCCGGCACCGGTTCCGGGGCCGCCGCCAGTGCGGCATCGGCAAAAACCTCGCTGCGCAGCCCCTCTTCAAGAGCCGAGGCCAGCACCGGATCGCCCCGGTAAAGCCCGGCCAGACGGTCCAGCAACCCGGGACCGGGCACCGGCAGCGCCGCCGGCGCCCACGACCCCACCGGCACCGTGCCGCGAAGCATCAGCGGCACGGTCTGGCCAATGGCCAGGCCCGGCCGGCTTTCGGGCCATGACCGGCCTGGGGGCAACAGCCCGAGGGCGCGATTGAGCCAGCCGCTGTCACCGGTCCCGGAAACGACGGCGCGGGCGGCGCCATAGCCGTCTTCAAGCACGTCCTGGCCATCGAAATGCGAGCGGCCGCGGTAGGGACTGGCCACGGCGTGGATCACCGCGAACGTGCCGTTCCGGTAAAAATCGTGAAGCGGCGCCAGCGCCGGATGCAGGCCGAACCGCCCGTCCAGGTCCAGCACCCCGCCGTCGCCGCCCGGCCCGGCCAGGGCGAGCGGACCCCGTTGCTCCCGGTAATCGGGATCGCCGTAGGGCGCCACCGCCGCGAGGCCATCCATGGCGCCGCGCAGGATCACCACCACCAGCCGCCGCGCCCCGGGCGCCGCCGGTGCCGCCAGCGCCAACGGCATCGGGCCGAAGCCGGCCGCCGCCAGTGCCAGGGTGACGGGCAACCCGAGCAGCACCTGACGACGGTCAGGCCGACCCCAACCGGGACCATGGGACCGGTCGGAACCAGAAGACCTGCCGGAACCAGAGGGCATGGCTGTTACCTCCGTTGAAATTCGGGACTGGCCAGGACCAGCGTCACCGCTTCGGCGGCGCTGGGCGCCTGGAGCACCGCCTCCCGGGTTTCGGGACGCGCCACCGGCCCGATGGCGGCCTCCAGCAGGTCGGCGGGCCGGATCAACGCGGCCAGCCGATGGCCGGCGAGGGAGCACCACGCGATTCGCCGCATCATCGCCTCGGGGCCGATCCAATGGCCGGCGTCGTCGGGCCAGCCGGCCGGCGACGGCGCGGCAAACGGCATCTGACCCAACTGGCGCAACTGGCCGACCAGCCGATCGGCGGGCCAGCCGGCACCGGTCACCCGCAACGCCGAGACCATCAACTCCTGAGGCGTCTTGATCTTGGCCTGCGGCCCGGCCCAGGCCTCGGGACTCTCAATCAGCACCCGGGCCAGGTGCCCGAGATCGCCGTCACTGTCGAGAAATGCCCGCTCCAGACGCGCCACCGCCGCCGGCGGCGGCTCGTCGGCGATGAAATGGCGCGCCATTTTGGTGGCCAGGTGATGCGCGGTGGCCGGATGGCGGGCCAGCGCCGCCAGCGCCGCCAGCCCCTCGGCCTCGCCGGCCTCGGGATAACGGCGGCCGAGCAGCGTCTTGTCGCCCGGTTCGTGGGCAACGGGCCGAAACACGAAGCCGCCGGTGCCGGCATCGAGGCCGGCATCCCTGGAACCCGGAACCGACCAGCCGGTGAGTATCGCGGCAAAGGCCCGGACATCGTCCTGGCCATAGCCGCCCGCCACCCCCAGGGTGTGCAGCTCCAGAACCTCCCGGGCCAGATTCTCGTTGAGACCGCGCCGGTTACGCTGTCCGGCGCGGGAATTGGGGCCGATCGATCGGGCGTTATCGAGATAGAGCAGCATGGCCGGATGGCGGATCGCCGCCCGCAGCAGGTCCTCGAACCGCCCGGTAACGTGGGGACGGATCGCCTCGCGCTCGAAGCTGCCGACCAGTCCCGCCACCACCGGCCGCTGCACCGAAACCGTGAAGTGATTGCTCCAGAACATCACCAGCCGCTCCCGAAACGGCTGATCGGTGGCGATCATGGCCCCAAGACGCGCGCCTGCTTCCCGCAGATAAAGGTCGCGCATCTCGCGCTGAAACAACTTGCGTGGGTCCTGAAACCCGGCAAGGGCTGGCATTCCCCCCGGCGCCGGGCCGCGGGCCGGACCCGCCGGCGGTGACGCCAGGACCGCGGTCCCGGACGGCAGGGTCAGGGGCGGCGGCGCCAGCGGCGCCTCGGCGCCCTCCTCGGCATCCGCCGGGACCGATGACCGCGGCGGCAGCAACGGCGCCGGCCCCCCGGCCACCGGTCCGAAACCGCCCGGAACCGGTGTGCGGCCTTGCCGCGCCTCCCGCCCGGCCTCCTGGGCCTGCACCAGCCGCACCACCAGTTCACGCCCGGCAGGCAAACCGGAAAACCCCGCCGGGACCACAGCCTCGCCGGCCAGTTGGGCCTTGAGCCAACCGCGGGGATCGTCGGCCGCCGCCTCCCCGGCACGGACACCCAGGCCGAAGCGGCTGGCGGCAATGAACGCGGCAGGGCTCATGACGGGACTCTCGATAGCGCCACAGATCCGTTCCTTAAGACATACCCCTTTGAAGATAAGGCACCGCCGCCGGTCCGACCATGCGCGCGGTCACACCCCCCCCCCCGAACGGAACCCGGCCCTCGGGTCGGCGGGTCTGCAATCAGGGCATACCCGCCATGTTCGACACCGGATCTGTGGCGGCGCAGTCGCGTCCGGGATGGATAGCATCCGATCCCCCCAAGAAAACCCGCAAACCGACCGGATTCGGCCTTAATTCCGCGGGAAACTATAGAACGCCCGCCGGCCACGCCTTGGCCGGCCGCCAACAGCGACGATCACCAAATCATGCTTGCCTCCTTCCTCTTGGCCTGTTACAGACTTATATAATAGAGGAAAAGCAATAAACGAGGTTGACCATGGATACGCCGGACAGCAACGATATAACGGGCCTGACCACGACGATCATTGCCGCCTACGTCAAACACCATCAATTGCCGGTGTCGGAGTTGCCGCGGCTGATCCAAAGTGTCCGCGACAGCTTGCAGCGGCTGACCGCGCCCGTCGAAGAGGTGCCCGTCAAGGAAGAACTGAAACCCGCGGTGGCAATCAAGAAGTCTGTAACGCCAGACTACATTATTTGCCTCGAAGATGGCAAAAAGCTGAAGATGCTCAAGCGGCACCTGATGTCAAGTTACGGCATGACCCCCGACGAGTATCGTAGCAAGTGGGGCCTGCCATCTGACTATCCGATGGTTGCCCCCAACTATGCCAAGGCGCGTTCCGACTTGGCGGTAAAGCTGGGACTTGGCCGTCGTTCTGCCGACGGCGAAGGCTGACCCAGGTTATCGCCGCCGCGCTCCGGCCTGCGGGAGCCCCCTGCAACGTGGTTCGGAAAGGGGAAAAACACCCCCTTTCCGGTCAGACGACGCCCGGAACCAAACGAATCGGTGAAAGCGGCCTCCGGCCGCTTCCATGCGTGGCGTCTCAGTCTTTGGCGCCGTCCTGACCGGCCGGTCAGGGCCGCTTGCGGTTTCTGGCGTAGACTGCGGCCAGGGTTTTGATGGCGCTGGCCTGATCCACCGGCTTGGCCGGCACCTCTGCCCGACGCGAGGGCGTCGGCGTCCTGGCTTCGGTGCCGCCACCATCGGCCAGACCGTTCGCCTCCTCGTCGGTTTCGCCGTCGCCGCCACCCATCTGGCTGAGCACACGGCGCAAATCCTCCTGGGATACCGCCGGTCGGGCCTTGGGCGGCGGCCCGCCCAGGCCGGGCACAGTGACGCCACGCTTGATCGCCCTGGCGATGGCGTCCCCGGAAATGGCCTTGATAAAGGGCTGAACCATCGTCCGCAGGAGCCGGTCATCCTTGGCGGCCCAGGCGATCAAGGTGGTCTGGGCCAGCGACCGGCTGCCCTTGGCAGCCAGGAGGGCCTCGCGCACCTTGCCGTCGAGATACGAATCGCTCATCCTTAGTCCGATGTTGACTGTTCTGACGCCGCTCACTGTACAGGATTGCGCACGACTTGCCCATGGGCAGAGAAGGGCGGGCAGAGTGCGGCAGGCAAGGCGGGCCCATGCTGATTGACGTCTTTTCCGATCTGATCTGTCCCTGGTGCTACATCGGCAACCACCGGCTGTCGCAGGCGCTGGGCGAGCGGCCCCGGCTGCGGGTCCGGCGACGCTGGCATCCGTTCCTGCTCAACCCCGACCTGCCCCGCCGCGGCATCGACCGCACCTTGTACCTGGCCATCCGCTTCGGCGGTCGCGAACGGGCCCGTCAGGCCCAGGCGGTGATCGAAGAAACCGCCCGGCGCGACGGCCTGCCGCTTCACCTCGACCGCATCGCCCGCACCCCCAACACCCTTGATGCCCACCGACTGGTGGCGCTGGCCGCCGAAACCGGCAGCGGGGACCACCAGGACGACCGTCTGACCGCGGCGCTGTTCGCCGCCTATTTTGTGAACGGCCTCGACATCGGCGATCGCGAGGTGCTGCTGGCGCTGGCGACGACGGCGGGACTTGATCCCGACCGGGTACGCGCCTGCCTGTACGGCGATGGTGAGAAGGACCTGGCGCGGTTCCAGGGCGATGTCCTGTCCCACCATCTCGACCTTCACGCCCTGCCCTGCTTCATCTTCGACCGGCGCTTCGTGCTGGCCGGCGCCCAGGAGCCGGTGGCGTTCCTGCCGCTGCTCGACCTCGCCATCGCAGACGCCGGAATGGCCGCCTGACCGCCGGTCGGGACCGGCACGGTGGCCGGTCAGGGGTTCCGGTGTCAGCGGTCGCTGTTGCGGCAATCTCCCGGATGTGCAACAAATCCGCCGTGAAAAAACGGTTAAAAGGGCGGCAAGACCATGGCTGACGGTCCTTCCAGGACACTGGCTGAGGGTCCCTCCAGGACGCGGCAGGGACGGTCCGGGACGCCGCCGGAGGAGCGGCCGATGGCGACGATGCCGGTAATGCCGGTGGTGGGCGACGCCTCGGACCGCGACCAAGGGGCCGGGCACGACCATGGCCAGGATCACGATCCGATCGGCGCACCGTCAGGCGGCTTTCCACTGGAGACCGAGTACGATCGTCGTTTCGGTCAGATTGAGGAGTGGATGATCCTGGCCGACCGCCGGCTGGAGCGACTGGACGCCAAGATTGACCGCCTGGGCGCCACCATCGATCAGCTCAACACCCAGCTTCAGACCGTCCTGGTGGACATGCCGACCCGCAGCGGCATCAACCTCTATCTGGTCGGTGGGTTGGTCGGCGGGCTGGCGGTCGGACTGGCGATCATGGGCGTCACCATCGGCGGTTTCGTCGGCGGCCTGTCGTCCCTGAAGCCGGAGCCGGCACAGCAACCGTCCGCGCCATCCTACGCGGCACCCCAGGCCCCGATCATCATTCAGATGCCGGCGGGTGCGACCGCCGGCCCATCGGCGCCGGTCGCGGTGCCGGCACCCATGGCCACGGGCAACCATTAGCCGCCGTCCCCCCCGGTCCCTTGTGCCCCCTCCCCTTTCGCGTCAGCCGGTGTCCGCCATGCCCCCCCAGTCTCATCATACCAGGGTCCTGATCATCGGCGCCGGCCCCGCCGGCTACACCGCGGCGATCTATGCCGCCCGGGCCAATCTGGAGCCGATACTGGTTCAGGGCCTGCAACCGGGCGGCCAGCTCACCATCACCACCGAGGTCGAGAACTATCCAGGTTTCGCCGAGCCGGTGCAGGGTCCGTGGCTGATGGAGCAGATGGGCCGGCAGGCGGAGCAGGTGGGCGCCCGTCTGGTGGCGGACATCATGACCGCGGTGGACCTGCGGGGGGCGCCGTTCCAGGCCCGGGGCGATTCCGGCGACCGCTATTCCGCCGATGCGGTGATCATCGCCACCGGTGCCCAGGCGCGCTGGCTCGGTCTGCCCAGCGAGCGGCTCTATCAGGGCTTCGGCGTCTCGGCCTGCGCCACCTGCGACGGGTTCTTTTTCCGCGGCAAAGAGGTTGCGGTGATCGGCGGCGGCAACGCCGCGGTGGAAGAGGCGATATTCCTGACCAACTTCGCCAGCCGGGTCACGGTGATCCATCGCCGCGACCGCTTCCGCGGAGAGAAGGTCCTTCACGAGCGGCTGTTCCGCAACCCCAAGATCGCGGTGGCCTGGGACAGCGTGGTCGACGAGATTCTGGGCGAAGGCGACGGCAGTCCGGGCCGGCCCCGCGCGGTCACCGGCGTCCGCCTGCGCCAGGTCAGGACCGGCGCCCTGACCACGCTGCCGGTCCAGGGCGTGTTCATCGCCATCGGCCACGATCCCGCCACCGCCCTGTTCCGCGACCAACTGGCCCACGACGACGAGGGCTATCTGATCACCCGGCCCGACTCCACCGCCACCTCGATTCCCGGCGTGTTCGCCGCCGGCGACGTGAAGGACAAGGTCTATCGTCAGGCCGTCACCGCCGCCGGCATGGGCTGCATGGCTGCCCTGGAAGCCGAACGCTGGCTTGCCGCCCGCGCCGGCTGAAGCAGGCGCAGGTAGAGGACGGGGCGTTGCCCTGCACCCGCAAGGAGCCGCGCCTCCTTGACCTCATTGACGTCATGCGGGTCCAGGGCCGTCGGGGGTCAAAGGGGGCAAAACTCCCTTGTGTCATACCGGCGGGCCGTGTGATTGACCCATGGGGCAAAGCCCCCAATGGATCATCCTTTCCGCTCGGTAGTATAATATTCCGGCAACATATCGATAAACGATAAATACCCACCACCTTGGCATCTCGAACGAGCCAACGAAAAAAAGCGGCGCCCACAACAGGGGCGCCGCCATCACCGACCATCACCTCAAGCACCGCCCCCGGACTGTTCCTCGCCCGGATCCTGCGATCATTGCCCCTCGACCGCCGCACCCTGCGCCACCTGCCGGGACCCGGAGGCGCCGACGCCAAGGGCCGACAGCACCGTCGCCCCGGTGGCGGCCGAAGCCTGCATCACCCGCTGCCCCACCTGGTCGGACGCCGCAACCACCTTGGCCGCAATGTTGTCCGACTGGTCGTAGAACCACAGGATCGTCGGCGTTGCCACCGCGCCGATGGCGCAGCTCGCGGCGCCGATCTGGCCCAACAACGACATCATCAGCAACAGGTTACTCGACGGCACCAGCAGACCACCGCCCAACAGCAGGGTCGCCTCGGTCGGCCCGGCGGCATAGGTGCCGGCCAGCGCAATGCCACTGAACGCGGCGCAGCCCACCGCCTGCTTTTCGCCGTCACTGAGACCGCCGGCATCGGCCGCCGCAGCCCCGCCGTTTGAATCGCCGGCCGCCGGCGCATTGCCGGTCCCGGCGCTACCCTGGGCTTGTGCCAGCACCGCCTTGGGCGTTCCCAGCGCCAGCGTCGCCACCAGCAGCGCCATCGCCGTCCACTTACCGTTGATCATTCCTGAACTCCCCCGATCCCGTCGCGCCCGGCGGCCGTCCCTCAGGCCCGGCCGCCGGTGGCCGCGATGATTGTCGTGCCGATGGTGTATCGCCGCCGGTTCAATGCGCCGCCGCCGGATTGCCCTCGGCGACCTGCACCGAGGCGTCACCGCCGCGACCAAGCGCCGCCACCAACCGCCCGACGCCGCCCGCCGCCTGAGCGACCATGTGGCCGACCTGACCGGTGCTCTCGGCCAGACTGTCCCCGATGGCGCTGAAGTTGTTGAAGAACGCCACCACCGGCAGCACCGCCAGGTTGCCGATGCCGCAGCTCGACGCCACGATGGTCCCGAGCAGGCCCATGGCCAGAATTGGGGTGGTGGACGCCACGGTAATGCCACCGGCGGCCAGCATCACCACTTCCATCGGCGACGAGGCCAGCGACGCCCCGAAGCCCGCCACCGAGCCGACCACGCAGCCGGCGCCCTGAAGCTCACCCTCGGTCATCGGACGGACCGTCGGAGCACCACTCTTGCTGGAGTCGTCCACCGCGGCGTCGGCGTACTGCACGTCACCGGACCTGCCACCGAGCAGGCTGGCGCTCAGGGCCGAGAACTGGGTGGAAACCGCCGCCGAAATATTGTCGGACTGGTCCATCGCCCACAGCACCGCCGGCTCCGCCGCGGCCGCCACAGCGCAACTGCCGCCGGCCAGGATGCTGTAAAGCGGGATAAACAGCAGCGCCCCGCTTGAAGGCACGTGCATCGCGCCCGAAACCATCATCACGATTTCCGATGGTCCCAGCGCGTAGGCGCCCGCCATCGCCGCGGTGGCGCCGCCCAGGCACCACGCGCCGGTGACCGCGGCGTCTGGCATCGGGGCGATGTCCTGTGAGCCGGCCGCACCACCGGCCGGAGCCGCCGTCGCGTCGGCCACCACCAGCGTCGGATTGGAAGAGGCAACCACCGCCCAGGCCGGAGCAGCTGCGCCCCACGCCAGCAGAGCCGCCGACAATACCAGCACTTTCCACGAAGTCTTGTTCAACACTGTTCCCCCCAAGGTCTCGGAGATTCCGGGAGTGGTCGCCCGCTTTTGCCTACCGGCCCGCCTCGGCCCGCTCGGCCACCTGCCGCACCGGCCCGTCGGCCGGAGCCGCGGCAAACAGGGTCGCCACGGCGCGGGTCGCGTCCGCCACCTGGGTCCCCAACGCCGATACCTGCCAGGCGAAGTTGGCCGCGATGTTGTCCTTTTGCTCGACCGCCCACAAAACGGCCGGCGTCGCCGCGGCACCCAGCGCACAGGTCGCCGCGGTCATGGTGGAGGTCAGACCGAGCCACAGGGTCGAGGAACTGGAGGCCGCGGTCAGACCACCGGCCGCAACCATCAGCGTCTCGGCGGCCCCCGCCGCGAAGGCGGTATAGGTCAGTGCCGCAGCCGCCGTGGCCACGCAGCCGACCCCCTGCCTGGTGGCGTCGGAAAGGCCGCCCTGGTCACCGCCGGCGGCCGGCGCCGCCTGATCACCGCCCGCCGGGGCGGCATTTCCATTGTCCGCCGCCTGGGCCACCACCATGTTGGCGGTCCCGATCATCCCGGCCTGCCGGGTCATCGCCCAGCCCTGGGTCGGAGCACTCAGCGCCAGCACGGTCACCGCCGCCGTCAGCGCCTTGATGCCGAAACTCGTCATCCGTTGTCCCTCACAAACCTCGCCGCACCCGGCTGTCCCGTTGCTCCCAGCGCCCGCCACCAGAGAGGGCCGCCGCTCACTGCGCCTGCTTCGGCAATTCGGCCACCTGATGGTCACCACCGGCCAGGGAGGCAAAGCCCCGGCCCAAACTGGAACCCAGGTCGGCAAAACCGGTACCGAGCCGATTGCCGATGGCCGAGGCCTGCTGGCCCACATCCCCGGTCTGGCGCCACGCCCACAGCACCGCCGGCGTCACCGCAGCACCGGCGCCGCACGCGACGCTGGTCATGGTGCCGATCAGGCTGATGAACAACACCGCCGACGACGACGGCACCACCAGGCCACCCATCATCAACATGACCACTTCCGATGGCCCGGCGGCATAGGTGGCGGCCAGGGCACCGGCGCCGCTGACCACGCACCCGGCCGCCGCCTTCTCGCCATCGGTCATCGCCCGGATCGCCGGAGGCTGATCGCCCGCCGCCTCCTGGCCCTCGGCCACCGTGATCACCCCGTCAGGCACCACCGCACCGGTCGCCGCCAGTGCCGGGCCAGTCACGACCAGCGTGGCCGACAGAATGCTCAGCGCAAAAAAGCCGCTCTGAATCTTCATGCTCCCCCCTGCTCCCGCGGCTGCCGCGCCTGTGCCGACCGCGCCGCCATCCAATGAATCCGCCCCAGAACCGGCCACAACCAACCGGCCACAACCAACCGGCATCGCCGGAGTCCGCCCCGGCCCGGACCGCCTCGCGTCCAATCCCACGCGGCGACACCGTACCACTGGAAACGTCTTTGTGAAGCCGTTGACTTTGCCAGGGTTGCGCCCAAATTACGCCCGTCCCCAACCTCGTTACCACCCCGGTTGCGATCCCGGGTATCATCCCGGAGTTGAGTCGCCGCAGACACCAATGTCCCTGCGAGGGCAGTGTCCCTGCGGCGGTTCCCGTACAACCTCAATGTAACGGCGGACTTAGTGTAACGGCGGGACAATGGCGACTCAAGCGCCGACCGAACCGCTCCGGTCCTGTAACATAAAGAAAATCACAGGCACCAACGGCCGCCGTCCCTGGCGCGGCGGTCGCCTGGCAGGGGGAGCCCGCGTTCCCCGCCGCCGCCGCCGTGCCCCAAAGGCACCGCTACGGCTCGAAATCCCGAATCACCCGGAATCCCACGTCGGCGGTACGGCCAGCCGGCGCCAGATGGCCGCGATTCCCCGCCCGCAGGCTGCGCGGTTTGCGGTCCCAGGCGCCGCCGCGCACGACTCGGTTGTCGCACTTGTCGTCACCCCGCACCCGACCGTCATCGGGTGCGCCCCTATAGCCGTCCTGCCAGCAATCCGCGACCCACTGCCAGACATTCCCCAGCATATCGTAAAGCCCGAACGGATTGGGCGGAAAGGACGCCACCGGCGCGGTCGTCCGGTTGTCCCATTCGCTGCCGCAATCCTGGCAATTGGCGTTATTGATACCGGCGGTGTTGCCCCACCAGTACCGGGTGGTGGTCCCGCCGCGCGCCGCATATTCGAATTCCGCTTCGGAAGGCAGGCGATAGACATGGCCGGTCCTGAACCGCAACCAGCCCAGAAACTGGTGGACATCGTCCCAGTTGACATTGATCGCCGGCCGGTTGCCGCGGCCCCAACCCTGATCCGCGACCGGCTGGCACCAGCCCTCGCCCACGCAGACGTCCCATTGGGCCAGGGTCACCGGCGTCCGGCCAAAGGCCAGCGGCGCCAAAATCCGAACCAGATGGGGCGGTTGCTCGTCGGGATCGGCTTCGTTGTCGGTGTAAAGACTGCCCATGGGAAACTGTCCGGCCGGCACCATCACCAGTTCCGGGCAGTCGGGGCAATCCCGGAACACCGTCCCGGGCGCGGATCCCGGCACCGCCCCCGGTACCGGGGGAAGGACCGCAGTGACCGGCGCCGCAGTGGTTGGCGCAGCCGGCGCCGTCGTATCCGCCCGTGCGCCGGACCCCGGCCCGACAACCACCAGCCCCATCACCACGAACCGCATCACCAAAGGCCACGCCGCCGCCAGCCGGATGCGCCCCATCGCCCTCGCCTCCCCTTTCCTTCGCCTCGCTGCCGGGCACACCGGCACCGATCAGGCGCCCTCGGCGACCACCGAAGTCCCGGGTATCACCGAAATGTTGTCGATCAGCCGGGCCCGACCCAGCCACGCCGCCACCAGCAGGCGCCCGGGCCGGCAGGCCCGATCCAGTGGCGCCAGGGTTTCGGCATCCCGGAATTCCAGATAGTCGAGTCTGGAAAAGCCGGCGGCCAGGATGCGGGCTCCGGCTTCGGCCAGCACCGGCCCGACCCCGGCGCCGTCGAGCAGTCGGCCCGCGGCCCAACCCAGGGTCTGAAACAGAGCCGGCGCCCGGGCACGCTCGCCGGCGGTCAGGTAGCTGTTGCGCGACGACAGCGCCAGGCCATCGGCGTCACGAACGGTGGCGGCGGCCTCGATCCGCACCGGAATGTCAAGGTCGCGGACGAATCGCCGTATCACCAGAAGTTGCTGATAGTCCTTCTCTCCGAACACCGCCACGTCGGGCAGCGTCTGGAGCAGCAGCTTGGTCACCACCGTCGCGACGCCGCCGAACATCCGGGGCCGGGCGGCCCCGCACAGGCCCTCGGTCACGCCGGTCACGGCCACCGCGGTCGCAAAGCCCGGCGGATACATCTCGTCCGCCGCGGGAGCATAGAGCAGGTCGCAGCCCGCGGCCCGGAGCTTCGCGCGGTCGCCGGCCTCGTCACGAGGGTAACGCTCCAGGTCCTCGGTCGGACCGAACTGGATCGGGTTGACGAACAACGACGCCATGGTCCGCCGGCACAGCGCCCGGCCCCGGTCCACCAGCGCCAGATGACCGTCGTGGAGATAGCCCATGGTGGGAATCAGCGCCACCGTCTCGCCGGCGCGCCGCCACGCCGCCACCGCCGCGCGCACGCCCTCGACGGTCCGAACCACCGCCGGCTGTTCGGCGACCGCGCTCATGCCACTCACGGCCCTTCACTCCGGCTCCGGTCTCCGGCCGGGCGCGGCCGCACCGCGGGTGGCGCGCCCCCGACGCAATGTTCGGGGCCAGGAAAACGGCGCTGCCGGACATCGGTGGCAAAGGCCGCCGCCGCCGCCGCGATCTGCGGTCCCAACTCGGCGTAGCGCCGGACGAATTTGGGCGTGAAATCACTGAAGATGCCGAGTACGTCGTCCACCACCAGCACCTGGCCATCGCAGTACGGCGAAGCGCCGATGCCGATGGTCGGAATCGGAACCCGGGTGGTGATTTCCCGGGCCAGCGACTCGACGGTCCCCTCCACCACCACCGCGAAGGCTCCGGCCGCCGCCACCGCCTCGGCGTCGGTCAGCACCCGCCGGGCCGTGCCCTCGTCCCGGCCCTGGGTGCGAAAGCCGCCCAGGACATTGACCGATTGCGGGGTCAGGCCGACATGGCCCATCACCGGAACCCCGCGCGAGGTCAGGAAGGTGATGGTTTCGGCCATCTCGGCCCCGCCTTCCAGTTTGACCGCCTGGGCGCCGGTCTCCGCCAGCAGTCGCGCGGCCGCCCGGAACGCCAGTTGCGGCGATTCCTGGTACGAGCCGAACGGCATATCCACCACCACGCAGGCGCGCTGCGACCCGCGCATCACCGCCTGGCCATGGGCAATCATCATCTCCAAGGTCACGCCGAGCGTGCTGTCAAGACCATAGACCACCATTCCCAGCGAATCGCCGACCAGCAAAATATCGACATGGGGATCGAGCAGCCGCGCCATCGACGTGGTATAGGCGGTAAGACTGACGATCGGCACCTCGCCCTTGCGGGCCCGCACCTGTGGAATGGTCAGTCGTTTGATGTCGCTCTGGACGCTCATGATGGGCTCCTGCCGATTCGAGCCGCCGCGGTCCCGCAGACGGACGTCCGCCGCCGGCACGCCTAAGCGCCGACAGCGGCGATGGGGAAATAAGGCGCCGGCGCTTCAAAGTCCAGCATCCTCACCGCCGGACTGCCCGCGACCGGACGCCCGGGCGGCCTGCCCGGAACCGCCCGCTCAGAACCCTGGACTCGAAGACACCTCTCCTGCGAGATAGCCACGCCTGCCCGTGACCCAGGAGCGCCTCATGATGCACCCGTCGGTCCCCGAGACCCCGTCGACCCGACCGCTGGTGGTCGATCTCGACGGGGGCTTGATCAAGACCGATCTTCTGATCGAATCGTTCCTGCTGCTCCTGGCCACCCATCCGCTCAGGGCACTGGGCAGCCTGCTGGCGCATGGCCATGGCAAGACGACGCTAAAGGCCCGAATCGCCGACGAGGTGGTGATCGACCTGCACGTGCTGCCGCTGAATCAGCCGTTGCTGGAGCGGTTGCGGGCGGAAAAGAGTTCCGGCCGGGCACTCTATCTGGTCTCCGCGTCCGATCGCCGCACCGCGGAATCGCTGGCGGCGCACCTTGGCCTGTTCGATGGAGTCTTTGCCTCGGACGGCGAAACCCCGCTCGCGGGTGCCGCCCGGGCGCAACGCCTGTGCGCGGCCTTCGGCGACCGCGGGTTCGACTATGCCGGTTCCACCATGGCCGATCTGGCGGTCTGGAGCCACGCGGCGGGCGCGCTGCTGGTCGCGCCGTCGCCAGCCCTCCGCCACGCTGTGGCCCCCCACTTTCCCCATGCCGAGGTCATTGGCAAACAAGGCTTCCGGCCGGAGGATCTGATAAAGGCCCTGCGCCTTCACCAATGGTTGAAAAACCTGCTGATTTTCGTGCCGCCGCTGGCCGCCCACATCATCGACGCGGCGTCCCTGGCCACCAGCCTGCTGGCCTTCGTCAGCTTCGGCCTCTGCGCCTCCAGCGTCTACCTGCTGAACGACCTGCTCGACCTGGCCAACGACCGGCGCCATCCGTCCAAGCGCCGCCGCCCGTTCGCCGCCGGCCTGATCCCGCTGAAATACGGGATCGCGTTGATTCCCGCCCTGATCGCGGCCTCGGCGCTGCTCGCCCTGGGCCTGCCCTGGCTGTTCCTTGGCGTGCTCGGCTCCTATTACCTGCTGACCCTGGCCTATTCCCTGTGGCTGAAGCGCCGGATGATGATCGACGTGGTGCTGCTGGCCTGTCTTTACGGCATCCGGGTTGTGGCCGGGGGCGCGGCGGTCGGGGTGCCGCTCTCGGTGTGGCTGGTGGCGTTTTCCTTGTTCCTGTTTTTCAGCCTGGCACTGGTCAAGCGGTGCGCCGAGCTGATCGATGGTGCCCGCAAGAACGCGGGCGATCCGCCCGGGCGCGGCTACCGGCGGGAGGACCTGCCGGTTCTCGAGTCGATGGCCACCGCCAGCGGCTATCTCAGCGTGCTGGTGCTGGCCCTCTATATCAACAACCCGGTGGTCGGACGTCTCTATACCGTCCCCGAACTGCTCTGGCCGATCTGCGCCATCCTGCTGTACTGGATCAGCCGGGTGCTGATGCTGACCCATCGCGGTCAGATGCACGACGACCCGGTCATCTTCGCCGCCACCGATCGGGTCAGCCTGGCCTCGGGCGCCCTAATGATCCTGGCCGGGCTGGCGGCGAGCCTCTGATACCAGCGGGCGTAAAGAGTGACACAAGGGGGCTTTGCCCCATAGGCGCCAGGATATCAGCATTGTGTTGATTTTGCAGGGCTCTGCCCTGCACCCGCAAGGAGGCTCGCCTCCTTGATCTCATGACGTCAAGGGTTCAAAGGGCCGACCGGCCCTTTGCGGGTGTGGGCAGAGCCCACAAAACCCTTCCATTTCAACGATTCATCGTAACCTGGCGCACATGGGGCTGCGCCCCCTTTGCCCCCCACCAGGAGCGTGACGCCCCTGGACCCGCAGTGCCTCCGGCATCATTCGGTCGTAACCCAAACCCGACCGTTGTCCCGATGAATCTTATAGCTCCGGCCGCTGGGCGAAACATGGCTGGTGGCGTCCTCGGGAATCGCCTCGCCGTCGATCCAGACCTTGCCACCGACAACGGTGACGCTGCCCGCCTGCCCGGCGGCGGACGAAACCCCGGTCACCGAGACCGTGGCCGAACCCCCGCCCGAACTGGTAATCGTCACTGCATTAACCCCGGACTGACCTTCCGCAGCCCAGCCCGCGGCACTGCCGGCCGCCGCCGCAGCCGCCCCCGCCCCGGCCATGGCCTTCGCAAAGCCCTTGCCGAATATCGGCTTCTTCATCTGCCGGTTCCCTTTCGCTCCGCGTGTCCGCCGCCGCCTTGCAGCAGGCAGGGCACTCCCGCGCTGTTGACTTCCCCGCTCCCTGATATGGGAAGCCGTTGGTCCGCGGCGAGTCCCGGACCGTTATGGCGTAAAATCCAGTCCCATTTCACGGTAACGCTCGGGATCGTCGGTCCAGTCGCTGCGGACCTTGACGAACAGCTTGAGATGAACCCGCCGCTCCAGTAATTCTTCCAGTTCCTTGCGGCTGGCCTCGCCCAGCTTGCGCAGCCTCTGGCCGCCCTTGCCGATCATGATGGCCCGTTGACTGTCACGCTCGACAAAGATCACCTGAGCGATGCGGACGCTGCCGTCGTCAAATTCCTCCCAGGTCTCGGTCTCGACCGTGGAGGAATACGGCAACTCCTGATAGAGTTGCAGGAACAATTTCTCTCGGGTAATCTCGGCGGCCAGCAACCGCATCGGCATGTCCGAAAGCTGGTCCGCCGGGAAATGCCATGGCCCGGGCGGCACCCGCGCCGCCAGCATGTCCCTCAGGTCCCCGACCCCGTCGCCGGTCAGCGCCGAAATCATGAAGGTGTCGGTAAACAGCCCGCCCTGGTTCAGGGCTGCCGCCAGCGCCAGCAGACGGTCACGGCGGATCAGATCGATCTTGTTGAGCGCCAGAATCGCCCGCCGGTGTTCGGCCTCCAGCCGGGCGATCAGACCCCGGCTGTCGTCGTCCGCGGTGCCGTGAGAAGCATCCACCAGCACCACGATCAGATCGGCGTCTCCCGCCCCCTGCCACGCCGCCGAGACCATGGCACGTTCCAGCCGGTCCCGGGGCACGAAGATTCCCGGGGTATCGACAAAGATCAGCTGGCTGGCGCCGGCCTCGGCGATGCCCAGCACCCGACGCCGGGTGGTCTGGACCTTGGGGCTGACGATGGAAAGCTTGCTGCCGACCAGGGTATTCAACAAAGTCGACTTGCCGGCATTGGGCGCGCCGACCAGGGCGACAAAGCCGCAACGCGGGTCCACGACCCCGTCGGATGGCGACGGCAACAAAGACGGCAACGAGAAGGGCGGGGACGGATCATCCGGCCCATCGGAGGTGTTCATTCCACGGCGTGTCCCAGTTGGCGCAGCAGGCTTCGCGCGGCGGCGGTTTCGGCAAGGCGGCGGCTGCGGCCGGTGCCATGAACCGGCGGATAGCCCTCGACCCGAACCGCCACCTGGAATTCGGGCTCGTGGGCCGGGCCGCTGCGCCCGACGATTTCGTAGGCCGGCAGCGGTTTGCCCTGACCCTGTGCCCATTCCTGAAGCGCGGTCTTGCAGTCCTGGGGCGGCACCTGGGCCGCGTCGATCTGGGCCTCCCAGGCCCGGCGAACGAAGCGCCGCGCCACCGCCAGCCCGCCATCAAGATAAAGGGCGCCAATCACCGCCTCGCAGGCATCGGCCAGAATGGTCCGATTCGCCCGGCCACCGCACCCCTGTTCGCCCGGCGACAGCAGCAGATGGCGGCCGAGATCGACGCCATCGGCAACCACCGCCAGCGCCTCGCGCCGGACCAGGGCGGCGTGCCGCCGGGCCAAACTGCCCTCACGTTCCCCCGGGAACCGTTCCAGCAGCCACTCGGCCACCACCAGCCCCAGCACCCGGTCACCAAGAAACTCCAGACGTTCATAGGCCTGCCCGGGGACCCGGCCCCCCCCTCCCGCCGCCACCGCGGTCGTCCGGTTCAACCCGGCCAGACTGGGATGGGTCAGGGCATCCACCAGCAACCCGGAATCGGCAAACACATGCCCCAGCTCCGACGCCAGAACAGCCGGCCGGTCGGACGCCGGGGACACCTCGCCCCGCCGCCCGGTCACCACCGGACCCTCGCGGTCAATTCACCCCCTGGAACAACCGGTCGAGCCGAACCTCGAACGGCCAGCGCCACAACTCCCAGAAGGGCGTCTCGTGATCCAGGGAGAAAAAGGTAAACTCCGCCCGGCCGACCAGATTTTCCTCGGGTACGTAGCCGACGCCGTTAAAGTTGGGCGGAACCCGGCTGTCCAACGAGTTATCACGGTTGTCCCCCATCATGAAGTAGTGATGGGGCGGCACCACAAAGATCGAGGTATTATCCAGCGGGCCCTCTTCGCCAACCTTCACCGGAGCGGGGTCCCGGGGATTATTGTCGCCGTTGTCGTCACTTTCCTTGCGAATCAGATGAACCTTGCCCCCTGGCAAGGTCTCCTTGAACTGGGCAATGCGCGCCTCGTGTCCCGAATGATTGGGCGCCACGATGTCCGCGGTCCGTTCCAGCCCGACCGGCTCGCCATTGATATTGAGCACACCGCGGATCATCTGGATGCGGTCGCCCGGCAGACCGACAATCCGCTTGATGTAGTCGGTCTTGTTGTCGCGCGGCAGCTTGAACACCGCCACATCGCCCCGCGCCGGGGCGTGACCGAGGAAACGGCCGTCGAACAGCGGCAGACCGAAGGCCACCGTGTACTTGCTGTAGCCGTAGGAGAATTTGGACACGAACAGATAATCGCCGACCAGCAGGGTCGGAATCATCGAACCCGAGGGGATATTGAACGGCTCATAGGCGAAGGTGCGAACCCCGAAGGCGATGATCACCGCATAGATGAAGGTCCGCACGGTCTCGCCCCAACCATCCGTATGCTGGTGGGCGACCTGAGGCGATGAAGGTTCGGCGGGACGGGAAAGGATCATGGGAAAGGAACCGTGGACTGGACGATGGTTGCGGGAGCGCCGTCGGGAACCGCGCTGATGATGACGAATGCCTGGGCCAGGGGATAGTCGTCGGTCAGAGTCAGATGGATCTCGGCAATCATGCCTGCGGGCGTCAGGGTGTTCAATCGCTGCCGCGCCTCGCCGGTCAGTTCCAGGGTCGGTTTGCCGTCGGGGCTGTTGACCACGCCCAGATCACGCCAGAACACACCGCGGCGAAAGCCGGTGCCCAGCGCCTTGGCGCACGCCTCCTTGGCGGCAAAACGCTTGGCATAGCTGGCGGCCCGACCGGTGTTACGAACGACGCCGGCCCGCGGCTCCGAACGTTGCCGCTCGATATCGGTGAACAGCCGGTCGATGAACCGGTCGCCAAACCGGTCCAGCGTCTGTTCGATGCGCCGGATGTCGATAAGGTCGCTGCCGATCCCCAGGATCATGACCCGCGCTCCGGCGCCGTGGCCCGGGCGGCGGTCATCAGCGCGCGCATCCGCCGGATCGCCGCCTCAAGTCCGACAAAGATCGCCTCTCCGATCAGGAAATGACCGATGTTGAGTTCGACGATGGTGGGAATCGCCGCCACCGCCGTCACCGTCTCATAGCACAGACCATGGCCGGCATGGCACTCCAAGCCGATGGCCGCGGCATGGGCGGCAGCCCGGCGCAGACGCTCAAGCTGGCGCTCGCGCCCGGGGCCGGGCGGCGCCTCGCAATAGGCGCCGGTGTGCAACTCGACCACCGGGGCGCCCAGCCGGCGTGCAGCATCCAGTTGCGCCACATCCGGTTCCACGAACAGCGACACCCGGATGCCGGCGCGGGCCAGTTCGGCAACCACCGGCTCCAGATGGGTACGGCCACCGATCACGTCGAGCCCGCCTTCGGTGGTCACCTCGGTCCGCTTCTCCGGCACGAGGCAAACGGCGTGGGGACGATGGGACAGGGCGATGCCCAGCATCTCCGCGGTTGCGGCCATCTCCAGGTTCAGCGGCAGGTCGATTTCGCGGCGTAGCCGTTCGATGTCCTCGTCACCGATATGGCGCCGGTCTTCGCGCAGATGCGCGGTGATGCCGTCGGCCCCGGCGGCGGCGGCCACCCGCGCCGCCCGCAGCGGCTCGGGATGGCGCCCGGCCCGGGCGTTACGGATGGTCGCCACATGGTCGATATTGACCCCCAGACGCAACGGTCCGCTCATGCCTGTCGTTCCCCGCGCCACCACCGGCCGGCGCTCCTGCCGCCACCAAAGCTGTTCCGAACCCCAGGCCCCGACACCCGGCTCTCCCGCACACCCCGTTCCTGCTGCCCTATATAGGTCAAGACGGGCGGGCCGTCACGCTCCTTGGCGGGGCCGTCACGCCCCATGCAGGGCAATTGACTTCCCGGCGCGGACCGGTGACAAGAGTCCGACCCGTCCGACGGCGAAATCTGGGATGCCGACCCCACGAGGTCCGGCGCGGAGCATGAACGGCCATGGCAGTGATCGAGCAAAGGACAGAAGCCCGAACCGACCCGCAGCGCCGGATGGCCGCGGGGCTGACCGGACTCGGGCTGGCTCTGTTGCTGGTGGCGGGTTGTTCCTCCACCGAAGCCGCCGCGCCGCTGCCGCCGCCGCCCGGTGCAGTCGCCACCGGACCGACGTCGGAGCCGCACGCCCAAAGTTTCCCGGAGTGGCTGGCCGGCCTGCGCGCCGAGGCCCAAGGTCAGGGAATCGCCGCCGCCACCCTCGATCATGCCTTCGCCCACATCCGTCTGATTGATCGGGTGCTGGAACTGGACGCGACGCAACCCGAATTCGCCCGCCCGGTGTGGAGCTACCTGGATTCCGAGGTTTCCGACCAGCGTGTCCACCAGGGCTACGAGCGTCTGGCCACCAACGCCACCCTACTCTCCAGGGTCTCGGCGCAATTCGGGGTGCCCGGGGCAATCCTGGTGGCGTTCTGGGGCATCGAAAGCGACTATGGCCGGGACTGCGGCAACTTTCCGGTGATCGATGCCCTGGCCACCCTGGCCTACCGCAGCCGCCGCCCCGCCTTGTTCCGCGAAGAATTGCTGGCGGCACTGCATATCCTCGACAAGGGCGACATACCGCTGGAACAGATGCGCGGTTCGTGGGCCGGCGCCATGGGCCAGACCCAGTTCGTCCCGACCATCTTCCTCAAGCATGCCGTCGACTACGACCAGGACGGCCGCCGCGACATCTGGAACAGCCTGCCCGACATCTTCGCCTCCACCGCCCATTTCGTCGCGGGAATCGGCTGGCGGACCGGCGAATCCTGGGGGCAGGAGGTGAGTCTGCCGGCCGGCTTCGCCTGGGACCAGGCCGAACTGACCATCACCAAACCGGTCTCGGAATGGGCCCGGCTGGGGGTCCGCCCGGTGCGTGGCCCGGCCCTTGACGACGACCGCCCGGCTTCGATCCTGGCCCCGGCCGGCCATACCGGCCCGGCCTTTCTGGTCCGCGAGAACTTCCGGGTGATCATGCGTTACAACCCGTCGGTCAGCTATGCCCTCTCGGTGGCCCTGCTCTCCGACCGGATCACCGGTGGCCCGCCGGTCGCCGCCGCCTGGCCCCGCCAGGAGGTCCCGCTCAGCCGCGCCGAGCGCATCGAGGTGCAACAGCGGCTGGCCGCCCTGGGAATCAACCCCGGCGCCACCGACTCCCTGATCGGCCCGACCACCCGCACCGCAGTCCGCACCTTTCAAAAAACCATCGGGGAAATTCCCGACGGCTTCGTCACCAAACACCTGCTCGAGGCCCTCCGCCACCATGCCCCGGGTCCCGCCTGAAACCGGCGGGCACTGACACAGCGCGGTAGAGCCGGGCGGAATAATTCCCGCCCGGCCCCGCCGGAATGAACCGACCTTACCGCCGCCGCGGCCCGCTCACTGGACCTTCAGCCGGCGGCTGGCGAGGAAGCCGACCTTCAGCTTCACCGAACTCTCGCCCTTCCAGTCCCCGGCATTCTCGAACTTGAGCATGACGCCGGTATAGCGGTACTGCGAAACCGCACCGCTCGCCTCCGAAATGGTTTCGGTGATGGTGGCCGACTGGACGCTCTGGCCGTTGTAATAGGCGGCCTCAACCGCGGCGAAGTAATCATCGACCAAGCTGTCGGAACGTTCGATGTCGAACGAGCCCTCCCAGCCATCGGGCAGGATCAACGGACGGATAACCCCGTCGAGACCGCTGATGCGATCCTCCTTGATCCGTTGCTTGGCGGCAAACCCGGTAATCAGCGTAAAGGTGATCACGCCCTGATTCGGATCGACGATATCAAGGCTGACGTCCTTACCAACGTTGAACGAATTGATCGGCATTGTCTGGGCTCCCGGTTACTGGTTGGAAGTGGTGGTGGTTTGCTTGGAAATCTGCACCGACTGCCCGCCTTCGAGGTTGACGATGAAGTATTCGATGACAGACAGATAGATCACCTTGACATCGGCCTGCATGTAGCCGAGCGCCACCCGCGACGACGGGTTGTTGCTGTTGTCCAGCACCACCTGGAAGCACGGGCTGCCGTCGGCGGTGCCGATCTGGCCCTGCTGGAACAGGTTCGAGAGGTAGGCATCGAGGGTGGCCTTGGCCTGCCGCCGGACATCGGGGGTCTGGAGCAGACCCACGAACTGACCCATCCCGGCATTCAGGGTCGCCGCGATGTAGTTGGTCATGCGGGTGTAGTTGTCGCCGTGGGTCACCGCGTTGCTGGAACTGTTATGGCCGCAGCGCGCCCCGAAATAGTAGCCGCCCGGGACCGGATTGGTGATGACATCAAGCCCGGCCTGGATCAGCGCCTGAAGCTCGGCGGTGCTGTAGACCTGATTGGCCGCCGATTTCTGGGTGCCCACGATGCCGTAAAGCTGCTTGTTGAGGCTGCTGTTCTGGGGCGCGAGATTGCCAAGGAGGCCGGCGATGAAGCCCTGGGGGCTGATCAGCCGGACCTGGCTGTTGACGGTGTCGTTGAAATAAACCCAGTCGCCGAACAGCAACTTGGCCGCGTAACTGTCGATGCCGGCGGTCTGCTTGGCCGTGGCCGCGTTGGCAATCGTGTCGCCGGCAGGGCCGGTCATGATCATGTAGGTGCCCTCGGACAGGCCATAGGCCGCCTGGAGCGACCAGGTGGTGCTGTCGTCGCCGTCGGCCAGCAGGGCAATCGAGGCCCCGGTGCCGCGGAGCGCATACATCCCCTTGCGCGGCACCGTGTCCTGACCGACCAGGACCGCGCCGGTGATGGTGGTGGCGCCGTCGGTGCCGCCGGCGAGCGTGGTGGTGGCGAGCGTCGGGGCGTCGGCGCCGGTCCCGGGCGTCGCCACCACGATCTGGGACGGCCCGCGCAGGCCCGAGCTTCCGAGATTGATGGCGTTCGCCAGATTGACCCACAGGGTATTGCCGGTGCCCGGGATGTTGTCGAAGACCTCGGGGACCTGCCCCGAAATGGCGATGGTGGCGCGGGTGGTGTTGGCGGCACTGCCGGCCGAGAGCGTCACGGCGATGCCGTTGCCCAGCGTGCCCGTGTACCGGGAGGTCACGGTCAGGTCACTGGTGCCCAGCGTGGCGCTGGCGGCGGTGTCGGTGCCGTCGGTGACCCGGACCACCCGGAAATTGGCGGCACCCTGAAGCACCGCCGCGGCCAGGGCGGTGCCGGCATCGTACTTCCGGGGCTGGATGGCGCCGAACTGCCGGGCATAGTCGGCCATGCTGCCGATGATGGTCGGGCTGTTGACGGGACCCCAGGTGGCGGTCCCGACCACGCCGACGATGTTGGTCGGCACGCCGTTGAGCAGGGTAACGGTGGGCGGAACGATCTGGACATAGAGATCGGGGACGATCAACGCCGTGGTGTTGAGCTGTCCCAGTTGGGAGATCGGCATGGACTGTTTTCCTCACAAAAAAAAGGCCCGCTCACCAGAGCGGGCCGGGCACGAACGGAAAGGCGATGGTGGGTGGTACTACAGTTGCACTTCCGCAAAATGAGGTGAGCACGCCCCGCCCGCTGTCTGCATCACGTACGGATTTCCTTGGGAAGCCGCCCCAACCCAGCGGTTGCGAAGCGGCGTTTCGGGAGAGCGCGTACCAAAAAACGGCAAGTGCAACTCTGGTACCAGTGTCTACGCCTCGGAGGCCTCCTGTGCGATGGTGGCTTGCCTGATCCACTCGTTGCGCTCTTCGACCCCCTCCCGTGTTATGTCGATCAGCTTCCCGGCAAATTCAAAAGCCTCCTGAAAGGAAAGGCGGATCGGCACATTGTCCGGATATTTCGTTTGTATCATTACGGGGTGGCCGTCCAGGTCCCAGAAGACAATTTTTCTGTCCGGTAGGCCATAATATTTTCCAAATCCTTTATCTCCTTCGGTAATGCAGGAGGGACGGGGCGGGCCGCCTGGTTCACCTTGGCGAGATTGAACCATATTAATCAGGATGTTGGCAAGCGGAACGGCCGCCACATCCCTGATCTCAACGGGATCATTGTATGGTTCGTTTGTCCTGACCCATATGTAATCTCCATTTTTGTCGAGCCAGACGAGGACGTCGCCGCCCTCTATCTCGTGGACTGCATGAAGGTCGCTCATCGGGATGATCCTTATATTTTTAGCCACTGTGGCCACGGTTTGCGTAAGGGAAAGTGTTTGTGCCCTGTTTTAGGGTCGTCAATTATATCGCTCCGACCGCGTGGTCCATATCCATGCTCATGAATCCCCTCATTTTTTTCTGGATCTACGGTACGCGACTGGCTATAGTAATCGTTAGGCGCAACCGAAAGTGATATATGATTATGAGCAATGACCGTTTGTGCGACAAGGCTTCTGTAAATTGATTGCTTGCTGATACTGCGCAGCCGGGCCTCCCGAAGAGCGGAGGGAGGCCCGGCTGCGCGGCGAAATTCAACAGACAGTTACCACTGGCAATTGTAACAGGGGCAAAACCCCGGGCGCGGCCGGTGGGTTGTTTGATAATGGGTTGAATCCGGGTTGGTTTCGTGATTCGGTAGGGTCATGGTCAAGCCGCCGCTGGACGTTGATTCTGTGTCGCCTTTGCTGCTGAAGCCCCTGACGCTGGAGCTTCTGGAGGAGAACGGGCGCCTTGCTGCGGAGAACGCGGCGCTGCGGGCCGAGATTGCGCGTTTGAAAGGGCTGAAGAGCAAGCCTGACATCAAGCCGTCGGTTCCGTCTGGGATGGACAAAGCGACGGAACCGGGTTCTCGGCGGGAGCCGCGGGAGAAACGGCGGCGGGGGCCGAAAAAGCCGTCGGCCCCGGTCGAAGAGCGGGTGGTTGCGGCCGAGGGCATCCCGGCGGGGTCGCGGTTCAAGGGCTACGAGAGCTTTACGGTCCAAGACCTGAAGATCGAGGTCCGGGTGGTATGCTATCGCCGGGAGCGCTGGCTGACGCCGGACGGGCGCACGGTGGTGGCGCCGCTGCCGTCGGGAGTCGGCGACCACTTTGGCCCCGAACTCAAGCGCTTCATCCTGGCCCAGTACCACCAGGGCCAGACGACGGTCCCGCGCCTGGTTGAGTTTTTGGAGGCGCTGGGGCTGGATATTTCCAAGCGGCAGGTGGTGCGGATCCTGACGGAGGCCAACGACGCCTTCGTCGCCGAGGCCCGCGACGTGTTGCGGGCCGGACTGACCCATGCCGACTGGATTTCGGTTGACGATACCGGAGCCCGCCACCGGGGCAAAAACGGCTTCTGCACCCAGATCGGCAACGACGACTTCACGTTCTTCGCCACCACCGGATCGAAGAGCCGCGCCAACTTCCTCGACCTGCTGCGCGCCGGCGGCGCGGCATTTCGCCGACACCGCAGCATGGCAGGCCCACCTCGACCAACTCGGCATCACCGGGCTGAGGGTCAACCCCGACCCGGTGACGGTCGCCACCGAAGGCGCGTTGTGGGGAGCGGTCGGCGCCCGCGGCTTCCTCGACGGCACGGTCATCGTTTCGGACGATGCCGGGCAATTCAACGTCGGCGAACACGCGCTCTGCTGGGTCCACGCCGAGCGCCTGGTCCACAAGCTCGAGACCTTCACCGCGACCGCCCGCGCCGCCAAGGAAGGTGTCCGCACCCTGATCTGGGACCTCTACGCCGACCTCAAGACCTATCGCGCCAAGCCAGGCCCACGTCGCAAGGCCGAATTGACCGCCCGCTTCGACCGCATCTTCAAACGCCGGACCGGCTTCGCCAGCCTCGACCGCCTGCTCGCACGCCTTCACGCCAACAAGCCCGAACTCTTGCGCGTCCTCGACCGACCGGAAATCCCGCTGCACACCAACGGCTCGGAAAACGACATCCGCTGCCAGGTCATCCGCCGAAAGGTCAGCGGCACCACCCGCAGCGACGACGGCCGCGACTGCCGAGACACCTTCCTCAGCCTCGCCAAGACCTGCCGAAAACTCGGCATATCCTTCTGGCACTATCTCGGCGCCCGCCTCGGCGCCATCGACCCCGATCAGGTCCCCAGCCTCCCCAAACTGGTCGCAGCACGCGCCTCAGCCTGAGCGCCCGGGGTTTTGCCCCTGTTACATAAAGCGCAACCATCGCAGTACGAGAAAATGCGCAATCACCGCTCATCCAGGCGACGCTTCAGTTCCATGTCGTTCTGGTGCAAGACCGCCTGACCTTCCAGCACCTTCACCAACAAACCTTCCAGCCGGGCAACAACCTCGCCCTGCCGTGAAATCGCCTCACCCTGAACGACAATATCAGCCCGAATCGCCGTCGTATCCGCTTGGCGCCGCTGATCAAGCCCATACACCGCAACCTCAATCGCCTCACGCACAGCGCCCTTGGTCGAACGCTCGTCAAGAAGCTCAGCAAGCACTTCAGCAGCGGCCACAGCCTGCTTCCTGCTGAAGCCACCGCTCTCAAGCTGCTTCGCCACGACCCTGGCGAACCTGCTCGTGGCCCTTAACCTGTTGGCCTTCTCGTTCCATGCCGTCGCCCACGTCACCGCACTGGCCTGGAGAAACGCAATCGCAGCACGCGGCGCCTCATACAGATTCTTCGAGCACCTGCGCACCATCACCGCCTATATCGTCTTCCCCACCTGGGACGACCTTCTGGCCGCCATCGCCGACCTCAACGCCCGCCCACCCTGAAAAAATTGGCCAAACCGGCCGTTGAGAATTGCTGCAACCATCCGACCGACCACCGCAACACTGGCCGGCTGCCAGCGGCACCAGCACCTCAAACATTGAGCCACGACCCACTGCCGAGCGAACGCCGATCGGGTGATCAAGGGCACGCCCCAGCCGCTCGACCAGGGACAGGCCCAAGCCGAGGCCAAGCTCGCCACGGCAACGCAATTGATGAAACTCCTCAAAGATGTCCCGGAGGTGCTCCCCGGGAATCCCGATTCCGGTATCCCAGACCTGGATGCCGAGCCGGTCGCCGCGGCGTCGACAGCCCAGCAGCACGCGGCCATTCGTGGTGTACTTGATCGCATTGGAGAGCAGGCTGTCGCAAAGCCGCAAAAGTAACTCGGGGTCGCTGTGGATCATGGCGCCGCAGCCCACCACCCTAAGTCCCAACCCGGAGGCGGTCGCAACCGGGCCAAAGCGGGTGGCCAAGGATTTAAACAGGGTCTGCACCGACAGGTCGGTCGGACGCACCGTGATCTGATCCAAATCAAACCGCGAGATATCGAGCATACCGTCAAGCATTCCTTGCATAGCGGCCAGTGACAAACCAAGGTTGGCTGCCACCTCCGCATGCGGGGTGCCGCGCAAGCGCCGGTTCAACACGTCGTGAAACAACAACGCAGCCTGTATCGGGTGCCGCAGATCGTGGCCGGCCGCGGACAGAAAGCGTGATTTGCTCCGCTTTGCCCGTTCGGCCTCGGCGCACGCCACGGCCAGTGCTGCCTGCAATATCCGAAAGCGATGGACCACTAAGGCTCCGACCCAAATCACCAGCAGCATCAGAACGCGGCCCACGGCATCCGTCAGCCGCACCGGCCCGGGTGTTGCGGCCAGTGCCAAACCGGTGAGCCCGGAGGCGACCGCCGCTGCCATCCAAGGGGCGGCTTCCCAGCGTAACCACAGGCACGGTACCAGCATCCCCAGATACAGTACCGGAATCGCGAGCCCCGACGTCTCACCCGACCACTCGGCGGTCACCAGTACATCAAGGGCGAAGATCAGAGCAGCCAGCGCCAAGCACGCAGCCAAGGCACCCTTCGCGTCCGATAACGGTCGGACCGGCAGGGAACCGACCAACCATACCGGCGACGACCTGTGCCCGCTGCCCGGTCTGCCCGCTTCCCGTGGCGGCTCAACCAGCCCGCCCTCAGCCATAGGCCTGCCTGACGATGGAGCGAAGCGTTGCCGGGGAAACCGGTTTGTAAAGCAGTGGAATACCGATCTCCTGGCATCGACTCCGAACCTCGGGACTGATCAGACCGGTCATCAGGCAGGCAGTGAAGCCGTGGCCCATCTGACGACGAACCGAAAGGATCGCCTGAAGGCCGTCCACGCCGCCGGGCAAACCGTAGTCGCAGATCAGCAGCCGTGGTTGACGGGTCAAGGTGGCGATCAGCGCCAATGCCGCCGCCGCACTCCCGGTTGCCAACACCTCACAACCCAGTTCCTCGAGAAAGGCGCAAACCGCTGCCCGCACCAGCCGGTCATCCTCAATCACCAGAACCGGGCCGGCCTCGGGCGCGGACAGTTCGCCCGCCACCGTTTCCGTTCCGCACGTTCTTGTGGTCATGACCGATGCCCCATTTCCGGATCCTCCACGGGAGTCTCTCGCCGTCCCGGCAGAACACACACCGCGCGCCAATGTACCGGCTCTCGCTGTTCATTTCTCAACGCCCCAGAGGACGCCGCTTTACTGTTTTCCATGACGGTAACGCGGTCGCCACCCTCTCGGGCACGCGCCGTCCGCTCAATCGGATCAGGAAGCATTCACTCGCCAGGGTTCAACGGAAGTTCCCTCAACGACCACCCGACCGCTGTACTGCCGCTAACGCTCCGGCATCAACTGGTCTTCCGCCTTAATCCATCCGGCGCCGGACTCAAGACGTCTCCAACCAGCCGCGGTTTCTGGTTTTGCGAACGTGTCCCAGTCCAGGACTCCTTTTCAAACAAGGGGCGGCTCACCAAACATTTGCCGGGAAGCGGTTGCCGCAGGTACGATCCGGCAACAACGAAGCGAAGAGTTGGGAGAACCGAAAGGGCTCCTCGCTACGACACGTGGGTAGCGCTCACACGCACTGATTGAGGAGCGGGTCATTTGTCGGGGCTCGCCGTATCCCTGGCGGGGCCATTTGGTGCCAGTGGGGCGTGGGAAGAACCCACCG